>Ga0181520_10002317_pt1 | contig 35715 bp, 28 predicted proteins | sample PEATcosm2014_Bin_29_FD_132451 | JGI IMG/M metagenome (GOLD analysis project Ga0181520, IMG submission 132451) | Peatland microbial communities from MTU Mesocosm Facility, Houghton, MI, USA - PEATcosm2014_Bin02_30_metaG | ecosystem: Environmental > Terrestrial > Soil > Wetlands > Peat | place...
GGTTGCCCAGCCTGGCAATCGCATCGCTTCCGGCAAGAATGAAGAAGACAACGAAGCCCAGCAGGCTTAGTACAGCAATCAGCGGAGATAGACGCATGGCGCGCTCGGCTGGACGGCGGCGCTTTTTGAACAAGCCGCCAATCATCCAGAACGGGGCATACAACAGCACCGAGACAAGCGCCAGCAGAAACCAGGCGACAAGCGCGATCTCAGCGAATGCCTGCCAGGTTGGGATGCGCTTGAGCGTCTCGCCGAGAAAGACAAATCGACCCTCGGCATTGGGTGTGAGCAGCATGGCGGTGGCCGCGGCCTCGGGTTTGCCTTTCTTGGGCAGATAGCGGAACTGCGATCCGCTCACTGGAACGAACGGCTGATCGATCTGGCTGAGACTGGAGAGCAAAAGGTTGCCGCCGCCGAAGCGGACATGCTCCATGGCCACCAGGCGCTCAAGGAAGTGCGTAAACTCGTTGCGCGGCGAGACCGGTTCGTACCAGCCCGCGTAGTCCTGCACATTGGCGGGTAGAGGCCCCGCGGCCGGGACGGCCGGCCGCGTAAGTCCCCGGGTAACATAGGCGCGGATGACGTCGCCGATCTTGCCGAAGGCGTCGCCGTTTGCGGAGTTGATGCTGTAGAAGTAACCCACGCCGGACTCCGGCATGTACGACATCTCGGTGATGCCGCCGTCTACGCCGCCATCGTGGCCGTGGTATTCAAAGCCGTCGTGAAAGCTGGTGTAGTTGCTGAGCGCGTAGCCGGTCTTCAGGCCCTCTTGTGCCTGCCAGGTGCGGGTTGGCGTTTCCATGCGATCGATGTCGGCCGACGGCAGCACCTGGGCCCCGGCAACTGCGCCGCGATTGAGATAGAACTGCACATAGGCAGCCATATCTTTGGCCGAGGCGTTGATCGCTCCCGCCGGGCGCACCAGGATGTTCCAGTAGGGATAAGGCGTTTTGCCGTCGCCGTGATAAAGCGTGGTCAACTGCGGAGCTTCAAAGTAAGTGGCCGTCTTCATGCCGATGGGCAGGAAGAAGTTTTGCGTCACATAGTCTTCGAAGCGCTGGCCGGTGATCTTTTCCACAATGTAGGCAGCCACGGGCGGGCCAGAGTTGCAATAAGCCATGCGCGTGCCGGGGCGCCAGCGGGAGATGCGCGAGCGCTGGTAGTAGTCAAGCCCTTGGCGCAGGGTCATACCCTTGGCGTCCTTCGCGTATTCGGCCATGTGCATGTCGTCCCAGCCGGTGGTGTGCTCCAGCAGGTCAACCACGCGCACCGGGTCGGTGGCTTCCCATCGATTCTGAAACCAGATCTCGGGCACGAGTTTGTGCACCGGGTCGAGCATGGAAAGCTTGCCTTCATCCACCAGTTTGAGGATGGAGAGGGATGCGAACGCCTTGGATGTGGAGCCGATGCGGAACAGCGTTTCGTCTGTGGTGGCCTGGTTGGCGGCGACGTTCGACTTGCCCAGCCCGGCGACCCACTCGGGGCCGTCGCGATGCACAATGGCTACCGAAACTCCGGGTGTATGCGTGTCGGCAAGAATCTTCTCCAACTGCTGGCGAAGCTCGGGAATCGATTGCGCGGGCTTGGGTGACTCATCTTTCTTGGCCTGCGCAAACCCGGCCGTGGCCGCCAGAAAAAGGACGAGCATCGGAACGGCACATTTGAAGCTCAGGCAAGGCATTTTCTTTCGCATGACAATCTCCTGACTTACTTGCAATGTTCGGGTGCGCCGATTTCGAATCCGTTTCGCGCTTGGACGCGTGACAGTCGGGATGTGCGCCGCAGTTCATTCGATCTCACATGGTTTCGTGAGCGTGGAGTTGAATTCATTTTGGTGGCGGAGACGTGCCGTTAGGCAGGGCAGGCGCGAGGATATCGAAGGAGGGAGGGTCAGCTCGAAGAAAACCGGCATGACGGCAGATTCGAAATCCATCTCCAACCTCGGTCTTTCCGTTGGCGACGCGGAAGCACGCGCAACAAGCACGCGGACATGCTAACACCGTTGCTACCGGCCCCGGCTTGCGCTCAGACTCAAACACATGCCGAATAACTGCAGCGTCACGGGCAAGCGCTGCTCATACATCATCCTGACGGTAACCGACGAAGGCACGCCGCGCCTGACTTCCTATCGGCGCATTATTCTGCATGTTCACGCGCCGGTTGCGGGGAAGGGAACCGCGGCGACTCACCGGACGGTGCGGGAGTAGTGGCGCGCGATAAGTTCATCGGACGAGATCGGGTGGGCAAAGCCGTTTGCCTTCGCAAGCTTCAGCCAGGAACATCCGGCCCCGCGATCCCTCGGCCTGACTTTCCCAATTCGTTGTGCATCCGGCGCCCAAAGCGCATACAATTCTGAAAGCAAAATGGCGAAAGCAAAGCAGCAACAGACATTCGAAATATCCTGCCCGGACTGCGGGGCGATGCTCAAGATCGACGCGGCTACGGGCTTGTTGATCAGCCACACCACGGCTCCGCGCAAGCGGACGTTCGAAGACCTGGAGGCGGCGGCCAAATCCATGCGCGAGCAGGACGAGCGCAAGGAGTCGATCTTCCGCCAGTCGATCGACGCGGAAAAGAACAAGGAAGACCTGCTGGAAAAGAAGTTCGCCGAGGCTCTGCGCAAGGCCAAGGACGCCCCCGAGGGCAAGCCTTTGCGGGAATTCGATCTGGATTGATTTGACGGGATCGATTTGAAGTGGACTGACGGCGGGCGTAACCGGGCCGGTCGGTCGGCTCTCAGTTGCATCCAATAAGAGCGATACTCGAAGCACCGGACCCCCGCGCATTGGCCGGGGCCGCAAGGAGAATACCCATGGTTGTAGTGCCGCTCTCTCAGCCCAGGAAGGACGACGAATCGCCCCTTCCCGCCCCCAAAGAAGACTCGCTCAATGTGACCCGGATTGCCGCCGGCGCCGCACTGATCGCCGGGGGTGTTTTGTTCCTCACGGGATCCCGCCGCGCCGGCGTGCTTGCGGCCACCTCAGGCACGGCCTTGGCGCTGCTTGACCAGCAGAGCACCGTTCGTTCCTGGTGGCAGAAGTTGCCCCGCTACATCGACGACGTGCAGCGCCTGCTCGCGGATGTGCAAGGGGCAGTGGACGACGTGGCCGTGAAGCGCGAAAGGCTGCGCAAGGTGTTTGTCAAGCAGTAAGTAAGGCTAGATGCCCAATTGCCGGCGCCCTGCCTCGCTGATGCGGTGCGGGGTCCATTTGGGTTCCCAAACCAGCGCCACCTCGACCTTGCTGATATCGGGGATACCGGCCAGGCGGTTGTTCACTTGTTCGAAGATCAAGCCGCTGGCGGGGCATTGCTGGGTGGTCAGGGTCATGGTCACCTTGACCCATTGCCGCGGCCAGGCCGGTTTCGAGGCCGGGTCGGGACCGGTCTCGACCGAGTAGATCAAGCCGAGATCGACCAGGTTCAGCCTTACTTCCGGGTCAAAACAGTCGCGCAGAGCGGTGAAAATGTCGGCTTCGGTCAGCATGATTTGGTTCCTGGATGGAGGAAAGACCCGGGGCTAAAGCCCCGCTTGTTTTAGGAGACTTACGGCACGACTGCAGTCGTGCCGTTTCAAAACGTTGCCTTTCGCAGAGGTTTTCTAGTTCTTCCGCTCGACCAGGTAGCGCGCCACCGACTTGAGACCGTCGGCGCGAGTGCCGTAGGGCTCGAGGGCGGCAAAGGCCTCTTCAATCAGCGTCGCGGCGTCGCGCTGGCTCTGTTCGAGGCCGAATACGGCCGGCCAGGTGGCTTTTTCCGTGGCTAGATCCTTGCCTGCAGTCTTGCCCAGGTGCGCCGAGTCCACGGTCAGGTCCAGCACATCGTCCACAATCTGAAAGGCCAGCCCGGCCTTGCGGCCGAAAAGGTCGAGGCGGATCACGTCCTCCGCGGTGGCTCCGGCAAACACGCCTCCGGCCACTACACTGACGCGAATCAGCGCGCCGGTTTTGGCTCGGTGGATGGCTTCGACCAACTCAGGCGTCGGTTTGAGGTGTTCGCTCTCGATATCCAGCACCTGGCCGCCGATCATGCCGTCGACGGTGCCCACGGCGTTGGCGATGAGGCCGACGATCTGGACGGTCGCCGCGGGCGGGCACTCCAACCCGGCCAGGACCTCGAACGCCCGGGTCTGCAGCGCGTCCCCGGCCAGGATGGCGATGGCCTCGCCGAAAGCCTTGTGGCAGGTGGGTTTGCCGCGGCGCAGGTCGTCGTTGTCCAGGGCCGGCAGGTCGTCGTGAATCAGCGAATAGGTGTGGAGCATCTCCAGGGCCGCGCCCAGCCGCTCAATGCCCTGGGGCACAGCGCCGGCCAATGTGGCGGCGGCCTGCATGGCGAGAACCGGCCTGAGACGTTTTCCGCCGGCAAAGGTGGAGTGGCGCATGGCCCCATGGATCGAGGCGGGGACGGTCTCCAGGCTGGGAAGCAGCGACTCCAGCGCACGGTCGGTCAGCTCCGCGCCCTCCAGGATCAGCGATTTTACGTCGGTCGGCATAGCTTCATGATAAACGAGGTTGCCTGAGCCTCCGCTCCAGCGCACACAGGGCTGTGAGCAGCAGCAGCGCCAAGGCGCTCAGCCAGCGCCCGGCCAGGGTGTCGGGGGTGGTCGTCCAGTCCACGGTCAGGTCCAGGGGGCCCTGTGGGACGGCAAACGCCATGAGCCCGTCCTCGCGTTGCGTCACTTGGTCGACGCGTTGGCCGTTGAGGCGAATGTCCAAAGCTGGAAAGCGGCGCAAATGCAGGACCAGGGATCCGGCACGGGGCATTGGGGCTCGAATCCGCCAGTGGTCGGGGCGCGCTTCGGTCCAGGCAAAGGTGGCCTGGCAACTCCCCTGGCTGGCGTCCCATGCAGGAAAGGTGCCTTCTGCGCTCTGGCCGATGGGGGCGCCCAAGGGGGTTGTTGGGTCGGGTGTGAAGCAAGCTGCTGGGAGTCCCGTGGCCTGCAGGCTGTCGTCAGTGCCCGGTGGCGCGTATTCGTCGGTGCCTTCAAAACCTGTGCCGGTGGCGTATACGCTCAGCATGCCCGGGACAGCGTCTTCGTCGTCGCAGGCCTGGAAGAAAGCGTGCGCCGCATAGGCAGTGGAGGCCACAAAAGCGGCTGTGGAGAGGATGGCGATGGCCATTTGCGGCCAGCGCTTCCTGGGCCATATTGCCGCGGCAAGGAAGATGCCCATGGGTGCTTCGAGAGCCACCAGCCAGCGCCACGGGAATTGCAGAAAGCGCAGTTTGGGCAGCAGATTCCAAACCGGCAGAGAGGGCGGCAACAGCAGAAACAGGATCGCCAATGGGATCAGCGCAAGCGGGAGCCACCAGGCGGAAATGCTCGATTTGGCAAGAGAAGAATTGTCGTTGCCCGACCCCTGCTCTGAGAGTCTTAAAGTCTCAGAGCGCAATTCCTCTTTGTGGAGTCCAGAAACAACGGCGTCCGACTCCAGTTCGGGGAGTCTCGAAGCGTCAGGGCACGACTTGAGTCGTGCCGCATTGGCCGGCAAAAAAGAGAGGGGCTTTAGCCCCGGGACAATGCCACGGAGCCACGCAACAAGCATCCCCACCACCGCCACCGTCAGCATGATCGCAGCCAGCACCGAAACGCGATGAAGTACCTCGTCGTGCGATTGCATGGCCGGGTCGCTGTGGTGTGCGAAGAGCCAACTGCTTTCGATCCGCTCGCCCACGTCCTCCGTGGCCTGGCGAATATCGATCCAGTGCTGCTCCACTGCGGCGGGAATCAGATAAAACGCAGCGACCGCCAGCCCCAGCCCTGCGCCCACCGCGGCCCGCAAAAGGGGAGCCCAGCACCGGCCGAGCAGTGCCGCGGCCAGCGCGACAAAGGCCAGCAGAAAACTCGCCATCACGCCCAACGGCGCATTGCTGAGCCATGCGCCCGCCACCACCAGAGCCAGTGGCCCGGCCGAGCCATCGAGAGCGCGCCTCCACGTTGAACCCGCAGGATTTCTCTGCCTCAGCGCAAAAAGCAACAGCAGCGGAATCCAGAAGCCGCCGGTCAGTTCTCCATAGGCGGTGCGTTCGTAGGCTGTGAATAGCGAGTAGCCGCTGAAGAGCGCGGCGCATCCGGCCAGGGTGGCCGCGCCGTCGCTCAGCGCCTGCCGGGCCAGAGCGCGCGTGGCCAAACCTGTTCCGGCCAACAGCAGAAAGGTCAGGGCAAAGGGAACCAGCGTCCAGGGCAGCGCCAGCCCCAGCGCCGCACCCAGCATCCATGTCAGCGGCGGATAGAAGACGAAGCGGGGCTCGCCTGCGCCGAAGTTGGCGCTGGGCGCCCAATGCGGATAGAACTGCCCGTGCCGCCAGGCGTTCTGCGCGTCGAGCCAGGAAACCAGGTGGAAGTCGAAATCGTGCCCGCAGGATGGACCGCGATAGAGGAGCGGGGCAGTCGCCATGGCCGCAGCCAGCAGAATCAGGGCGGGGCCGAGGAGGCGGATCCAGCGTGGGGGGATCCCAGGTCCCCAAATGCGAGGGACCTGGGGCACCCGGCATGATGGGCTCTCAGCGCTCAAAGGCCAGACCTCGGGATTTCGCAGTCTTTACTGGTCTTTCCGGAGGATTGAGTCTCTGAGCATGGATTACAGTGCATTAGAGCCATTGGACGTTGACCGGTTTTCTGGGCGGGATGCGGGTATAGGAGTACTTACCCTCGCCAAGCATCATGCCGCCGCACACCACATAGCCTTCAGGCACCGACAGTTCGCGGCGAATGGGCTCGTGGATGGCGGCGATGCGGGTGAGATACCCGGCCCAGCAGGCGCCCAGCCCACGCGCCTCGGCGGCCAGTTCAAGAAAGGTCAGGGCAATGGCACAGTCTTCTTTTCCCCAGCCGTAGTCCAGGGGTGCGCAAGCCACCACAAGGGTGGGCGCACCGCGCAACACAAAGTCGTATCCTTCCTCCCATTGCTTCAACAGGCTCGGACTCACTCCACTCGGCCCTGAGCCGATCACCGTCTCCCGCGCCAAGGCGTGCAGCTTGGCGCGATCCGAGATTACCAACCAGCGCAGCCGCTGCGAATTCGAGGCTGTCGGAGCATACCGGGCCACGTTGAGAAGAGCTTCCATCGTCTCCCTGGGAACCGGCCGGTCGTGGAACTCGCGTACCGATCGCCGGCTCATCAGAAATCCATCCATCAAGACTGGATTCGGGAGCTCGTCGGGCGCAGGCAGAAAGGACTCCTCCGGCAATGCGGCGTGGGTCAGCGCATGGCAGTCGCAAATTGCGACGCAATGACCGCACAGAATGCAGCGGCTACCGGGGATTTCCTCTGGAAAGCCATCTTCGCCCAAAACCAAGGCACCAGACGGACAGACCGCGATGCACGCGCCGTCCTTGATGCATTGGCTCTTGTCAACACTCACACGATTCACGAGCAGCGTCCTCTAGTTCCTTCAAAGCAATTGTGGTGCTTTGATCGCAGTGTACTCCGGGGTCAAAGGGGCGGCGGGTGCTGATCGCCCTAGATCCCTAATCCCTAGTCCCTAACCCCTGGTCCCTGCTTTTTTCACGGCAATAACCGCAGCGTATGCCTTGTTTGCGCGGCCACGGCTGCTGGGCTGAAGGGCAGGGCAAACGTTGTCCCGCCATAGTAGTCGTTCCACTGGTCGCGGAAGTAGGGGCTGTAGGGGTTACCGCTTTCGCCCAGCACAATGTCTTCCGTTGAGCCGTCGATGTTGCTCCAGTCCATGGTGAAGCGCTGCGAAGGGCCGAAGGCCTGGCCCACCTGCTTCACCGTGGTGGTGTCTCCGCTGAGCGGTTGCCGGCCGGTTCCGGCCATGCGGCTCAGTACAGGCAGGAAATCCGCCAGCGGGTGCTCGATATCCACCACGTGCCAGCTTCCATAGGTCCACCGGTCCAGGTCGGCCGGCGCCTTGGCGTTTTTCATGCCTTTGCGGACGGCGTCGGTCAGCAGCGCGTCCCAGTTGGCGTAGTTCTTGGGCAGCCAGTCCTGGCTGGCGTGCACAATGATCTCTTCCTCGGCAAAGTTCTCCTCGCCCCATTGGTATTCCGCGGCCACCTTGCCCAGCTTGGGTTCAAGGATCAGCGGCCAGAAGGCGTGCCGCGCCTGAGTCACAATTGAAGCGGCGGCGGATTCGGTGCTCAAACGGCCGTCCCAGCTTCGCATCAGGTCGGCGGCTTTGCGCAAGCGGTCATCCACCCCGGCCGTGTGATCGATGGCGTAAGCCAGGCGGTGACCCAGCTCCTGGTCTACCTCGCTGTAGATGTCTGTCTGCACCGCCAGCAGGTCTTTGGGGGTGAGCTGGTCGCGGCCCTGCAGCGCCTTGTAGATGCGCTCGGCGCGGTAGGGATCGGCCCACTCCAGCGTCAGCGGCACGGGTGGCTTCTCGCCGGTGACTGCGCTGGTGACCCTCGAATTGGCTGTTGCCAGAAAGCCCGAGGTGGGATCGACGGAGTTGGGCATTTCGTCGAAGGGGATATAGCTCTGCCACTCGTGCGCCGTGTCTTCGATGGGTACACCAACCAGGCCGTTGGGTCGCTGCGGAACCCGGCCTACTGTGTGGTAGGCGATGTGGCCCCGATCGTCGGAGTAGACCACGTTCTGTGTCGGCCAACTCCACTGCGTCATGGCTGCCGAGAATTCGGTCCAGTTCGAAGCCGTGTCGATCTGGTAAAGCGGCAGCACGTTCAGCGTCGGGTCGTAGAGCGTCCACTTGAGCGCGATGGGCCGTGTTTCCTTGGGCGGCAGCACCGGATTCAGCAGCGGCCCGTGGGCCGTCAGCTTCAGGTCCAGTTGCACGTCGCGGCCGCCGCGCACGTGAATCGTCTCTCGATCCACGATCAGCGGCTTCCACTGCCCGTCCACGTCCTGAAAGTTGCCCTTGCCGTCGAGCTTCTCGACGTAGAGATCTTGCACGTCGGCATAGAGAGCGGTGAAACCCCAGGCCACATGCTCGTTGTGCCCGGCAATTACAAAGGGCATGCCCGGCAGCGTGACTCCGGCGGCGTGGAAGCCTGGAGCGTGGAGGTCGGCCATGAACCAAATGTTGGGCACCGTCAGCCCCAGGTGCATGTCGTTCGAGAGCAGCGGCTTGCCGCTGGCCGTGTGGCTGCCGGCAATGACCCAGTTGTTGGAGCCCGCATTGCAGCCTTCGCAACTGGGCAGCCCGAGCAGCGCCCGCATGTCCTCAGGAATGTCGTCGTTGGGGCTTGCCGGCCGCGTCATTCGGGTCTCGGTGCGGTCGTCGTCTTCATCGGTGCCGGTCATGGGCGGGGCAGGATGCGGTTTGCTCCAATCCACCACCAGGCCGGTGGGAGGACGATCGCGCCACGAGCCAACCGGGTAGAGATCGGCCTCGAGCTTGGGGTTGTTGAGTTTGGCCGCGATGCGTTCGCGGGCCATCTTCACATACCAGTGGGTGTCCAGGGTCTCCACCATCATGAGGCCGATGCTGATGGAGTCGACGCCGCTCCACTGCCGGGGGCGATAGAGCAGCAGCTTGAACTCGGCGGGAAGGGAACTGCGGTGCTGGGAGATAAACAGGTTGACGCCGCGCGCATAGTCGTCGAGGCGGACGCGGTCGGCCGGGGTCATGTGGTCGTAGATGCGTTGCGCCGTGTTGCGAAATTGCAGGGTGCGCTGGGTCTTGTCGTGGCGCACCAGCGAGGGGCCAAGCAGTTCGGATAGCTCCCCGTTTGCGTTGCGGCGGAAGGCGTCCATTTGCCATAGACGGTCTTGCGCGGTGACATAGCCCTGGGCCATGAACAGGTCGTCTTCATTGGCCGCTTCAATGTGGGGCACGCCGTGTTGGTCGCGCCGGACGGTGACCGGGGCGGAGAGCCCGGCAAGTTGCAGGGCGCCATCGAGTGTGGGCAGAGAAGCTTTGGCGGAGGCGCGCAGCCACAGCACTTCGGCCGTCGCAGCCACCAGCAGCAGCGCCAACAGGCAGGCGCTGGCGAGCAGCAGCCGGCGCGGCCAGCGCCGTTTGCCTGGGCGCGGCGATGGCGATCTATCGCTGAAGCGTAATCTTTTCAGAGTGCGAGTATTCGGCATCGTTCTTCAACAGGATAACGCCGTTCGCTTGGCGGGAAGGCGAAAGCGTACCACGGGCGATAGGCGATTCTCCTATTCGCGCTGGATACTCCACCTTCGCCGACTTTATGAGTCGACAGCGCTTTTCACCATGGAGAGGTGGCAACAGGCCGGGTGTGGGCTGGCTCCGTCAAGGAAGAAGGATTCTCTGGACGTTGATCCGGCCGCCGATACACGCGCCGCCCCGGAACGAATATCGATACCGGCAGCCCCACGATCACCCCTGCCAGCGCTCCCACGGCGCTTCCCGCAAGACCGTTCAGCAGCCAAGGAGTTCCATTGTTGTTCCGAGGGCAGACTGCAAGCGTCACAAATCCGGCTGCGGCCATGGAGCCCACAACGATCTTGAAATTACGGCGCTGGTCGTCCATGCGAATATCTTCCACCTCGGCGCGATTGAGTTGGTAGCCTTCGCGCCCGCCGAACCAGTCAAAGGTGGGTTCGCAGAACAGATAGTCTGTCGTCGCGCCTGAAAAGTGGCAGTGGAACGATCGTCCCCTGTCTGTTTTTACGGAGATTTCTTCGTAGTGGGCGAGATCGCGCACACGGTCCCAGCCGCTTGGCAGCGCCGGTTCGGGATTCTCCGGCAGCGGCGGGGCCTGCTTTTGGGTTGACGAGGAGGCGATGCCGCCGCCCGCTTGTTGGGCCATCAGCGAAGTTGCCAGACAGAGACAAAGAAAAGACGGAGTGAGCTTGCGGATCATCGGGATTCCTCCTGCAGCGGGTCGGTTGGGCTGCGCCGGATTGTGCGAGACCGGAACGATCAATCAGTAGCCCTGCGTTGGGGCTGGGAGTCGGGCAGCGGAGAGGATTTTGACGATCTGGCTGGCCATGGGGCCGGAGGCTACGATTCCATCGAAGGCCAGGATCCTGCCCGAGGCCAGAACGATGCCCGACCTTCGATCCTTGACGACGTAGGTGTGGAAGTGGGTGAAGATCAGCCGGTCGACATGGACGATGAGATCGCCGTCGGGCTCGTCGTTGACGATGTTCAGGTTGAGCTTGTCCCAATCTTTCTGCTTCAACAAGGCCCGTTCCAGGGTGCCGACGGTGAGAAAGACGGTGTTTGAAGCGATGTAAACCGTGTGGGCGTTCCGGATGGCCTGGCTACGCTGGGAGCTGGCTGACCACTGCGGCACATCGGCGACCGGTTGCGCGGCTGGACTTGGCTGCGCGGCTGGAGCGGGCTGCGCGAGGGCGGTGAGCGTGGTAACTTGCGACGGCTGCTGCGACACCAGCAACGTGCAGAAGAGAACACCGAGAATAACTTGCAATGTTAGGCGGATCATCGGAACTCCTTGCTTGGTTTCTACAAGGACCGATGTTAGGGCGGCGGCGGGCGCAGGTGGGGGGAGCTGGGACAGTATCGGCAGTGTCACAAGGTGGGTGATTGACCCATGGGGGCCTTATCCGGGGCTAAAGGCCTCGAGGATTGCTCCCCGTTTCAGGGGGCCGATGCCCCATGCTCCCTCCGAGAGGCGCAAACTCCGACGGAAGTGCCGCCGCCGTCATGCAGGAGCGGTTTGCTGCTCCTGCTTGCGGAGTTCGGTCAGGGTTGGCTCGTCCAGCAGCTTGTAGCGCAGGGGAAACACACCGGGCGGGAGCTCCGCGGCGGTTATCGCATCGCACACCACGCCTTTGGCCGCTTCCAGGCCGCGCTTCCAGCCCGCACGCGTGGCATCGCGCACAATCAGGCTCTCCGGTTCCAGTCCGGCGGCGGTCAGCATGGTTTGGGCGATGCGCTGAAACTCTCTCCAGTGCGATGCAATGCCCACCAGCACGCCGGGAGGAAGCGGTAAGTAGCGCTGCAGGTGAGCCTGCAACTCGGGCGCCACGGAGTGCACCTGCAGTACCGTCAGTTCCGTGCCGGGCGGCAGCAGCTTGCGCACGGCGGCGGCCTTGCTGGGCAGCACAACAGGCATGGCGGCATCGAATATGCCGGCCGTGGCGCAATCCTCCGGCGCGCATCCCGTAACCGGAAGCGCCACAGCCTGCACCATCTCATGGATCACGATGGCGCGCAGATCGGGGTCCGGCTCAATCACCAGCCAGCGCGTGGGCGGCTCGTGGGTGAGCCAAAGGCGCAAGCGCTCGCGCAGCAACGGCTCAGTCACGCCGAGCTTGCGGGCGTCTTTCGCCATCTCCCGGATCAGGTGATCGACGGCCAACTCGGCAGGCAGGGGCGAGGCAGGCCGGGTCACTTGCACATAGACGCCGCTGCCGTGGCGAAGCTCAAGCCAGCCGGCCGCCTCCAGTTCGCGATAAGCCGCGCTGGCGGTGTTGGCGTGGATGCCGAAGCGCCGGGCCAGTTCGCGGGTGCTGGGCATGCGTTGGCCGGGCGTCAGATCCTGGGTCAGGATGCCCAGTATCACCTGGGTCACCAACTGCTCGCGCAGGGGAACGTCGCTGGTGCGGCTCAGCCACAGGCGCATGGGGTTAGCCGACGACCGGATCGCTGAGCGCCGCAACCGCAACGACCGGCTTTCTGCGCCCGTGCAGGGCAATCACCGCCAGCATGATGAGCAGGATGATGGGCAACACCAACAAGCTGCCCTCGGGGCCGTCCGTGCCGCCGCTCCACAACACGGCGCCGGCAGGGGCGGTGGTGAGGTAGTGGCCGGTGGCCACATTGCCGCTGTCGGCCGCGCCGTAGAAATAGGTCTCTGCCCAGTCCCAGGCGGCGTGGCAGCCGATAGCCCACCAGGCCGATCCGGTTACCCGCACGCTGACGCAGAACGCAAAGCCGATCAAGGCGGCGGCAAAGATGCCGATCCAGTTTTCGCCGTTGTTGCCGGTGTGGATGAAGCCGAACAGCGTAGAAGTTACCCAGGCCGCCTGCCAGAAGTTGCCGCCTTCGACCTTCTTCAAATGCAGCAGCAGGCAGGGAACGAGTCCCAGCAGAGCGATGCCATAGATGCCCCAAATGCCATTGCCTTTGCCCATCAGCAGTAGTTCGCCGCAAACAAGGGCGTTGACGCCGAGCGCCCACCAGAAGTTGATGCCGCGGGTGAGCGTGAATTGCAGGTAGCAGCGGAACATGCCTTCTTCAAAGCAACCGACCAGCAGAAAGGCCGCGCACCAGAGCGCTCCGAACTTGAAGATGTCTGTCCCGGAGAGCGCTACCGGCCCGAAATGCAGCCATCCGCCCCAGGCCAAGCCGCCAATCAACGCCGACAGCGCCGCAAAACCGACCGCGAAGCCGGAGAAGAAGTTCATCGCCGGCCGGGGACCGGTCAGGTTGAAGGCCAGCAAATTGCGGCGCCGCTCAATCAGCGCCATCAGCGACGCCGCACCCAGCAGCGCCAGGAACGAGATCATCTCACCCCAGAATGCAGAGGAGGCTGTAAAGTCGTTCCTCTTCGAGATGATGTGGAAATGCAGGAACGCCAATCCCAGGCCACCGACGAAAAGCGCCAGCATCAACACAAAGCACAGCACCGACCAGCCGGCGCGCAACCCCTGCGGGCCCAGGAACGTCCAGCGCAGGGCGCGGTTTTCCCATGGTTCCGGCGCGGGCGAGAACGGTTCAATCGAGACTGGTTCTACGGAAGCAGTTTCAGCGGGCGACACTTCCGGCGCGGGGGGCTGGACTTCAGGCTCCATGGAGCCTCCTTTGAAGGAACTCTAGTTCGCAGAATTGTACTGTAATGACTCTACGGATCGGGGCGCGGCGAAGTTCCGCGGGCGATGGCAGCAGGATCGCACACCGGGGCGGGGGAACATTTCGCAGCGCCCCGACGGGGCACATTGCGATCTGGCGGCAATCCCAGGAGTGCGCTTCGCTTCTGCTGGGCGATTTTCGACCCATCCCTGCGGGATGAAAAAGCCGCTGCGAAGGGCCCCCAAGTTAGGGCCCCCAGGTTACTGTTAGCGCGGGTTGCTGGCCCGCAACTCGGCCACAATCTCGGCCGCGGCAACGCGGGCTTCGTCGGCCCGGTCGGGAGCGAAGCTGATGGCTCCCACGCGGGCATGGCCGCCGCCGCCGTAGCGCTCGCACACCTGCGCCAGGTTCACCATCTTCTCCGGGTCGGCCTTGGTCCAGGGATTGGAGCCCACCGATACCTTGGTGCGGAAGCTGGACTTGGACAACCCGATGGAATAGATTGCCTTTGGGTGCAGGTAGTAGGGAATGAACTTGTTGTAGCCTTCCAGGGGCTGGTCGCTGATGTCGAAGAAGATGGTGCCGTCGCGCTCTTCGCTGCGTTCGCGAATCAGCTTGATGGCTTCCTGGTGGCGTTCCAGCAGGGGCGGCAGCAGATCGGCCACGAAGGGCTGGCTCAGCACCTCGGCCAGGGGCATCTCGGTCAACAGCGGAATCAGGCGCGGGATGAAGAGCGGGTCCTGGGTCGATTCGATGATCAGGGTCAGCTTCATGGCCGGTGCGGCCATCTCCACGGCCGACTCGGGGCTCTCGTACTTGGCGCCGTCCACGATATTGGCCCAGTGGATCAACTCCGCCACCGGGGCCGTATCGAAGCCGAAGCGCGTGGAGGCGATGTGGGCCAGAAAGCTGGTGCAGGAGACATAGTTGGGATCGAAGAACTTCCTCGATCCGCAATCCAGATCCTTCTGGCAGTCCAGAAAGCTCTGGTGGTCTTCGGGCGTCAGAAATGCCGAAAGATGATGGTCGAACCACCAGGTGATCTTGGGCGAAGCCGAGTATTTGAAGTCGACAATGGCGTTTTCGTCGCCGGTAAACTCGCTTTCGTCAAACAGCGCCCCGGCGCGATGCACCAGGCCGTGGTATTCGTAGCTGGCTGCGGCCGAAACGCGCTCACGATGAAATCGCGTGAACAGCGAGGCCGAGCAAGCTCCGTCGAAACATTTGTCGTGATAGAAGACGCGAACTCGCAAGACTTGCCATCCCTCTGTGCCAGCAATGTGAAGAACCGGAACTGTTAAGCATCAAGCGCCGGGCTGCTTGTGTCAAGTTGGGCGAGTTGAAAATCGAGCCGAGCCTCTTGCCCGATCTCGTCCTACGACGCGATTTCGTGCAGGATGAGCACCTTTCGAACCTTCAAACTGGTCCGTAAGAGGGACGAAGTTTCGATTGGCCAGCGGTCTGTGCCCCGGGATTCGAGTGAATCCACCAAAAGTGGGTTTCCCAGGTCCCTCGTCTTTGGGGGCCCGGGAAACCTCGAATCTCGACCGTCTTTTTCCGCATATCGCAGATGTTCCGGCCGTTGGCTTCCTCGCAGGATAACGACGGGAGGAGGGCAACCAATCACGCTGGCTATCGGGAGAGAACGGAGAGGGGAACCTCCGGGGTCCATGCACTCTAGGACCAGATTTCTATGCCGGTGTCGATGACATTCATGACTTCCTGGACGGTTTGTTCCAGGTCGTTCTGGTTGCTCCAGTAGCCCTCGATGACGCCGTGGCGACTGTAGTTGGAGCGATTGAAGCCATATTCGTTGTCGTTGTACCAGATGACGGAGTGTCCGATGACGGCGACGGCCCAGAAGCCTCCGCGAGCGTTGCCTTGGGTTTCCTCTTGCCATTTTTCAGGCGCGATGCGGATGACCTCCCAGAGCCGGCGCTGGGGCTTGGTCATGCGATTGGTCGCATCGTTGACGAGGTCCCAAATCGCTGTCTCTGAAACTGCGCGAAGCCCCATGTTCGTAAGTGCCTTTCTCGTTCGAGCGCGATTCCGGGAGCGGGCTGGGCGCCGAGGCGCCTGGGGTCCGCAAACCCGCAGAAATGGCCGCTGTGGCGTGTGGGCAAGCCGATCGCACTGAGTATTCTCTCCGGTTATCGGCGGCCAATCGCTTCGCAGCATCGTTTGGCGCTTCGCGGGACATTACTTTTGCCGATGCACCGGCCTACCGCCGTATCGACTTTCCGCAAGGGCGGCTATCCGGCCGCCATGTCGTGCCCTTTGGCCTCGCGGCCCAGCAGGGCCATAGCGGTCAGCGCCAGGGCCACCACCACGACCGTCACGGCCAGCACCAGCGGATAGCTTCCCCAGCGCTCCACGGCTTTGGCCTGGGCCACACCGTTCCAACTGGTGACGAGACCCCCAAGCTGGTAGGCGAGGCCGGGAGCCGTGGCTCTGACCTGGGCGGGCGAGAGCTCGGTCAGATAGGCCGGCACCACACCCCAGGCGCCCTGCACCATGAACTGCATCAGAACCGCGCCGATGCCCAGTGTCAGGGCCGAATGACCGTAGGCCCATAGCGGAATCACCGGGATGGACAGCAGCGCCGCGGTGACAATGGCCCGCTTGCGGCCCCAGCGGTCGGAGAGGGCTCCGAAGACAAAGCCGCCGCCGATCGATCCCACCCCGTAGAGCACCCCGATAAGGCCGACCACGGCGGGCGTCAGTTTGGCATGGAGGGTAAGGAAGGTGGGATAGAGGTCCTGGGTGCCGTGCGAGAAGCTCATGAAAGCCGTCATCAGCAGGATTAGAAACAGGAAGGTGGGCAGAAATGCCAGCAGTTTGGCCAGGTGGCCGGCTTCTTGCCTGGCGCCTCCATTGGCGAGTCGAGAGCGCCGCCTTTCCGCGCCTTCCAGCCACACCGGCGACTCGGCCACGCGGGCCTGGACATAAAACACCAGCAGGGCGGGTGCGGATCCCAGGATGAACATGCCCCGCCAGCCAATCGAGTGAAACAGGAGCGCAAAGAGCGCGGAGGCCAGGATCGATCCCATGGCGTAGCCCTCCTGCAGGATGCCGCTGAAGGTGCCCCGGCCTTCTTTGGGCAAAGTCTCAAAGGCCAGCGCCGCGCCCACGCCCCACTCGCCACCCATGGCGATGCCGAACAGCGCCCGCAACAGCAGAAGCACCCCGAGCGAGGGTGCAAAGGCGCAGGCCAACTCAATGACCGAGAAGCTGAGGATATTGATCGTCAGCACAGGCCGGCGGCCGAAGCGATCGGCGAGCATGCCGAAGAAGAGTGCGCCCACGGGACGACAGGCCTGGGTGAGAAACACCGCGCCCATCACCGCGGAAGTCTTGGTGTGGAACTCCCCGGCAATGGCCGGCACACAGAAGATCAGGATGAAGAAGTCCAGCGAGTCCATGGTCCAGCCGAGGAAGGCGGCCAGGAAGGTGTGCCGCTGAGAGCGGGTCAGGCGCCGGAAGTGGTCCACGACAGTCAGGGACATAGGGGGGAGGATAACAGGGATCAGGGAACAGGGAATAGGGAATAGGGACTGAACAAGGGTTCGTTGGCCGGATTGGAAAAAGGGTAAATAATTGTTGGAACGAATATCTAGAAGGCGCATCTTAACTAGCAGGACAAGATTCAACGCCGACCGAGTTCTTCCCCGGTTGCGTGTACGCCCGGCGAAGGAACTGCCGGCAACTCCAAGCGGCCCCACGGCCCTCGATCGAAAGGAAATTCAATGAAACGTTTGGCAATCGTCTCTGGCATTCTGGCTCTCGCGGCTCCCCTGGCCATGGCGCAGTACTCCACCTGGACCTCCGACCCGGCCCACAGCGAAGTGGATTTCAGCATCAAGCACGGTGGCGTATCGAATGTGCACGGCCGCTTTGGCAAGGTGCAGGCCACCCTGGTTTATAACGAAGCGGACATCAGCAAGGCCACGGTGAACGCGACCATCGACACCACCACCGTGGACACCGGCGAGTCGCCCCGCGACAACCACCTGAAGACCGATGCCTTCTTCGACGTTGCCAAGTTCCCGACCGCGACCTTCACCAGCACCAGCGTGACCAGGAACGGCAACAATCTGACGGTGGCCGGGAACTTTACCCTGCACGGCGTGACGAAGGCGATTGTGTTGGACGTGGAAGGACCGGCGACGCCGCAGGAAAACGGCATGGATCACAAGCTGCACTCCGGGTTTACGGCCACCACCACTCTCAACAGGCTGGACTACGGGATTGGCACAGGCTTTCCTACGGCTCTGGTGGGCAACGAGGTCAAACTGACCATCGAGCTGGAGATCATCAAGCAGGATGTGGCTGCCGGCGCGGCTGCCAAGTAAGTTGTCCGTCGCCAGTATTCAGGTGTCAGTATTCGGTTGTCAGTCGACCTTGATGGGGTGGGGCAGCCGGGTTGTGCAGGTCTATTGAACGAGGTGGTAGATGGCGGCGTTGAAACACGAAATCGTGCAGGAGCGCCCTTTCTCCAGCGTGGAAGAAGAGGCGCTTCTGAACCTGCTTCGCACCGCCGACCACCTGCAGCGAAGTTTCCATCGCCAGACGCGGTCCTGGGGGCTGTCTTCCACGCAGTACAACGTACTGCGCATACTGCGCGGGGCACAGCCGGACGGGCTGACCTGCACGGCCATTGGCAGCCGCATGATTACGGCGGAACCGGACATTACGCGGCTGCTGGGGCGTCTGAAAAGCATGAAATTGATCAGGCAGCGGAAGGGCCGGGACGACCGGCGCGCCGTCTGGACACAAATCTCGGAGGCCGGCCTGGCCTTGCTGCGGGAGATGGACCCGGTCATTGAGCAGGCGCCGCGCGATTTGCTGGGGCATTTGCGCGGGACGGAGTTAGCGGAACTGATCCGGCTGCTGGAGCTTGTCCGCAAGGCTTCCGAGGACGAATAGAAGACTGGCCTGAGCCAACAAAAAGGTTTGAACAGAACCGAGCCGGGTTTACCGGCCCGGTTATTTCTGGGAGACAAGATCCTCTTCGCCCTCGGCCTGAATGATCTTGTTGTGCAGGCAATAGAGGGCCAACTCGAGGCGGTCGCTGACGCCGAGCTTGTCGTAGATCTTGCGCAGATAGTTCTTGATCACCTGCTCGGTGGTGCCCAACTGGAAAGCAATTTCCTTGTTGCGCTTACCCTGGGTGATGCAGGCGATGATGGCCATCTCCTTGTTGGAGAGGCGCGGTTGGGTACGGGGACTGACCAAGGCGGCGGCCTGGGCGCGGTAAGCCTCAATGACCCAATTCACCGATTGGTTGTCGATCCAGGTCTCGCCGGCGGCGATTCTGCGCACGCAGCGCACCAGCAGATCGGGGGAGATGGAGCGGGAGATGATGCCCCGCACCCCGCGCCGGTAGAGCTCGACGGTGTGGTTCTCGTCGGCCGAGACCGCCTGGACGATGAGCTTGAGGTCTGGCGCCAGTCGCAGAATCTCGGGAATGACGTTCGAGGTGCCGGCCAGCAGGCTGCCCTCGAGCAAGACAATATCGGTGGGAAAACGTTGCACCGCTAGATACAGATTCTCGAGAGAATCGGCCTGGGCGACGACCCGGAGGTCGTCTTCGAGCGCAAACACCTTGCGAATGCCGACACGATAGATAGCCTGGGAGTCCGCAAGAATGATGCGAACCGAGCCCGGCTTGACCTGTCCGTCAAGAACATCGCCTTCAGGAGAATCGTCCAAGGAGTCCATATTTGGCTTTCGCCAGCTCAATCTGTCGTCACTGCTCAGCGAATTGGTAATCGTCGATCGTGGCCGCCGCCAGATGGTGAGTTTGGCTTAACGAGCAGCGTACCACACGGCCAAGACAATGAACCAGAACATCCCGCGGGGTACCAAGAACTGTACCCGGCATATGGAGAGAAAAGCGGATGTTGAGGCCCGAGGGCAAGGGGCGATCCAGCTCGAACAGGACACCGCTTGCAGAGACATTGCGGGTAAGGGCGGTGCACTCGTCGGCGCCCCGCGACGACAGAAGGACGGGCAAGGCCAGCGGGAAACGAACCGCGCAACGAACTTCCTGCCGCGAGGGTCCCGGCTCATGGAAGGCTTGCTGAAGCGGTAATCCGGCGTTCGAAGCATTCATGAATGCACTCCCGACCAGAAAGGTCACATCCGCCACTCTAGTCCTCTTTTCGGAAATGACCTACAGCACGAAAGTTTCTGACAGGTAACGGATTCCGTTCCGGGATGCCCGTGGCCCAATCCAGGACGGATTTCTGGCCCTCTCGATTGGAGGTAGACGGCTCATAGCAATCGGCTTGCGGCCCTTGGTCCAGCCCGTGTGTTGTCTCACAAGTTGTTTGAAGGGTTCTTGCGCAACCTGAAGCGCAGGTCCTTGGGAACCCCGGAAAGTGTTTGGGGTTCCAATCGCTCCGAATGAACAGCCTCCTTTGTTGAAGGAATATCAGGGACGAGACATGAGCGAACTTCGGGGGCTAAAGCCCCGTGCGATTTTGGGAGCCTTTTGGCACGACTGAAGTCGCGCCCTGACACTTCTTGCCTGCCGGGACGAGTACCTGGGCGATTCGTTCAGGCCTTGGGGAAAAACGCCGCGGAAGCGCCTACCCAGGTCTGGTTCCGGTTATGGTCCACGCCCATCATCTTGCCGCGGCCCAAACGCACAAGCGACAGGGCCGGGGTGAGGCTGCCGCCATCCGGCCAGAGATAGAGGATGCGGATCTCGGCCTGGGTGAGGCCTTCGGGGGTCTCGATGGTGGGCGCAAAGTGCATCCGTTGCTGCAGCAGATAACCGGCGCGGTCGGCTGGAGGGATGGCCTCCAACTGCGCCTGGGTGGGGTCGAACTGGATTCCCTTGCCGGCGAACGAGAAGAGCGGCTTGAGCAGCAGTTCGGGATAGGAGGTGTCAGCGCCGGTCGTGCCGGGAAGCGGCACGCCGGCTGCGGCCAGGCGCGCTCGCCCGTCTCCTTCGAGAAAGTCGGAAAGAAACACGGCCGGGGGCACCGAAGGATGGTGGCCCGGGGTGCGCGCCAGCCATGGAATGGAGAACTTGCTGATGAGGAAGTACCAGTTGGGATGCCCCGCCCATTCGACATCCCATGGGTGTGTGAGGTCGAAGGGGAGCTGGATGCGGCGGGCCATCATCTCGTCGGCGATGGCCCGGTTATAGATACGGTGGATGGGTACCATTCTCCCCGCGGCGTTGCGGTAGTGGAGTTTGTTCTGGCGCGGCTCCAGGCTGCGGATATCGACGAAGGGTATGCCCAGGCGGCGCGCGGTCGCCTCGAAGTCGGGCAACGTCTTCTGGTTCATGGGGTCGAGTTCGGCCAGCACCACGTTTTCCGGACTGCGATCGCCGACCACGGTCTGCTCCAGCATCTCCCAATAACCGGCCTCATTGAGCCCGCCCAGGAAAGTGTCCAGCGATTGCGGCAACCGGAAGACATCGCGATAGGCGGTGCACAACGAAACCTGGTAGGCATAAACCGACGGAAAGGCCTGCAGCTCGACTAACTTCGGCACCAGCGCGCCGTCCGCGTTGCGGACCAGGGCGAAGTCGGCGGTGAGGAAGTGCGGATGGGCCGTCTCGCCGGCGACCCGGTAGCCAGGGGGAATCGCAGCTCGGGCGGCATCCATATAGGTCTGGTCGGCGAGCAGGCTATGGGTAAGTGCTGCGCCGGTGGAGGCCATTTCGTCCAAGAGGGCGCGGGGCACGAAAACGGGGGTTTCGGCGATGCGGTAGTCGACCCGCGTGCCGCAGAGCATCTCAAGCAGAGCCAACAGAGATGCGTATTTGGGTAGCGTGAACTCTCGATTGAATCGGGTGCGCAACTCGGGGATCAATGGCTCCTCCTCTAAGAATCGGCGGTCCGCAGCCAGTTTCCAGCGACCGGTTGTCTGTGCCCAGGGCGAACCTTATGGCTGCCCATCCTCAATCAACATATCGCCTTGAAGTCGGGAGCGCATGAATTGCCTTCGGACTCCGAAGGCGGAATACGGTCGCGCCAGGTTCAGCGGTTCCGAAACGCAGATACCGGGGGGCTCTTTGTGGATGAGCTAAGCCGCACAAAAGGTTGAACCGGCTGAAGGTTTGTTTACTTGGGCTTTACGAATTGGTTACTTTTACAAGGACTCGACTACCACTTTTGGGTTACTCTTTCCCTACAAAGTTCGACCGGAAGGAGACCTTTACCCATGAAGTCGAAAGCCTTGAAAGTCCGTATGGCGTTTCTTGCTTTGGTTCTATTCGCGGGCACTGCGCTGGCCGAGGCCAGCCCCGTTGTTCCGCCTCCTCTTCCACCACCGCCTCCCCCGAGCGCCGCAGTGGCCTGACTTGGCGTAGACCGGTTCCACAATTTCTGTGACCTTTGTAGTCTCGTGCAAGTAGCTTTTCTTGAGGAAGAAGCTGCTTGAGAGCAGTGGGTTCCAGTTACACCAATTGTGGAACCGGCGTAGCACGACCGCTATTGGCGGGCGGATCGGGACAAGGTTCGTGCAAACCAGATCGATGCTCGAGGGTACACAACTCAAGAAGAAATCTCGTCATCCTGTTAGACTTGGGGGCATTCGGACTGGCTGCCTTCAGTTCAAATGAGGAGGCGGGATTGACGCTGGACACCGGCCTCTGGCTATGCGGCGCGGTTGAGGAAGCAGCTTTGACTTTGCTGCTGCTAAGGACCCGTGTATTTCGCCATTTTCCGGCCTTTGTCTTGTTCATCTGCTGGAGTTGGTTCAGCGATACGCTGCTGTTTGCCATTCAGTCTTTGCCCGCCGACACCTTTTTTCACCTCTATGAAGTTCAATTGGTCATCGATTCCACGATGATCTTCGGTGTGCTGGTGGAACTGTCGTGGAGCGTGCTTCGCCCGATTCGCAAGTCCCTGCCGCGAGGGTCGTGGATGGGGATAGCGCTGCTGATTGCGCTGGCGGGTCTGGTGGTGTGGCCGGTGGCGGGGCTCACGTTGCCGCACCTGGCTCCGGCCGGACGCAATCTCTTCCGGTTGCAACAGACCTTCGCGATTTTGCGCATCGTTGTCTTTCTGGTGATGGCGGGATTCAGCCAGATTCTCTCGATTGGTTGGCGAGACCGGGAGTTGCAGGTGGCCACAGGGTTGGGTTTCTATTCGATCGTCTCGCTGGCGGTTTCTGTGCTGCACACCTACCAGGTGGTGGGCCCTTACAGCCACTGGGCTCCGCTCTACCACCGGATGGATGAAGTGGTCATGGTGAGCTACGTGGGTGTGTTGGCATATTGGGTGGCATCCTTTGCAGGCAAGGAAGCGGCCCGCATGGACTTCAGCCCGCAGATGGAACAGTTGTTGCTGACCGTGGCCCGGGGCGCAAGGACCGCGCGCAGCAGAATGGCCACGACATCCGCGCCCGGAGAGCCGAATTCGCCTGAGCAATAATCGGCCCCACCGATGAAGAGGGAGATGAACTCCCGCTGCCCCTCGGCCTTGGCAGATCCCGGCTGAAAAGCTGTTCACCCGTGATTCGCCCGTTCAGTAACCTGCACGGGCCCAATAAGAGGAGCATTGGTAACCCAAACATTAGAATGGCATGAGTACTTTTATGAGATTTCCAGAGGCGAATTCCGAAAAAATGTTATCTACAAAGAGATGAATTTCTGCTACAACTAGTGACAATCGAAAGTCGGCAGTGGATCGAGCCGATTCGGGGGTTACCAAAATCCCCTGTGAGGAACACCGATGATTCTTCCCCTCCTCCAGATCGCGGTCATAGGGTGCGTTGGGCTTTACCTGGTTCGTTGGCGTCACAGTTTGCGGCGGCGCAACGAGCAGACGTGGGAGTCCCTGCTGGCACGCCTGCGCCCTGACTGGAGCGCACACGAGGTGAGTGAGCATTTTCTTTGGCAAGAAGGGCTTAGCGCAACGCCCGAAGATGCATGGCAGCGCATGGAAGGCCCCAAGGGCCTCTGGGTCATGCTGCAAAACGCGAAGGTAATGCTGGAAATGGCGGACTTTGCCGCCCGGAATTCCGATGCGGTGGACCGGGTTCTGCTGGAGACACTGCGCAGCGACGCCATGCAGATCCGCCTCTGCGTGCTGATGGCGCTGGGGCAATATGCTTTCTCCCAGGCGAGCGAGGGGGTGCGGGTGAATGCCTTCCGCGCGGCCCAGATGTACGTCGCCATGGCGGCACGCATGACCCGTTTGCTGCAGGACCATGCTGCATTGATCCTGCCGGATTTCGTGGCGGCGATGTAGTCGCCGGGGTGGGGCAGGATCAGACCGGGTTTGAGGCGAGAAAGGCGTTGATCTTGCTGTATTCGTCGTCGCTCAAGCGGAAATCGAGGGCAGGGGCGAGCCCTTCAACCTGTTGGGCGCTGCGGCCGCCCACAATGGAGGCGGTGATGGCGGGGTGATGCAGCGTCCAGGCCACGGCAACCACGCCAGGGCTGACGCTGTGCGGCTGGCCGATCTCGCGCAGCAACTCCACCAGGCGCAGGTTGCGGCCGAGACGCGGCTCGTTGAATTCCACGGCCTTGCGGCGCCAATCGTCTTCAGGGAAGGCCGCAACGCGCTCGGCCGTCATTTTTCCAGTGAGCAGGCCTGAGACCATCGGCAAGTAGTCGATGACGCCGATGCCGTTGGCCTGGGCAAAGGGCAGCAGTTCCTGCTCCACGGCCCGGCGCAGCATGGAATAGGGCGGCTGCAGGCTGGTGATGGGCGCGATCTTGAGGGCCCGCGTCATCTGCTCGACGTTGAAGTTCGACACGCCGATCCAGCGGATCTTGCCCTGCTCGCGAAAGTGCGCAAGCGTCTCCCAGCCCTCTTCGAGCTCCGCCTGCGGATCAGGCCAGTGAATCTGGTAGAGATCGATCGTCTCCACGCCCAACCGGCGCAGCGAGCCCTCCAGCTCCTCGGCCAGCGAAGCGGCGGTGAGCGCGCGGTAGATGGAGCGGTCCGAACGCCAGCGCATGGAGCACTTGGTGAACACCAGGGGCTTGTGGCTGGTGGTCTTGAGGGCGCGGGCCACCACCTCTTCGGAGTGCCCCAGGCCATAGATGGCGGCCGTGTCGATCCAGTTCACGCCCAGGTCGAGGGCGCGGTGGATGGCGGCGATGGATTCGTTGTCGTCCTGCGGGCCCCAGGCGAACTCCCAGTTGCCGCCGCCGATGGCCCATGCGCCGAAGCCGATGGGAGTGAGGTGAAGGTCGGAGTTGCCGAGGGTGCGCAGGGAGGGCGAAGTCGAGGTTGTCATGTCAGTAGAGATAGATGCCGGACAGGCTGGATGGGTGCAGGAACTGCGGCTTTTGGCTTGGGTGGAATCCCGCATCATCTTTCCCCGCATGATGCGTTGCGCCGAAATCCGCATAAGGCTAAACTGTCGATGCACAGGGGACCATTGATTGAGGAGAAATGCAATGAGGACCACGGTCGATATACGAGACGACGTAATGGAAAGGATCAAGGCTTACGCAATTGCTCGCTCGATTTCAAAGGGCACTGCAATCTCCGACGTGTTGGAGCGTGGCTTCAACGCCGAGGTCCCAACCAAGTGGGAAAACGGCATCCTGATCTTCTCCCCTGGACCGTCGGGCGCGGTCACGGCAGAACACGTGATGCGACTCAAGGATGAGATGGAAGGCGAGCTCTCGTGAGCATTGGGCTGCTGGACGTGAACGCACTGATCGCGCTGCTGTGGGAGGAACATCCGTTTCACAAATGCTGTGCCGATTGGTTTGCGAAGTCAGGAAAAGAAGGATGGGCCACCTGCCCGATGACCGAGTCGGGCTGCGTGAAGATTCTCTCCACGCCGGCCTTCACCGCCAACCCGCCTTCGGTCGTCTCAGCCCTTCGAATTCTCCAAACCGCCGCCGAATCGAGCGGCAACCACCATTTCTGGAACGACGATCTACCGCTTTCCGCCTTGCGTCTGCGCTGGAGCAGCGGGTTGGGGCACAAGCAGGTCACCGACGCTTACCTGCTCTCCTTGGCCATCCATCACAAGGGGAGTTTGGTGACCTTCGACGCGCGAATGGAGATGCTGGCTGGACTTGGAAATGTGGCAAACGATTCGCTTGTGGTGCTGCGCAGAAAGCGATCTGAACTGGTGCAGACGGCTTCAGTTCGCATGGCTTATGCCCCATGAAGACCAGAAACCGGCGGCAAGGCGATTCCGAATTCCTTGGATTGATCAGTTCCTCGGAGCGCGAGGATTTGACTGATTCGAGTGCCGCAAACCTAGAAACTCAAGACCCTGTATTGGCGGAAGAGGAATTCATCACCACGCAACTCGTGATTGATCGAAGCAAGTTGCAGTGTGGCCTGCTTGGGGTGTTTGTTTGCGTGAGCATCGAGGCCAACGGATGACAAGAGAGCAAGCACATCATCGAGGGTTACCCCTCCATTGATTCGATCGGCCAATATCGCGTTGCATAGGCCCGAGAATTCTTCGAGGCCTTTACCGTTCAGACCACCGAATGCGAGATTTGCTACCAGATCCAATGTGTTTTTCGTGGCCTGATACTTCTCGAAGCTCTTCATAAGCTTGGTGTCAGGCAACAAGCAATTCTCAACTTGCTGGAGATCGCTGGGGGTTAGCGCCTTGAGGTAAGAGAGCTCACAGCATTGAAATGAAAAAGCCCTTTTCCAAGAGTCGTTTACGATGCGATGACAATAAAAGAGCGTGCGCGGTGACATCACCGATGGCTCCTTCAAGGACCAGCGGTGCTCCTTGAAGTCGGCAATAATCCTGTAGACTTGCCAAATTCCAGGCCAAAGGGCTGTGATTCGAACCCAATCCCCTACCTTGATCGCTGTTTCCTTGGGTGACATACAGGGATTGTTTCACACACTCATGAAGCCCTCACGCCTCGATCAGAAACCGCCCGTCGCGCATGATCTGCTCTGTGATCCGTTCCGGGCCTTCCTCAGACTCCAGCCAGATGTTGAAGCCCAGGCCCACCACGTCGATGTGCGTGCCGGAGCGCCAGGGTGCGCCGGTGTGCGCGCCGTAGGGGTCGCCGAATGCGATGTGGATGCCGGGAAACTTCTCGTCTTGCAAAATGTTGCCGATGACGCGCTCGACGCCGATGTTGGTGCCGATGGCGAATTCGCCCACCCGGTCGGAGTTCTCGTCGGTGTGGGTGTAGGCCCAGAAATCGCTCTCCAGTTGCTTGTTCTGGCTGCTGCAGCGGACGATGCGGTTGGCGGCGATCTCGATGGTCAAGGGCGTCGCCGCCAGCAGGCCGTAGCGGGCGCAGAGCCAGTCGCCCACCACACCGTCGACCACAAACACGCCATTTACCTCGCCGGGCGAGGTAAAGCACTCGCCGCCGGGCAGGTTGCCCCATTTTTCCGGGGAGATGATGCCGGAGGTCTTGAACCACTTGTAAGCGGGGTTCATGTCGGCCACGATGTTGGTTCCGGCGGCGGTGGTGGCGCGGATGCGGGTGGCTTTGCGGACGCGGTCCAGGACTTTCTGGCTGAGCCGGTCGACCCGGTCGAAGTCGGCGCGCATGCCCTGGCACATGATCTCGGGGCTGATGTTGACCATGTGGGCATGGCGCATGTGGCGGCGATTGACCACGTCGGTCATCTGCATGCGGGAGCGCAACTCGTTGGGCTGGACCTGGACCGCGAAGATGGACACCTGCGAGGTCTCCATGTCGGCCAACACGGCGGCGGGCATGTCGGCGAGCGGCCGCGGGGCCAGGTCCTCGAGCAGGAAGGCGTTCCACGGGCAACCCAGCGCGGCCAACTGCGCGCCCAGGGCGGCGGCAATGGGTTCGGTGGCGCGGTCGGTAATCAGCGTGACCTTTTCCGCGGGGTCGATGCGCAGGCAGGTGACGACGGCGGAACGGGCGCCCTGGGTGAATTCGGCGGGGTAATCGAGCGAAAGGAGATGTTCGGCGGTCTGGGTCATGCGTCGGGGAACGAGCCTCCCTGGGTAGGATGCGCGGGTCGTATTGGGTGAGAGTAACCGAATGGGCTGGGGATTGGAAGTGAAGGAGTGAACAAGTGAAGCAGCAGTGCTGGTCGGTGAAACTATCCTGCCCTGACCGATTCGCAAAAGACTCGAATCGGCGAATGTGGGGCATCCGAGTGCAGGCGATGAGCCGAGGGTAGGTGGCCGAAGGCAGTTGGCCCCACCGCAGGTGGTGGAGGTATGCTTGAACTGGCGATTAAGTTCGAACTTGATTGGAAATGGAAAATGAGCGAGATGAAACCCCTGTCGAGAAGGAAGTTCTGTTCCATGACTGCGGCGCTTGGCGCTGCGGCACTGAGCGCACCCCGCAGCCTGATGGCAGAGGGCAAGCCGCTTGAGATTTCCCTGGAGATCGACGCCAAGACCAGCCTGGGCAAGGTTCCAGAGGATTACATGGGGCTGAGCTACGAGAGCGGGCAGCTTGCTTACCCCGATTTCTTCTCGCCGCAAAACACGGCCCTGATCGAGATGTTTCGCAAACTGAGCCCGGCGGGCGTGCTGCGGCTGGGCGGCAATCTGAGCGAGTTCACCGTCTGGTCTGCGACGGAACCGGCGGCCGCGCCGGAGGCGGGAGGACTGGTTGGCCCCGATCCCGGCCATCGCGAGCCGAGGACCTTTACCCTTACGCCGCGCTCGATTGTGAATCTGCAGGGCTTTTTGACGGCCACCGGCTGGCGCTGCATCTATGGATTGAATTTGGGCGGCGGCACGGTGGAACAGGCTCTGGCCGAGGGCGCGTTCGTGGCCAAAACGCTGGGGCGGAAACTCATCTGCGTGCAGTTCGGCAACGAGCCCGACCTGTTCAAGCATCGGGACCAGAACAACAAGCCGTGGACGTACGAGGAGTTCCACGAGCGCTGGAAGGCGTTCCGGGCGGCATTCCATGAGAAGCTGCCCGCTGTCGCCGTGGGCGGGCCGGACACGGCATTCAATCAGCAATGGGTGAAGCAGTTTCTGGTCGACGAGGCCAAGGAAGTGGTGATGGCCACCAGCCATTACTATCCCGAGGGCCCACCCACCGATCCGCGCATGACCATCGACCTGTTGCTGCATCCGGGCGAGCGCTTCGACACGAGCTGCCGGCAAGCGATGGATTCGGCCAAGGCCGCGGGCTTGCCCTTCCGCATGGCCGAAGGCAATAGCTGCTATAACGCCGGAAAGCCGGGTGTGAGCGATACCTTTGCGGCGGCATTGTGGGCCGGGGACTACTGCCTGCAGATGGCCAGCATGGGCTGCGTGGGCGTGAACCTGCACGGCGGCGCCAACGGATACTATTCGCCGATTGTGGGCTCCATCGGCAGCGGCTTTCAGGTGCGGCCGGAATACTATGGCTTGATGCTGGCGCAGCAGTTTGCGGGCTACACCCTGCACGGCGCCACGCTGGATGCGCAGGGCGCGAATGTGACGGCCTATGCGGGCGCCGGAGACGGTGGAAAACGCCTGGTTGCGATCTTCAACAAGGATGCACGCGCCGCGAATCTGAGTTTGGCCGCCGGGGAGCATGGCAGCTTCCAGCGGGTCACTGCGGAACGGCTGGAGGCCCCGGAGATTGACAGCAAAACCGGGGTCCTGTTTCAGGGAGCGTCGGTCGGAGGCAATGGCGATTTTCAGCCCAAGCCCGGCGAGCGGCTGCGGGTGCAAGGCGGCAAGATGAGCGTGCAGGTTCCGGCTTATTCGGCGGTGCTGATCAGGCTGGGGTAAAGAGACTTCACAGGTTGCGAAGGGCTCGGTCCGGGGATGCGGGGAGGTCAACCCCCGCACCTAGAGCGATTCCAGAATAGGTGTGCCCTATCTTGCATCGTGCAGGGTCGCCGCTCCTTGTGGTCGCGTCGACTTGAACGCTGCGGTTCCTGGGTACAGTCATTCTGGAATCGCTATACCCGGCACAAACAGGGTCTGAGAGGTTTTGTAACGCTCGTACACTTGCATTGTGGATGGCCTGGATGAACTGCGCGATGACCTTTGGAGCCGTTGGCGAGGCGCCTTCGACCGGTTCGCCGAATTGGAAGGACCATCAAAATCAGGAGACCAGGTCGTATACGGCGGGTGGGCCAGGTCCGAACTTCCCCGTAAAAGTGGGTGCCCCGGGTCCCTCGCATTTGGGGACCTGGGACAGCGATGCCCCCGGTTGATCTTCTCTTTGACGACGCCACCAGGAAGCTACTGATCCCGAAGCGCATCCATGGGCTCGATTCGGGACGCGCGGCGGGCCGGGAACCAGCTTGCCAGCATCGCGATGGCGATAATGGCCCCCGTGACGGCTGTAAAGACCAAGGGGTCGTCGGGCCTGACGCCGCGCAGAAGGTTCGCCACCAGGCGGGCCAGCCCATAGGCCATCAACAGGCCGGCACCCAACCCCACACCGGTAAGCAAGGATGCCCGGCGCAGCATCATGCCCAGCACATCTTCGCGGCGCGCACCCATGGCCAGCCGCAGGCCTATCTCGCGGGTCTTCTCGCCGACCTGGTTGGCCATCACGCCGAAGATGCCGATGGCCGCCAGCAGCAGAGCGATCAGCGCATCGATCCCCAGCATCGCAGCGGCATAGATCAAGCCAGTGACCAGTTCGTGCAGGTATTGCGCGTAGGTCATCAAAACGTCCAGAGGCAGGGTGGGATCGATGCCGGCCAAAGCCTTGCGGGCGGGAGCCGCCAGCGTCAGCGGATCGCCCTCGGTGATGAGGGCAAAGGTGGCCACGGGCGCGGGTATCTGGGCGGCATCCATGTACACGGCCGCGTGAGGCACCTGGTCGAAGGTGGAGTAGCTGGTTTCCTCGGCTACACCGACGACGGTCAGCCACGGGTCCTTGGTGGTGCTCGGGTCGCCCATACGGATGCGATGCCCCATCGGGTTTTCGCCATGGAAGTACAGGTCGGAGAAGCGGCGGCTCACCACCGCCACCGGCAGCGTACCCAGCGCATCGCTTGCCGTGAATCCGCGGCCGGCGACGATGGGAATGTGGAATGTGTTGAGGTAGGTATCGCTCACCTGCAGGCGATAGGCGCTCTGAAACTTGCCCGGCACCACGGGACGATTCTCAATCGCAACATCCTGCAGCCACGCGTTTTCGCTGTAGGGCAGGGCCGAAGTCACCTCGGCATGAGTGACGCCGTGCAGGCCGCGCAATTTTACAAGGCTGTCGGCGTACCAGGCGGCTTGTTTGCGCGGAGTGTCGTAGCGCGCCACCGGCAGGGTGACGGTGAAGGTCAGCACCTTGTCCGGCTGATAGGCGTCGGCCAGATGCAACAGGCGGCCCATGCCCTTGGCCATCAGTGCCGCTCCAATCACCAGGGCCACCGCCAGCGCGATTTGGCAGACGGCGAAGACGTTGCGCAGCCGCCCGCCGCGCCCCGAGCCGGTCGTGGAGCGCGATCCCTGCTTGAGTTGCTCCGTCAGGTTCAGGCGCAAGGCTTCCAGCGCCGGGGCGATACCCGAGATCACGCCGGCGCCCACCGCCAGCAGCACGGAGAAGGCCAGCACCCGGCCGTTCAGCGAGGTGTTGGACCATCCGGCCATGAAGCGGGCCACGCGGGCAGGCATGGTGATCAGGATGACGTGCAGATAAAGTCCGCCGAACAGCAGTCCGCCCGCCGCGCCCACCACCCCCAGCAGAATGTTCTCCGTCAGCAACTGGCGCAGAATGCGCGCCCGACTGGCACCCAGAGCCGTGCGCATGGCGATCTCCGGCCGCCGGGCAATGCCCCGCGCAAATTGCAGGTTGGCCACATTGGCGCATACAATCAGCAGCACAAAAAGGGTGGCGCCCATCACCATCCGATAGTAGAGCGGCGTGAGGTCGCCGTTGATGCCGTCCAGCAGCGGTTCCACCTTGATGGAAAGCCCCTGGTTCGATGCCGGGTAGGCCTTGGCCAGGCGGTCGCCCAGGATGTTCATCTCCGCCTGGGCCTGCTTGACGGTCACTCCGTCGCGCAGCCGGGCAGTGACCAGATAGTCGTGCGCCGTGCGGTCGTCAAGCTGCTGGGGCGTGGACGCCAGGGGCAGAAAGACGTCGGCGTCCGAGGGGTATTGCATGGTCTTGGGCAGCACGCCGACAACCAAAAACTGGCGCTGGTTGAGCTCGATCTTGCGGCCCAGAATGGCCGGGTCGCCGGCAAAGCGCCGCTGCCAGAATCCGTAATTCAATACAGCCACCGCGTCGTTGCCGGGCTGGCACTCGTTCCGGGCATAGACGCGGCCAAGCATCGCCGAGGTGCGCAGCACGCTGAAGAAGCTGGCCGACGTGATCGCGGTACGCACATGCGCGGCATCGCCCGCCCCGGTCAGGCTCATGTCCGCACCGGTACGAACCGCGAGTTCTTCAAACGAGCGGCTCTGGCTGACCCAGTCCTGGTAGTTGGCCAGCGCCACCGGTTCATAGGCGCCGCGAGCCTGCTGCTCCGCTACCGTCACCACACGGTCCAACTGGGGCACCGCCAAGGGGTGCAGCACCACTGCATCCATGCTGCTGAAACCCGCAGTATTCACGCCGATACCGATCGACAGGGTCAGCACCGCGGCTATCGTGAAGCCGGGCGACTGGCGAAGTTGGCGCAATGCGTAGCGCAGGTCTTGAAGAATGGTATGCATCGAAGCCTCCGGGCTTGCTGCGGCAATGCTGAAGAGAATCTGCCACTTCTCATTGCACTCGCACGGCCAAACTGCTGCGTGGGGCGGCGCTTGATTCCACAAGGTTTGCGCCAGGTCCATTCGAACCGGTCACGGAGTTCCCTGTTCAGAAACAGCAGCAACCGTCCAAAAACGAACAGTAGGACTGAGGACGTTGCCCGAGGCGATGGTGTCGAGAGGAATCAATCTTGGACAAAGCACAGATAGAACGCGAAATCAACCATTCAAAAACGCGGGCCAAAACAGCGAAGGCCGGAGCATCTCGCTCCGGCCCTCCCTGTTTTCTGCGATTCCTGCCTCAGAACGAGAACACAACCTGTCCAAACACCCGTCGTGCTGCCGAACCGGTACTGAAGATGCCGCCGGCGAGGCTAGTGGACTTGTTGAAGCTGGGAGAGTCGAGCGTTCCGCCCGGCTGTCCGTAGTCGATATCGTTGAACAGGTTCAACGCCTGCACGCTGAAGTTCAGCGAATACTTGTGTCCGGTGCTGGCGGGTCCAAACATGCCACCGCGCCCGCCGCCGCCGCCGCCGCCGCCAAGTCCGCCCGGTCCAAGGCCGCCTCCCGGAGGTCCGCCACGCCCGCCGCCACCGCCGCGCCCACCGTCCGGCGGTCCGCCGCCTCCCGGGGGTCCACCGGCGCTCTGATTCGCACCCGTCTTCGGCCCAATGCCGATGGCCCGGCTGATGCGCAGATTCAACGCAAAGGCCGCGGGCCCATTGCCAAGATTGATGGGAACAATCGAGCCAGTTTCCCCGGTCTTGTCAAAGGTGCCGTAGGGCGTCGTTTCCACATTGGCTGGCGCGGTGTTTGCATTAGCAATTGTCGGCCGCTGATTGAACAGGTTGTTCAGCGGATCGGTGCGCAACGTGATGTTGAAGGGCCGGCCCGATTGCGCCACCATGAAGGGATTGAAGCGAATACCCCACGGGCCCTGATAACTGCCCATCATGAACAGCATGTTGCGTGAAACAAAGCCCGCACGGCCGTAGTCCTGAGTCAGATTGTAGGCATTCGAGGCCGTTCCGCCAGCGTCGTCGCTGTTGGCCCAGGCAAGCGTATAGAAACCCACAAAGCTGAGGTTCTTGGTCACCGTCGAATTCACGCTGGTGATCAACTGATTCTGTTTGAACACCGCTTCCGGGTAGTACTGGTAGACGTACCCGCCAGCCGCGTCCAGCGGATAGGTTCCATCGAACTCATTCGCATTGCGTGTCGCCACCTGGTGCACGCCCATGGAGTGCAGATAGGTGAGCGTCAACTTTGTGCCTGCAGTCAGTTGCCGCTCCAGACCGATTCCGGCCTGGCCTGTATAAGGGGCGTGAAAGCCGGGTGCGACCTGGTATTGCACCGGGGGCATGGTGGGCACCACGACTCCGTTGACGGTGCTGGCGCACGAGCTGAAGTCGATCGAGTTCAGCGAGGTCGCCGTAGAGGAGCAAGTTGGATTGTTGAACACATATTGCTTCTGCACAGCGGAGCGGTTCACCGTCAACAGGCTTCCGGATTGAAGACGGTCGTAAAAGAACCCGTATCCGGCCCGCAGCACGGTCTTGGTCTTCTTGTTGTTTTTGCCGCCATCCAGCGCATACGCCATGGACGCGCGCGGAGCCCAGTCGTCGTGATCGGCGATGTGGTTCTGCGACTCCCAGCGAAGACCGCCCGACAACGTCAGCCGCGGATTCACTTTCCAGTCGTCCTGCACGAACAGCGCCACATCGAACATGTTGGCCAGCGCCGATTGGACGCCGGTGGTGTAACTCGCCGTCGTCGGACCATTGCCTTGCGCCGCCAGAGTAGCGAAGGGCGTCCCGTTCTTCAACCCGTTCGCCATGGCCAGGTACTGCTGATACGAGTCGAAGGTGAATGCTCCTTTGAAATTGGAGTCAGTCAGGTTCGCATCCCGCGTATCCCTCATGCGCGTCCCGAATTTGATGGCCTGCGGCCCATGACTGAGCGTGGTAATGTTCCAGAGTTCAAGCCGCGTGGTGTGGTCCAGAGATGTCTGGCCGTTGTAACCGCCGGCAACAAAATCTCCTTGCACATTGATGGTCGGCAGCGTCGAGTCGGGATAGTGATTTTCGTTCTGCCGTTCGTACTGGAAGCGCGTCTCGTTCACCGCATGATCGTTGATCACATACGCGTCGCTCAACTGCACCGTGTGATCGGTGTTCGATTCGTGCGTCGACGGATTCGCAGCCGGCGTCGAGTCGATCGCCAGCGCCCCTGCGTTCAGGTCGTTGTGTTCCGACTCCGACCAGAAGCCGTAACGAGCGGTCAGCGTGTTCTTGCTTCCCATTTGCACGTCGAATCGTACCGATGCGTTGTCGCGAATGCGCCGGTTCAAGAGGTTGACTCCATAGTTCGGGAAGAGGCTATAAGTTCCGGTGCTGTCTGGAAGCACCGCATCCAGAATCTGCCAGGCGTTCACGTTCTCGGTATTGCGCTGTTCCGCACTCACAAAAAACGATGCCGTCTTGGAGAGCGCGCCGCTGGCCGTGCCGTTGAACTGGTAGCTGTAATACGACGGAATCGTCGGCGTGAACGGGTTCGAGGTATTGAACTCGTTGTCGTTGCCCTGAATGAAGAATTGCCCATGCAATTTGTCGGTGCCCGGCTTGGTCAGAATCTCGATGCGCCCGTAGCCCAGCTTGTCGTACTCCGCCGAAAAGGGATTCTGGTTGATGCGAATCTCGCGGATGGCCGACTTGGGCGGCAATTGCCCGCCGCTGAAACCGTCAATGTAGATCTGCCCTCCGTTGGGGCCGGCCGAAGGCCCGGCCAACGCCGTCAATTCGTTCGACAGCTCATCGGGATCGTCCGACAATGCCTCAAGATCCTTGCCCTTCAGCACGATTGAGTTGGAGTTGCCGCCGGCTTCGGTATTCACCGTGGCCGTTTCGTCGGTCACCACAACGTTCTGCTGCGCCACTTCAATGGCCATGGAGATATCCACGCGCTTCGACTGGCCGGCCGCAAGCTGGATGGTCGCGGACTGAAACGACGCAAAGCCGGGATAACTGGCCTGCACGATATAACCGCCAGGCGCGAGGCCGGTTACCGCGTAGGCTCCCGACGAGTCTGCCGTCACCGTGACCGGTTGGGTTCCCGCCGACGTCACAACCGTGACCTTCGCCCCTGGAATCAGCGCGCCAGTCGGGTCGGCAATGTGCCCGCGCAATGTGGCAGTGGCTGCCACTGTGGCAGGCGGCGCAGAGTTTTGTGCTTGCGCCATCGCTCCAGCCGCCAGGCATAACACCAGAGTCGTCAGAAATAATTGAAACTTATGCATTTTTGAGTACACGTATCCCTCGCTTGTTCCCAATCAAAGTATGTGCGCGCTTACTGAGCGGCTGAGTCCGGAGCGCCCGAGCCCATGCTCCAGTTATTGAGGAAGCTCTGGCTCGCTGCAGGCGCTTCAAGCAGCGGTTCAACACCCGCCAGCACCGTGATCGCGGTAACGTCCGAGGTTCCGTCGGTCGATACCAGCACCAC
>Ga0181520_10002319_pt1 | contig 35683 bp, 24 predicted proteins | sample PEATcosm2014_Bin_29_FD_132451 | JGI IMG/M metagenome (GOLD analysis project Ga0181520, IMG submission 132451) | Peatland microbial communities from MTU Mesocosm Facility, Houghton, MI, USA - PEATcosm2014_Bin02_30_metaG | ecosystem: Environmental > Terrestrial > Soil > Wetlands > Peat | place...
CAGCCTAACTCTGTTCGAGAAAACGCCCATTTTACAGGCACTTCAAGAGATGGGCTGCGATAACGACTTAAGCGATATCTGCAACCAATTGAATCTGTTCGACTTGTAGCCGGACAACAGTGAGTCGGGAGCATCACGGTGCAGGATCCCTACACCGGCAAAGCCAGCCAATATCGGATGCCCGCGGGCGGCCGCGGCTACACGCGCGTTCCCAGTCTCATCAGCGTGTGGTCCACGGCGCCTCTGCTGCTGAACAACACGCTGGGCCATTTCGAGGCCAACCCGGACGTCGACTCCCGCATGCGCAGTTTCAACGATGCCATCGAACAGCTATTGTGGCCGGAGAAGCGCGCCAAAGACCCCATTCTCGGTGGAACCGGCCCGAGCCTCATCGACCGCACTACGCAGCGCAGTTATCTTCGTGCCGCTTCGGGATTCCTGCCCGACCCGCTTTCAAAAGGCACCAAGGTCGAGCACATGCTGTTCCCGTGGCTGTTCAGCGAAGACGGCATCCAGATCGGCCCCATTCCGGCGGGAACTCCGGTGAACCTGCTCGCCAACCTCGACCTGATGAGCGACAGCACCAACCGGTGGGATCGCATCCAGCACAATGCCCAGGTGCTGTCTCTGATCATTCGGCTGAAACACGATCTTGAGAAGCTTCCGCCCGATGCGACCGACGATCAGATACGGCAGACCTTTGCCGGCGTGGAGCCGGATCTGATCAAGTTCAACAAGTGTCCGGACTTTGTAGTCAATCGCGGGCACTACTTCGGCACCGACATGCTGCCCGATGAGCCGGGACTGAACGATGCGGACAAGAAGGCTTTGATCGAATTCATAAAAACCTTTTGACGATTGAGGCAAGGAAACTCATTAGTACCTCCGCATTCGAGTTCTGCGCACGTTGTGCAGACCATGGATGATTGCCAGTATTCATGGGCCTGCGGAGCATTTCAGCGTGGGTCGGAACCTTTCGGAGCGAGTGTGCTTTGTCCAACGCTGATTCAAGAATTGTGAAAAGCAACCGCAGATCCTTCGACTCGGCTGAAAAGCGCCTCGCTCAGGATGACAGGGGCTTTTATGGGTCTCATTTGAGAGCCAGGACGCTTTGGTTCCGGCTTCGCCGGGTTAGGGGGCCTCTTGTCAAAGGCAAGAGGCTCCAGGCATCTGTGGACTCGTCCGAATAACGCATTCAATTGTTTGCGAAGTAGGGTCAGGCCGCGCTTTACATGGTTGCAATCTTACCGCAATCGAATAAGATCGAGTGCGAGTTCCAAAGCCTTTCAATGTGGAGATTGAGTTCAGTCTTCCTGGAGGAAAGATGTTCCCGCGATTGTGGAAGCGCTCAGTGCCCAAGGCTAAACCCGCCGCCATCCTCAAGACCGATATAGAACCGTATTTGCCCCGCCTCTACGTCGAGTCGCGGCAGGCGCTCTTTCGCATCTTGCTGGGTGAGGCGCTGCCTGCCCAGTCGCCGTTCCCCGTGGACCCGGAGCAGACCGCGGAGATCCTTCATCAGATAGAAATGCTCATTCTGCACGATGAACATCTTGAAGGTTGCCGGGAAAGGATTGGGGAGCATTTTCCCGGGCGGCTGGCGGTGCTGTTCAATCTTGCCCGGGAAACCGACAAGCTCTACCCCACCGCCGAGCTGCGTGCTTCGATCATGAATCACGTGCGCCGCCACCAGGCAGACCTGACAGGCCAAGCTCTGGACCTCACCGACCAGGCAGCGATCGAAGAACTGAAGGGTTCGTCGAGGCTGCAGCAGCAACTTGCCTATCTGGTGGATTACACGCCCAACAAGTGGCTGCTGGAGCAGGAGATTCCGGTTGTCATCGCGTCGCGACGGCGGCGGGTCAAGGCCGGAGGCGCCATGCGGGCCGCCGGTGCAGTTCAAACAGATCCGGCCGCAAAGCCGCCCGCGGAAGCAAGTTTCTGCCGGGCAGACGATCCTTATATTTGGAGCCGCGACAAGGGCAGGCTAAGTGGGTTGTGCTTTTCCGGAGGCGGCATTCGCAGCGCCACTTTCAACCTCGGCATTTTGCAAGGGCTAGCCAGCAAGAATTTGCTGCGCCGTTTCGATTATTGCTCCTCGGTTTCAGGAGGCGGCTACATACACCAGTGGCTTGCGGCCTGGGTCAAACGCGAAGAAGCGCAGCACCCGGGCGCCCAGGCAAGTCCGGGCCTCGACGCCGTGTGCCGGCAACTGATTCCGCTGCCCGACGCAGGCTGCGTTTCCCGCCCGGCCGAGCCCATTCGCTGGCTGCGCCGCTATAGCAACTACCTCACACCGAGGACGGGCATTTTTTCGGCCGACACGTGGGTCACAGCGGCAACCTGGATGCGCAACACCTTTCTGAACCAGATCGTGCTCATTTCATGCATGGTATCGGTGATGCTGCTGCCTCATCTGTTTCTTCTGCCGCAGATTTCATCGGACCTTGCGCCCATCGATGCATCGCCGTCAATGCCGTCGGCATCCCAATCGCTGGCAGGAATCTCAAAGGCCGCTCTGCTGCTGATGCTGGTGGCTGTCAATTTTCTGATTGTGGTGCGCAACCTGGCCGCCGGCTTGAACGATGCGCGCAAAGGGAAGACCTGCGACTCCCGGCTCGACGACAAAGATCTTTGCCTGATGGTGGTGCTGCCGTCGCTGTTCGTCTCTGTCGCGATCTGCGACTTCGGCTTTTATTTCGTCGTGCCCGGACTCTCTGAAGTTCGACATGCCACGGCCCTTTGCGCGTTTTCGTTCCTGGGATTGTTCATCCTTTCCTGGGCTCTTACCTGGGCAGGCGGCGCGTTCGAAAGGCGGCCCAACGCCGAAGACGACACGCGCTACCGGCGCATCGTCGGCTTCACTTTGGCGGCTGTGCTTTCCGCGCTGGCCGGAACCGGCGCAATCCTGCTCACCCGCAACGCATTTGTCACGGGCAACCCCTTCAGCTTCAATCCGCCCGCGATGCGCGCAGCGGCCCCGCCGGTAGATCCCAAGGTCAACGTGCAGGTAACTACCGGCCAGAATCAGGACGTGAAGATCTCGCTGCAAGTGCTGAATTCAACCAAGGACGTCGCCGTCGCGCACACGCATCGTCACCCGGAAGCGGAAGTGAAGTGGCGTGCGGTTGTCACCTTCGGCCCCCTCATCGTGATGATGATTCCGTTCATTGCAGTCATCTTTCAAACCGGCCTGGTGGGGTACGATTTTCCAGACTGGGTGCTGGAATGGCTGGCCAGAGTACGTGCCTGGGTCGCCATGTACAGCATCGCGTGGACCCTCCTGGTGGGGATGTCGCTCTTCGGCCACCAGATACTGGATTACGTGGTGGCCCACGGCAATAAGTGGATCAGCACCATGGGCGTGGGCAGTTGGCTGCTGACGACAATCGGCAGCGTGCTGGCTGGAAAAAGCAGCAACACCAGCGGCGAAGCGGGATCCAACGGAAACTCGCGCACCTTGAACCTCCTCATCGCGGCTGGCCCGCCGGTATACATTCTGGGTCTGCTGCTGATGGTGGCCTGGGCGGCGCAGGAGGCGCTGTACCTTGCCGGCATTTCGAGTCAGCAAGAAGTTTCGGCCCTGCAAATGACCGTCGGTCTGGCTGTGGTGTTGCTGGGGCCAGTTGCCACTTTCCTGCTTTTCGGATGGCGGGTGGATGTCAACGAGTTCTCGATGCACAGCTACTATCGCAACCGGTTGGCGCGCTGCTACCTGGGTGCAAGCAACCCTACGCGCGATCCCGATCCGCTCACGGGGTTCGATTCCGACGATGTGGAGGGACTGAAGCTCAGTACGTTCTTGCCGAACCAGGGTTACACCGGCCCAATGCCGGTGTTTTGCGCCTCCATTAATATTTCGGTGGGCGAAGACCTGGCCTGGCAGGAGCGCAAGGCCGCCTCGTTCGCCTTCACTCCGCTGTTATCCGGTTATCACGTTCCGTGGACCGGCCGCCACTACAAGGGCCAGTTATCCTATAACGGATTTGTTCCCACCGAGCGCTTCGCCTACGGTAACGGCGGCATTCATATCTCCACAGTCGCGGCGATCTCCGGCGCGGCCGTCAGTCCCAATGCCGGCTATCACACCAGCAAGCCGATGGCATTCCTGCTCACCATGTTCAACGTGCGTCTGGGTTGGTGGCTGCCCAATCCGCGCCGGTCCTTTTTGGCATTCGATCCCAAGGGACAACCGGCCACCGGCACCAAGGCTTATCCTCACCCGGTGTTCGCACCCAACCAACTTTTGAGCGAATTGCTCGGCCAGATCGGCGACGATCGGAAGTTTGTGTATCTCACCGACGGCGGGCACTTCGACAACATGGGCCTTTACGAAATGGTGCGCCGCCGCTGCTATGAGATTGTCATCTGCGATGCCGAGCAGGATGCGGGCCCTGTGTTTGAAGGAATCGGCATGGCGATACGCAAGTGCCGCATCGATTTCGGAGTCGAGATCGAATTGGATCTCAACAAGTTGGCCACCGATGCGGCAACCAAAGTCAGCAAGGTGCATTGGATCCTGGGTTCCATCAAGTATCCAGAGACTGGCGACGCCAAGGCAGGGACCATTCTCTACATCAAGTCGTCGATTACCGGGAATGAGGCTGCCGACGTCTACAACTACCGCCTGCAACATGCACCCTTTCCCCAGGATTCAACGTTGGATCAGTGGTTCAGCGAATCGCAATTCGAGAGCTATCGGCGGCTGGGGCAGCAGGTGGTGGATGTGTGTCCCTATCTATAGTTGTTTTGGTGATGGGGACTGAAGAAGAGCACCGCAACCTCGAACATGTCGCGAATTGTCGAATGCCGAAGGGCGATGTTCAGTTATCATTCGTAGTTATCTGGCCTGCCGTTTGAATCGGAAGGCCGGAACAAGAAAGAGGTTAGTCATGGCCAAATCCCCAAGCAAGAAGTCGTCCAAGCTTGCAAAGTTTGCCGAGCAGTCGCGCACCACCCTACCCGGAAGCGAGAAAGCTCCTGTGCTTGACGCGGCGCCGCAGAAGGCAACGCCGTCGAAGGCGAAGGTCACCGTATCGGTGATCTTGAGACACAAGGAACCGCTGAAGATCAACAAACGTGGCGGTCGAGCCAGCGGGCCCGTGCGCGTAACCCGGTCCGAATTCAAGAAACACCATGGCGCCGATCCCGCGGACATCAAACTCCTCAAGTCCTTCGCCAAGGAGTTCAACCTCAAGGTCGAAGACGATCCGGCGCAAAAAACGCGGCGCACTGTGCAGTTGACGGGAGCCGCTGCCGACATGCAAAAGGCGTTTGGCGTGACGCTGGATCAGAAGACGATCGGCGGCGAAGAGTACCGTGTGCGCGAAGGCGGAATTCAATTGCCCGAAGCTTTGACCGGTGTTGTGGAGGCTGTGCTGGGGCTGGATAACCGTCCCCAGGCGCAGCCGCACTTTCGTGTCCATGCCGCCGCCGCCAAATCCAGCAGTTACACCCCGCCCCAGGTCGCCCAAGCCTACCAGTTCCCCGCAAAAGCCAGCGGTGCAGGGCAGACCATCGGCATCCTCGAACTCGGGGGAGGATACCGCCAAGCCGATCTCACCGCCTACTTCAAAAGCCTCGACCTCCCCGCGCCGGCGATTACCGCCGTCAGCGTGAACGGCGGAAAGAACAAGCCGTCCAAGGCCAGCAGCGCCGACACCGAAGTGATGCTCGACATCGAAGTGGCCGCCGCTGTGGCTCCGGGCGCGAAGATCGCTGTTTACTTTGCTCCCAACACCGATCAGGGATTCATCGACGCCATCACCACCGCGATCCACGACAAGACCAATAACCCGAGCGTGCTATCCATCAGTTGGGGCAGCCCGGAATCCACCTGGACCCAGCAGTCGATGGTGGCGCTCGATGCGGCTTGCCAGTCGGCCGCGGCATTGGGCATCAGTATCACAGTAGCTGCCGGAGACAACGGGTCGACCGACGGCGCAACAGGCAACAATGTCGACTTTCCGGCTTCGAGTCCGCATGTGCTGGCCTGCGGGGGAACCAAGCTCGATGCCAACGGCGCCACCATCGTTTCTGAAATCGTGTGGAACGAGTTGGCAAGCAACGAAGGCGCCACCGGAGGCGGTGTGAGCAATGTATTTCCTCTGCCGGCCTGGCAGGCCAATTCCAACGTCCCGGCGCCGCAACAGAGCGCGGGCGGCCGCGGCGTTCCTGACGTGGCTGGAGACGCCGATCCCGCCACCGGTTACAGCATTCGCGTGGACGGCGGGTCCACCGTGGTCGGAGGCACCAGCGCAGTCGCACCGCTTTGGGCGGGTCTCATTGCCGTGGCCAACCAGCAACTCGGCACCAAGGTCGGCTTCATTCAACCGGCCATCTACGCGGCAAAGGCGGCCGGGGCGTTCAACGACATTACCGCGGGCACCAACGGCGCCTTCTCCGCCGAACCCGGTTGGGACGCTTGCACCGGACTCGGATCGCCCCTTGCGGAAAGGCTGATTCCGTTGCTTGCGCCGGCGATCGCGAACGGGAAAAAAGCGGCCAAGCCAGCAGGCAAAGCGGCCAAGACGGCGGCGAAATCGGCTGAGAAGCCTGCCAAAGGGGCAAAGAAGGTTGCCAAGAAGTAGGCCCGTTCGCTTCAACGATGGGTGACCAGTTCTCGATTTTGAGGCCTGGGAGACCAACCAGCCCCACATAGGCGTTTTGCACACGGGGCGAAGCCCGGGAATTCATGGGAATACCAGGTAGCTGAGGGCCAGCAGGCCCTCAGCACAGCCGGCCAGGGGGCCAGCGCTACTGGGTTTCGTTGCTCGATGTTTCGCTGCGGGTGAGTGCTGTAGGCTAGGCCCCTCGTTCCACGCCTGCCACAAACACCCGCGGCCTGAACGGCGCGGCAATGAAGTAGGCAAGCTCGCGGTAGTCGCCGAACTCGTGAATCAGGAAGTCGGCTTGCTTGCCTGCTTCGAGCGATCCGATGTTATCTCCCAGGCCAAGGCTGTATGCCGGGTTGATGGTTGCAGCGGTAAGTGCCTCGGCGGGAGTGAGTTTCATTTGCAGGCAGGCCAGCGACAAAATGAACGGCATCGAAGGCACCGGCGAGGATCCGGGGTTGAAGTCGGTGGCCAGCACAATGCCGAGGCCCATCTCGATCATTCTGCGCGCTGGCGGGTACTGTGTCCGGCCCAGCGCAAAGACGGAGCCCGGCAGCAGCACGGGTTGGACGCCTGCCGCTTGCAGCTTTTTCAGTCCCTCGTCGGCCACTGCCTCCAGATGATCGGCGCTGGCCGCACCCAGTTCGGCGGCTAGAGCAGCTCCCGTGCCTGCGCGGAACTGCTCGGCGTGCACTCGCAGCCCCAGGCCATGAAGGCGTGCCGAGGTGAGCACGAGTCGAGCTTCCTCGACACTCAAGGCGTGATCGTCGCAGAAGGCGTCGCAATACTGTGCCAAGCTAGCCTCGGCAACTTCGGGAATCAGCGACTCGGCGATCCAGCGGATGTAGTCCTGGCGCCGGGCTGTGAATTCAGGGGGAACCATGTGCGCGGCCAGCAGGGTGGGCACGATGCGCGCCGGGCCCTCGGCGTTGAGGCGCGCCAGCACCCGCAACATGCGTAACTCAGTGGCTCGCTCCAGGCCGTAGCCGGATTTTGCTTCGATGGTGGTGGCGCCTGCGCGGAGCATCCAGTCGCGATGGCGGCGCGCTATGGTGAGCAACTCATCCTCAGTGGCAGCGCGGGTCAGGCGCACGGTGCTCCAGATGCCCCCGCCCGCCGCGGCGATCTGCTGATAGGTGGCGCCCTCGATGCGCTGCTCGAATTCCGCGGCGCGATTGCCGGCGAAGACGAGGTGGGTGTGGGAGTCGACGAAGCCCGGAGTGACGCAGCGGGCTTGGGCATCGATCAGTGTTGCGTGGGGCGGGATCTGGTTTTTGAGATCGGCATATGGGCCAGCCGCTACGATGCGGCTGTCTTCCAGCAGCAGGGCCGCGTTGGGGATCAGCGCCAGATCGCGCAGCTCCGGGCCCACTCTCGGGCGTGCGGGGCCGGCGAGGGTGACTAATTGCCCGATGTTGACGATGGCGGTGTGCATGTTGCCAAGTCCTCGGTTGCAGCGCTTTCAGTATTTGCTCAGTTCGTGCTTCCCGCCTGAGGGCCGGGAGGCCCTCAGGACAGCCGGCCAGGAGGCCGGCGCTACAACTTTCTGCGGTTCGTGAGAAAAGCGGGGCAGGTCCTTAGTGTTGAGTCCCTACGTCTTTAGTCCCTTAGTCCCTGTCTCTCCGCCATCGGCATCTTGATACCCTTATCCTGCGCCGTTTGCTTTGCCAATTCATACCCAGCGTCGGCGTGGCGCACCACGCCGAGGCCTGGATCGTTGTTGAGCACGCGCCGGATTTTGCCGGCCGCCATCTCCGTGCCGTCGGCCACGGTTACCTGGCCTGCATGCAGGGAATAGCCCATGCCCACGCCGCCGCCATGGTGGAAGCTGACCCAGGTCGCGCCTGACGCCGTATTCAGCAGCGCATTGAGAATCGGCCAGTCGGAGACCGCGTCGGAGCCGTCCATCATCTTTTCCGTTTCGCGATAGGGGCTGGCCACTGAGCCCGTATCCAGGTGATCGCGGCCAATGGCGATGGGCGCGGAAAGCTCGCCTTTGCGCACCAGCTCGTTCATGGCTTCGCCCATGCGGGCGCGCTCTCCATAGCCCAGCCAGCAGATGCGCGAGGGCAGACCCTGAAAGGCGAAGGTACCCCGCGCCAGGCGCAGCCAGCGGTTCAGAATCTCGTTGTCGGGGAAAAGCTCCAGCGCCAGCCGGTCGGTGCGCTCAATGTCCTTGGGATCGCCCGACAGGGCCACCCAGCGGAACGGCCCCTGCCCGGTGCAGAAGAGCGGCCGAATGTATTCCGGCACAAAGCCGGGGATCAGAAAGGCGTCGGCGCATCCCGCATCGTAGGCAAAGCGGCGAATGTTGTTGCCATAGTCGAAGGTCACCGCGCCGGCACGCTGGAGGGCCAGCATGGCATCGACGTGCACCACCATGGTGGCCGTGGCGCGACGCACATACTCCTGGGGGTCGCGTTGACGCAATTCGATTGCTTCGCTCAGCGTCAGCCCCTGCGGAATATAGCCGTTCAGGGGGTCGTGTGCACCGGTCTGATCGGTCACCACATCGATGTGGACGCCGCGCCTCACCAACTCCGGCAGCACGTCGGCGCAGTTGCCCACCAGGCCTACGCTGAGCGCACGGCCCTTGCGCCGGGCGGCTTCGCAGAGCGCCAGCGCCTCATCCAGATCCTCGCTCAGCCTGTCGCAATAGCGGTCGTCCACGCGGCGCTGAATGCGGCTGCGGTCGACGTCGATGGCCAGAATCACCCCACCGTTCATGGTCACGGACAAAGGCTGCGCTCCGCCCATGCCGCCCATGCCGCCGGTGACAACCAGTTTGCCCTTGAGGGTGCCCGTTCCGTTAGGCGCGGAGAAGTGGCGCTCGGCCAGCGCCGCAAAGGTTTGGAAGGTGCCTTGCAAAATACCCTGGGTGCCGATGTAGATCCAACTGCCCGCCGTCATCTGTCCGTACATCATCAGGCCCTTGCGGTCGAGCTCGTTGAAGTGCTCCCAGTTAGCCCACTTGCCTACCAGGTTGCTGTTGGCGATGATTACCCGCGGCGCCATCTCGTGGGTGGGAAACACGGCGACCGGCTTGCCGCTCTGCACCAGCAGGGTCTCTTCGTTGCCCAACTGCTCCAACTCGCGCACGATGGCGTGAAAGCACTCCCAATTGCGGGCGGCGCGGCCAATGCCGCCGTAGACCACCAGGTCCTGGGGCCGCTCGGCCACTTCCGGATCGAGGTTGTTCATCAGGCAGCGCAGCGCCGCCTCCTGCTGCCAGCTCTTGCAGCGCAACTGGTTGCCGCGCGGTGCGCGAATCGTCGGTGCCACAGTCATCGTCATTTTTTCTCCTCGAGCAAGCCAGGTCGCTACATCCGACCAAATCCATGAAAGCCAACCAACAGGATACTACCCACGCATCTGCACCGCGCCTGCGCCTGAGAGTGCCGCGAGTATCGCTGACTTGCTGACTTGCTGACCCGCTCGCTATCCTTCTCCTCGTGCCCAATACTCTTGTTGAATGCGTTCCCAATTTCTCCGAAGGCCGCGACGCGGCCAAAGTCGATGCCATTGTCGAGGCCATGAAGATCCCCGGGGTGTTTCTGCTTGACCGGGAGATGGATTCTGACCACAACCGCTGCGTGATCACCCTGGTGGGCGAGCGGGAAGCCATTCAGGAAGCCGCTATTCGCGGCGTCGGCAAGGCTGCCGAACTGATCGACCTCACCCAGCACAAGGGCGCGCATCCCCGCATGGGCGCCTCCGATGTCATCCCCTTCATCCCCATCGACGGCGTCACGCTTGAAGATTGCGTGGCCATGGCCAAGCATGTGGGGGCCGAAATCGCCCGGCGTTTCGAGATTCCGGTTTATCTCTACGAAGCTGCCGCGGCCACGCCCGAGCGGCAGAATCTTGAGACCATTCGCCGCGGGCAGTTTGAAGGCATTCGCGACGAAATTGCCACCAATCCGGCGCGCAAACCCGACTTCGGCGAGCCGCGCGTGCATCCCACCGCCGGCGCCACAGTGGTGGGCGCGCGCAAGCCCCTGGTGGCCTACAACATCTTTCTGAACACGGCCGATGTCTCCATCGCCAAGAGAATTGCCAAGGCGGTGCGGTTTTCGTCGGGCGGCCTGCGCTTCGTCAAGGGAGCTGGGTTCCTGGTGCGCGGCATGGCCCAGGTCTCGATGAACCTGACCGACTTCGAGCAGACGCCCATCCACCGGGTGTTTGAATTCGTGAAGCGCGAAGCCCAGCGTTACGGAGTGGTGCCTGTTTCCAGCGAGATCGTGGGTCTGATTCCCAAGCTCGCCCTGGAACAGGCCGCGGAGTGGTTTCTGCAGGTGGAGAATTTCGACTCGTCGCTGATCCTGGAAAACCGGCTGGCTTCGGTCATGGGCGGCAAGACCGCCGCGGGCGGATTGCGGGCCGGCGTTGAACCCTTCATCGAGCAGTTGGCCGCGCCAACCGCAACTCCCGGAGGAGGCAGTGCAGCCGCTGCAGCCGCTGCCATGGCCGCTGGGCTGGCCGGCATGGTTGCTTCCATGTCGCGGGGCAAGAAGGCTTACGTGCAGCACGAGGTCTCGCTGAGCCAAGCCATCGCCCGCCTCGCTCTGCTGCGTGAGGAACTGAAGGCCGCGATCGACGCCGATGCGGAGAGCTACAACGTGGTCATGAAGGCTTACAAGGCTGCCCGCGAATCTGCGGATGGCGGCCAAGCCATCCACGCCGCGCTTCGACAGGCGACAAGCGTACCGCTGGGTGTGGCCGAACGAGCCGTCGAAGTGGCGCAGATCGCCGCCGGTTTGCAGCCCATCACCAGCCCCAACATGAAATCCGACCTCATCACGGCCCTGGCTCTGGCCGGCGCGGCTCTTCAGGGCGCCATGGCTAACGTCGACATCAACCTCGATTCCATCAAGCCGGAAACGCCTGAGGAGGAGGCCTTCGTCAGTCAGATGCGGGAACGGGCAGCAAACTTGAAGGCCTAGGTGCGCCAGCCGGTTGAAATCTCTGTGGAAAGGGTGTCCTCCAGCCTCTGGAGGCAGCCGCGTCCGTTGCCTGATTCGGGACTGCGCCTGCAGGAACAGGACAGGGCCACCCGGTGACCCTGTCCAGCGCAATTTGACACGCCGACGCAGGGATCTCACGGATGAATGGAGCCCTTCAGGCAGTTGGAACTCCAGGCCAGAGCCCGCTATGAACTTTCCCGCCCGCGCGAAAGTTCATAACAGGCTCTAGCTGGCGGGAGCGTCTTTCCCGTCTAAAGAGTGCAACTCCTTGCCGGGTTTGAATCGTACCGCTTTGCCTGGAGTAATGCTGACTTCGGTCCCGGTCCTGGGATTGCGGCCTATGCCGGTTTTGCGGGCTCGGACGCTGAATACGCCAAATCCGCGCAGTTCGATGCGCTCGCCCGCGGTCAGAGCCTGTTTCAGGCCCTCGAAGACCGTATCCACCGCCGCCTCGGCCTTGGTGCGCGGCAGTCCGGTGCGTTCAATCACTTGATGGACGATGTCCTGCTTGATCAAAGGTCCTACCTCGCTGGGGAACTCGAATGGAGAGCTGAACTTCCCTGTACTCTGCCCTACGCAGTTGATGCTACAGGTTTTGCGGCGTTTGTGGAATATCCGAATGGGCAACCGGAGGATTTTTTCCTGAGGAAAACGGCAGGTCGTCGCCGTCGGGTATTACTTCAGATACCGGCGAATCGGAATTTCTGCTCCGGGGTGTTGTCAATCTCGTAAACCTCTCGTAAGATGGAGCCTTCAAGCGTTGTAGCGCCAGAAGGGTTCCCCGGCCCCGAACCGAGCGCCGCTATAGGAGAGGCATGTCGATTCAGAGCGACCGTTGGATTAGGGAACAGGCTGTCAATCACCACATGATCGAGCCCTTCAGCGAGAAGCAGGTTCGCGACGGCGTCATCTCCTATGGTCTTTCCTCCTATGGATACGACCTCCGGGTTTCGGACGAGTTCAAGATTTTCACCAACGTAAACAGCGCCATCATCGATCCCAAAGCCTTCGACGAGCGGTCGTTCGTCTCCGTGCAGGCGGATTCGGTGATTGTGCCTCCGAACTCCTTTGCGTTGGCCCGTTCCATCGAATATTTTAGAATCCCCCGCGATGTACTGACGATCTGCGTTGGCAAGTCAACCTATGCGCGTTGCGGCATCATTGTGAACGTGACGCCATTCGAGCCGGAGTGGGAGGGGTTTGTGACATTGGAAATATCCAATACCACCCCGTTACCGGCCAAGGTCTACGCCAACGAAGGACTGTGCCAGATTCTGTTCTTCCGTTCCGACGAAGCCTGCGAGATCAGCTACGCCGATCGCAAGGGTAAATACCAAAATCAACAGGGCATTGTGCTCCCCAAGCTGTAAGGCCCCGGGCACGCAAACCCTTTGATTCGTTGGACGCGAGAGCTTCCGGCTTTGCCGCCGGGGTGTGCGCAAACGCGCTTGCAGGCACAATCCTCCCGCAAACCGGGGGATTCCATCATGACCCCGACGCTTCTGGGCCCCGAAGAAGAAGACAAGGGGAAAAGATGGTTGCGACGCACACTTCTGGCCCAATCCAGATCGGATTGATCACTGCAGAGCCGATTCGTCTCGAAGGCCTGATGAGCATCTTTGACCAGCCGACCGAGGCTGGACATATTCGCATGATTCCTGTTTCCGGGACGCTGGCACAGTTGCTTGCCAACCGAAGCCTGGAATACCTGATTGTCGACCTGAATTCGTCAAGCAATGGGCTCGAAACGCTGGAGACCATTCGTCGCCTGCGCCCTACGATCCGCCAGATCGTGATCGGCCCGGAAGGCAACGACCAACTGGTGTTGGAGGCGATCGTTGCCGGAGCCCGCGCCTACCCCGATCTTTCCGCAGGCCCCGAGTCGGTCCGGATTGCCATCGAGGCGGTGGTGGATGGCACCATCTGGGCGCCGCGCCGACTGCTTTCCAAGCTGATCGACCGCCTGCTTACGGTCCGCGATGCCAGCCTCACCAATGCCTCGGCGAGCCTCACCAGCCGGGAGCGTCAGGTTCTGGACCTGATTCTGATGGCACGTTCCAATCGCGAGATTGCCCGCCAGTTGGGGATTGAAGAGCGAACAGTGAAAGCCCATGTCGGTCGCCTGATGCGCAAGACCGGATCGGATAACCGTATCGAGTTGACCATGCACGCCCTGAGCGGCTCGCATTTGGCCGACTATTCGTCCAGCAAGCCAGGGAATGGGATCAATCCTTCCTGGTATGTAACTGAAGAGTAACTGTGTGGAGTTACTAAGAGCCATAATCCTTAAGTACCCTTGCGGGAAACCGTAGTTTCCCACAGACTAGTTTCTAGAAACAACGCAGATCTGGGGAAAGGAGTTCTCAGGAAGCGTGTATCCCATGGTTCCCGAGAACTCCTCTTTTTTTCGCTTCGATCCTCAACTCGAAGAATCACCGTGTTTCCTTTCTTTCACCCCCCTCCACAAAGGCCTCCACCGTTCCAACCAACAAGAGCGTGTTATCAGTTCTTGTTGGTTCGGCCCGTGCATTGAGCAATGACACGAGCTTGACTAGGCGGAGTTTCATTCGGATCGAACCACTGCGCAGCCGTCACCCCTGCTTTCTCCTTCTGGTCGAAAAGCATCGTATGGGGAGTTCAATCAAGAGCAACTTCATCGGTGTCATTGTCGCCGGCGGTGGGGAGAACGCGGCCGCGCGACGCGGTCCTTGGACAGGAAGAAAGTCACGGAGGGGTCATGCTGGATGTAATTGGACCAATACGAGATAAAACGATTGACTCAAGGTCATCCTTTCATGGAGGCCTCTATTTCCCGGGCCGGGCGAAAGGCAGCGCAGCAGGGTGTGCAGACCATCTCGTTTGCCGACAAAAAATTGCAGATTAATGAAGGGTTCGTTCAGAAAGGGCAAGTGCAATGCCGGCGCGGGGATTTCTATTTATCGATGTTGTATAACTAATAAACATAGCGAGTAACTAAATGTCATTGTCCTTTCGTGCTGTTGCATAATTCAAAAAGTTCTAAGATACTACGAATCAGAAACAACGCAGATCTGGGGAAAGGAGTTCCCAGGGAGCGTGTATCACACGGTTCCTGGGAACTCCTCTTTTTTTCGTTCTCGCCGCTCAACGCGAGAGCCTGGTCTTGACGTGTGTTTCGTCCTGTTACAACGCCTCCCTATTTTCAAGAAACGAGCGATCAGACGCTGCTGTTCGATTCTCGAACGGCAAAAGACCTCCCTACTGCACGTGAGGGCAAACCTTCGCGGGGAGCCTCTGTAAATCCGTGCATTTGTGAGGTAGCTCAAGTTTGGAGGCAGTATCGAAACGACCACGAAACTGGCTGCGACGGGCTTGCAGCGGGATGCGGGGCTTCCAGAGCCATGACTGTAGGAATTGGTACTTAACCATGGACAGGGGCAGGCAGGGACAACCGCGCCGCAGCCTGCCGGGAGGCCGACGCTTGATTCATGCGATTACTCAATCAAACGGTCACTGCACGATTCCTCCAAGCGAATCTTTCGTCCACAACGGAATCTCGCAGGAGTTTCCTTTGGCCGATTGTTGCCATCCCGTAACATTGGCATGTTACTAAATGCCGATGCCCTTCCGTGCCGTTGCGGTAATTTGAACTTTCCTACACACTCGCTTTCAGAAACAACGCAGATCTGGGGAAAGGAGTTCCCAGGAAGCGTGTGTCACACGGTTCCTGGGAACTCCTCTTTTTTCTGGTTTCGCGCCGCAAACGCGCCACTCCGGTCTGTTGCCATGCTTTCAAACACACTCCGAACCAATCAATATCTGCTTCCGGCTGCTTTGGAGAGACTCTTTCCCCGAAGATTTGAGCCCACCGTGCAGTCAGCCATCCTGTTGTTGTAGGCTGTTTGCGGAAGCTCAATTGTTGCGGCGCCCGGGAGCCAGTGTTTGTTGACTTGGCACTGCTCAAACAAAACAGTGGTTGCTTCGAGCCGCAATTCAGCGGCTTGCGCCGTCAAACAGACAGGAACGGAAAAGGACACGAAGATGAAGAAGACGATTGCCTGGATCTCCCTCTGCCTGCTGCTTACAACAACCGCCTTTGCGGCCTCTTCGCGCGAGGATCTGCAAGACCGCATCGACGCCGCCAAACTGGTGCTCGACAAGATCATGCGCGCCAACGATCGCAGTATCCCCATGAACATCCTGCAGCAGGCCACCTGTGTGGCCGTGGTGCCCGGTATGCTTCGGGGAGCTTTCGTGTTTGGCGCCCAGTACGGCCAGGGTGTGGTCACCTGCCGCACCGGCCACGGCTGGAGCGCGCCGGTCTTCATCCGCATGGCCGGTGGCTCGTTCGGCTTCCAGATCGGCGGGCAGGCGACCGACCTGGTGCTGGTGGCCGTCAACGAACAGGGCTTCCAAGACCTGCTCAAGAGCAAGTTCAAGATTGGCGGAGACGCGGCTGCATCGGCCGGCCCGGTGGGGCGCAGCGGTCAGGCTGCTACCGACTGGAAGATGAGCGCCGAGCTGCTGAGCTACTCGCGCAGCAAGGGGCTTTTCGCCGGAATCGACCTAGACGGCACCAGCGTGAGTCAGAACTACGACGACACACAGATCTATTTCGGTCAGGCCCACAGCTTCGAATCCATTCTGAAGGGAAATGTGGACGTACCGCCTGGGGCCGTGCCGTTTGTGAGGGCCGTGGCCCATTATTTTGTGGACGCCAAGAATCAACGGTAACGCCGGGCGGCTAAGAAGCAAGTCATTTGCAAGTTCAGGGAGGGTGACTTTCGCGGAGTTGAGGCCAATTCTCCTGCTTGACTCCGGAAATCCAGCAAGGGCTGAACAGGCTGCGGAAAAAGGGCCTTTTGGGGTAATTAGCCCGAAAAGCATCCCTCAGTGGCTAAAACCACGTTGATTCTACTGGCGTTATCGGCACGGCTAAAGCCGTGCCCTGTTACAAAGCGCGGACCTTCGGCGGTCCCTCAGCCTTGCGCATGGCGCTTCAAAGGTTTTTCAACCTCCGTTTCCGGGTCGACCCGGCTTTACAATTCATCGCACTTGCCAGAACCGGTGACCGCGCAGATAATCTTTGCAGATTAACTGTACTAGCCGGTACTGAAAAGCAATGGCGATTCGCTCGAATTCCCGCCCCGTCCACAAGGCAGCGCAGCCCGCCCGAGGCCGGCCACCGCTCGATGCGCCGGAACGCAAGCGCATCCTGGACGCCACCACCGAGGTCTTCCTCGAGATGGGGTTCCAGCGTGCCTCCACCGCTGTGATCGCGCGCCGCGCCCGCTCGTCGAAGCAGACGCTTTACGCGCTGTTTCCCACCAAGGCCGATCTCTTCGCCGCGGTGATGAGCGCCCACACCGAACAGCTCTTTGCCCGTCATGTCGAATACATCGAGTCCGGCAAGCCGCCGCGCCAGGCCCTTGCTGAAATGGGCGACATGGTCCTGGGCTTGTTCAGCTCTTCCACCTTCCTTGCTCTCTATCGCATCCTGGTGGCCGAGGCTGCGAATTTCCCCGACCTTGCGCGCCAGTTCTGGAACATGTGCGCAGAGCGCGGCTATCGGCTGCTTGCGGAATACCTGAAATCCCGCGGCATCGGCGGCCCACATTGGCGCAAATCCGCCGTGCAATTTGTGTCGTTCATCCTTGGCGACTTCATTCTCAACGCCATGCTCAACCCGGACCGCACTCCCAGCGAGCGCGAGTTGCACAAGCGCGTCCGCGAAGCTGTGCGCGATTTCCTGATTCTTCACCCCGAGCCGCCGCCGGCAGGCCGCAGTAGAACGCTCCCCAGAAAGCAGGGATAAGCTCAATGGCGCCGTCCGCCATGCTCGAACTCGGCACCGAACCCGCCGCGCAAGCTGCGTCCGCTTCCCAACAGAATCCCGGGATTGTCGACGATCACACTCTCTGGCAGCCCTCCGTCAATCCATGGCTGATCGCCATCGCCGTCATCATTCCCACATTCATGGAGGTTCTGGACACCTCTATCGCCAACGTGGCCCTCAATAACATCGCCGGCTCCATGTCCGCCTCTTATTCCCAGGCGACGTGGGTGCTGACCTCGTATCTCATCTCCAATGCGGTGGTTTTGCCTCTGACGGCTTGGCTGGGCAACCGGTTTCAGCGCAAGCGCTTCCTGCTGGCCTGCATTGCGATCTTCACGGTGTCGTCTCTGTTTTGCGGCCTTTCAGTCAACCTGCCGATGCTGCTGTTCATGCGCGTGCTGCAGGGCATTGGGGGTGGCGCGCTGGCTCCCATTTCGCAAGCCATCCTCATGGAGAGCTTTCCACCCAAGAAGCAGGGAGTCGCGCAAGCGCTGTTCGGCCTCGGCGTGGTGGTCGCGCCGGTTGTCGGCCCGGTGCTGGGCGGATGGCTTACCGACAGCTATTCCTGGCGCTGGATCTTCTACATCAACGTTCCCATCGGGCTTTTGGCCCTTTGGGCGATTCAGCAAGCCGTTGAAGATCCACCCTGGGTTCGTAATTCCGATCCCGGCCCATTCGATGGCATCGGCCTCGTAGCGCTTTCCTTGTGGCTCGGCTGCCAGGAGGTAGCGCTCGACAAGGGCCAGGAAGACGATTGGCTGGGCTCGATCTTCATCCGCTGGATGGTGGTGCTGGCCATTCTGGGATTCATTACGTTCATTGCTCGAGAGCTTCGAGCCGCCAAGCCGATGGTGGATTTGCACGTTTTCCGCGAGCGAAATCTGGCCGTGGGCACAGCCCTCATCTTTCTTACCTGCGTGCTTCTCTATAGCATCGGGCTGCTTACTCCGCAGTTCCTGCAGCAGCTCATGGGCTATTCATCGCTCGCCGCGGGTATCGCCACGGCGCCACTGGGGGTGGGCGCCGCTTTGTCCATGATCCTGGTGGGCTACCTGGTTTCGCGCCTCGACGCCCGCTTAATCCTGGTCGCGGGATTTGGCATCTTCGCGCTGGCGGCCTTCAGACTTTCACACATCACGCTCGGCATTTCCCCTTGGACCGTTTTCTGGCCGCAGATGCTGGCCGGCTCCGCGATCGGATTTCTGTTTATCCCCGTCAACGTGGTGGGAACCGCGACTTTGCCGCGCGACCAGATCGGGTCCGCCACGGGCGCCATGAACTTGATGCGCAATGTCGGCGGAAGCGTCGGAATCGCCATGGCCGGGACCTTTCTGGCCCGCCGCAGCCAGGTTCACCAAACCATTCTTTCCGGTCACTTGACGCCTGAGAATCTAACCTTCAACCAGGCCGTTTACGGCTTTCGCGGGTACATCGCACTTCATCTGCCTGCCAGTGGAAGGGGACTGGGACCGGCCCTTGGAGCGCTTTACCGCATCCTGCAGCAGCAAGCCTGGCTTATGGCGTTTGTCGACGTGTTTGAGGGCCTGGCAGTGGTCGCTGTTGCATCCATGCTGCTGGTGTTTCTGATCCGCAAAGTCAAGGTCAGCGCGGGAGCATTGCTGCACTAATCGATCATGGCCCGGGAGCCACGGGCGGCACTGGAGCAGGCAGGTCATCCTGGCCTGCGCTTCCCTCGGTTAGTATGCGCGCTTCGGAGCGGAAAACATGATACGAGTCAAACACCATGTCGTTGATCGCGGTATCTTTCGGCTTTTCCACGTAGGGCGCGGCGCAGTCGCCGTTCCCACATCGGCTTTGATGGACAATCGGAGAGATGGCGGTGGTGATGGTCACGCTTTTGCGGGGGCAGACGTACACCTTTCCGCCAATCTCCACCGGTTCGTATTCCACCATGACATCGGCCCGGAAGATGGGATCGGTAGGCTGCAGATCGGTGCTCAGCATCAAGCGATAGACGGCCCCGGTGGCAGGATCGAGCGCGATCTCTCCATGAAAGGGCGGCGTGGATTCAAACTCGTGCCATGGCTCGTTCGTCAATCCCAGGCAACAGTACTCCACAACGTAGTGGGATCTCTCTTTGGGAACGGCAAAATGAAACACTGCGACAGGGCCGGTCGAGAGTTGTTCCCAGTGGCTCCACTCCATCTTTCCCTTGTAAATATCCAGCACCACCATGCGCAGCATGGGGCCAAACACGCCCCAATTCACCAGACCCTTGCTGGTCCTTGTTTTGGTTTTAGACTGCTTTTCAGCGGATTCTACTTCTTCCTTGCCGTTGCGGTAATAGATGGTATCGCTGAAGCTGTCCAAGGGATAAAAGGCCTGATGTTCGAGGACCACCGGTTGAGAAGCTGGAAAAGAAATCTTCAGATCGTGAAAGCGCGTGGTGGTTTGGCGGGCGAAGAAGTCCGGCAGTTTATGGACGGAGGCGACCAGGTCGCTGGCGGCCCTGGCCAGCATCTGCTTCTGCGTCAGCGCATCCGGCGGCGGCGTGGCTGGGATTTCCGCCGCGGGAAGTTGCAAGAACGCCGAGGCGTCTGCAATAGCCAGCAGCGCCTGGCGCGATTTGTCCCCCGGCAAGCCAGCCTGGATACTTGCCAATCTTTGGGAGTTGAGCCGCTCGGTCAGCTCCAGGCCGCCGAGCTTCTTCGCCAGGTCCTTATCCTGCTTCCCGTGAGCCGCTGTCAGCTTTTGCTCCAACTGCGCCACCGTTGTCTTTTCCATCGCATGAACCGGTAAAACGGCGACAAACAGCAAGAACAGCAACAAAGACTTTTGCATGGTCTTTCTCCAAGGAGCATTCAGGCAGTGACAGTCGGTCATGGCTTCGGAGCCGTTGAGGAGGAGGGTGTATCCGCGTCGGGAGACTCGTCCTCCTGGCCGGTGTCCTGCTGTGCAGTGCTCTCCGCTGGCTGCATCCGCGGCGCGGCACGAATGAACCGATAGGAGTCATACACTGTATCGTCGATCACGGTGTCCTTCGGTGTAAAGATCCGGTCCGGGGTGCAGTCGGTCTCGATAGCGGAGCCCGTGCAAGTGCCGTAATGAGGGGTGGGGGCAATGGCCGTGGTGATGGTCACGCTCTTGCGGGGGCAGGTATACATCTTTCCACCCATCTCCACCTGTTCGTATTCCACCACGATCTTCGCCAGGAAGAGGGGGTCGGAAGGGTCGAGGTCGATGTTCAACACCAGGCGATAAACCGCCCCGGTAGCAGGATCGAAGGCGATCTCCCCATGAAACGGAGGTATGGATTCAAAGTCATGCCACGCCGCGAGCGGCCCGGGCAGTCCCATGCAGCAGAACTTCAACACGTAGTTGGACCCGTCTTTCGGAATGGAATAGCGAAACACAGCTACCGGCCCCGTGGCGCGCTGCTCCCAATGGCCCCACTCCATCTTCCCCTTGTAGAGATCCGTAACCACGGTGCGCATCAGCGGGCCGAAAACGCCCAAGTCTGACAGCGCATTCCTCGGTCTGCGTTTCAGGCCAAATCGCATCTCGGTTGGCTCGTCCACTTCCTTGCCGTTGGTGTAATTGACAATCCTGCTGAAGCTGTCGAGCGGGTGAAAGGCCTGATGTTCCAGGATTATCGGCTCAGAAGCCCGAGAAAGATATGAAACCTTCAGATCGTGAAAGCGGCTCGTAGTCTCCTGCGCAGAGAAGTCAGGGTATTCATGCATGGAGGCGACGAGGCCTTCAGCGGCCTTGGCCAGGATGAGGTTCTGCGTGTGGGCATCCAGCGGAGCCATTGCCGGGATCTCCGCCGCTGGCAAGTCCAAGAAGGCCGACGCGTCCGCCAAAACGAGCAACGCCTGCCGGGATTTTTCACCAGGTAGACCCGGCTGAATTGACTGAAGTTTCTGCGTGCTGAGGCGCTCGCTCAGTTCCAGGTCGCCAAGCTGCTTGGCCAATGCCTGATCGCGAGTTCCATGTGCGGCGGCGAGTTTTTGCTCCAACTGCTCCACCGTTACCTGCTGCGCAGCGCGCACCGGCAAAACAACGGCAAACAGAAGCAACAGGAACAGCAACTTTCGCATTCTTTCGACCTGGCCCCTTCACGGAAGGAGACGGCTACTTGTGGCATTCCCAGACGTCCTGCAAACAACCAGCCTAATCCATAGGACAGGGTTTCCGGCAAGGCGGTTATGTCGTTTCAAAAGAAACAAGTTTAGCCGTCCATCCGGTCATGCCTCGGGATCCGCTTCGATCGCTACGGTTTCTTCGGCTCGGACGGAGGCGCAAAATCGTGGAGATCGAAAATCTTCCATTCGCCTTCACCGGGCTGCTTTACCCAAAGTTCGAGCGCAACAGAGGTCACGGCACCCTGGAAATAGGGGACATGAATGGTATGCGCGCCTTCGCTCAAATAGATCTTGGCTGAGTGCGCTTCCGCCTGGTGAAGGCCGTCGAGATCGACGATTTCCTTATCGTCGATCTCCAGCAGAGCGCCGTCGTCGGCCAGCATCAGGAAGCGATAGATGCCCTGTGTGGCCACCCAGAACGTGCCGTGATAATCGATTCCGAAGAGATTCGTGCGTGGTGTCACACCGGGGATGCCCGAGGTATTCGTGAAGTTCTGATTCGGCACGTCGAGCGAGGTGGCGTAGATAGACCCAATCGGATCGAGTTCGCGGAAGTCCGGCAAGGCCAATGAGGAGTATCGAAGTTCGTAGACATCGCCACAGAAAGAGCCGGGCCTCACCACGATTGAGCCAAAGGAGCCGATAGGCCCCGATGGCGGGCGATTGAATCTCCAAATCGTATCGTGGCTTGCTTGCCCATATCCATCCGCGTCTCGTTCGTATCCCTTCAGTGCCTGGTGCTCCTCGATCACGTTGAGGTCAGATGCCGTCATGGTGGCCACAATCGCCGGCTGGACAGGCGCAACTCGATCTTCCCCGGAAAACTGAATGTCGACGGCGCCAAGGTTCCCTGTCATGCGGTCGCGCACAACAAAGCGCGTTACGGCGATGCCGGCGGCGGAAGGGAACTGGAGAATACGCGGCAGTCCCTCAGCCATCGCACGATCGTAAGCTTCGTCCGTCAGCGTCTGGTCCAAAGGTTCATGAAAGAAACTGACAGGCTTTCCGCTGCCGTCGAAGTTGCAGGCAGCGTAATCGAGCTGAATCTGACGAAGGCCATCCTGGCCTGCATTTTCCGCTACCGGCGTTGTTTCATTGCCGCCAAAGGTCAGATAAGATAACGAACTGGCATCGATAGCAACGGAGTATCGCAGCACATCGGTCCGATCGTTGGGTAAGGCATGTGCCTGGATGGAAATCGAAAGCGGGATCTGCGGATAGTTGCAGGCGGCCAGGTGCAAAACCTGCTCGATCGGCATGGCTTGTTTGCTGGGGGACGGGGCAGGCGGAGTTACAAGACCGACATAATAGTCATGGCGATAAAACAGCCTGACATGCGGCCGGCTGGTACGAATAGCCACTTGATGGTAGCCGCTCTTCCAGCCCTCTTCGCCCGGACGCAGAGCAAGCTGGTAGTGCAGCGTCGACCTCTCCAGACAACTGGTGGCAATCTGCAGGCCCGCCTGCGCTTCGCCGCTGGTGCTCTGCGCCTTTGCCGGATCGATGAGATGAAGGCTGGTAATCGGGTCTGTTTCCGTGTTCAAAGGCAGCGGAGCAACGTGGCGCTTATCGATCAAAGAGGGGTCCGATGTCACCCACCAGACAGAAACCGTGAGGTCGGCAGGTTTGAGATCGAGAACCGGATGGTCACGATCGTCAAGAGCAATCAGGTCGACGAGCACCTCGCGCGAAGTAACACGAAAGATCGTCCTGCCAGGTTTCTGCTGCGAGGCAGGCTTACTCTGCGCATCCGCTTGTGGAACAGGCAGCGCTGAGTCTTGCTGGGGGCCTGAAAGCAGAGCTAGAGATGTCACAACTAGAGCGAAAAACATATCTGGCGACTATAAATCACGCGGCTGACGTGTCGAAACCTCGGAGCGATAGATGGATTGGCACAGGCAGCAATCGACGACTTATTAGAGGCGTTGGTGAGGCTTGAGAAACCTCTGATTAAGTCAAGGTGCGAAAGGGCACGACTTCAGTCGTGCCGATAAGGCGAATAGGATGAGCGGGCATTAGCCCCTGAGGGAAGGTCGTGTTTTGCTATAGGGACTTGTTCAGAGGTTCCTTAAGTAAGCCACGGACTAAACAGGCAGCGGAAAAAGGCCTTGTTTTGAGCAAGAAGGCCCGAACAGCGGCCCGCAGGAGCTAAAGCTCACCCTTCATTTCCAGAACTTGCGGCACGACTAAAGTCGAGCCCTTTCAAAACTCGACTGCTACCACGGGCTGTTAGACCTGGGGTAAAGATGTGCTACTTCTGCCCCGTCTGTTCCAGCGCGGCGAGTAGAGTTTCCGCATCGGTAATCGGCGGCAGGCACGTGCGGCCGCGGCATATTAGAGCCCAGGCTTCGGCATCAACGGGCCGGGGAACTTGTAGCACCGTCTCCTCAAGCGCTTCTGGAATGCCGCCCGGCTTCAACCGCTCCGGAGAGATGCGGATCACGGTCTTGTTCACGGCAAATCCGGCAACCGCGGTGGTTTCCAGCCGGTCGGCTTCAGGGCCGGAGCCCACCACCACCACTTGCACCGGATCCAGCAGTAACCGCTCCAGCGCCAGCCCGTAACTGCCGGCGTAGAGGCCAAAGTGCTCCACGATCCCGGCGAACGACTCCAGCGTGTCTTCGGCAATCTCGCGATAATCGGCCCGCCCGCTCAGCGCTTCCAGGCGCAAGAGGGCTGAAACAGCCGTCGGATTGCCAGCCGGGGTGGGTGAATCTTGCAGAGGCTTGCGGCGCGCGCTCAAGGCGCCCAGCGCGGCGTTCCCCGGCTCCGGGGCGGCGCTGTCGTAGAAGGCCGAGGCGGTGCGGTCGTAGAAGCGGGCAATCATGGCGTCGGCCAGCAGCTTGGCCGCCCGATAGAACTTCATTTCGCCGTTCGCAAGCCATCCATCCACACAGGCATGAACCATGAAGGCGTAGTCGTCCAGCGTGCCCTGCACCTTCTGGTTGGGTGCAGTTCCGTCGCCATAGGCAATCACATGGCAGAGCATCTGCGCCCCGTCCCAGGCCTCATCCAGCAAACGGGTCAGGGTCAGCAGGGCAAAGGCGCAAGCCCCCTCCGCGCGCAGCACTCGCGCGGCCTCGAAATAAGCCGTAACCGCCATCGCATTCCAGCCGGTATACAAAGTTCGATCGATAAACGGCGTGGGTCGCTGGGCACGGGCAGCCAGCAGCTTCTGTTGCGCCGAGCTCAGCAGCCTGAGGGTCAACTTTGCATCGCCTGTGGAGGCCACAAACTCTGCCAGCGGCTGCTTCACGTGCAGCACATTCTTGGCCGGGTTGTGGTGCATGTCGCCCAGCTCGCCGATGTCCCAATAGCGCGCGGCCACCTCCAGTTCTGCCGGGTCCAGCACCGCGCGGGCCTCGTCCAGCGTCCAGGTAAAGTAGTCGCCGTCGTCGTCCAGATCGATATCGGCATCCTGCGAGGCATAAAAACCGCCGCGGGTCCGGTCGCTCATGGTGGCGTCGAGCCAGTCCACGATCTCGCGGGCGGTGAGCAGAAAGTCTTCGCGCACAAAACTCTGAAAGCCGTGCACGTAGTTGCGCAGCAGTTCGGTGTTGTCATAGAGCATCTTCTCGAAGTGGGGCACAACCCAACGCTCGTCCACGCTATAGCGGTGAAAGCCGCCGGCGAGCTGGTCGTAAACCCCGCCCCGCGCCATCTTCTCCAGCGTTACGGTGAAGGCATGGCCGGCCTCCGCGTTGCCGCGGTTCAGGGCCGCCTGCAGCAGCAGATCGAGCACCGAGGGGTGAGGGAATTTGGGCTGCGAGCCAAAGCCGCCGTTGCGCGGGTCGAACGCCTCCAGCACCGAGGCGACAATCTTGTCCACCAGAGCCGGGGTCAGTTCGCCGCCGGGGCCTGAAAACGCCTCATTATGCTCAATGGCCGCCATCACGCTCTCGGCGGACTCCAGCGCTTCGTCGCGCCGCTCGTGCCAAACCTGGGACATGGTCAGCAGCACGCGGCCGAAGCCGGGCCGGCCGTAGCGCTCGTCGCGCGGAAAATAGGTGCCGCCAAAGTAGGGCCGCCCGTCGGGAGTCAGGAATGCGGTCAGCGGCCAGCCGCCCTGGCCGCTGATGGCAGTAACCGCGGCCTGATAGCGCGCATCCACGTCGGGGCGCTCGTCGCGATCCACCTTTACGGCGACAAAATGCTCGTTGATGAGCCTGGCAATCTCCGTGTCCTCATAGGACTCGCGGTCCATCACATGGCACCAGTGACACCAGACGGCGCCGATGTCCAGCAGGATGGGCTTGTCTTCGGCCTTGGCCCGGACAAAAGCCTCTTCGCCCCACGCGTGCCACTGCACCGGCTGATGGCGCGCGGAGCGAAGGTAGGAGGATGCTGCATGTTCCAGCAGGTTCTGGCTCTTTGTGTCAGCAGAGGAGGCGTCCTTGTGCATGGTGTTGAGAATACACGGCTCTCAGAGCTGTGCTCCACTCAAGGCAACAGAACAGCCCCTGGCGTGTGCCCGCACTGGAACCACAGCGGGACTCCGCTAAGATCCAAGGCAACGGTTTTAAACGGCTGCGCATCCTATTCTATCGATTCGCTTTCCCTGCATACCCGATAAAACCAAGAGCGCATTTCGAACCGTTCCCAACTCCGCAGTACCTTCAGCGGGCGATCGCTTACCCCGTAGGACTGCAGCGGAATCGTTGTCGGGTGCATTGTGGAGGGATTGAATACCAAGGTGACCATGCAGGAGCAGATCGCTGGATCAAACCCTCCCGATATACCCGCATTCGAATCGCGGGGTGCGCCTCGGAATATGGGCGAACTGGTCTCCCGGTTCGACTGGGCAGCAACGCCCCTGGGGCCGTCGGCTGCCTGGCCTGACAGCCTCAAGGCAGTGGTGCGGATTCTGCTCACCTCCGGCTTCCCGATGTGGATGGCCTGGGGTCCGGATCTTACGATCCTGTATAACGATGCTTACGCCCGCACCACACTGGGCCGCAAGCATCCCTGGGCGCTGGGCAGGCCAGCGCCGGAAGTCTGGTCTGAGATCTGGAAGGATATCGGTCCGCTGATCCGCCGCGTGATGGAGACCGGCGAGAGCTGTTGGGAAGAGGCGCTGCAACTGATCCTGGAGCGCAACGGGTACCCGGAAGAGACGTATCATACCTTTTCCTACAGCCCTCTGGTGGGACCCGACGACAAGATTGTCGGCATGCTCTGCGTTGTGATCGAAGACACGGTGAGAGTGATCGGCGAGCGCCAGCTTTCAGCCCTCAGCACCTTGGCGGGCGCGCTGGCCGGCGCTATTACCGAGAAGGACGTGTATGCGGCCATCGAGCAGGGAGTGACAGGCCAGAAAGACATGCCGTGCACGCTGACTTACCTGTTCGACAAGAGCGAAAAGCAGCTCAACCTGGCTTCCAAGACTGGCATCGGCTCCGACCATCCAGCCGCATGCCTCATCATCAGCACGGATTCCAAGGCTGCGCCCTGGCCCATTCACCTGCTGCTGGAGGCCAATCGAGCCGTCACGGTCGAGGACTTGGCCGAGTACTTTCCCGACTTGCCGCCGGGATGCTGGGACAGGCCACCGGCTCGCGCGCGCCTGGTGCCCATTGTCAGAACCGGGCAGGAAAAGCCAGTGGGCGTGTTCATCGCCGCGCTGAATCCCTATCGCGCGCTCGACGCCAGCTATGCGGGCTTTCTTGACCTGGTGGCGGGGCAAATCGCCGCCAGCCTCACCAACGCCCGAGCCTATGAAGAAGAACGCAAGCGCGCCGAAGGCCTGGCCGAGCTCGACCGCGCCAAGACCGCTTTCTTCAGTAACGTAAGCCACGAGCTGCGCACTCCGCTCACGCTGATTCTGGGGCCCATTGAGGATGCGCTGACCAGCAGGACGCCTCCTTCTGCCGAATCCATGGAGATGCTTCACCGCAACGCGCTGCGGCTGCTGAAGCTGGTCAACGGGCTGCTGGATTTTGTGCGTATCGAGGTGGGGCGGCTGCGGGCGACCTATGAACCTACAGATTTGGCCTTGTTAACCGCCCAGTTTGGCAGCGTGTTCCGCTCGGCGGTGGAGCGAGCAGGGCTGCGCCTGGTGGTGGACTGTCCGCCGCTGCCCGAACCGGTGTATGTCGACCGGGACATGTGGGAGAAGATCGTTCTCAACCTGCTTTCCAATGCCTTCAAGTCCACGTTCGAAGGGGAGATTCGAGTCACGCTTCGCGCCCACGACGGCATGGCTCAACTTTCCATCGCCGACACTGGAACCGGCATTCATCAAGAGGAGCTGCCACACCTGTTTCAGCGTTTCCGGCGCATCGACGGCGCCCGGAGGCGCAGCCATGAAGGCAGCGGCATTGGATTGGCGCTGGTGCAGGAGCTGGTGGAGATGCATGGCGGCTCGATTCGCGTCGAAAGCAAGATGGGCGCAGGGACCGTCTTCACCGTCAGCTTGCCATTCGGGCAAGCGCACCTGACGCGCGGACGGGTGATGGGAGACGAAGTATCGCCTATCACCCGTCAAGGGGCCTCCATGGCCTATGTGCAGGAAGCGCTAGGTTGGCTGCCGGGCCGCCGGGACCGGCTCAAAGGAGAAGTCACGACCGGCGGCGACGGGCCCCAAAGTGCCGATTCAGCAACCCCGGCGAGCGGTCAATCGACCATCCTGGTGGTGGACGACAACGCCGACATGCGCGACTATGTGCAGGATTTGCTGGGATGGCGATTCCATGTGGTCTTGGCCGAGAATGGCAAACTGGCGCTGGCCGAAACCGCTCGGCACAGGCCGGACCTGATTCTGACCGACGTGATGATGCCGGAGATGGATGGCTTCGCACTGCTGGCCGCCCTGCGGCGCGACCCGGCAACGCGCGGGATTCCCGTAATCGTGCTTTCGGCAAGGGCAGGAGAAGAAGCGCGCATCGAGGGCATCGATGCGGGAGCCGACGACTACCTGACCAAGCCATTCAGCGCCCGCGAACTGGTGGCCCGCGTTGAAGCGCAGTTGAAGATGGTGCGCATGCGCAAAGAGGCTGTGGAGCAGGAGGCCGCGCTCAAAGGCGAGATCCAGAAAGCCAAGCTCTTTGCCTGGGAGGCCCTGGAGCATATCCCCGACGTGTTCTTCACCTTCGACCGCGACTTCCGCTTCACTTATATGAACGCGGCCGGCGCGGAGATCGAGTCCCGCTTGAACGTAAAGCTCTTGGGAGAGCCGCTTTGGGATCTGCTTCCCGATCTCAAAGGCACCATCGTGGAAACCAATTTTCGCCGTGCCATGAGCGAGAGGGTTCCCACCGAATTCGAGTTCTTCTATGAGCCGCTGAATACCTGGTTCCAGTACCACGTTTACCCGCTGCCCGACGAAGGCATCATCCTGTATGCGCGCGACAGCACGGAAGAACGGAAGACTGAAGAGGCGCTGCGCAGGTCGGAACAACTGGCCGCCGCGGGAAGGCTGGCAGCCAGCATCGCCCACGAGATCAATAACCCGCTGGAGGCCGTCACCAATCTGCTGTTTTTGGCCAATCTCGACAAGGCGGTGCCCGAGGGAACCCGAGCCCTGCTTGAAATGGCCGACAAGGAGTTGCAGCGGCTGTCGCACATCACCGCCCGCAGCCTCAAGTTCTATCGTCAGCGCACTGCGCCGGTTCTCACATCCGTCGACGAACTGATCGAGTCGGTGCTTTTCTTCCACGAGACCGAAGTCCACACCAGGGAGATTGAGTTGGAGCGCCGCTACAGGACCACACCGCCCATCTTGTGTCACCCCGGTGAGATCCAACAGGTTCTGACGAACCTGATCCGCAATGCCCTGGATGCAGTGGCTTCGCGCGGTCGCCTGGTGGTGGCTGTGCGGCCCGCAACCGACTGGAATTCGCGAAAAGGTGTGGCCGTGACAGTGGCCGACACCGGCAGCGGCATGGACCGCGCCATGCTCGATCGCCTGTTCCATCCATTCGCCACCACCAAGGGCGATCGCGGAACCGGCCTGGGGCTGTGGGTCTCCAAGGGCATACTCGACAAGCACCAGGCCCGAGTCGCGGTGCGCAGCCGCCCGCAGTCCGGGACTGTCTTCCGGTTCTTCCTTCCAGCCGATGCGGCCAGCCGCGAGAGCAAATGAGAGGAGCTCATCCCCAAGGTCTATTTCATCCGTTGCTCCGAGGGTTTCCGCGCCTCAGTTACAATCAAAGATGGGCCAAGGCCAGAATTCTTTGCGCACTGAGCGCAAGCAGAGCAAGGAGCTTTAAACTTTATGGCGATTCCCGCCACACAAATGCGTCCCGGCATGATCATCAAGCACAAAGACCAACTGCATCTGGTCTTCAAGGTTGAGCATCGCACCCCTGGCAACCTGCGCGCCTTCATCCAGGCCAAGCTGCGCAATCTGCGCACTGGCGCCATGTTCGAGGAGCGCTTCCGCTCCGCCGATGCCATTGAAAAGGTCGTCGTCGACGAGGTCACCATGGAGTACCTCTACAACGACGGCGACGACTACTACTTCATGAACCCCGTGGACTACGAGCAGACCGTTCTCAAGGGATCTACTCTCGGCGACGCCGTCGAGTACCTCACGCCCAACCTGCGCATCGAGGTCAGCTACCACGACGGCACGGCCGTCGGCATCGAACTGCCCACCAACGTCGAGTTGACGGTTATCGAGACCGAGCCGGGCCTGAAGTCGGCCACCGCTTCCAGCGTCACCAAGCCCGCCAAGACCGAAACCGGCCTGGTGGTGCAGGTACCCTCCTTCATCAACGAAGGCGAAAAGATCCGGGTGGACACCAGCGAAGGCACCTACATGAGCCGCGCCTAAACTTTAAGCAGTTGCCACCGAAACGGCAAACCAGACCTTCCCAATCGATCAAAAATGCGGCGCGACCCTGACGGGATTGCGCCGCTTTTTCTGCCCGGCCGGCGGCCCTCTACGCGTAGAATTCAGGTCGAACCATCCAGAAAGCGCAAAGGAGATTCATTCCATGCCGATATCGTCCCAAATTGCCATTGCCGCCCAGGATTACCAGCGCAACAACGCCCTTCTGAAGAAGGGAATTGACGGGTTGACCGCCGAGGAATGGAGGCTGCGGCCCAACGATTCATCCAACCACATGCTGTGGATAGTGGGTCATGTGGTCTGGACGCGAAGCGTTCTCCTGAACTTTCTCGGGACTTCGTGGACCAGGCCGTGGCTGTCTCTCTTCGCCCGTGGCGCAAAGCTGGATGAGGCGGCGGCATATCCCACACCGGAAGAAGCCATGCTCGCCTGGCAAGAGACCTCTGAGCTGCTCACCGCCGCCATGGAAGGCGCGCCGGACGAGGTTCTGGACAAGCCCTCCCCGCAGGGGATCCCGAGCGCCGACCGCAAGGTCAGCGGTGTGGTCAACTTCCTTGCCCACCACGAGACCTACCATATAGGTCAGGTCGCCTATCTGCGCTGCTGGCTGGGTCACGGGGGCATTGCCGGGTAAATCTCGCCGGTGAAAGCGATGGCCAATGGCTCGCTCTGTCGCGGAGGCGGGCAAATTGCTGTTAAGCCCGCCACGGTGCCATTCAAGGCCTTCGATGGCTCTGCCCCGTAACGGTACAGGTTCCCCCGCGCCGCGTCCGTCGCATCGGTTTTGCCCGCACGCGGTATATTAAAAGCTGGCGATTCTCACGACCTTGCTCAGGCCGTGACCATAAGCACTTTCAAAACCCGACCCCAGACATGGGGAGACGAAGCGCCCGAGGATGCTCCTGTCCGCCGTGTGCAGCCGAGTGTGCCCCTGACGGGGCGTGCGTTGCCCGGCATGCCGCAGGAAACAGGCGATCGGGAAGCCGAGGACATTCCGCGCTTTGGTTCGGGGAAGGCCTGGTGGCGGCCAGCCAGCAAAGTGGGCCGCGTGCTCCTTGGCTTGGGTGTGCTGATTGTGCTGGGCGGAATTGGCGTTTCAGGTTACTTCCTCAAGACCTGCCTCAGCCGCGACGCACGTTTTCGCATCGCCGGGCTTGAAAACATTCAGGCTACCGGCCTGACCGAGGTGAGCCGTGCGGAAATGCTTCCGGTCTTCGGCGCTGACATCGGAAAGAACATCTTCTTTGTCCATCTGGACGAGCGGCGCAGGCAGTTGGAGGAGATTCCCTGGGTGGAGCACGCGACGGTCATGCGGATTCTTCCCGACCAGATTCGCGTCACGGTGGTCGAGCGCCAGCCCGTAGCGTTCACCCGCCAAGGGCAGCAGATCGGGCTTGTCGATGCCAACGGAGTCTTGCTGAGCATGCCCCCGGCCATGATGGCGCAGCATCATTACTCGTTCCCGGTGGTGACCGGCATCGACCCGCGCGACCCGGCGCCCGCCCGCAAAGCCCGCATGGCCGTCTATGCGCGCTTGATGGCAGAACTGGACGCCAACAACCAGCACTTCTCCGAACAGATCTCGGAGATCGATCTGACCGATCCGGAAGATGCCCGGGTCACCATGCCGGAGCAGGGCGCCGACATCCTGGCCCATTTTGGCGAAGACCAGTTTCTGTTGCGTTATCAGCGCTACAAAGACAACATCGGCGAGCTAAGGCAGAGGTATCCCAAACTGGCCGCGGTCGATTTGCGCTACGCCCAGGATATGGTCCTGGAGATGAATCAGGGCGCTACCGTGACCCAGGCCACGGGGAGCGACACCAGCGCATCCAACACAAACCAGGAGAGTTCGCCTCCGACAGCAGCAGCGCCCAAGCCCAACGCAGGCCTCGCCGCCCAGACCGGAATCGAAACCACGGGAGACAATCGGAAGGCTCCGGCGGCCAAAAACCCGAAAGCCGGCGAGAAAGCTTCGTCCGATCGGCAGACCGTTGCGGCCAAGGCCAAAGCGGCCCGCGAAAAGAAGAAACACGCGGCAGCCAAGCGTGTGACATTGAACCTGAGCAAGCGCAAGCCTGCCTCACCAACCCATTCGGCGGTAACAGCGCAAGGCGAGTGAACAGGATGAGCCAGAAACAGGACAACCTGATTGTGGTGCTGGATGTCGGCAGCGCGTGGACCCGCGTGCTGGCCGCCGACGTCAACGAAGGCGCCATTCGCTATCGCGGCCATGGGGTGGTGGAATCGGCAGGCATGCGCAAGGGGTTGATCGGCGAACTGGCTCCGGCGGCCAAGGCTGTGAAGGCGGCCAACGAGCAGGCTGAGCGCGTAGCCCGCGCCAACATCGACGAGTGCGTGGTGGGCGTCGGCGGACCTCACATCCGGGGCATCAACACCAATGGCGGCATCGACTTGGGAAGCCGTCCGAGCGAGATCGTGCGCGAAGACGTCCGCGCAGTTGTGGAACGCGCCCGGGCCGTCGAGCGGCCGCCCGATCGCGAAATCCTTCACCTGCTGCCGCGCCAGTTCATCCTCGACGATCAGCCCGGCATCTTCGATCCCATGGGCATGGTGGGCATGCGCCTCGAAGTTGACCTGCACATCGCCACCTGTTCGGGCAGTGCCCTGCAAAGTACGGTTACCTGCGCCAACCGTGCCGGACTCGCCGTCAGCGAAGCCGTTCTTGAATCCATTGCCGCCGCTGAAGCGGTTCTGACCGCAGACGAAAGGGAACTGGGCGTTTGCCTGCTCGACATCGGCGCGCATTCCAGCGACTTGGTCGTCTTTTTTGAGGGCGCCGTGGCCCACACCGCATCGGTTCCCATCGGCGGTCAGCACTTTACCAACGACCTCGCCGTGGGCCTGGAAATGCCCGTGGCCCAGGCCGAAGAGCTGAAACGTCAATATGGCCATTGCGTGGTCACGGCCGTGCCTCAGTTGGCTGAAATCGAGATCGCCAATCCTCACCCCCAGATGCTCCGCCTGCGCACCATCGCGGAAATCCTTGAGCCTAGGGCACGTGAGTTGCTCTACTACGTAAGAGAGAGCCTCCGCCAGGGCGGCGTGCTTGAAGCCATGGGCGCGGGTTGTGTGCTCACCGGCGGCGGGGCCAATTTGCCGGGAATGCTCGATGTGACCGAGAGCCAGTTGCGCGTCCGTGCGCGAACAGGGTTGCCGGTTCGTCTATCGCATATGCCCAGCGAACTGGTTCACCCGAGCTACGCTACAGCCGTCGGCATGCTTTTGTACGCTCACCGCACCCGGGTCACCCGGGCGGCTGAGAACAACGGATTGCGCGCCAAGCTGCGCGCCATTTTTGCAGCCAGTTTCTAAAAGATCAACCAGGAGGCGGAGGCCACTATGGAAAACGAGAAGAATGAAGCCGGGGAAATGCGGATTCAGTATCACGAAGAACCTGTCCGTGGTGCCCGCATCAAGGTGATCGGCGTGGGCGGAGGCGGCGGCAACGCCGTCAATCGCATGATCCAGGCGCATATGGAAGGCGTGGAGTTCATTGCCGCCAATACCGACGTCCAGGCGCTCAAGCTCTCGCAGGCCCCCGTGAAACTCCAACTCGGCGTGCGCCTCACCTCCGGCCTGGGCGCGGGCGCCAATCCCGACGTCGGCCGCCGGGCCGCGCTGGAAGATTCTGAAAAGATCATCGAGGCCCTCGAAGGCGCCGACATGGTCTTCGTCACCGCCGGCCTGGGTGGCGGCACGGGCACAGGCGCTGCGCCGGTCATTGCTTCTCTGGCCAGCGAGATGGGCATTTTGACTGTCGCCGTCATCACCCGGCCCTTTGCCTTTGAAGGCAAGCGGCGTCTGCAACAGGCTGAGCGTGGGCTCAAGGAATTGCTTGAGAGCGTCGACACCATGATCGTCATCCCCAACGAGAAGTTGCTGGCCGTGGCCAAGGACGCGGGCTTCTTCGAGAGTTTCCGCGTGGCCGACGACGTGCTCCGCCAGGGTGTCCAGGGCATCAGCGACATCATCACCATTCCCGGCATCATCAATCGCGATTTTGCCGACGTGAAGACCACCATGGCCGGCATGGGCCATGCCGTAATGGGCACGGCTGTGCGTTCCGGAGAAAACCGGGCGGTGGAGGCGGCGCAGGCTGCCATGGCCTCGCCGCTGCTTGAAGCCGGCGCCATCGACGGCGCTCGCGGCATCCTGATCAACATCACCGGCTCCAGTTCGCTGAAGCTCTCTGAGGTCAACAGCGCTTCCTCCCTGATCCAGTCCGCTGCGCACGAAGACGCCAACATCATCTTCGGCGCGGTGCTGGATGAAAAGATGGGCGACGAAGTCAAGATCACCGTCATCGCCACGGGATTCCGTGACCAGATGCCGGAACGGCGCGCACGCATGTTGTCAGTCGAAGAAGCTCCGGTGATTTCGGTCCCGGTGGTGGCGCCCGATAACTGGATGGAAGAACCGGCTCCCGTGCCGGCGCCGCCGCGCTTTCTGAGTGAGGACGAAGACGGGGTCGAAGAGCAGGCCGTCGTTCAAGACTTCTTCTCGGCAGCCGTTCCTGCGGCCAGTCTGCGGGCTGAAGCGCCGCTGGTTGCGGTTGCAACCGAAGAGGAAATGCCCTTCGAGGCCATGGAGTTGGAGCCGCTCGGTGTGCCGGCAAGGCCGCAGTTCGCCGAATTGTGCGAAGAACCGGTATACACGCCCTTGCCACGGGACTACGCTTCCGACTTTGGTGGCAGTACCCGCGGAGGGGCCGCGGCCGAGGAGCGCCGGCTAAAGCCCGGAACGTCGCTCTTCTCAGAAGCAGGTGCTGGAGGCGAAAACGATTTGGATACGCCAGCCTACCTGCGCCGCAGCCAGTTTTAGGAACCCTCCGCTCAAGTCGATGTTTTGAAAGGCACGATTGGTGTGCCGGGGTTTCAACCCCGGCACACAAGAGCCAACCGAACAGGGGGCTTTAGTCCCTGAGGGAATCTCGGAGATGAAAACCGACTCCTTCAAGGTTTTTTTCGAAAAGAAATTCGACTTGGAATCGGGGCGCTGGGCCTGTATAGTGCAATACAGCCCAGCAAACTGATGGTTGGATGTTGAATTGCAATGGATCGCAATCATGGATCGCAGTTGTGTCGCTGGATATTGCCAAAAGAATCAATGGCAAGCACGCAGAGTGATTTAGCTCACATTAGCGAGCCGGAATTACCGATAGTGTGGGGCCAGTCGCGGTGAACACCGAAAGCCTCCCGCGCAATGGCCGATAAGCAGGAAGTGCGTTGTCCCCGGGGCGGACGCATGGCACGAAATCCAAAGTGGAGAGGAATTGTCTGGATGAAACTGTCAGGCGTTTGGGTTATTGGATTGGCCTTGGTTGGTACGAGTTTCGGCTCGAACGGTGCGATGGCGTTGAATGCACCGCG
>Ga0181520_10002320_pt1 | contig 35659 bp, 13 predicted proteins | sample PEATcosm2014_Bin_29_FD_132451 | JGI IMG/M metagenome (GOLD analysis project Ga0181520, IMG submission 132451) | Peatland microbial communities from MTU Mesocosm Facility, Houghton, MI, USA - PEATcosm2014_Bin02_30_metaG | ecosystem: Environmental > Terrestrial > Soil > Wetlands > Peat | place...
ACCCCGCGATGCCACACCGCCCCCCAAGAAGCCGCACCTCGCGCCCACCGCAACGTCCCGTCGCCTTGCCACCAACGCAGGCACGTGACAAACTCATGGGTTGGGAAGCTATACTGTTACAGATAAACCTCATGAAACGCCTGGCCACAGTGTGGTTCTTGTCCGTTTTCGCCTGCCAAGGACCAGCCCTTCTGGCCACCGTCCCAGTCCTTCTGGCCGACGAGGAAAGCAAGCTGGCCTTTGATACCTATTCGGGCTATTTCGTCCTCAACACGTTCGAGCCAAAGGCCGCCCAGTCGTTCGTGGTGATCGACGACCAGGAACACTTCGAGCGGGTGTTCGGCGTGGCCATGGTCATGGGCGACCGGTCGCATCGCCTGCCCAAGCACGCCTTCAAATCCAAGCTGGTTGTGGCGGCGATCGAGCGGGGCCGTGCCGTGTGGGAGTTCAAGGTGGAAAGCGTGACGGTCGACGACGGCGTGGTCACGCTGCGCTACACGGCAACCGCCCGCAAGAGCGATTCGGCCACCTTCGCCTGCCCCCTGATCGTTTCCATCCCCAAGGGCGACTACACGGCGGTCCGCTTCGTGAAGAACAAGAAAGTGGTGAAGAAGGTGCCGATGTAATCAAGGGGGGGAAAATTCGTTTAGCCGGCGGCCCTGAGCGGCAACCAGGCAATCGGGGCGGCAGAAAACCGCCGCCTCGATTGCGCAGGTCTTCTCACACACATTGGCGGCACGATTTTCCGTTTGCCTTCGAGGCCGCGTTCGCTTTCGCTCCCCACTCAAAGGCCACATTCACCGCCACGCCGTCCTTTACGGCCAGATAGACCGGGCAGCGGCGGCTTTCCTTCTCCAGGAACTCGCGCTCGGTTTGGGAGGGCGAGTATGGAGAATGGATCGTCACGGTGATCGAGGCGATCTTGTAGTCCTTCAGTTCGTAGGCGGCGTCGGCCCAGGTCCGCGTCAGGTCGATGCCCTTTCCCTCTCCGCTCTTTGCCATGACGATCATCATGCAGGATGCTACGCCCGTCGCCACCAAGTCGATGGGGTTCAGGTCCTCTCCCTTGCCTCCGAAGGCACAACAACCCTCCAAGCCGATCTCCTTGCCCAACTCATGGTGAACCGCGTTGGTGTGAATCATCCGGTCCATCGTGACAGTCATGCCCATGGCATTTCTCCTAGTGGTTGAGGTAACTATTGGTGAAACACGTTGAACGCTAATTCGTGCTCGATCATCCGGGAAAGTCTTTTGTGGGAGCAGCTCCACTAGCAGTGGTGATCATATAGTCTGCTCGGTTGAGTCTGGCGGACGGGGAATCGTTTGTCAAGTGGTGTTCCGTGAGGATGTTCGCCCTGTCTGGAAACCCTTTGCCGCGTAGATTAGCCTCGACTCGCACGACGACGTTGTTGACACCGGCGGCCCCGCGGACGATATTATCAGTACAGCTATAGGACAAGCTCTCGTAAAGGAGATCGTGCCATGTTGAAGGAAATCGCCTGCCCTTGCGAGGGGGGGACGCTGGATCGGCTGGTCCAACCGGCGATTTTGGTGATTCTCGCCGAGGGACCGCTGCACGGCTATCGACTGACCGAGCGGATCGGCACGCTGCCGGGCTTTGCCGGCGCCAAACCGGACGTCTCCGGCGTATACCGCTTCCTCAAGACGATGGAGCGCAAGGGCCTGGTCGTTTCCTGCTGGGACTTGGCCGAACGGGGACCGGCCCGAAAATCGTATCAGATCACCGCGGCAGGCGAGTGCTGCTTGCGGCGGTGGATCAAGACGCTGGAACAGTATCGGCAAGGCATTGCCGTGCTGCTGCGAACGGCGCGAAAGGCCGCCAAGAAATAGATTGTTGGGGTGGCAGTTGTACTGCCGCCCCAACGCGAGTTTCCCGCCTCAGGAACAGTCCCATGCCTCCCGCCTCGCTAAGTGTCTGTGACGCCGCTTCCGCGAGCACCGGTCACAACGCCGCGGCATGCCCGGAGAATGGCGTCTGTCGCTTGTGCCGCCAAGCGATGGCGGAGTTCCTTGGCACCTATTTGCTGGTATTGTTCGGCTGCGGCGTGGTGCATAGCGCCGTGCTGACCGGCGCCAACCAAGGGCTGTGGCAGATTGCCATCGTCTGGGGCGTGGCCATCATGCTGGCGATCTACCTGGTCGGCGCCATCAGCGGCGCCCACATCAATCCGGCCATCACCGTGGCGCTGGCCTCCCGCGGCAGATTCCCGTGGCGGCGGGTGCCTCCGTATGTGCTGGCGCAACTGGCCGGGGGCTTCGTGGCCGCGGCCACGCTCTTCATCCTGTTCGGACCGTTGCTGGAGGCCAAGGAAGCCGAGAAACACGTTACCCGGGGAGGGCCGGGCAGCGAGGTGACGGCCATGTGCTACGGCGAGTACTTTCCCAGCCCCGGTCCGCTGGCGGCGTCGCCCGAACCCTACTCGTTCGAGGCCCACCAACGGCTCAATGCGTTGGTTTCCCAGCCGGCGGCGTTCCTGGCCGAGGCCCTGGGCACGCTGATCCTTGCCCTGGTGGTGTTTGCCGTGACCGACCCGCACAACGGTGCCGCTCCCGGCAGCCGCCTGGCGCCGGTTTTCATCGGCTTGACCATCTCGGCGTTGATCTCTTTTTTGGCGCCGTTGACGCAGGCCGGTTTCAATCCGGCGCGGGATTTTGGACCTCGGCTGTTCGCGTTTTTTGCCGGCTGGGGACCGATTGCTCTGCCCGGCCCGCGTGGGCTGGGTTTCCTCACCGTCTATATTCTCGCCCCCTTGCTCGGCGCCGTCGGCGGCGCACAGATCTACGACCTGTTGCTGCGGCCGTATTTCCTGCCCACCGCGAAAAGCGAAGTTTCTTTGCCGGCGGCGACCGGCCCGTGTGAGCAGGTTCAAGAGTCTCTAACTTAGGGAGATTTTCGCATGGCGACAACCCGGCTGATCCTCGTGGGCGGCTTCCTCGGGGCGGGAAAAACCACTCTCTTGTTGCGCGCCGCCGAGCAACTGTCGCGCCAGGGCAAACGCGTGGGGCTGGTGGCCAACGACCAGGCCGCCGACCTGGTCGATACCGAACTGCTGAAACAGACCGGCGCCGAGGTGGAAGAGGTCGCCGGCGGCTGCTTCTGTTGCCGGTTTCCCGACATGATCGCGGCCATGGAGCGACTGGTCCGCCAGAGCGAAGTCGACGTGCTCATCGGCGAGCCGGTCGGAAGCTGCACCGATCTGTCGGCCACGGTGCTTCAGCCGCTGAAGAAGCTGCACGGCCGCCAATTCGATCTGGCGCCGTTTTCCGTGCTCCTCGACGGGCACCAGGTGCGCGTGCTCAATCGTCTGCGGCAAGCCGCCAAAGAAAACCCCGCGGCCCGCTTTCCCGATAACGTCCTCTACATTTATGAAAAACAACTCGAAGAGGCCGACCTGATCGTGCTGAACAAGTGCGATATGCTTTCGGCCGGCGAGCGGGCCGATCTCGAGGCGTCGTTGGCCGAGCGATTTCCCGACACGCCCCTACTCAGCATGTCGGCGCTCAATGGCGACGGCGTAGACGCTTGGCTCAGAGCGCTCGATCAAGACCGCCGGGTGGGGCGCAAAATCGCCAGCGTCGATTATGACACGTATGCGGCCGGCGAGGCCGCCCTCGGCTGGTTGAATGCCGCGGCCCAATTGCATGCCGAGGGTCCCTGCCAATGGGAGGTGTTTGCCAGGAAGCTGTTGGAAGGGATTTGCGCCGATCTGCGGGCCGCGGCGGCGGAAATCGCGCACCTGAAAATCTATTTGAGCGGCGACAGCGAGCACCTCGTGGGCAACTTGACGGCCAACGATGCAACCGTCTCTCTGCGGGGGAACATCCTTCCCGCCCGCCGCGACGTCAACCTGCTCATCAATGCCCGAGTCCACTGTCCGCCGGAGCAACTGCGTGGCGTGGTCGAGGCCCGCTTGTCGGCCCTCGCGGCCGCCCATCGCCTCCATGCGGCGATGACGCACCTGGCGAGCCTGTCTCCGGGGCGGCCGCAACCCACGCATCGGTACCAAGTGATCTCATAGCCGCGTGGCAGCGCTGGCCGGCGTGCCGCAGGCCGCCAGACGGCATTCGGCGTCGGAACATGGGTGGGCAAGATGCCCCTACACAGCACCCCCTTGAAAATCCGCTGGGCTTCGGGCCTTGCAATTCTGCCAGCACCAGCGTAAGATCCAGGACAACGTCGTAAACTCCATTGCCTCTTGAAGATACGAGGACGCTATGGCCAGGAAGGTGATCCTCGACGTCGACCCGGGCATCGACGACGCCATCGCGATGTCGCTGGCGCATGCCAACCCCGACTTGGAAGTCGTCGCCGTGACCGCCGTGGGCGGAAATGTGTCCCCCGCCCAAGCCACGCGCAATGTCCAAGCCATTATCGAGCAACTCGATCCGCCGCGCTGGCCGCGGTTGGGGGCTGCCTCGGAGCCTGACGTCCGGTTGGCCGTCGACCGCCGCAATCTTTACGGGAGCGATGGCTTGGGTGGGCTCAACTTCGTGGTCGCCGAGCGACAGCATCTGCTCCCCTCCGAAAAAGTGATTTGCGATCAAATCCGCGAGTCACCCCATGCGGTGACGATCGTGGCGCTGGGGCCGCTGACGAATATCGCCCGCGCCTTCGTCCGCGATCCCGAACTGCCCGCCTTGGTCGGCCGGATCATCATTATGGGCGGCACGGTCGCCGGGCCGGGCAATATTACGCCCGCCGCCGAATTCAACATGTACTGCGATTCGGCCGCGGCGCGGGCCGTCTTCCGTTCGCCATCGACCAAAACGCTCGTCCCTCTAGACACCACGAACCGCATCGAGTTGAGCTACGATCTGTTCCACCAACTGCCCGACGAATCGACGCGCGTGGGCCGGCTCTTGCGGCAGTTGTTGCCGCCCGTTTTTCGGGGTTATCGTCAGCAATTCGGCTTGGAAGGGATCCACGTTCACGACACGGTGACCCTGATGGCACTGCTCCGTCCGGATTTGTTTACCACCAAGTCGATGGCCGGTGATGTGGAAACGCAAGGCGAGTTGACCGTGGGCGCGACGGTGTTTGACCGCCGTCGCGTTCCCGCCTGGCGTCACAACATGGAAGTTGCCGTCGACATGCAAAAAGATGCGGTGATCGAGGCGATTCTCAGTAACCTCAAGCGGCCGGAAGGGCCGCGCGGCTGAGCAGGGCGTGGCTCTTTGGCGGGCCGCGCGTGAGACGCGCCAGCCTCCATGACCGTGGTGCGTTTCACGCACCCTACCGAATGCCGGGTGTCGCCGGTCGTGCGCCTCTTGACAAAAGGGCCGGGGTAAGCATACTAAGATCCGTAATCGGCACGGCCTACTATCAGTCCATAGGGGGGTATGCCGGCGAGGAGCCACCGCGGTGAAAGGAAGCACCGTTCTGGCCTGGTTTCTGCGTCTATCATAACCGCGACTCGTACACACCACTTTTTTGTGGCGTCTAAAATACACAAGCGGGGTGAGTCAATAAAAAGCGTGTCCATCACCGTAGCCCGTTGGCACAGAGTGTCTTGTCAACTCCGCCATGCGAGGGTCTCCCCGCTGGCGGCAACGGAACCTAAGTCCTTACAGATTATTAACAAATAGCGTTGCGCAAAGCGGTGAAGAGGGCCAAGGATCGTTTACACCACACACTCGTCGCACGTTACCCAATCAACGCAAATCGCGGAAAACCCTTTTCAATTATTGACCCCGTGATTATAATCGAGGGCCTGGAGGCAAGTGTGCTTGGCGAAGGACGCGCCCGGATGAAATTGATTCGGACACTGATCGGCCGAAATAGAGGTTGCAAGCCATGTTGCCCGACTCGCCCTATCCCAATCTCGTCGAATTGTTGCACGCACGCGCGTCCGCCTTGGGCAACAAGCCGGCCTTCCGATTCATTTCAGGTCAGGCCGACGAAGAAGAGCTGAGCCTGACGTATCGCGCCTTGCACGAGCGGGCGGCGGCGCTGGCCAGCCACTTGCAAACGTTGGCGCCGCGGGGCGAGCGGGCGCTGCTGCTGTTTCCCCCCGGCTTGGATTTCGTGACGGCCTTTTTCGGCTGTTTGTATGCCGGAATTGTGGCTGTCCCGGTGGCCTCTCCCACCCGTAACCGGCGGACATCCTCGCTCGAAGCGATCTTTCACGCCGCGAAGCCGTCGATTGTCTTAAGCACGACGGCCCATCGCCAACTGATCGAGCAATCGTGCGCCAACCTGCCCGAATTGTTCGAGCGGCCGTGGATCGCCACCGATCGAGTGGAAAATGACAGGCAACACGGGTGGCATGGCGTGGCGGTCGATCGAGAGCAAACGGCGTTTCTGCAGTTCACTTCGGGATCGACGTCCTCTCCGAAAGGGGTAGTGCTCACCCATGGGAACTTGATGTACAACGCGGGGCTGATCGAGCAGGCCTTCCACAATACGCCCGAGAGCAGCGCGGTCTTCTGGTTGCCGCTCTACCACGACATGGGCTTGATCGGCGGCGTGGTGCAACCGATCTATTGCGGCGGCTCCTGTACGCTCTTGGCGCCCGCAGCCTTCTTGCAGCGGCCGGCGCTCTGGCTGGAGACGATTTCGCGCACCGGAGCGACCGTCAGCGGCGGTCCCGATTTCGCCTACGATCTTTGTGTCCGCAAGATCTCGGCCGAGGACCGCAAGGGTCTCGATCTCAGCCATTGGGAGGTTGCCTTCACCGGCGCAGAGCGGATCCGCGCGGAAACGATCGAAAAGTTTAGCGAGGCCTTCGCACCGTGCGGATTTCGCCGTGAGGCCTTTTTTCCCTGCTACGGGCTGGCCGAGACAACCCTGATGGTGTCGGGCGGGCCGCGGCAGACCGCCCCTACCATCATTCGCGTGCAAACCGACGCGCTGGCAAACCATCAAATTCAAGAGGCTTCCCACAACGGCGCCGCCACGCGGACCCTGGTGGGATGCGGCGAGTGCCTGCCCGGTCAAAAAGTAGTGATCGTCGATCCGCCCACCCACCAACTCTGCGGTGAGGGAAAAGTGGGCGAGATCTGGGTCCAGGGGCGGAGTGTCGCCCATGGCTACTATGAGTGGCCCGAGGCCACGGAAACCGCCTTCGGCGCCTGGCTGGCGACGGGAGAAGGTCCATTTCTCCGTACCGGGGACCTGGGATTCCTGCGCAGGGGCCAGTTGTTCGTGACCGGCCGCCGAAAAGACGTGATCATTATCCGCGGCCGGAACTACTATCCCGAGGACATCGAGCGCTCGGTGGAGCAGGCGCATGAGGCGTTTCGGGCCGGCCACTGCGCCGCTTTTTCCGTCGACGTCGAAAACCGCGAGCGGCTGGTCGTGGTGCAGGAAATCGAGCCGCGGCGCCGCCATCTGGACGCCGACGCGCCCCTGCGGGCCATTCGCCGGGCCATCGCCAGCGACCACGAGCTCGAGGTCCACGCCATCGTGCTGGCGAAGGCGGCCGCCATTCCGAAAACCTCGAGCGGCAAGACGCGCCGCTCGGCCTGCCGCGACCGCTATTTGAGCGGGCAGTTGCCCATGATTGCCCACTGGAAAGCCAACGGTGACGCGGCCGGCGAGGAAAACGGCAGTAGCGTGATCGCCCCCCGCACGCAATCTGTCACCCGCGCCGAGATCGAGAACTGGTTGATCGAGCGGATCGCGGCCCGCTTGCGGTTGCCGGCCGCGCAGGTCCACGTGACCACGCCCTTCATTGAGTTCGGCATGGGTTCCGTGGATGCGGTGGAGATTGCGGCGGAATTGGAATGCTGGCTGGGGCGGCGGATCTCGCCCACAGCAATCTATAACTACCCCAATATCGCCGTCTTGACGCAGTGGCTCTCCAGCCCGCTGCCCGAGGCAAAAACGCCGGCCGCCACCCGCCAGGTTTCCGTGGCTGCCACCACCGCCGAGCAGGAACGCTTGCTCGACGACGTGCGGCAGATGACCGAGGAAGAGATGCAGGCCTTTATCTCGAAGGAGATGGCGAAGCAGTAACGAACTGCCTAGGAAAGACGATCGCTGTAGTCATTCGCGCAAGGATGCTAATCGCATAAGAGTGACCGGGGGAGAATCTCATGTCGAACGGGCAAGGCGCGGAGCCACTGACTCCGTTGCAGAATGCAATCTACCTACTGAAACAGACGCAGGCCAAGTTGGCGGCGTGCCAACAGGCGCGATCCGAACCCATCGCGATCATCGGCGTAGGTTGCCGGTTCCCGGGCGGCAGCGAGAACCCCGAGGCCTTCTGGCGTTTGCTTTGCGATGGCGTCGATGCGGTCGCCGAAGTCCCCCCCGAGCGCTGGAACATCGACGACTTTTATGATGCGGACCCCACGGCCCCGGGCAAGATGAATACCCGCTGGGGCGGATTCCTCCCCAAGGTCGACCAGTTCGACGCCGAGTTTTTCGGCATCTCGCCCCGCGAGGCGATTCGCGTCGACCCCCAGCACCGCCTGCTGCTCGAGGTGGCCTGGGAAGCCCTGGAAGATGCCGGCTTGCCCCCCAGCCAGATCGCTCAAACCAAGACCGGCGTCTACGTCGGCGCGATCGGCAGCGATTACGGGCTCTTGCAGTGCAAAGACCCGGACGCCATGGACATCTTCACCGGCACCGGCGGCAGCCATGCCATTTTGGCCAATCGGCTGTCGTATTTCCTCAACCTCAATGGGCCGAGCATCGCCTTGGACACGGCCTGCTCTTCGTCGCTGGTGACGGTGCATCTGGCCTGCCAAAGCCTGCGGCGGCGCGAGTCGGACCTGGCTTTGGCCGGCGGCGTGAACTTGATTCTTACCCCGGAGATGACCCTGGCGCTGACGAAGGCCCACATGATGGCCCCCGACGGCCGTTGCAAGGCCTTCGACGCCGCGGCCAACGGCTACGTGCGGGGCGAGGGTTGCGGCCTGATCGTGTTGAAGCGGCTCAGCGACGCGTTGGCCGCCGGCGATCGCGTGCTGGCCCTCATTCGCGGCACGGCCGTCAATCACGACGGGCGCAGCAACGGGCTCTCGGCCCCCAATGGCCCCGCGCAGGAAGCCGTGATTCGCGCGGCGCTGGCCGACGGCGGCATCGCCCCGGCCGACATCAGCTACGTCGAGACCCACGGCACCGGCACGCGGCTGGGCGACCCGATCGAAATCGAAGCCCTCCGCACCGTGCTGGGCGACGGCCGGCCGGCCGACCGCCCGCTGGTGGTCGCTTCAGTCAAGACCAACATTGGCCACCTGGAAAGCGCGGCGGGAATCGCCGGCCTGATCAAGGTGGTGCTCATGCTGCGGCACGGCCGGATTCCGCCGCACCTGCACCTGAAAACCGTCAACCCGCTGCTGAAGCTCGAAGGTTCGCCCCTGGAGATTCCGACCTCGATGCGCGATTGGCCGCGGGGCGCCGAGCCGCGGCGTGCGGGCGTGAGTGCCTTTGGCTTCGGCGGCACCAACGCCCACGTGATCATCGAGGAGGCCCCGCCCCTTGCACCGGCTGCGGCGGGCGTCGAACGGCCACGGCACGTGCTGACCCTCTCGGCCCGCTCACCGCAAGCGCTTACCGAGCTGGCCGGCCGCTATGCCGACCATCTGGCGGCCAGTCCATCGGGCTCGTTGGCCGCGATGGCCCACACGGCCAACACGGGCCGTGAGCACCAGGCCCATCGGGCGGCCGTGACGGGCGCCTCCGCGGCGGAATTGTGCAAAGCCCTGCGCGAGTTCGCCGCCGATCCGGCCGCCTCGACGGTCCCCACCGGCCAGATCGTCTCCGATCGACCGCCGCGGGTCGCTTTCCTGTTCACCGGCCAGGGCGCCCAGTACGCCGGCATGGGCCGTGCCCTCTACCAGACGCAGCCGACGTTCCGCCAAGCGCTGGACGCCTGTGCCGAACATTTGCGGCCCTGCCTGGATCGTCCCTTGTTGTCGCTCTTGGACCCGCAAGCGGGCACGCTGTTGGACCAGACCGGCTACACGCAGCCGGTGATGTTCGCCATCGAATACGCGTTGGCCACCCTGTGGCGCAGTTGGGGCATCGAGCCGGCCGCCGTGATGGGCCACAGCGTCGGCGAGTTTGCCGCGGCCTGCATCGCCGGCGTCTTCTCGCTGGAAGACGGCTTGAAGCTGATTGCCGAGCGGGCCCGGCTCATGCAGTCCTTGCCCCCCGGCGGCCTGATGGCGGCCGTCTTCACCGCCGAACCGCAAGTGACCGCCGCCCTGCAATCGTGCGGCGACCAGGTGACCATCGCCGCCTTGAACGGGCCGCAGAGCGTCGTCATCTCCGGCGACGAGCCGACCGTGCGCCAACTGCTGGCCCAATTCGAGAGCCAAGGCATTCGCTCCAAGACGCTGGCCACTTCGCACGCCTTCCACTCGCACCGCATGGATCCGATTCTCGATCCGCTCTGCCGTGCGGCCGAAGCGATACGCTGCGCGGCGCCCACGATCGAGGTGGTTTCGAACCTGACGGGCCGCGTGGCCGACGAGCACACCTACGCCGACCCGACCTATTGGAGCCGCCATTGCCGCTCGCCGGTGCGTTTCGCCGAAAGCGTGCAGGCGCTGGTCGAGCGAGGCTGCGACGCGTTTCTGGAAATTGGTCCCAGCCCCACGCTGATCGGCATGGCCCAGCGTTGCCTGCCGGAGGGGAGCTATGCCTGGCTTCCTTCCTTGCGGCCGGGACGCGACGACTGGCAGACGTTGTTGGACAGCCTGGCCCAGTTGTACGTCCGCGGGGCCAAGGTCGACTGGGCCGGCTTCGACCGCGACTATCCGCAGCGGAAAACCGAACTGCCGGCCTATCCGTTCCAGCGCCGCCGCTTCTGGAGCAACGGGGCCGACGACGCGCCCCGGCACGGTTCGTTCGCGCCACAGCGCAATGGCCGCGTGCTGAATCCGCTCTTGGGCTGCCGCCTGGCGGTCGCGGCCAAGGAGCAAATCTTCGAAGCCCAGATCGCCGCCAACCGGCCGGCGATGCTGGCCGATCACCAGGTCCAGGGGCTCACGCTGATGCCCGCCGCCGGCTATCTGGAGATCGTGCTGGCCGCCTCGGCCGCGCGCGACGGGAAGCCGTGGCAGCCGAGCGGGCTGACGCTGGCCGAGCCGCTGCTGTTGGACAAGACGCCGCGGACCATCCAAACGGTCCTCTCGCCCGAGGGCGCCGGTGCCGCCTCATTCCGCATCGTGGGCATGACCGAAGCCGCGAACGACGCGGCACCCTCCTTCGTCACGCTGGCTACCGGACGTCTCGAATCACCTCGCGAGGCGGCGGCCGAGACGATCGACCTGGCGCTGGAACGCAGCCGCTTTGCCGGCACGCCCTACGACGAAGTGGGGCAGATCGAGTTGCTCCGCCGTTCGGGATTCGAACTGGGGCCGGCGTTCCGCTGGCTCGCCCGCCTGTGGGTCGGCAAGAACGAAGGGCTGGCCGAACTCCGCCCCGCCGAGCAGGGCGACCATGCGGACGACTACCAGATGCATCCGGGCCTGCTCCAGAGCGGATTTCAACTGCTCGGCAGCATCTTGCCCGGCGCCGGCCAAGACAACGACACCTATGTGCCGATGGGCGTCGATCACGTCCGGCTCTACGATCGTCCGCACACGGCCGCCTGGTGCCAGGCATGGCTTCGCTCGCTGAAGGGCAAAGTGGCCGTCGGCGACATTCAATTCGTCGACGATTCGGGCCGCGTGCTGGTCAGACTCGAAGGCGTCCGCCTCCGCCGCGTGCCGCGCGATTGGCTGGCCCGCTGCCAGGCTGGACCGCTGCCCGATTGGTGTTATGAGCTGGCCTGGACCGCGCAACCGTTGGACAGTGCCGCATCGGAACCAAAAGCCGGCGAGCCGGGACAATGGCTCGTCTTCGACTCTCCCGACGGGCTCGGTGCCGCCGTGGCCGAGCGGCTGGAAATGAAAGCCCACCGCGCAAGCCTGGTGCCGGCAGATGCCGATCCCGAGGCACGCCGGGCGGCCGTGCAGCAGTTCCTCGCCGCCACCGGGCCGGGACGCCGCGGCGTCGCCTATCTATCGAGCTTGGAAGTCGACGGGCGGTCGACGGCCCCGGACTTTGCCGCCGCCCGCCAGCGCGGTTGGGGCGGCGTGCTCGACGTGCTCCACGTGCTGGCCGAATCCGGCGGGAGCGAGCCGCCGCGGTTGTGGCTGGTGACCCGCGGCGCACAGGCTGTGGGCCATCGCCCGTCGCCGCTGAGCCTGACGCAATCGCCCTTGTGGGGCCTGGGCCGCGTGATCGCCTCGGAACATCCCGCCCTGGCCTGCACGCGTGTCGATCTCGACCCGGAGGATGGCCACGACGCGGCCGATCAATTGGTCGAAGAACTCCTCTGGGGACAGGGCGAGGATCAGATCGCCTACCGCGACGCCGAGCGGTGGGTGGCCCGCTTGCAGCGGTTGGGACACGCCGAGACCGACGGCCTGGAAACCACCGACGGCCAACCCTACCGGTTGGAAATCACTTCCCGCGGGCAGCTCAATAACGTGGAACTCCGGACCATGGTCCGCCAGTCGCCCGGCCCGGGCCAGGTCGAGATTCGGGTGCGTGCCACGGGCCTGAACTTCCGCGACGTGCTGAACCTGCTCGATATGTACCCCGGCGACGCGGGCCCCTTGGGCGGCGAGTGCGCCGGCGAAGTGGCGGCCGTCGGTCCGGGCGTCGAGCGTTTCAAGCTCGGCGACCGGGTGATCGCCTTGGCGCCGGCCAGCTTCGCCACGTACGTCATTACGAAGGCCGAGTTCGTGGCCCCCATGCCCGCCCACTTGGCTTTCGACGAAGCGGCGACCATCCCCATCTGCTTCAGCACGGCCGAGCTTGCCCTGCGGCGCCTGGCCCAATTGCAGCCCGGCGAGCGCGTGCTGATCCACTGCGCCGCCGGCGGCGTAGGGCTGGCGGCCATCCAGGTCGCCCGGGCCACGGGCGCCGAGATTTTTGCCACGGCGGGCAGCCCGCGCAAACGAGAATACCTCAGATCGCTGGGCATCGAGCACGTCATGGATTCCCGCTCGCTCGACTTCGCCGACCAGATCCGGCAGCAGACCGGCGGCGAGGGAATCGACGTGGTGCTCAACTCGCTCGCCGGTGAGGCAATTGCCGCCAGCCTGTCCCTGTTGCGGGCCGGCGGACGGTTCTTGGAGCTCGGCAAGACCGATCTGTGGGACCAACGCCAGGTGGACGAGATCAGGCCGGGCGTACGGTTCTTCGCCATCGCCCTGGACCAGATGATGGCCACGGAGCCGGAGAGCGTCCGCCAACTGCTCGGCGAAGTGTTGCCGCGGTTCGTGGAAAAGAAACTCGATCCCTTGCCGCTGCGGGCCTTCCGCATGGATCGCACCATCGACGCCCTGCGCCACATGGCCCGGGCCGAACACATCGGCAAGGTGGTGGTTCGGGCCGCCGCCCACGGCGACTCGACCGATCGGGGCGTCTCGCTCCGTGAGGACGGCATGTACCTAGTCACCGGCGGCTTGGGCGGCTTGGGACTGAAGGTCGCCGAGTGGCTGGCCAACCGCGGCGCCCGGCACCTGGTCCTGGTAGGAAGATCCGGAGCCTCGCCCCAGGCACAATCGCAGCTCGAAGCACTGGAAAAGACCGGCGTTCGCGTCGCGGTTCGCCGCTGCGACGTGGGCAATCGCGAAGCGGTGGCCGGGCTGTTGTCCGACATCCGGGAAACGATGCCCCCGCTGCGCGGCATCTTCCACCTGGCCGGCGTGCTCGACGACGGCGTGCTCGGCGAGCAGACCCGCGAGCGGTTCGACCGGGTGATGGGAGCGAAAATGCTGGGCGCCTGGTATTTGCACGAGCTGACGCAAGCCGAACGTTTGGACTGGTTCGTGCTCTTCTCCTCGGCGGCCGCCTTGTTGGGTTCGCCGGGCCAAGGCAACTATGCGTCGGCCAACGCGTTCCTCGACGCCCTGGCCCAGCACCGGCGCTGGCAGCGGCAGCCGGCCCTGAGCGTCAACTGGGGTTCCTGGGCCGAAGTCGGCATGGCGGCCCGGCTGATCGAGACTGAAGGCCAGCGGTGGGCGGCGGCGGGCGTCGGCTGGATCGAGCCCGATCGCGGCCTGCACACCCTCGAACGCCTGATGGCCGACGATCGCACCCAGGCCGGGGTGTTGCCGATCGACTGGCCGAAGTTTTTCGCCCGCATCCCGGCGGGCAGCGAGCCAGCGTGGCTAGCGGAGTTGGCCCGCGAGGCCCGCACGGCCGTAACGCCGGACGCGGCCCGGCCCGTGCTGCTGGACGAACTCCAGAGTGTCACGCCCGCCGAACGGCTGGACCTGGCCCTGGATCACATCCGCAAGCAGGCCGCCCGCGTGCTAGCCATCGACGAGGCGAACCTGCCCGATCCGCGGCGGACGCTCAACGAACTCGGCTTCGACTCGCTGACGGCCGTCGAGTTTGCTAATCGCGTTGGCCGCTCGATCGGCCAACATCTAAGCCCCTCGCTGTTGTTCGATTATCCCACCCTGGAGAGTCTCACCCGTCATTTGGTCTGTGACGTTCTGCAGTTGCAGTCGACAGCGGCGCCGCCGGCCGAGGCAAGCGAGGAGGCGGTAGAGGACGACCGCGTACAGGTTCTGACCGACGTAGAAAGCATGTCAGAAGAGGACATGGACGCCTTGGTGTCCCAGCAACTTGAGCAACTCCAAAAATAATGGACCGACTGGCAGAACGTCTCAAGAACATGACGCCGTTGCAGCGCGCCGTGTTTGCGTTGAAAGAAACGCAGGCCCGGCTCGATGCCCTGGAGCGCGCCCAGAGCGAGCCGATCGCCATCGTGGGCATGGCTTGCCGCTTTCCGGGCGGGGCTAACGATCCGGCCTCCTATTGGCGGCTGTTGTGTGACGGCGTGGACGCGATCGGGCCCATCCCGCCCGACCGCTGGAACGCCGACGACTTCTACGATCCCGATCCGGCTGCGCCGGGCAAGATGTGCACCCGCTCGGGCGGCTTCATCGAGCGGATCGACGAGTTCGACAACCATTTCTTCGGCATTTCCGACCGCGAGGCGGCCCGCATCGATCCGCAACACCGCATCCTGCTGGAACTGGGCTGGGAAGCCTTGGAAGACGCCGGCCAGCCCCCCTCCAAGCTACGCGGGGCTAACGTCGGCGTGTTCATGGGCATTGCCCTGAGCGATTACGGCATGATGCTCTCCAGCGACGTGGCCGCAACGGATGCCCACAGTGCCACCGGCACTTCGCTGTGCCTGGCGGCCAACCGCCTCTCGTTCACTTTCGGCTTTCAGGGGCCGAGCCTGTCGCTCGACACAGCCTGTTCCTCCTCGCTGGTGGCCGTTCATCTGGCCTGCCAGCACATCCGCCACGGCGAATGCGAGGCGGCCCTGGCCGGCGGCGTGAGCCTGTTGTTGTCCCCCATTTCCTCGATCAACCTGACCAAGGCCGGCTTCTGTTCGCCCGACGGGCGCGTTCGGGCGTTTGACGCGGCCGCCTCCGGCTACGTCCGCAGCGAAGGGGCCGGCCTCGTCGTGCTCAAGCCGCTCTCGGCCGCCTTGGCCGGCGGAGACCGCATCTATGCCGTCATCCGCGGCAGCGCCGTCAATCAGAACGGCACCAGCAACGGCCTGACCGCCCCCAGCCGCGCTGGCCAAGAGCAGGTGCTTCGCGAGGCGTACGCCCGGGCGAAAGTTTCGCCGGGCATGGTGCAGTTCGTCGAGGCACAAGGCACCGGCACGCCGTTGGGCGACGCGATCGAGATTTCCGCCTTGGGGAGCGTGCTCGGCGAGGGCCGGGCGCCGGAAAACCGCTGCGCCATCGGCGCCGTGAAGACCAACCTCGGCCACTTGGAAGCGTCTTCCGGCATGGCCAGCCTGATGAAGGCCGCCTTGTCGCTCACGCATCGCCAAATACCGCCCAATTTGCACTTCCAAACGCCGAACCCCGACATCCCCTTTGCCACGCTGCCCCTGCGGATACCGCGAAAGCTCGAACCGTGGCCCGATTCCCCCCAGCCGCGATTGGCGGGCGTCAGCGCGTTCGGCTTTGGCGGGAGCAATTCCCACGTGGTGCTCGAGGAAGCGCCGGCCGTGGCGGGCGCGGTGCTGGCCGGCGGTCCGCAACTGCTGCCACTCTCGGCCCGCACCGATAAGGCGCTTGAAGCGCTGGCCGAGCGTTATGGCGAGTTCCTCTGCGACCATCCGCCGGCTTGGGCCGACGTCTGTTTTACCGCCGCGGCACGCCGCGATCATCACGATTGCCGCCTGGCCGTGCTGGCCGATTCGCACCAACAGGCCGCCGACCTGCTGGCCGGCTTTCTCTCTGGGCAATCGCAGCCCGGCGTCTTTGCCGGCCGAAAGCCGTTCGGCCGCGGGCGGAAAATCGCTTTCCTCTACGGCGATCAGCCGGCTGTGTGGAAGCCATACGCGTCACAACTGGCCAAAGCGCTGCGGGGCTTCACCGAAGCAGCGGCCGAAGTGGATGCCGCGCTTACGCGCGTGGCGGGCTTCTCGCTGGCCGCCGTGCTCGGCGACGCCGGGCGGTGGAACGATCTGGCGTGGGCCCGGCCCTCGCTCTTGGCTCTGCAACTCGCCTTGACGGCCTGGTGGCGCTCCGTAGGAATTGCTCCCGACGTGGTTGCGGGCCAAGGCCAGGGTGAACTGGCGGCCGCCGCGGCAGCCGGCGTTTTCACGGCCGAGGAGGCGCTCAGCCTCGTGGTAAGCAGCGGCGCTGATGGCCGACCGGCGACGGTCAGCCCTCGACCGCGGTCTGCTTCGCTGCCGTTTCTATCGAGCGTTGATGGGCGGTGGCACGCCGGCCCCGATCTGAACGCATCCCATTGGCAATCCTGCATCGGCCACTCCGGCGATTTGACCGCGGCGATCCACGCCCTCGACGACCGGGAAGTCGACGTCTGCCTGGAGGCGGGCCCGGCATCGCTCGCCCCATCGATCAAACAGAATCCGGCGGCGATCTTCCTGCCGGCGTTGCTGCCGGCGAAGCAGGGCGTTGACGTGCTGACGGCCGTCGGCACGTTGTATGCCGCCGGCGCCGATCCGCTGTGGGAGCGGCTCGTGCCGGCCGACGGCCGCCCGGTCCGCGTGCCGACGTATCCTTGGCAGCGGCAGCCGCTCTGGGTGCCCGGCAAGGCCCGCTGGGCGCAGTCGCTGCTTCCCGCGGCCGCTCCGGCGTCCGACCGCGCCGTGCAAAGCGAGGCCGCCGAGCCGCCGCCGCCCAGGGCCGTTCGCCGCCGGCCGGAGTTGACCATCCCCTATGTCGCGCCGCGAACGGAATTGGAGCAGGCCATGGCTGAGTCCTGGTCGGCCATTCTTCACATCGAGGGCATCGGCATCCACGACAATTTCTTCGAGTTGGGCGGCGATTCGTTGCAGGCGACCATCCTGCTGAACCGCCTCCAGGAGCAGTTGGGCGAAGCGGTCCCCAGCCACGTGTTGTTCCAGGTGCAAACCATCCACGATCTGGCCGACTATTTGCGCGAGCACTGTGCCGGCGCGGTCCGGCGGCAATATCCCCAGGAAGCGGTCGCCGACAGCAATGGCCAGGCGATGGCGGACGAGCCGCTCGGCATTGGCGCTGCGGCCGCCATTCCCCGCGCGGCGCGCGACGACGAAGCGGATGACCTGCTCTCGCGATTGGACGAACTTGACGACGACCAGGTGGAGGCCCTGCTGGGCGAGACGATGACCGATGGCGAGGTAAATCATGAGTGAGGCACCCCCGGCCAAACGTTCGCCGCAGGAGCGCCGCCGCCAGTTGGAGGCGCTGCTGCGAAAGAAGGCGGAGAAGTCCCGTAGTTTTCCGCTTTCCTTTGCCCAGCAGCGGCTCTGGCTGCTGGAACAGCTTGATCCGGGGAACCCGATCTACAATATCCCGCTGGTGATACGGCTCACGGGCGACTTGGACGTGGACGCCCTGAACCGCACGATCAACGAGGTGGTGGCCCGCCACGAATCGCTGCGGACCCGCATCGGCGTGGCGAACGATCAGCCAGTGCAGATCATCGACGCGCCGAAGCAGCACGCGTTGCCCGTGGTCGATCTCCAGCATCTTGATCCGGCCGCCCGCGAGGCGGAGGCCATCGCCCGAGCGACGGCCGAGGTGCGCAGGCCTTTCCGCTTGGACGAGTCGCCGCTCTATCGCACGCTCTTGTTGCGGCTCTCGCCGACCGATCACGTGTTGGCGGTGGTGATGCACCACATCATTTCGGACGATTGGTCGATGGGCGTGTTGTTCCATGACGTGGCCCTGCTCTATCGGGCGTTCACGACCGGCGAGGCCGCACCGTTGGCGAAGCTCCCCATTCAATATGCCGATTACGCCGTTTGGCAGCGCGGGCGGCTGGAGGGCGAGCCGCTCGAAAAATTGCTCGCTTACTGGGGCCAGCGGCTCAAGGGCGTCGCGCCGCTCGAACTGCCGGCCGAGCAGGCCCGCTCGTTCGACGACCAGCAGGCCGGGGCCACCGAGAACGCGCGGCTTCCCTCCGCATTGGCCGAGCAGTTGCACGAGATCGCCCGCCGCGAAGGGGCCACGCTCTACATGATCTTGCTGGCCGCCTTCCAGGTGCTGCTGCACCGCTACAGTAGCCAGGACGATTTCGCCGTCGGTTCGCCCATCGCCGGACGCATCGGCAAGGAAACCGAGGGGCTGGTGGGATTTTTTGTCAACACGCTGGTGCTGCGGGCGAGCATGGCCGGAAACCCCACCTTCCGCGATCTCTTGCGCCAGGTGCGGCAGACGGCCCTGGAGGCCTTTCAGCACCAGGAGTTGCCGTTCGAGCGGTTGGTCGAGGCCGTGAACCCCGAGCGGGACACCCGCCGGCATCCGCTGTTTCAGGTGATGTTCACGCTGCAAAGCGCGCCTTGGCCCGACGTGAAGCTGGCCGGCCTCTCGCTGTCGGTGCTGCCGCTCGACACGGGGACGTCGCCCTTCGATTTGTCGCTCACCGCCCGCGAGGAACCCGAGGGGCTGTCGCTGGCCGCCGAATACAGCACGCATTTGTTCCCGCAAGCGATGATTCGGCGTCTGCTCGATCATTTCCACGTTCTGCTGTCGGGAATCGTGGCCAATCCGGATCGGCCGATCGCCGAATTGCCGCTCCTGGGCGAGGCCGAGCATCGCGAGCTGGTGGTCGAGCGAAACCAGATGCAGGCCGAGTATCCCGGCCGCCCAGTGCATGAATTGTTCGAAGAGCAAGCCGCACGTACTCCGGCGGCCACGGCTCTCGTCTGCGGCGGCCAATCGCTCAGCTATGCCGAGCTTGATGCGCAAGCCAATCGGTTGGCCCACTTCCTGAAGGCCCGGGGCGTGGGGCCCGACCAGTTGGTCGCCGTGCGGCTGCCGCGCTCGCTGGATCTGATCACGGCCTTGCTGGGCGTGCTGAAGGTCGGCGGGGCCTACCTGCCGCTCGACCCGCTGCTGCCCGCCGAACGGCTAAAGTTCACGTTGGCCGACGCGAAAGTCGACGTCGTCCTGACCCACGAAGAACTGCAAGGCGATTTGCCGGCGGGGCCGCGGCACGTCATCCGCCTCGATGCCGACTGGCCGCAGATCGCCGCCTGCCCGGCCGAGCCGCTCGGGCAGCCGGCCGTGGGCCAGCAGGTTGCCTACGTGATCTACACGTCCGGCTCGACGGGCCAGCCGAAGGGCGTGATGATCGAGCACCAGGCCCTGGCTAACTATACCCATGCCGCGGCCGCGGCCTACGGCATCACGTCGGCCGACCGAGTGCTGCAATTCGCCTCGGTCAGTTTCGACGCCCACGCCGAAGAGGTTTATCCCTGCCTCACCCGCGGCGGCACGCTCATCCTTCGCAACGACGAAATGCTCGATTGCCGGCGGTTCCTGGAACTGTGCGGCCAATGGCAGATCACGTTCCTCTCGCTGCCGACCGGTTTCTGGCACGAACTGGTGGCCACAATCGCCGCCGAGCGACTGGCGGCGCCGAAAACGCTGCGGCTGGTGGCCATCGGCGGCGAGCAGGCCCAGGCCGACCGCGTGGCCACTTGGTTCCAATGCCTGGACGATCGGGTGCGGCTGCTGAACACTTATGGGCCGACCGAGGCGACGGTGGTGGCCACCACGGCCGAGCTCAGCCGCGCCGACGGCAGCGTGGAACGCGTGCCGATTGGCCGGCCATTGACAAATTATCGGGCCTACGTGCTCGACCGTTCGCTACGGCCCGTTCCGGCCGGCGTGCATGGCGAGCTGTATCTGGGCGGGGCGAGCCTCGCCCGTGGATATCTCAATCGCCCCGAGTTGACGGCCGAGCGATTCGTGCCCGACCCGTTCGCGGGTGACGGGGCGCGGATGTATAAGACCGGCGACGTGGTCCGCTGGCGCGAGGACGGCCGGCTGGAGTTCGTCGGCCGCACCGATCAGCAGGTGAAGATTCGCGGCTTCCGCATCGAGTTGGGCGAAGTCGAGACGGTGCTGCGGCAGTGCCCCGGCGTGCGCGACGCGGTGGCGACGGCCCGCGACGATTTGCCGGGCGGAAAGCAGCTCGTGGCCTACGTCGTGGCCGATGGCCCGGAGCCGCCGGCGGTGGACGACATGCGGCAGTTTCTGGCCGGGCTGTTGCCGGACTACATGATTCCCGCGATTTTTGCTCCCCTGGCGACCATCCCGCTCAATTCGAGCGGGAAGATCGACTATCGGGCGTTGCCGCGTCCCGAGCGGCAGCGGGACGCCCGCCGCACGTGCTCGCCGCCGCAAAACGCCGACGAACAAGCGGTGGCCGACATCTGGTGCGAAGTGCTGCAACTGGAGCAGGTGGGGCGGGACGACAATTTCTTCGCCCTGGGCGGGCATTCGCTCTTGGCCACGCAGGTCGTCTCGCGGATCGCCCGCCGGCTCAAGGTCGACGTGCCGCTGCGCGACATTTTCCAGACGCCCACGATTGCCGAGCTGGCCGCCTGCGTGGCGGCGATCCGTGCCCGCGGCGGCACGTCGCGGGAGCCGATCCCCGTGGCGCCGCGGGACGGCCAACTGCCGGCCTCGTTTACGCAGGAGGCGCTCTGGTTCCTCGACCAACTGGAGCAGGATCGGGCGACGTACACGGCCTTTCCCAGCGTGCGCATCAAGGGCCCGCTCGATATTACCGCGCTCGACCGTGCCTTGGCGGAAATCGTTCGCCGGCACGAGTCGCTTCGCACCCGCTTCCCCGAAGTGGATGGCCGGCCCGTGCAGGTGATCGAGCCGCCGGAATCGCGGGCGTTTTCCTACGCCGACCTGAGCGGGTTGGGAACCACGGAGCGCGAGGTCGCCTTGCAGCGGGCCATCGCCCAGCAGGCCGGCCGCCCCATCGATCTGCAAAAGGGCCCGCTGCTGCGGATCGCCGTGCTGAAGATGGCGGAAGACGAGCACGTGCTGTTGGCCGCCGCCCATCATATGGTCTACGACGGCTGGTCCGTAGGGATCATGGCCCGCGAGCTGGCGGGCCTCTATCCGGCCTATCGCGCGAGGCGGCCCTCGCCGCTGCCGGAGCTGTCGATCCAGTACGCTGATTTCGCCGCCTGGCAGCGGAACCTGTTGCAAGGCGAGACGCTGGATCGGCTGAGGAAATACTGGATCGAGCATTTGGACGGCGTGCCGCCCTTGGAATTGCCCACCGACTATCCGCGGCCGGCCGTACGCACCACGCGGGGCGACACGCTGCCCTGCCAGCTTTCGCCCGAACTGAGCGAGGCCGTGCGCGAGTTCTGCCGCCGCGAAGGGGTCACGCCCTTCATGGCTCTCCTGGCCGCGTTCCAGGTGCTCCTCGGGCGCTATACGGGCCAGGACGACTTCGCTGTCGGTTCGCCGGTGGCCAATCGCATGCGGCCCGAGACCGAATCGCTCATCGGCTACTTCATCAACGTCGTGGTGTTGCGCAGCGATCTGTCGGGCGAGGTGGGCTTTCGCGGCCTGATCGAGCGCGTCCGCCACACGGCCCTGGAGGCGTTCGAGCACCAGGAGCTGACGCTGGACCGTGTGGTCGATGCGGTGAAGCCGGCCCGCGATCCCAGCCGGCATCCGCTCTTTCAGGCGATGTTCGTGCTGCAAAACACCGAGCCCCCTTCGCTGCGGAGCCTGGGGCTGGAGCTGGAACCGTTCAACGAGCTGCCGGCGGGCGACGCGGCCTATTTCGAGCTCACCATGTCGCTCGAAGAGACGGAACACGGCTTTACCGGCTCCTTGAACTTCAACACCGACCTGTTCCGCCCGGAAACGGCCGCGCGGATGATCGAGCATTATCAAACGCTGTTGGCCGCGGCCATCGCCGATCCCGAGCGGCCGCTGGGCACGCTGCCGCTGTTGGGTCACGACGAGCAGCGGACGCTCTTGGACGATTGGAATGGCGCTCGGGCCGACTTCCCGCAGGAGGTTTGCATTCACGAGCTGTTCGAGTCGCAGGTCGAGCGGACGCCGGACGCGGTGGCGCTGGTGGATGGCCCGCGGCAGTGGACCTATCGCGAGCTGGACGAGCGGGCGAACCGGCTGGCCCAGTATCTCAAGGCCCGGGGCGTGGGGCCGGACCAGATTGTGGCCGTCCGCCTGCCGCGAGTGGCGGAACTGATCGTGGGGCTGTGGGGCGTGTTGAAGGCCGGCGGGGCCTATCTGCCGCTCGATCCGAAATTGCCCGCCGAGCGGCTCAAGTTCACGCTCGAAGACGCGCGGGTCGACGTGGTGGTAACCCTCGACCGCATGCGCGGCGATCTGCCGGAGGGCCCGCGGCACGTGGTCTGCCTGGATAGCGACTGGCCGCAAATTGCCCTCTCGGCGGCCGAGCGGCCGGCCGGGGAGAGCCGCGACAATCAACTGGCCTACGTAATTTACACCTCCGGCTCGACCGGCCAGCCCAAGGGCGTGATGATCGAGCACCGGGCGCTGGTGAACTATGCCCATGCCGTGATTGCCGAGTATGGCATCACCGCGGCCGACCGGGTGTTGCAGTTCGCCTCGGTCAGTTTTGACGCCCACGCCGAGGAAGTCTATCCCTGCCTGATCCGCGGCGGCACGCTCGTCCTGCGCAGCGACGACATGCTTGACTGCAAGCGATTCTTGCAACTGTGCGGGGAGTGGCAACTGACGTTCGTCACCTTGCCGACCGGATTCTGGCACGAGCTGACGACGGCCATTGCCACCGAGCACCTGGAATTGCCGGGCACGGTGCGGCTGTTGGTCATTGGCGGCGAGGCGGTGCTGCCCGATCGCGTGGCCACGTGGTTCGAGTGCGTGGGCGAACGGGTGCGGCTGTTGAACACCTACGGGCCGACGGAAACGACCGTGGTGGCCACGGTGGCCGAATTGAGCCGGGCCGACAGCCGCGAGGAGCGGCTGCCCATTGGCCGGCCGCTCGGGAACTATCGGGCCTACGTGCTCGACCGCACGGGGCAGCCGGTTCCGGTGGGCGTTCGCGGCGAGCTGTACGTCGGCGGCGCGAGCTTGGCACGGGGATATTTGAACCGGCCCGAGCTGACGGCCGAGCGTTTCGTGCCGGACCCATTCGGCGCGGGGCCCGACGCGCGGATGTACAAGACGGGCGACGTGGTCCGCTGGCGCCGCGACGGCCGGCTGGAGTTCGTCGGCCGCACCGATCACCAGGTGAAGATCCGCGGTTTTCGCATCGAGCCGGGCGAGGTGGAGCAAGTGCTTCGGGAATACCCGCTGCTGGCCGACGCGGTCGTGGTGCCCCGTTACCGGGCGGCGGGCGATTTGCAGTTGGTCGCCTATACGGTGGCCCAGGCCGGCGATGCGCCGACGGCGGCCGAGATGCGGCAATTCCTCCGCGAGCGGTTGCCCGAGTTCATGATCCCCGCCGCGTTCATGGCCGTCGAGTCGATGCTCATGCTGACCAGCGGCAAGGTGGATCGGCGGGCGCTGCCCGAGCCCGATTGGAGCGCGTCGACCGCCCAGGGCGAGTTCGTCGCCCCCAGCACGCCGGTGGAAGAGCAATTGGCCGCGATCTGGTGCGAGGTGCTGAGCATCGATCGCGTGGGCACGCAGGACGATTTCTTCAACCTGGGGGGCAATTCGCTGTTGGCCCTGCGGCTGGCCTCGCGCGTCCGTCAGGTGTTCCAAGTCGAGCTGCCGCTGATGACGCTCTTTACGGCGCCGACCGTGGCCGCGTTGGCCGAGCAGATCGTGGCCTTGCAATCGGGCGACCACCGGCTCGACGTGCCGCCCATCCAACCCGTCCCGCGCGAGGGACCGGTGCTGGCCTCCTTCGCTCAGGAGCCGTTCTGGTTCGTGCAGCAGATGTCGCCCAGTGCTACGATCCTCAACATGCACGGGCCCCTGCCGCTGGTCGGCGACCTGGACGTGGCGGCCCTGCGGGGCACGATCAACGAGATCATCCGCCGCCACGAGTCGCTGCGGACGACGTTCTCGATGACGGAGCGGGGCGAGCTGATGCAGATCGTCGCGCCCTTCACCGAGATCGACTTGCCCGTCGAAGACCTTGGCGATCTGCCGGAGCAGGAGCGGCGGGCGGAGATGCGCAATCGCTCGCGGCAGGAGGCTTCCGAACCGTTCGACTTGGAGAACAAGCCGCCCTTACGCGTGCGGCTTCTGCGGCTGGGCGACAAGGAACACGTCTTGCTGTTGACGATCCACCACGTCGTCTGCGACGGCTGGTCGCTGGACGTGCTCGCCCGTGAGGTGGCCCAGATTTACGACGCCATGCGTTCCGGCCGGCCGTCGCGGCTGCCGCCGCTGCCGATCCAATATGCCGATTACGCCGTCTGGCAGCGGAATTACCTGCAAGGCGAAAAGCTGGAATCGCTCTTGGGCTATTGGCGCAGCAAGCTGGAAGGGCTGGAGCCGTTGCAACTGCGCACCGATCGGCCGCATCGGCTGACAATCCAGCACGTACAGCACATGTACGAGTACCTGATCCCGAACCGCCTGAAACTCCGGCTGGGACGGCTGTGCAGCGCCCAGGGCGTGACCCCCTACATGCTGCTCTTGGCCGTGTTCCAGGTGCTGCTCCACCGCTACACCGATTCGGACGACATCGCCGTCGGCTCGCCCTCGGCCAATCGCCGGCAGCCGGAAACCTACGACATGATCGGGCTGTTCATCAACACGCTGGTGATGCGCAACGATCTGTCGGGCGATCCGACGTTCCGCGAGTTTCTGACCCGGGTCCAGCAGACCGCCATCGAAGCCTACGATCACGAGGAGATGCGTTTCGAGCGGCTGGCCAAGGAGCTGCACCCCGAGCACGATTTGACCATGCAACCGCTGGTGCAGGTGCTCTTCAGCTTCCACCAGCGGACCAGCTCGCAGCGCGTCGAACGGCGGCGAGACCTGGCCGTCGGCTTCGAGGACGTCAGCCTGCCGCTGGAAGGGGCCGAGGTGTTCGACCTGTCGCTGGCCGTCTCGGACGCCGAGCAAGGCTACCAGGTCCGCTTCGAGTACGACGACAGCCTGTTCGAGCATCAGACGATCGTCGACATGGCGGCCCATTTCGAGACGCTGCTCGAGGCCATCGCCGCCGATCCCGACCAACAGGTGTCGCAATATCCGCTCCTCAGCCCGCACGATCGCGAGCAACTGCTGGTGGAGTGGAACCGGGCGCCGGTCGAACCGCCGGCGGCGGTCTGCGTCCACCAGTTGTTCGAGGCCCAGGCCCACGAGAGGCCCGAGGCCGTGGCGTTGCGATGCGGCACGGAGACGCTGAGCTATGAGCAACTGAACAGCCGGGCCAACCGCCTGGCCCACTACCTGCGCGGGCGGGGCGTGGGGCCGGAGGTGCTGGTGGGCATTTGCCTGGAGCCTTCAATGGAGATGGCCGCGGCGGTCCTGGGCGTGTTGAAGGCGGGCGGGGTTTACGTGCCGCTTGATCCCGAGGACCCGCGCGAACGGCTCGATTTCTTCGTGGCCGACAGCCGGCCGGCGGCCATCGTAACCACCACCGCCCTGGCCGAACGGTTTTCGGCGGGCGACGCCCAGGTGATTCGCCTGGATGCCAACGCCGCGAATATCGCCCGGCAAAGCGAGAGCAATCCGGCCTGCCAAACCGGACCGGAAAACGCCGTCTTCGTGCTCTATACGTCAGGCTCGACCGGCAAGCCCAAGGGGGCCGTCAATCTGCATCGCGGGATCGCCAATTATCTGCTCTGGAAACGCGAGAACCTGGGTCTGGGCCCCGACGATCGCGTGCTGCTGACCACCCCGCTCAGTTTCGACACGTCGGTGGAAGATCTCTTTAGCGCATTGGTTTGCGGCGGCTCAATGGTGATCGCCAAGCCGGGGAGCCAACGCGAGCCGGACTACCTGCTTCGGCTAATCGCCCGCGAGGGCGTGACGACCGCCTGCTTCGTCCCCTCGACGCTGCGGATCCTACTGGAGCACGACGAGATTGCCGGGTGCCGCTCGCTGCGGCGAGTCATCAGCGGCGGCGAGGCGCTCACGCCCGATCTGATGGAGCGATTCTTCCAAAAGCTGGATGCCGATCTGTACAACGACTATGGGCCGACGGAAACGTCGATCGCCGTGACCACGTGGAAGTGCCACCGCGATTATTCGCGCGGCATCGTTCCCGTTGGCCGGCCGCTCTCGCACGTCAAGCTGTATATCCTGGACAGCCGCCGCAATCCGGTGCCGGTGGGCGTGCCCGGCGAGCTGTATGTCGGCGGCATCGCCGTGGGCCGCGGATACCTGAATCGCCCCGAGCTTACCGCCGAGACCTTCGTGGCCGATCCGTTCAGCGAGCAGGCCGGCGATCGGTTGTATCGGACGGGCGATCGCTGCCGCTGGCTGCCCGATGGAAACATCGAGTTCCTCGGCCGGCGCGACGGCCAGGTGAAGATCCACGGCAGCCGTATCGAGCTGGGCGAAGTGGAAGCCGCGCTCATGGGTCATCCGGCCGTGGCCCGGGCGGCGGTCGTCGCCCGAACGCCGGCCGTGGGCAGCAAGTATCTGGCCGCCTACGTCGTGCCGCGCAACGGCCAGCCGCAGAGCGAGGAGGCGCGGGCGGAATTCGTGAAGGAGCTGCGTCGCTTCCTGCGCACCTCGCTGCCCGACTACGTGATTCCGCAGGTGTTCGAGGTTCTCGACGCCTTGCCGCAACTGACCAGCGGCAAGGTGAACCGCGCGGCGTTGCCGGTGGTGGCGCCGGCGGCGCGGCCGGTGCATCGCTATGTCGCCCCGCGTTCCGACACCGAGCGGGAGCTGGCGGCCATCTGGGCCGACCTGCTGCGGCTGGAGCGCGTTGGCGCGTACGACAACTTTTTCGAACTGGGTGGCCATTCGCTGCTGGCCGTGCGGCTGGTCTCGCGAGTCCGCGGGACGTTTTCGGTCGATTTGCCGCTGGTGACGCTGTTCGCCACGCCGGGGCTGGCCGAGTTGGCCGAGCAGATCGAGGTCTTGCAGGCGGCGGGCCAGGTGGCCAATCTGCCATCGATCGAGCGAGTGCCACGCGACGGCCCCCTGCCGGCCACTCCCAACCAGGCCGTGTGGTGGTTCCAGTGGCAACTGTCGCCGGAGACCGTTCGCCCCATCCTGCCCGCGGCCTTGCAACTCTCGGGCCCACTCGACGTCGAGCAACTGCGGGCCACGATCAACGAAGTCATCCGCCGCCACGAACCGTTGCGCACCACCTTCGCGATGACCGACAACGGGCAACTGGTGCAAGTGATCGCCCCGCAGTTGCTGCTCGACCTGCCGGTGGACGATCTCGGGCACTTGCCGGAGCCGGAGCGCGAGCGGCAGATGGCGTGGCTCGCCGGGCAGGAGCTGCGCGAGCCATTCGACCTGGTCCGCGGACCGCTGTTCCGCACCCGGTTGCTCCGCCTGGAGGAGACGGGGCACGTGCTGCTGGTGGCGGTGGACCACATCGTTTTCGACGCCTGGTCCCTGGAAGTGCTGATGGGCGAGGTGGCGCAGCTCTATGCCGCGTTCCAGGCCGGACAGCTTTCGCCGCTGGCCGAGCTGCCGGTCCAGTTTGCTGACTATGCCGTCTGGGAGCAGCGTTATTTGCAAGGCGAGGCGTTCGATGCGCTGTTGAACTATTGGCGCGGCAAGCTCGACGGGCTGCGCGAGCTGGAATTGCCGACGGATCATCCCCGCGCGAGCTGCGGCGAGCTGCGGCCCACGCGTTCGTACCGGTTCGAGTTCGCAGACGGTCTGGACGCCCGGCTGGCGCCGCTGTGCCAGGCCGCCCGGGCGACGAACTCGATGGTGCTGCTGGCCGCCTTCCAGGCGCTGTTGCGGCAGTATGCCGGGTCGGACGATGTGACGGTGGCCTCGATGTCGGTCAATCGCCGCCTGCAAGAGACGCAGGGGATCATCGGGTTGTTCACCAACACGGTGCTCTTCCGCAGCGACTTGTCGGGCGATCCCAGCTTCGCGGAGCTGGTGGGCCGGGTGCGGCAAACGACCATCGAGGCGCTGGACCACCAGGAGTTGCCGTTCGGGCGGCTGGTTCCGGCGTTGCGGCCGCGGCCGGACGTGAGCCGGCACGCGTTCACGCCCGTGCTCTACAATTACCTGCAACCGACGACTAACGAGCAGGTGGCCGCGCAGCAGGAATTGTCGGTGGAATACCTGCCGCTGGGCGGCGGGCCCGAGGAGAGCATCTTCGATCTGACCCTGACGCTGAGCGACGACGGCGAAGACGTTCACGGCATGCTCCGCTACGACACGAGCCAATTCGAGGCGTCGACCATTGCCCGGATGGCCGACGACCTGCGGGCGCTGGTCGAGGCGGCCGTGGCCAATCCAGAGCTGCATCTGTCGCAGTTGCCGCAAGTGGGGAAAGGAGGGGCGTTGGGGGCGAAGGCGAAGTTGTCGAGCGCCGTACCGGCGGCGAAACCGGCGCGGCGATCCCGTGCCCCGCGCTCGAGGCTGGAAAAGCAACTGGCCGCGATTTGGCGCGAGCTGTTGCATCTCGAGCGCGTCGGCGCGAACGACGATTTCTTTGCCCTCGGCGGCCGCTCGCTACTGGCCGCGCGGATGATGGCGCGGGCCCGCGAGGCCACCGGCGTCGAGGTGCCGCTGGCGGCTCTGTTTGCCGGGCCGACGATTGCCCAGTTGGCCAAGGCCGTCGAAGCCGGCCGGCGGGGCGAAACCGATGCTGAGCCGGCCATGATGCCCTTGGTCGAGGAGCTCGCTTCGTCGCTCATGGCGCCCTCGACGGCGCAAGGGCAATCGCTGGCGCCGCTGCGGACGGGCGGAGCCGCGCCGCCGCTGTTTTGCATTCACGGTTTGGGCGGGCATATCGCCGCCTTCCTGCCTCTGGCACGCGGGCTGGCCCCGGGGCGGCCGGTCTACGGACTGCAAGGGCAAGGGCTCGATGCGGGCCAGGAGCCGCACGATCGCATCGAGGACATGGCCGCCTTTTACCTCCGCGAAATGCGGGGCGTGCAGTCCCGCGGGCCCTACTGGCTGGCCGGCTGGTCGATGGGCGGCCTGATCGCCCTGGAAGCCGCCCGGCAACTGACCGCCGCCGGCGAAGAGGTGCCGCTGGTGGCCCTGTTCGACACTTATCTGTCGCTGCCGGAATTCGAACGGCTGGACCTCAGCGAGCAATCGGTCATCGGCTGGGTCGCCCCGCAACTGAACCTTTCCGCCGCGGACTTGCGAAAGCTGCCGCTCGAAGAGCAGTGGGAGCGAATCGCCGAGCAGGCGAGCCTGGCCCAAGGGATCGACGCGGCCGCCATCCGGCGGTTGGCCGCCGTGTGCAAGGCGCATCTGCTCGCTTGCAGCCGGTATCAGGGGGAGCCTTACCAGGGAGCGGCCGTGCTGTTTTCGGCCGAAGTGGGACGCCGCCGCCTGGAACGGCAATGGAAATCGCTTTGCCCGCGGTTGCGCGTCGAGTCGGTGCCGGGCAATCATTACAGCATGTTGCGCAAGCCGCACGTGGACGTGTTGGCCGAGCGCCTGGAACGTCATCTGGCCGCAGCGGCCGACGGGAACAAGTGAAAATCCGATGAAACTGATTCTCTTTTTGCTCAGAGCTTCGTGGCGCGTCGTCTTGTTGGCGGCGGTGATCGGCGGCATTAGCGGTGCCGCCAGCGTGGCGCTGGTGGGCATGATTATGGAGACGCTGGACGCGATGGCCGCCGGCAACGCCGCCGCGGGGGCCCAACTGGCGGGCCTGTTTGCCGGCCTCTGCCTGGTCATTTTGCTCACGCAAGTCGGCTCCCAAGTGCTGCTTTCGCGGCTCACGCAAACGTCGATCGCCCAGTTGCAACTGGGGCTCTGCCGGCGGATTCTCGAATCGCCGCTCAAGCATCTGGAGGAAATCGGCACGCCGCGGATGCTGGCTTCGCTCACCGGCGACGTGAGCGTGGTCTCGCAGGCGATGAACGGCGTGCCCGTGCTCGGCGTGAACATCGTGATTCTCGTTTGCGGAGCGGGCCTGCTGGGCTGGCTCTCTCCCAGACTGTTGGTGGGCGCCGTCGTCTTCTGCTTGCTGGGCATGGCCAGCTATTGGTACTCTTCCCGGTTCGCCCAGCGGTACATCGATCGCGGGCGCGAGGAGCTCAACACGCTGCAGGAGCGGATCCAGGAACTGATCGAGGGCGTCAAGGAGCTGAAGATGCACTACGCCCGCCGCCGCGAGTTCGTCGACGAGGTGCTCCAGGAGGCGGAAGCCACCGCCCGCCGCAGCCAATTCATCGGCGACTCGCTGAACGACGCGGCGATCGCCTGGGGGCGTTTGACGTACTTCATTGCCATCGGCCTGCTGCTGTTCGTCTGGCCCAGAGTGGCCAAGGTGGATGCCCCCACGCTGACGGCCTATTCGTTCATCATCATCTACTTGATGTCGCCGCTGGAGCAAATCATGGGCTGGCTGCCGTTCCTGGCCTGGGCAACGGCGTCGGTGGGGCAGATCGAGGAACTGGGCCTTATGCTCCACGATACCGATCCCGAACCGACGGTGCCGTCGGCCGTCGGTCACTGGGAGCAAATCGAACTGGCGGGCGTAACGCACGCCTATCGCCGGCCGGGGCAGCCGCACGGCTTCGTGCTGGGTCCCATCGACCTGGCGTTTACGCGCGGCGAGATCGTGTTCATCATCGGCGGCAACGGCAGCGGCAAGACCACGCTGGCCAAGCTGATTACCGGCCTGTACACGCCGGAAAGCGGCGAGGTCCTGCTGGACGGCCAGCCGGTCACCACGGCCAATCGCGAGGGCTACCGGCAGCTCTTTTCCGTGGTCTTCGACGACGCCATGATCTTCGACAGTTTGTGGGGGCTGGACGCCGCCGATCTCGACCGGCGGGCGCGGGACTATCTCGTCGAGCTCGAGCTGGATCACGTGGTGACGGTGACCGACGGCCGGTTTTCCACCACCTCGGTTTCGCGCGGCCAGCGCAAGCGGTTGGCCCTGCTGACCGCCTATCTGGAAGACCGGCCGATTTACCTGTTCGACGAGTGGGCCGCCGACCAGGACCCGGTGTTTCGCAAGGTTTTTTACCGGCGGCTGTTGCCGGAGCTCAAGGAGCGGGGCAAGACCGTGGTGGCGATCACCCACGACGATCGCTACTTCGACTTTGCCGACCGCATCGTCAAACTGGAGGAAGGAAAAGTGGTGGACGCATTTCGCCACGAGACGTTGCAGGAAGCGCGACTGGAAAAACAATAACTCAACCCCTTGGTGAGCAAAATGAAAGCGATTGTTAGCGTTGTGATCGTGGCCGCCGTTACGGGCCTGGTCGGTGCCCGCTGGTATTTTGCCCCGCCCAGCCGGCCGAACTTCCGCACGATGCCGGTCACCCTTGGCGACGTGGAGGTCAAATTCACGGCCACGGGACTGCTCGAGCCGGTGGAAACGAGCGAGGTCGGCGCGAAGATCGCCGGCAGCATCAAGGAATTGGGGCCGGACGCGGACCAGTCCGGCAAGAAGGTGGACTATAGCTCGCGGGTCAAGGTGGGATCGGTGCTGGCGCAGCTTGACGATTTGCCCCACCGGGCCGAAGTGGACAAGGCCGGCGCCGCGCTCAAGCTGGCCGAGGCCGAGTTCAATCATTTTCGCGTGCGGCAGAAGCAGACGGAGCGCGAGTTCGAACGCGCCAAGCAGTTGAAAGAGACCGAGTCCGCCGCCCAATACGAAAATGCCCAGGCGGAGATGGAAATCGCCAAGGCGGACCTGGCCATGTCCGAGGCCAAGGTGTTGCAAGCCAAGGCCGCGTTGAACCAGGCCGAGATCAACCTGGGCTATGCCACGATCACCGCGCCCATCGACGGCGTGGTGATCGACCGCAAGGTGAACATCGGCCAGACGGTGGTGGCGGGCATGAACGCCCCCTGCCTGTTCCTCTTGGCCCGCGATCTCGCCCACATGCAGGTCTGGGCCGCCGTGAACGAAGCCGACATCGGCCAGGTGAAAGTGGGGCAGACCGTCACTTTCAAGGTGGACGCCTACCGCGATCGGATGTTCTCCGGCAAGGTATCGCAGGTCCGCCTGAACGCCGGCCGGGAACAAAGCGTGGTCACCTACGGCGTGGTGGTCAACGTCGAGAATCCCGACGGCAAGCTGCTTCCCTACATGACCGCCCGGCTCGATTTCGCCATGGACCGCGCGGCCAACGTGCTGCGGGTTCCCACCCAGGCACTGCATTGGCGGCCCACCTGGGAGCAGATCACGCCCGCCGCCCGCGCCAGCCTGAAGTCGCCGACGCTGGCGGCCGCGGGACCAGAGAACGAGGGGGCCGGCGAAGACAGCGAGCCCAAGATCGACGTCGGATCGCCCGCCGTCTGGCGGATCGCCGAGGACGGCCTGGTGCAGCCGGTGTTCGTCAAAGTCGGCCTGTCGGACGGCATCCTGACCGAAGTCAGCAGCAAAGAACTGAAGCCGGGAGTGGAGCTGGTCACCAAGGTGATCCAAGAGGCGAAGCAGGATTTCGTCAACGCCTTCATATCCAAGGTGACGGGCAACCAACAGTAAAGCGTTGGGCGTCATCCTGAGCGCAGCGAAGGATCTCGCGCCAACGTCAACGGAGATTCTTCGCTGCGCTCAGAATGACTTGTGAGGGGATTCCCCGCTGCGCTCAGAATGACTCGTGAGGTTATCGCCATGGCACTGATCGAACTGCAACATATCGACAAGACCTACCGGCTGGGCGACGTGAGTCTGCCGGTTTTGAAGGATGTCTCGCTCAGCATCGAACGGGGAGAGTTCGTGGCGCTGATGGGCGCTTCGGGCTCGGGCAAGACCACGCTGATGAATCTGCTGGGCTGCCTGGACCGGCCCACCGCCGGCTCGTACCGCTTCGACGGCGAGGAGATTACCAGGCTTTCGCCGCCGCAACTGGCGCAGCTTCGCAGCAGCCGCATCGGTTTCGTGTTTCAGAGCTTCAATCTCCTGGCCCGGGCGACGGCCCTGGAAAACGTGCGCATGCCGACCGCCTACGCGGCCGAAAGGACGCCGCCCAAGCAGCTTCAGCAACGGACCCAGGAGCTGTTGGGGGCCGTCGGCCTGGAGGCCCGCTCCGATCACTCGCCGTCCACGCTGTCGGGCGGGGAACAGCAGCGGGTGGCCATCGCCCGCTCGCTGGTGAACCAGCCCATGGTCCTCCTGGCCGACGAGCCGACGGGAAATCTCGACTCGCGCACGGGGAAGGAGATCCTGCAGATCTTCCGCCGCCTGAACGTGGAAAACGGCATTACGATCCTCCTGGTCACCCACGATGCCGACGTGGCCAACCACGCCGATCGCGTGATTCGCATTGCCGACGGGCGGATCGTGTCCGACTCGGCGACGCCGCAGAAAACGGCGGCTGCCAAGGCCAAGTCGGGGGCGGGCCTGCCCGGCCGGCGGTACGCCCGCAACGGCCTGCGCGCGGCCGCGGCGGCGGTGCGGATTGCCGGCCAGGCCTTGCGGCGGAACGTGATGCGCGCGGCCTTGACCATGTTGGGCGTCATTATCGGCGTGGCCGCGGTGATCGCCATGATGGAGATCAGCCAAGGCGCCTCGGTGGCGATTCAAGTGACGGTGACGAACATGGGCGCGAACACCCTGCTGGTCACTCCCGGCGCGCCGCAGCGGGGCAACAGCCGCATCGGCGACCGCACCGACACGATCACGCCCGAAGACGCCGAGGCCATTGTCCGCGAGTGCCCCACGGTGGTGGGCACGGCGCCCATCGTCGAGGCGGACGGCCAGGTCGTCTGTGGCAACCGGGCTTGGCGGCCCATCTACCTGACGGGGAGCACGAACGACTATCTCGCGGCGCGGAACTGGAGCGACGTCGAGCGGGGCCGCGTCTTCAACGATCGGGAAATCCTCGCCGGCAGCAAGGTCTGCCTGATCGGCAAGACGTTGGTCCGCGAGCTGTTTGGCCCCCGCGACCCCATCGGCGCAGAAGTGCGGGTGAAAAACGTCCCCTTTCAGGTCATCGGCGTGTTGACCCCGAAGGGCGCCGATCTGTTGGGCACCGACCAGGACGATATCCTGCTGGCCCCCTGGACCACGGTCAAGTACCGGGTCAACGGGGGCGACACGAGCGCGCCGCTCTCGAAAGATGAGACGCATCCGCTCCCCGGCCTCACGCTGGCCGAGCGGCTGCCCGGGCTGTCGCACCACATCCGCACCGAAAGCGTGGACGAGATCATGGTCAAGGCGACGGGGGCGGATGCGGTTCCCCGGGCCATCGACGAAATCACCCGCCTGCTCCACGAGCGCCATCACCTGCTGGAAGGCGAGGCCGATTTCCGCATCCACGACATGGCCGAAGTCTCCAACGCCCTGAAGAAGATCATCCGCATGATGTCCGGCCTGGGGATGTCGATCGCCGCCGTTTCGCTGATCGTCGGCGGGGTGGGCATCATGAACATCATGCTCGTGTCGGTGACCGAGCGGACGCGGGAGATCGGTTTGCGGATGGCGGTGGGCGCCAACGCCAAAGACATCCTGCGGCAGTTCCTCATCGAGGCGGTGGCGCTGTGCCTGGTGGGCGGATTCATCGGCATCCTGGCGGGGCGGGCCGGATCGTGGTTTGCCGGGCACGTGATGGGCTGGCCGACGCACGCCTCGCCCACGGCCGCCGCGGTGGCCGTGGCCGTGTCGGTCGCCGTGGGCATCACCTTCGGTTACTATCCGGCCTGGAAGGCCTCGCGGCTGAATCCGATCGACGCTTTGCGCTACGAATAGATCCTGAAGAACGGCCGACGGGAAAAGTCCGCCTCGGTTGGGGCGGCCGTTGAGCTGTAAGCGTCAAAGAATCGCCATCGGTTATCGCCACCCCAACTCCGCTACCGGATCAAGTTGCTCGCCCCGGTAACCGAGACAGGCAAGCCCCGCCGGTCTGCCGGGGTCGCCAGGACTTGCTGCTGGGTCGTGCCAGAATACGGTCATTTTTCAACGCGTCTCATCTCAGCCATACGTTTGCTGGGACTGATGGCGGTCGATGTGACCGGAGTGGGTTGACCAGGGTACCGTCATTTCGAGAAAACGGTCGCGTTTCGGGGTGACCAGGAATACGTGTGAGTAGATGAGGACGCTCGGCGTATCGTGATTCCGCCGCGGGAAGGGGTTTCATGTATGCGCAGACGGCTTGAATCTCGGCTGTCAGAGCCAGTGCTGCAACACAAAGAGGCAAAAAAAGGCATACGCACTGACTGCGCCCTCAATGAGTGCCGCTGTAAGCAGCATCCAGCGTGTGTCTTGGTTCAGCGTGAAATGGAATTCTGATCGTGCGGGCTAATTGTGAGAACGCGTCCTGCACAACGGTCGCGGCATCCTGCCGCGAAGGTTTATCGCTTTGGTGCCAATCCCGGAGCA
>Ga0181520_10002321_pt1 | contig 35649 bp, 28 predicted proteins | sample PEATcosm2014_Bin_29_FD_132451 | JGI IMG/M metagenome (GOLD analysis project Ga0181520, IMG submission 132451) | Peatland microbial communities from MTU Mesocosm Facility, Houghton, MI, USA - PEATcosm2014_Bin02_30_metaG | ecosystem: Environmental > Terrestrial > Soil > Wetlands > Peat | place...
CGGGTCGCACCCCTGCGTTGCCCTATCCTCCGCCTGAGACGACATTATTGTAACCACCAAAAACATGCAAACCACCCCTTGACCGACGACAGCGTTTCAGGGATAGGGTGCGTGAAACGCACCGCATGCGGTGGCGATTGGTGCGTCTCACGCGCCCTACGACGGTTCCCGGCCCTCACCCTAACCCTCTCCCGGAGGGAGAGGGGACCAGAGCGGGCTTCGCTACCTCGTCTCGGGGGCGCCTTCTTCGGTGACCGACGGCACGACCCAGACCTTCACTTCGGCGTCGACTTCCTGGCCCAGGTGAATGGCGATGGTGTAGAGACCGAGTTCCTTGAGCGGGCCCAACAACCGCACCTGATCGGCGGCAATGTGGAAGTTGTTGCGCTTCAGGGCGTTGGCCACCTCGACCGCGCCGACGGAGCCGTACAGATGGCCTTCGTCGTTGGCGTTGGCTTCGATCGTGATGCTCTGCCGCGCCAGGTTGGCGGCGAGCGTTTGCAGGCCGGCCAGGCGGGCCTTCTCGATCGCTTCCAACTGGGCCCGGTGCTTCTCGACCATCCGCTTGTGGTGTTCGTTGGCGACGGTGGCCAGGCCTTGCGGCAGCAGGTAGTTGAAGGCGTAGCCGGGCCGCACGTGGACCACGTCGCCCTGCTTGCCCAAATGCTCGACCGGCTGCACCAGCAGCAGCTCGATGCCGTGCGGCCCTTTCGCCAGACGCTTGTTTCGATGAGGAAAGGTCGTTTTTTTCGCCGTCTTGGTGTTGGCCATCGCTAAGTCCACCTGCTTGCGGGAAGGTCCAGATCGTGCACTGCCTAAACTGGACCGCTCCCCTTTTTTCTGAAATGTTAGAACGGAATGTCGTCGCCGCCAGCCGGTTCGGCCGGGGGCGCATCATAACTTTCGTCGGGCGGAGCGGCCTGGCTAAAGGCGTTGTTCTGGGCCGTTTGCCGGGCGGGCCGCGGCCCGCCCCCTTCGCCGCCGCCCTGGCCGCGGCCGCTGAGCATCTGCATCCGCTCGCCGATGACCTTCAGTTTCGAGCGCTTCTGACCGTCTTGCGTTTCCCAGGTGTCGAGCTTCAACCGGCCCTCGACCAGCAGGGGCGAACCTTTGGTCAGGTACTCGCTGCAGACTTCGGCGGTCCGACCCCAGAGGGTCACGTCGACGAAGGTCGTCTCGTCGACCCATTCGCCGTTGCTGTTCTTGCGGCGGTCGTTGACGGCCAGGCCGATGTCGGTGACGGCCGTGCCGCTGGCCAGATAGCGCAGCTCGGGATCGCGAGTGAGATTGCCCACCAGTATCACGCGGTTGAAGCTGGCCATGGCATGGGCTCCCTATTCTTCCTCGATGTCCACCGCGCCTTCGACGGCATCGACCACGGGGATTACCTCTTCCGGCTCTTCGTCGCGAGGCTTGGCTTCCTCGGCGGGGGCGACGGCCGGCACCGGGGCCGTGGTGGCATGGGCCACCAGCGCGTCGACAATCCGCGGGTCCACCTTCAAGAACAGCACGCGGAGAATGTCGTCGGTGATCTGGCACTGCCGCCGCACCTCGAGCAGCCGGACGCTGTCCATGCGGAAATAGGTAAGCCAGTAGGTGCCTTTGCGCTGTCCCTTGATGGGATAGGCCAGGCGCCGCTCCTCCCACAGACGGGTGACGAGCATTTCGCCGCCCACTTTCTCGATCATCGCGCGAATCTGGTTGGAAACGGCGTCCGGGTCCCGCCCGTACCGATTCGAATCCAGAATGAACAGTCCTTCGTAAACGTTCGCGGGCAAAGTACAACTCCTCAAAAAATGCTTGGACGCCTGGTCCGCCAGTTTCACGGCCGCGGCCGGCCGTGCCGCCGTTTTTTTGCTATCCGCCGTTGGAATTATAACGATTCATGCAAATATCCGTGCCCTCATGGGCCCACACCGTTACGGCCTCGGCGGCCAGGCGGACGGCATGCTCGACCACGGGCAATTCCTCCGCCGTAAAGCGGCTGAGCACGTAATCGGCCCAGGCCCAACCGTCGGGCGCGGTGCCGACGCCGATGCGAAGCCGCGAAAACTCCTCCGTTGCCAACCGCCGAATAATGTCCTCTAAACCCTTTTGGCCGCCCGACGACCCGCGTGCCCGGAATCGCAGCTTGCCCACCGGCAAGTTCAGATCGTCGCAGATCACCAGCAGGTCTTCGTCGGCCAACTTGTAAAAGCTTTTCGCCTCCTGAACGCTCGTGCCGCTGAGGTTCATGAACGTCGTGGGGCTCAGCAGCAACACCTTCTGCTCGCCCAGCCTGGCTTCGACCACCGCGCCATGAAACTGGGCCTTGGGCGGAGCGACGCCAAACTGGCGGGCCAACTCGGCGAGCACGGCATAACCGATGTTGTGCCGCGTCCCGTCGTAGCGGCGGCCCGGATTGCCCAATCCGACCACGAGCTTCATAGACGCCATGCGGCTCAGCTTTCCTCCCCTTCTTCCTCCTTCTCCTTAGCTCCAATGATTTCCGGCTCGGCTGCCGCCTCGCCCGCCCCTTCCTCGGGCAGCTCCTGCGGAACCACGCACTCGACCAGCACGGCCTCCAGGTCGGCGGCCAGGATCTTGGCCCCCTGGGGCACTTCCAGGCTGCTGAGCAAGATCTGCTGAGTCAACGCCAGGTGGTTGATGTTGACGGCCAGTTTTTCGGGAATCAAGGAGGCCGGGCAGGCGATTTCGACCTCGTGAATGTGTTGCACGATCACGCCCCCCTCGCGCACGCCGGGGGCCTCGCCGCGGAGTTCCACCGGCACGTTCACTTCGACGATTTCATGCTCGGAAATGCGGGTGAAATCCACGTGGACGATGTGCGTCCCCCACGTGTCCCACTGCAATTCGCGGATAAAAGCCGATTCGTTCACCGCGCCGGTCAAGCTGACCAGGCGGCTGCCGTGGCGAATGGCCGCCGTCAAGGCGTCGGCCGCTACGGCCAGCGATATGTTCTGCAAGCCGTGTCCATAGAGGACGGCCGGAATGCTTCCTGCCCGGCGAAGCCGCCGATTATTGTGTTTTCCTTGATCGGCACGCGACTGAACTGCCAACTGTAGCGCCATGGACGTCCTCGGATACTGATGCGCAAACCTACGACTACTACCCCCTTGAGCGAATCACTCATTTTCCCGCAAAGCCGGAGAATTGCAAGCCCAGCGGCGCAGAATTTTCAAAGGGCCGGCCAGCCCCAGCTTCAAGGACTTGTAAAAAAACCGGTGGCGAAGTCCGGGCGGCCCGCCCTGCGGAACGAAGGGCGGGGCTGACGCAGCGAATCACGCCCTTCGTGTGCTCAGGGCGTGCCACCCTCACACGCCATAACCTCGGTCCACGCTGGTGGTTAGGAACGTCGGTCAAGAGGATTACTCCTCCATGACCTCTTTCTCGCGCCCCTTGGCCAGCTCGGTCGCCTGGGCTTCGTAGGTCTTGGTGAGCTCCTGGATTTCTTCCTTGACGCTGTCGCGGTCGTCTTCGGAAAACTCCTTGTCCTTTTCGCCGGCGTCGGCCTGCTTGTTGCCGTCGCGGCGGATGTTGCGGATGGCCACCTTGGACTCTTCGGCCAAATCCTTGATGCGGCCGACCATCTTGCGGCGGACCTCGGTCGATAGCGGGGGCACGTTCAGCCGGATCAGCCGGCCGTCGCTCTGCGGATTGAAGCCCAAGTCGCTGGTTTGAATGGCCTTCTCGATGTCCTTCAGCGTGCCGGGGTCATAGGGGCGAATGACGATCTGGTTCGGCTCCGGTGCGCCGACGGAGGCGATTTGCTTGATCGGCACGGGCGAGCCGTAGACCTCGACCCGCAGCGAATCGACCAGGCCCGGGTTCGCCCGGCCGGTGCGGATGCCGGCCAGGTCGCCCTTGAGCTTGCGAATGGCCTTTTCCATCCGTTCTTCGACATCGAGCAGGATTTCGTCATTGGTCATCGTTCTTGCTCCGCCGGCGGCTGCCAAATGATCGATAATTCGCCGCGTGGACGCGGCGGCTAAACAATTCTCGCCTCTCGCCCCTATTCATGAATCAGCGTGCCCATGCGCTGGCCGAGCACGGCCTCCTCGATGTTTCCATCTTTGCGGAAATTGAACACCAAGATCGGCATATTGTACTCGGCGCACTTGGTGATCGCCTCAGGGTCCATCACCCGCAAGTTTTGCCGCCGCACGTCGTCGTAGCTGAGTTGGCTGTACAGCACGGCGTGGGGATTCTTTTCCGGATCGTCGCTGAAGACGCCGTCCACGCGGGTGGCCTTCAGCAGCACCTCTGCTTCGAGCTCCAACGCCCGCTGGGCGGCGGCCGTGTCGGTGGTGACGAAGGGGCTGCCGGTGCCGCCGGCCAGGATGACGATGCGGCCTTTCTCCAAGTGCCGCCGCGCGCGGCGGCGGATGTACGGCTCGGCCACGCCATCGGTGCGGATGGCCGTCATCAGCCGCGTATCGCAGCCGAGCGATTCGAGCGCGTCTTGCAGGGCCAGGCCGTTGATCACGGTGGCCAACATGCCCATGTAATGGGCCGTGGCCTCGTGGACGCAGGAATTGCCGGCCGTGAACTGCGCGCCGCGGAGGATGTTGCCGCCGCCGATGACGATGGCGAGCTGCACCCCGTGCTGGGCGGCGTGTTGCGTCTGCCGGGCGATGTGCAGGACGGCGTCCATGGCGATGCCCCGTTCGCCCGGATGCACGAACCCTTCGCCCGAAATCTTCAAGATCACGCGCCGATACTTGGGGACCACCGTTTGCGCTGCTTCGGCCATCGTCGGTCTTACTCCTTGGGCAACTCCCAGCGAACGAAACGCACCAGTTTCATGCCGGCCTCTTTCGCCACCTCGCCTACCGTCTTCTTGTCGTCCTTCACGAACGGCTGCTCGGCCAGGCAGCACTCCGCGTAAAAGTTCCGCAGCCGGCCTTCCACCATCTTCTCGATGATCTTTTCCGGCTTGCCTTCCGTGCGGGCGGCCGCCGACAGGATCTCGCGCTCCTTGGCCACGACGGCCGGATCGAGCTCCTCTTTGTACACCACGGCCGGCCGCATGGCGGCCACGTGCATGCAAATATCCTTGGCCAGCTCGGCGTTGCCGCCTTCGAACTGCAACAGCACGCCGGCGGCGCCGTTGTGGTGGGCGTAGCCGCCGCATTGGCCGTCGATCCGCACGATCCGTTCCAGCTTGAACACCTCGCGAATGCGATTGTTCAGATCATCGAACTGCTGCTTCAGCGTAGGCGCCGCTTTGCTGGGCGAGGGCTGGGTCAAGAGCACCTCGGGCGCGGCCGCGCCCGGCCCCGTGGCCAGTTGGGCGGCCAGATCGTTGGCCAGTTGCACGAAGTGCTCGTTGTTGGCCACCGGCGCGCTCTCGCAGCGGAGGTCGATCATCGCGCCCGCCTGGCCGTCGGCCGTCAGAGAGACGGCGATGCGGCCCGACGTGGTAACGCGGCCGGCGCGCTTCTCCATGGTTTTCGCGCCCGCCTTGCGGAGCAGCTCGACCGCCTTGTCGGCGTCGCCGCCCGCGTCTTGCAGGGCCTTCTTGCAGTCCATCATGGGCAAACCGGTCCGTTCCCGCAGGGTTCGAACGGCGGCCGCGGTTATTTCTGCCATTGGGGATTACCTCCGAGTGTAGAAAGCTGATTCAAGTAACCGGGGGCCGACAGCCCCCGGTGTGACGTATAAAGTTCTACCAGGTTGACCGTCCCGAAGGGACGCTCGATACTAGCCCAGCACTTCAGTGCTGGGAGGACGGGCATAACACGGGATTTGTCGTCCCGTAGGGACGATTGACACCCGGTCTCAAAGCCCGCGTTCAATTGTCCCTCCGGGACAAATCGGTTTTCTCTCGCATTCCAGCCCCAGCGATGAATCGCTGGGCTATTATCAAAGGCCCCTCCGGGGCCAACGAGGGTGCTCGGCACAGCCGGGACGGCCGCGCCACACGTGCAACCGGCCGCTACGGCGCGCCGACCGCCGCTCCTTCGGCCTGCTCCTGCTTCAACGCGCCCGCCGACGCCTTGCCGGCCACGATCGCGTCGGCCAGCAACGTGACGATCAACTCGATCGAGCGGATGCTGTCGTCGTTGCCCGGAATCGGCAAATCGACCTCGTCCGGATCGCAGTCGGTGTCGATCAGCGCCACGGTGGTGATGCCCAGCTTGCGGGCCTCGCCGATCGCGTTCTTTTCCTTCCGCGGATCGATCACCAGCAAGCACTCGGGCAGGCGGTTCATGGTGCGAATGCCGTTGAGGTTGCGATACATCTTGCGGTATTCGCGATTGAGCGCCGATTGCATCTTCTTCGAGTAGCCCGAAATCGCGTCGGAGGTGCGGATGCCCTCCAGTTCTTCGAGCCGCGTCAGCCGGCTGCGGATGGTGCGAAAGTTGGTGAGCGTGCCGCCCAGCCAGCGGTCGCTGACGAAGGGCATGCCACAGCGAAGGCCCTGCTGCTCGATCACGTCGGACGCTTGCCGCTTCGTGCCCACCATCAGCACCAGGCTTCCCTGGGCGGACACCTTCTGCAGATACCGTCGCGTCCGCAGCAGGCCGCGAATTGTTTCGCGGACGTCGATGATGTGAATTAGATTTCGCCGGGCGTAGATATACGGCCGCATTTTGGGGTTCCAGCGGCTTGCCCGGTGCCCGAAATGAACCCCCGCCTCGATCAAGTCCTTTACCAGTACGGTAGCCAAACGCATCTCCTTCACAAAGGCACACCGGCTTTGGGGAGAGGGGACAGGTCCAATTTGTGCGAAGCACCCTTCGGGCCGTTTCCGCAAATTGGACCTGTCCCCCTTTTGCCCCGCCAGCGTTAGGTCGCGGATTCGGTCAGTCAGCACGCGTTTCCCGCCTTGGACCGTTCAAAGCGGTAAACCCTGCAATCTAACAGAGGGGGCGGATAGGGTCAATGGCTCGCTAGCGGCTTTCCACCGTTACGCCATGGCTTGCTACGGTTTCGTCGCCAACTCTATAGAGGTATGCCATTTTACGCTTTTTCTTGGGGTTGGTAAAAATTCCGAAGCAGATGGTTGACTTATTTTTCAAAATCGTCTACGATGCTGACATTCCCACCGTGGAGGCGCGTTGTGCGAGAAAAAGGCGCACATCCGCGGTGGGCGATCTTGGGATTACGAAAAGGTAGCGCAGGTCAAGCCTAGGTTGCGTATCGAGCAAGATGCGGGACGAGCGTCGTGCATGCCGCAAGGTGTGCAAAGGACGCGCTAGGCGTTGGCCGTCGGGGAAAGGCCCGGCGGTTCGCGGGTCGGCCGTGTTGGCCCATCGGCGAGCAACCAACCTTTCTCTTTCTTTTTGCGCTAGCCAGAAGTCGCCGCGCTGGCAGAGACCGATCGGGTCTTTGTGGTTGCGCGGGCGATGAAGGGCTTCCCCTTGAATAGCTCCGGTAACGGTTTTGATACGGGTTTTTCGGTCGTTGCGGTTTCAATGTACTAGGCGTAGTTTGCTGGTATAACAGGGAGAACCATCGATGTTTGCTTATAGAACGCTGGCCTCGATCGCTGTTTTGGTAACTCTTGCCGCTTTGGCCGGCCCGGTATCGGCCGATAGCACGCCGCCGTACTTTGAGGGAACGCCGTACACCACGTTGGACCGCACGTGGGAGGGTCAAACGGCGTTTTTCGGCGATTACGACTCCAACAATATCCCGCTACTGACAGGGTGTGTGAATTGGATCGTCTACGCTCCCCGCCCCGCCACCGGCCCCGACGCCGTCTTTCCTTCCGACTATGCAGCCCAGTATCAGCGGCCGGCTAATGAGTTTACCTACGTCTATCAGGTGTTCTCGACCGGTACGGATTTAGTTCATAGTTTCTCTGTGGACCTGGGGCCTATGGCGGATACCCAAGGCGCCTTCGGTGCGGGCCTGAAGCCTGAGCCGGAGACAACGGAGCTGGATTCCTTTGATTCGGCCATTTGGAGTTTTGGGGTTTTGGATCCGAACCCGCCAGGGGTTTTGGATCCGTATCCATACCCACCAATCGGCCAGTTTCAAAACAGCCAGATATTAGCATTCTCCAGTTCCTACAGTCCAGAGCAACTCTGGGGAGAAGTCATGGATGGCGGGGCTGAGCCACAGATTTCCGTGCCGAGCCCGGGCTCGGTAGCCATGATGGTTCCGGAACCGTCGACGCTCTGGTTGGCGCTGGCTGGGCTGGGAACTTGGGCCGCAGCTTGGGTAGCGCGACGGCGGCAAGGCACGAGGGGGCGGTAATCGAGCCGGGGACGCGTGTTCATTGAACTGGGGCCAACAACGAGCCTGCGATAATGAGGGAGCATATGCTATGGCTATTTGTCTGCGGCAACCGCAGTGGTGGACCCGTTGGAAAGTGTTGGCCCTTGCGCTAACTTTGGTGTGGATCAACGCCCGGCCAGCCCCGGCGGGGATCCTTGCCAGTGACCCCCATGCCATGGCCGGCTGGGATGGCAGTGTTTGGCTGAGTGCTACCAGCGGCTCCTATGTGTTCAATGCGGCTGTGGATTACGGAGTGTATGCTCCGGGCCAGTTCAACCTTACTTTTCCGGGCAGTGACCCCAGCAATAACACCCGCTACGTTTACGCCTACCAGTTCTTCGATAGTGCTACCGGTGGTACGCCGTCGAGCAACATATCCATTAAGCAATTCAGCGTCCACCTGGACGGCAATGAACAGGCTGCCAACGAGGGAGAACTGGCGGACCCGCTGGGATCGGCAGGCTTGCCAGCGCTCTACCCTGCTACGCCTAGTGCCAGTTCGGCGGTGTGGACTTACACTGGGACTGTGGCGAACGTGGCACCGGGGCAGAAAAGCGAGATTCTCTTCTTCACCAGCCCCTTTGCGCCCGAGCGGGGGATCACCGCGATGCAGGTCACGCATTCGCTCAACGTGAATGGTACTCCGGCAACAGGCAATGGGCTGCCCAATCCCACGCCGGAGCCAGCCTCTCTGCTGCTGCTGGCGACGGCTGCTGGTCTATGGGGTCTGCGGGGCGTCCTGCGCCGCCGATTCTGCCGATGAGGCCTTTTTCGGCCCCGGCAGGGTGAAGGTGCGGTCGCCGCTATCCTCTGGCCGCCCCCGAGTCAGGTAAACCGCTTGACCAAAACCAGTTTCAGCATCTTCAACGCGTTCTTCGACACCTTCAGGTAGTTGGCCAAGGGTGAGTCGCCCCCTTCAATCCCTTGCTGCGAAATTCTGGCGGCCTCTTCCGGCTATCTCTACGCCCTTCGCGGCCTGCGATTTCACCGATGGTCGACCTCGTGGAACGACATCAACAGGCGGCTGGAAGCTAGCCCTTACTGCTTCGGCGATGGTGCCTTCATCGCTTGGCCCAGCATCCAGGCGACCAGGGCCAGCCCGATCACGAAGACGACCAGGAACATGACCAGCGGGCCCCATTGCACGTGCTCGGGCACCGCGGCCACGTCGAAAAACGGCTTGAGGTTCGAGTTTTGCACCACCTGCCGGCTGGCGGCGTTGATGCCCAGCACGCCGAACTGGGCCAGAAACGCCAGTGCCGCCAGCGCCCGCTTCGACCGCCACCAGGGGGCCGTCATCACCAGCAACCACGGCAGGCCGATCGCCGCGCCAGTCACGATCGTCAACACGTTATACGGAAAACCCAAGAGCGGCCAACTGAGCATCGTCTTCCGTAATTCCTCCGGCCAGGTGCCGAAAACGTACCACGTTCCCGCCGCGGCGGTCCAGACCAGGGAGAGCGTGTAGAGCTTGCGGGCGAAGCCGAGCGCCCATTGGCCGTATGCGTCGTCGGCCGTTTTGCCGGCCAGCCAGAAGGCATCGACCAGCGCCCACACGGCCGTGGTCCCCAGCGCCAGCCCGAACATCAGCAGCCAGCGGGCCCAGAACGTCGGATCGCCGACGTTCAGCGCGGTGCCCCAGGCCGCGCCCGCCGTGCTATGCCGTTGCCATAACTCCGGCCAGCGGGCCACGTGTTCCGTCAGGCTCAGCCCGTTGGCAAAGCAGAAGCCGATGGCGATAAAAAGCAGGGCCGCGCACCAGCCCGCCATGAGGCGCCAGCCGGCCATGTTCTTCGTCCCATTGCGAATGCCCCAGGCGTAGGCATAGACGCCGTAATAGGCCACGGTCAGCAGCCCGATGATCGCCAGCCAGAACCAGGCCATGAGGATCGTGGCCGGGTAAAAGACCTTGGGATAGGCCAGTTGCACGAACAAGAGCGGCACCACCCCCAGGTTCACGCCCACGGCCACTATGATCGGCATCTGCCGCAAGAGCCGGTCGCCGAAGCGACGGGCCTGCTCGTTGCCGCGCAGGTGCAGCCAGAGCGCGACCAGCAGCCCGGCATACCAGAGGTTCATGGGCACGGCGTGCAGCGTGAACCCCAACCACTTGAAGAACTGCACGAACCAGAACGGGGCGGGGAGCGGTGCGATGGACGCGTGATCGATCAGCATTTGCGGCTCTATCATGTCACTTCCCCCCGTTTATCGCTTGCAAAGGAATAACGAGTCCAATTCATGTGGCAGTCATTCTGAGCGTAGCGAAGAATCTCCGCCTGCTTTCCAGCGAGATCCTTCGTTGCGCTCAGGATGACTGTTACGACGCCTTATTGATTCCGTGGTTGCGCGCCCGGCATTCTTAACTGATTCTCCCGAGAAACCGGGCGTGTTTCCCGACCCCCCATGACCTCATCCATGCCGGCCTCGTTGAAACCCACTTCCATTCCTGCCGGCCGCGGCTGGTTGATGCTCATCAGGTAGTCGGTCATCAACTGGGTCTCTTCGCTGGTGCCGCACCAGGGCGGCATGAAAAAGACGGCTTCCAGGTGCTCGACGATCACGTGAACCAGCTCGCGCGACCGCCCGTGCAGCAGCGATCCGACGGCCGAATAGCCTTCGGTCGCGGCATGGCAGTCGTTGCAGTGGTGCTGAAAGAGGACTTCGCCGAGGGCCACGCGGTCCGTGTGCGGCAGCTTCAATAGTTTGCGGCCGTCGATGCGGCCGCCGACGATCGTTTGCGGATAATGCTCGGCCACATAGGCCCTGGTCCATACGCCGCTCTGCAGATAGCCGGCGGCGCTGAACTGGGGCACTTCCCGGGGAAGCACCTGGTTCCCCAATACCACGTTGTAGACCACGAACGGCTTCCGCACCGCTTCCCGGATGAACTCGCCGGTACTAAAGGCCGCGATGCCGAACAGGCAAAGCGAACCGGCGAAGCCCGGCGAAAGCCAACCCGGATTGCGGTAGGGCCCAAAATACAGCAGGAAGAAGACCACGATCGTCAGCGCGAAGATCAGCGCCACCAGAATGTTCAAAGCAGCCGCCGAACTGAGGGCCGCCTGCGCCGAGGGGGGAAGGAACCAGTACCAGCCGATGCCGCCGGCCGTTATCAAGACGGCCCCCAGCAGGGCCGGCCGCGCCGACCGCGAGGCGATCAAGTCTCGCAGCCGCGCATCGCGGACGCTGAGCGACGCGTGCAAATAGACGTACAGCGAGCTCAAGAGCAGGGCCCCGCCGGTGCGGGCAATGGTCTGCGGCAGGAACTGCGGATTGAAGAAGGCCGTCCAGAAATCCTGCAACTGCGGATCGGTCTTGGCCGACACCCCCGGATTGACCATGAACGCCGTGATGCCGGTGATGAGCACCAGGCTGATCCACGCCGCCGCCGCATAGATCCAGCCGATGATGACGTGCGTCTTTTCGCTGAGCCGCCCCCAGTAATAGTAGAAGACGAACGCCGCGACGATCTCCACGACGAAGAACACCCATTCCGTGGCCCAGCCGAAGACGAAGGTGCGAATGAGCACCTCGGTGGCCAAGGGCGAGGTGAGCCCGATCGTCCACCAGATGCCCACGCCGCTGATGGCGCCGAAGACCACCGTCACGAGAATGAAGAACCCGGCGTGGCGGTGCAGATATTCGAGGTAATTGCGGTCGCGGGTGCGATAGGCGTGCCCGACCTCGACCGCCAGGAACAATCCGCCGCCCACGGCATAATGCGACACGAGCACGTGCAGGACGGCGACGACGGCGATCAACATGGGCGCCGTCAGATAGGGGACGTACCACCACGGGTAATGCATGGCGAAGCGACTCCTTGCCGGTCAGAGGAACACGGATACTTGGCACCATCCGTCACCATACCATCAGACGGAAATTTGGAAAAGCAGGGCGCCGGTGTGGCAAAACACGGACTACCCTGGTGGCAGGCGGCACGTGTAGCGGGCGGGCTTGCCCGCCGCGTGAAGCGGCATCCCCCCGTTTCGTGGCAGGCAAGCCCGCCCGCTACACAATCGGCCATGTGGACCAGCGAGAATTTCTGCTTCCCTCACCCTTCTTCCGTCCGCAGCCGGGCCAAAACGCTGTAATCTTCCAGTGTCGACGTGTCGCCCACCGTCTGGCGGCCGGCCGCAACGTCGCGCAGCAGCCGCCGCATGATCTTGCCGCTGCGGGTCTTGGGTAGCGCGGCGGCAAAATGAATCTCGTCGGGAACGGCCAACGCGCCGATCTGCTTGCGGACGTGACCGATCAGTTCCCGCCGCAATTGCTCGGACGGATCGAACCCGGCGGTCAAGGTAACGAACACGGTGATGGCCTCCCCTTTCACCTCGTGCGGCCGGCCCACGGCCGCCGCCTCGGCCACCGCTTCGTGGCTCACCAGCGCACTTTCGATCTCGATGGTGCTCAGCCGGTGGCCGGCCACGTTCAACACGTCGTCGATGCGGCCCATGATCCAGTAGTAACCGTCCTCGTCCGAGCGGGCGTTGTCGCCCGACAGGTAGCGATGGGGAACCGCCGCCCAGTACTGGCTCTTGTATCGCCCCTCGTCGCCCCAAATGCCGCGGAGCATGCCCGGCCAAGGCTTGGCGATGGTCAGCCAACCCCCCGCGCCGGCGGCCACCGGCTGGCCGTCCGGGCTGACGATTTCCGGCACGACGCCGGGCAGGGGTTTGGTGCAACTGCCCGGTTTGGTGGCGATCGCCCCCGGCAGCGGCGTGAGCATGATCCCGCCTGTCTCCGTCTGCCACCACGTGTCGACGATCGGGCAGCGCTCACCGCCGATCTTGCGGTGGTACCACATCCAGGCCTCGGGGTTGATCCCCTCGCCCACCGTGCCCAGCAAGCGGAGGCTGCTCAGGTCGTACTTGTCGACCCACTGGTCGCCCCACTTGATGAACGTGCGGATCGCCGTCGGCGCGGTGTAGAGGATGTTGATCTTGTACTTCTCGATCATTTCCCACCAGCGGCCCTGGTGCGGCGTGTCGGGGGCCCCTTCGTACATGAAGATCGTGGCCCCGGCCGTCAAGGGGCCGTAGACGACATACGTGTGGCCGGTAATCCAGCCGATGTCGGCCGTGCACCAGTAGACGTCTTCGTCGCGGATGTCGAACACCCACTCCATCGTCTTCTTGGCATAGAGATTGTAACCGGCCGTGGTGTGCATGATCCCCTTCGGCTTGCCCGTCGATCCGCTCGTGTACAGGATGAAAAGCGGCGTTTCGCTCTCCAACGGCTCGGCCGGGCAGTCGGCCGCCGCCTTGGCCATCCGCTCGTGCCACCAGAAGTCGCGCCCTTCGGTCATCGCCACGTTGGCGCCGGTCCGCCGAAGGACGAGGCACTTCTCGACGGTGGGCGACTTGGCGAGCGCCGCATCGACGTTGGCCTTTAGCGCAATCTGCTTGCCGCGCCGCCAGCCGCCGTCGGCGGTAATCATGAGCCGGGCCTTGGCGTCATTATTGCGGTCGGCGATGGCCTCGGCGGCAAACCCCCCGAAAATCACCGTGTGAATGGCCCCGATCCGCGCGCAGGCGAGCATGGCGATGACCAGCTCGGGCACCATGGGCATGTACAGGGCCACCACGTCCCCCTTGCCGATGCCCAGCGCGCGGAGCACGTTGGCCGCCTTGCACACCTCGTGGTGCAACATCTCGTAGGTATAGATGCGCAGCTCGCCCGGCTCGCCCTCCCAGATAATGGCGGCCTTATTCCGCCGGGGCGTGCTCCGATGGGCGTCCAGACAGTTGTACGACACGTTCGTCTGCCCGCCCACAAACCACCGGGCAAACGGCTCCTCCCACTCCAAAACCTTCGTGTGGGGCTGGAACCAATGCAGCTCGCCGGCCAACCGGTCCCAAAACCCTTCCAGGTCGGCGGCCGCCTCCCGCCACAGCTTTTCGTACTGGTCCAACGAGTTGATGCGGGCCTGAGCCGCAAACTCCGGCGGCGGAGGGAACAACCGCCCTTCCTTCATCACGTTGACGATCTGACCGGATGTTGCCTCGGCCATGGGCATTCTCCTCCGTTGCCGCTTAAGGCGCGGCAACGTAATTGCTCGGCCAAATCAACCCATGTCATCCTGAGCGCAGCGAAGGATCTCGCCGGAACTTGGGCGAGATTCTTCGCTGCGCTCAGAATGACCGCCGCATGAACTGAATCCTTTTTCTCGTTTCGAGCGTTAAAGGCGCAGTCCGCTCACATACACCGGCAATCCGGACAGCGCGATTGCCACTTTGCCGGCCTGCGGTTTCAAGTGCACAACGCTCCCCAGCGCGTCTTCCACACGAAGCTCGCCCGCCGCCGGCAGCTCGATCGTCTCCTGGCGGCCGGAAATGCTCCACGCGATCAGCAACGGGCCGCCCGACTGCTCGAACCAGTAACCGTCGACGGCCCGGATCGAGGCCGGCCGCAAGTCCTTCCACTTTGCCTCACCGGCCACCTGGTTCGGCGGACATGCCCGGCCCACGTCGGTCAGCCGGCGAACAAAGCGGGCCTGGGCCAGATAATGCGCACACAGGGCGTAGGCCACGTAGCCGGGTTTGGGCCCACCGATCCGGGCGCGCACCAGGCCAAAGTTCCTCCCGTAAGGATCGGGAACGTAATCGGCTTCGCGTAGCGCGTGCCAATTGAACAGACGGACCTGCTGGGCAACGGCCGCCACCGCGCTGCGAACCAGGTAGGCCGCCTGATCGAGTTCGCTCGTTTTCAACTTCGGCGACCATGGAAACTCGGCACTCGACCAGCCGATCTCGGTGATCCACGTCCCCTGGCGAATGCCGTGCTCCGCCGAAAAGCGGCGAAGTTGGCCAAGTTCCTCGAAGAAAAACGTGGCCTCGGGCCCGCGCGGCTCGCGATAGGGATGGATCGCCAACCCGTCGCAATACTTCAAAATGCCCAAGGGCAATCCGGCCTGGAACGTCGCCCCCTTCAACATGAGACCGCCGTCGCAGATGCATGGTCCGATGATGATCGCGTCGGGCCGCACCCGGCGAATCGCGTCGTGAATCACGCGGTGCAGCGTGACGATGTCCTGGGCCGATCCTTTCCAACCCCAGGGAATCACCGGCTCGTTCCAGATTTCCCACGCGGCCACGTGTGACCCGAGCCGGGTTACCACCTTCTCGACGAAGCGGGCCAGATTGTCCCAGTGCTTGGGTGGATAGATAAAGAAGGCGGCGTTTTCCGGCGGGGCGGAACTTTCCCACCTCGGCACCTGGTTGAAACAGAGCACCACCTTCAGGCCCAAGGCATTCGCTTGTTTCAACTTCGCCTCCAACAGGTCCCAATGCCACTGACCGGGTTCAGGCTCCAGGTAGCGCCAGAAGGCCATGTCGCGAGTCCAGCTCATTCCTGCTTTGCGAGCGAGGCTGAAATCGCCGGGCCACAAGCCGAGACTCGCGCACGGCTCGCGCGGCGGGTCGGGCACCACGGCCGCTTCCAGCCGATCGTGGTCGCGTGGCGTGCCTTGATCGCCCAACTCGGCGGTGACGATATAATGCCCCACCTCTTGTCCCAGCGGAATCGCCTCGACGCGCGCCGCGTGCGCGGCCAGCGCCACACGCCGCTCTCCGTTGGCCGTCCGCACTCCCCGGCTCTCCCGCACTTCCCACCGCAGCGTCACGGTGCGCGGCGCGGCGTCGTTCGTAATCCGCGCCTCGACCTGCGGCTTTTCGCTCCTGGCAAAGATATTGTCCATCGCGGCCGAGCCAAGCATGAGCGACGGCCGCCGCGGGCTGATCTCTTTCAACTCGACGTCGTCGAACCACACAGTGCCCACAGCCCCGTTGTGAAACAGCAGGTGAAGCTGAACGTGGGTTGTGGCCGGCTGCAATTCCATCACGTCGAAGCTATAGCTCTTCCAATCCGAACTGCCGGAAAGGCCGACGGCCTCGGCCGTTGGACACCAATCCAGGCCTCGGTCGCCCGCATAAGCGACCAAGCCTACCGACGCCGCCATGTCGAGAACGAAGTCGGCATTGGATAACTTCGGATCGTGGCCGACTCCTCGCGTTTTGGCCATGAAGCTGGCGCGGTATTTCTTGGCCGGATCGACCTTGGCTCCGGCAATGACGCGCACTTCGCCCGGCTGGCCGGTGGCCGAGATGCGCAAGGCCCGCCGGCCCGCGTGCCGCACCTCGTCGTCCACGGCGACGGCGGCTTTTTGGCCGGTGACGCCCCAGGTGGCCATACCCTGCTCGAAGCCGCCGTTGCTGAGTAGGTTGGGGCCGGTCGTTTCCCACGTGGCCGCTTGGGCAACCGTTGCGACCAGCGTCTTGATCGCGACAAGTAGGGCATGAACGGTTTTCATTTTCAGTAAATGGCCGTTAATGTCATGTTTAGCCGCCGCCGGCTGCTAAACGTATGTTGGGGTGGCAGTTGCACTGCCACCCCAGTTGTGCCGCGGTTCGGGGCGGCAGTACAACTGCCGCCCCAACAGCACATATGGCCGTCCCGACAATCGTGGAGCTACAGCCTTACCACCATCTGCGCCTTGTGCGGTTTGTTCTTTTGGAAATCGGCCGGCTGGGGCACCTTGAAGGCCACGGCGAAAACGATCGCCCCGGCTACGGTGATGGCCAACGGAACGGCCCAAATCCTCGACCACTGGAACTTGCCTTCCACGGCGTTGCGATCCATCACGATGCCGGCCAACTGCGTTCCCAGGAACAAGCCGATGCCCGTGGTGGCAATGAAAATCAACGATTGGGCCGAGGCGTTGATTTCCGGCGGGGCCATCTTGCCCACGAAAATCTGCCCGCCAATCATGAAAAACACGTAGGCCAAGCCGTGAAATGCCTGGCTCACTACAATCCACACGGGCTGCTTGGTGGCAACATAGGTCAGGTAGAGCGCCGACCAGCAAAGGGCGCCGATCACGAACGTCCACTGGAATCCCACCCCGTCAAGCAACGGACCCAATAGCAGGATGGTGGCCGCGGCCTGCACGGCTTGGGCAATGCCCATGGCCGCCGAGATGTTCCGGCCGCTAATGCCCTGGTCTTGCATGAATTGGCCCGTGCCGAGGAAATAGAACTGCATCATGCCGGAAACGACCAATTGCACCACAATGAAGAGCAGATAGTTGTAATTCTTGAGCATGGCCAGCGCTTCCAGCATCGGATTGCCAACGGGCTTGGGCACCATAGGCAACTGAATGAAGCTGACAACGACCATCAAAACCGAGAGAATGGCCGCCAGATAGAGGCTGTCGGGGCCGTCTCCGCTCAGCTTGCACGTTTGACGCAGGCCGGTAAGAAACCAGCCGATCAGGGCCCAGGCCACGGGCGCCCAGAAGAAGACCCAGGTGGCTCCCTCGGGCAACTGGCCTAACAGCAGCTTATTGACCAGCGGCAGCGTGGCCGTGAAAAAGACGCAGTAGAGGAGCATCACCCAGAACATGCCCCAGAACTTCGTTTGCCGCGCCGCCGCAAAGAGCAAGACGGCCCCCGCGGCATGGCAAACCAGGATGATCCATTCGGCGCTGAAGCAGCAGTCGGCCAAATAGCCCGACACAAAGGGCGCAAAGATACACGCCAAGGGAAACGTGGCATAGATCCAACCCGTCTGCTTGCCAGTCATCTTGCACGGACCCAGAAGCCGGATGGCCAGCACGGGCATCCACGCGCCCCAGACGGCGAACTCCAAAAACATCAGGCCGCTCAGCCGCCAATACGTAGGATTCGAGAACAGGTTCCAGTCCATGAAGGGCTCCCCTCGTGTCAGGGTTTTGTATCGTGGAAAATCCCAAAAAAAGCTTGATTGGGCTGATTGTAACCGCCCGGACCGCCGAAAACAATCAGCCCCGGCCACTCTCGCCGGTTGTTCCTGTCCTGCCTATCGCCTCTTGCCATTTCGCGGCACGCGGAAAGAATAGCGGGGGAGTCATTTGCCATGGATACCGAGCAGCGCCAAATAGGAATCGGCGTGATTGGCTGCGGCGGATTCGGACTCTTCGCGCTGCAACAATTTGCCCAAATCCCCGGCGTGCGGCTCGTCGGTATTGCCGGCACCCATCGCGAGGCCGCCCGGGCCGCCGCTCGCCGCTTTGTCCTGCCCGACCTCCTTGAAGTCGATGCCCTGCTGGCCATGCCGGGGCTCGATCTGGTCTACATCGCCACCCCGCCGTTCTTGCATCATCCGCAGGCGATGCAGGCGCTCGAGGCGGGCAAGCACGTCCTGGTCGAGAAGCCCACCGCCTTGCGTCCCGCCCAGGCCGACGAAATGCTGGCCGCCGCCCGGCAGCGCGGCCTGCTGATGGCCACCAACCTGATGCAGCGCTACAACCCGCTGTTCGGCGTGATCACGGAACTGCTGCGGCGCAAGCCGCTGGGCGAGCTGCTGCACGGCTCCGTCGAGAACTACGCCTGCGACGAGGGCCTGCCGGCGGAACATTGGTTTTGGGACCGCGAGAAGAGCGGCGGCATTTTCGTCGAGCACGCCGTACACTTTTTCGACCTGTTCGCCGGCTGGCTGGGGCCAGGCAAAGTCGAAGCGGCGCAGGTTTGCCTGCGGCCCGGCACCGCGATCGAGGATCAGGTTCAGGCCACGGTACGCTTCGGCCAGAGCGTGTTGGTGAACTTCTATCACGGCTTCACCCAGCCCACGCGCATGGACCGTCAGGAGCTGCGGCTGGTCTTCGAGCGCGGCGACGTAACGCTCGATGAATTGGTTCCCGTCCGGGCGACGATCCGTGCCCTGGTCGACGAGGCGGACACCCGCACGCTGTGCGAGTTATTTCCGGACGCCCGGCTGAACGTGACGGCCTGGTATGGGGGCAGGGACCGCGCCTGTTTCGGCCGGCACAAGATGCTGGACGTGTATCAGATGATCGAAATGCGGTACGGCGGGGGAGACCCCAAGATGCACCGCTACGGCGACCTGGTCCGTTCGCTGCTCGGCGACCAGATCGCCTGGCTGGCCGATCGCGGCCATCCGCGGCGGATCACCGAGCAGAACGGCCGCGACGCCCTGGCCGTTGCCTGCGAGGCCGACGCGCTGGCCCATCGCGGCTGATGCTTCGTCGAGCCGCGAAGCGGCGGCAGCTACTAGCCAGGGACGTCAGTCCCTGGTCTGGATATCTTCAATGGGTCAATAGCCCCGACGGGGCGCCAGAAATCTCTGCCGCCGCTCCGCGGCTCAAACGAAACTGGGACATTTGAGCCAGGGACTGACGTCCCTGGCTATTGACTGACGTTCCTGTCGGCACTAAGAAGCTACTCCACTGCCACCGTCACCGCCACGATGGACGCCCCGGTGTCCAATAGCGCCACCGCCGGTTCAAACGAGAGCTCGCGGATGGGCTCCTTTGGCCGGGGATTCTTCCATTCGCGCACCAGGCAACGGAGCGGTGGCTCGTCGATGAGCCAGACCGGATCGTCGGTGTGGGCGGGCAGCGAATCCTCGCTCCCGGCTAAGATTTCCCGACCGTAGCGGGCAAGGATTCGCTCTTGCGCTCCGTCGGCGTAGTGCACGATCCAGTCGCCCAGCAAAGTGCTATCCGAGCTCCGCGTGCTGGCGCGGACGGCCAAGTAGAGCGCACTGCACCGAGCTCCGATGAGGTAAACTTTGCGGCGTTCGGCCAGCGTCGCCGTCAGGTCCCACCGTCGTCCTCCTTTGTCCAATAGGAGCTTGACGGCATCACCTGCCCGCAATGTCCGCAGAGCCTTCGCGGCGGCGCTCCGACCGTCGTCGTGGACCGAGAGCACGAACCCATCGCCGGGGATGACTATGTTGCCCACTCCGTCGCGGACCGAGTCTGCCCGGCCGCTGCGCACCGCCACTTCTACGCCGTATTGATTCGTGCCGGTGTGACCGTCGCCGCGGCCAACGCGATAGAGCACCAACTGATTCGTGCTGCGGGCAGTGTCCTCGCCGTCGATGCGCAACGTCTGCCCGCGGGGCAGTACGACGAGCACCCGCGTCGGCGCGTAGCCGCCCGTCCAATCGCCGTGGGCATTGAGCACGGACAGTTGATCGCCCGGCCGCAGTTTCTCCAATTGGTCCGCCTTCTGCGGCCTCGCACCGGAGTGAGCCGAGAGGACAAACCCGCCGGCGGGAATGGGGCGATCGCCCGACCCGTAGCCGCTCACTTCCAGAACCGTTCCGGTCGACGAAACGGCGACCTCAACACCGTAGGTATTGGTCCCCGTCCGCTCTTTCGGCGCGCAGTAAAGGACGAGTTGACTATCGCCCCGGACGACGTTGACGCCGTCGATGGAAAGCTTGATCTTGCCAGGAAGCAGGACGCTTGTTGCCCCGCTGGCATCCGCGAACGATTTTTTCTCCGCAGGCATGGGCTTCAACCGCAGGGGATGACTGGTGTCCAGCGGCACGCCGAAATGCTGCTCGACGGTGGCCGCCGGCCAAGCAATCCGTCTCGCTCCGGCCGAAGAGAGCAACAGCGCGCTGGTCGCGGGAAAATCGAGACTGCGCCGCCGCCACAAAACCGCGTTGGTGGCCCGCTGCGCCGCCGTGCGAAGCGATGGCTCGGGCATGATGACGTTCGGGGCCGCGGCCGCGTTCCAGGCCGCCTGGGCATAGAAGGCCGTCACCGGACTATACGTGGCAGAGCCAAAACATCCCGGCGGTCCGGTCCACAGCGTGCCCATCGTCGGCACGTTGCGGTCCCGAGCATAACGCACGAAGGAAAAGGGTGTTTGCCAGGGGCTGGCCCAAACTTCAAAACCCTGCCGTTGCAGGTAGTCGAGCCCCGGGTATCGAGCCAGTGGGTCGTAAAACCAATAGTTGAGGACGACGTCCTTGGGAATCTTCCTGAGCGCCGGCACCGTGTTCTGCGGCGGGCCGCCGTTGGCCGGGCCAGCCGGGGCGTCAAGCTTCTTCGCCAGACTCGGCGCGGTGAGCATGTCGTGCCAGATCACCATCTTCACGCCGCGGGCCTTGAGGAATCGGTTGATCCGTTCGATGTGCCGAGCCAGCAGATCGGCCGCATCGTAATGCTCCTTCGACAGCCAACTGAAAAGCTCCACCGCTTCGTCCATGCCGCAGTGGAAATACTCGACGGGATCATAAACATCGAGCATCTCGGTAAGAATCGGATACACGAACTTCTCATAGGCCGCATCACTGCGGATGTCGATGCCGCCCTCGTGTGTATAGGGCTCCTTTTTGTACGCCCGTTCGAGATGCCCGAGCAGTTCCAGATACGCGATCGGCTTCAACCCCAGGCGGCGACCGTGGTCGATGATCTCGCGGGCCTGGGCCTTCGTGAAACGTCCGCCTTCGGCCATCTTCGGGTCGAAGTCTAAAACGACTTGCGGGCCGAACTCCAAAGCAAAATAGGTGACATGTTGCCGCGCCAGCAGTTCTAAGTTGCGTTTGAGGTCTTCGGCGTTCCGCGTCCACGCCCCTTGGATCATGAAGGCGCGGAACGGCGCTTCGGGCCAGTCATGCAGCTTCGGGATCGTTGCCACATAGCCGCCGGCCGTGCGGCGGGACTGGCCCAGCAAGGCGGCCAGCGTGTGCACGGCCCAAAACGCGCCCTGTGCGTCGTGCGCCCGCAAAAGCACGCTGTCGGCCACCGGCTCGACGGCATATTCCTCCGCCCGGATAAGGTTCTCGGGTTCGATCGCCAGCCGAATCGATGTGGCGCCCTTCTCGGCGACAGCGTCTGGCCCGAAGAGGCCCGTCAGCTCACGCCGCAACAGGACGGCCGGCGCCGAGAGCTGCGGCGGAGCGACGATCTCGATGGGCAGCGAGAGATGCGTATCAGGGGCGAACTCGGCCTCGCGCGGCTGCGGCCAGAGCACGGCCAGCGCCAGGGCAAGACATGCTCCCCTCTCCCGCAAGCGGGAGAAGGGTCGGGGGTGAGGGCGGCCGCCGTTGGAACGGTTTTCAATCGCAGTGAGTGTCATCAAGTTGCTTCCGAATTGTGGTTCTTCAGTCCAGACATTTTAGAGGACGCGGTGTGCGCCGTGTAGCGGGCGGGCTTGTCCGCCGCTTGCCAGAGGAGCGCGCCGGGTGGTAAAGTTTCCGTAGCAACGTTTACCAAGACACCAAGATAGGCACCCATGATGCGACAAACGGCTCTTTTTCCTTCGTTGGGCGGTTTCCTGGCAATCGCGTGCACGCTTGCCATCGGCTTGCCGCCCTGTACGATGGCCGCCGACGCAGGCCAGCAGATTACGGTCCAGCCGGCCGACAACGGCCAGGCCCTGGTCAACCCCGGCATGGGCTGGACGCTCCAGTTCTACTCCAACTCGATCGAGAACTACGGCTCGCACTTGGAGCCCTCCGACACGCTCGACGACTGGCCCGGCCTGTCGACGATATATCTCCGCGTGCCGTGGTCGTTCCTGGAGCCGCAAGAGGGACGATTCAACTGGCCGCTGTTGGACACGCCGGCGCAGCGCTGGGTGGCCAAGGGGAAGAAGATCGCCATCCGCATCAGTTGCTGCGAAGGCGGGTGGCGCTACGCCACGCCGAAATGGGTCCGCGACGCGGGCGCCAAGGGCATCGATTTCGAGTTCGGCAAAGGCCCGCGGCCCGACGGCCCGCTGTGGGAGCCCGACTATCTCGATCCGGTGTTCTTGGCCAAGCTGGATCACTTCCTGGCCGCCTTGGCCCGGCGCTACGACGGCAATCCGAACGTGGCATTCATCGACATCGGCTCGTTCGGCATGTGGGGCGAGGGGCATACCGGCTTTGGCTGCGGGCTCACTCAGGCCCAGACCTTACAGGTGGTGAAGAAGCACATCGATTTGCACGTCAAGCTTTTTCACCACACGCTCCTTTGCATCAGCGACGACGTGGCCGGACCGAGCCGACCGGGATGGCACTTCCCCGAGACCGATTACGCGATCTCGAAGGGGGTGACGCTACGCGACGACAGCATTCTCGTGCAGCCGCCGCCCAACTCGTGGTATCACGCCGAGATGGCCCAGGCCTTCTGGCCCCATTGGCCGGTCATCCTGGAGCACGAGCATTACGGCGGGTCGAAGGCCCGCGGGGCGTGGAGCGGCGATCTGCTCGTCAAGTCGGTCGAGGACTATCACGCCAGCTACATGTCGATCCACTGGTGGCCACGGGTGGAATTGAGCGAGAACCGCGAGACGATCGATCGCATCAACCGCCGGCTGGGCTACCGGCTGCAACTGAAGAGCATGACCTGGCCCGCCACGATTGCCGCGGGCCGGCCGTTCGCGGTCGAGACTTCGTGGGCCAACGCGGGCGTGGCCCCCTGCTATGGCGGCGGCTTTTGGACGCTCACGCTCAAGGACGAGAAACAGGGCATCGCCGCCGTGCTGGTCGACGAGGGTTTTAACGTTCGAGAGCTGAAAGTCGGGCCGCCGGGCCAGGCCCCCGTCGAAAAGCTCCGTTCGCAATTCACGGTGGCCATGCGGCATCGGGACCCGCTAGGCCTGCACGCGCCGCCGCTCAAGCCCGGCCGTTACACGGTCTTTGCCTCCGTCGGCAGTCTCGATGGCACGCCGCAGATCGCCCTGCCCCTGGCTGGCGACGACGGCCAACATCGCTACCGGCTGGGGACGACGGAAGTCACTCAGCCGCCGCCGGGAGGGTAGTGGCAGTGGTGGTTTTCTACGTCAGTCCTCCGGGTGGCCCTGATAGCTTGCTCTCGGGGTGGCACGGCCACACGCGGTTTTGCCCGGCCCTCTTGCCGCTTGCGCGGCCCGGATAGGCGAGCTATCCGGGCCACCCGAGGTTCTCCTTCTATGTGCTCGCCGCAATCCGTGACTGCGCCCCGCGTCCCGGCCCCTCGCCCCCCGGCTCGCTCTCCGCTACAATAACACCTGTGAAATCCCCGTCCCTTTGCGAGGTCCATGCTGCATGAGTCCATCCCACGCCCTCTCGAAGCCGGCCGCCGCCGGGCAGGCCGACCTCGGGCTGCAACGGGCATTGCTGGCTGCCCAAACCGCCGAAGATAATCGCGGCAGCAACGTCGTCGTGCTCGATATGCGCGAGCTCACCCCGGTGTTCGATTATTTCGTCCTGGCCAGCGGCACCAGCCGGCGACAACTGCACGCCATGAGCGAGGAAATCGACCACGCCCTGCAAGACCAGATGGGCGACCACCGGCTGGGAATCGAAGGCTACGAAGAAAGCCGCTGGATCCTGCTCGACTACGGCGACGTGGTAGTCCATCTGTTCGAGCCCGAGATGCGGGCCTACTACGCCTTGGAAGATCTCTGGGGGCACGCCAAACGCGTGCCGCGGAAGCCGCGATGAGTATCCTTCCCGATCTGAAAGAGCGGTTCCGCGCCGCGCTGGCCGGACTGGTCGACGACCCGGCCGGACTGTTGGAACTGATTCGCCGCAGCCAGGAGCCAAAATTTGGCGATTACCAGGCCAACCTGGCCATGCCGCTGGGCAAACGGCTGCACCGGCCCCCCCGCGAAGTGGCCGCCCAGATCCTGAGCCGTCTCGCGCTCGACGATCTTTGCCAGCCGCCGGAAATTGCCGGCCCGGGCTTCATCAATCTCCGCCTCAAAGACCCGTGGATCGTCGAGCGGCTCACGGCCGCCGTGGCCGATCCCCGGCTGGGCATCGCGCCGGCCGCCCGGCCGCGAACGTTCGTGATCGACTACTCGGCCCCCAACGTGGCCAAGCCGATGCACGTGGGCCACATCCGCTCCACCGTGATCGGCGACGCCCTGTACCGCGTGCTGCAATTCCTTGGCCACCAGGTAATCAGCGACAATCACATCGGCGACTGGGGCACGCAGTTCGGCATGATCCTCTACGGCTGGCGGCACTTCCGCGACGAAGAGGCGTATCGGCGGAACCCGGTCGAAGAGCTTGCCCGGCTCTACCGGCTGGTCCGTCGGGTGATGGATCATCAAGAGGTGGTCAAGAAAGCGGCGGCCGGCGAGTCGGCGGAACTGCCGGCGACTGAGGGAGAAATCGCCCTGCTTTCCGCCCAGCATCCCGACATCAATGCGGCCGTACAGGCCGAGACGGCCAAGCTGCACGCCGGCGATGCCGAAAACCGCCGGCTCTGGGAGCAATTCCTCCCCTTCTGCGAGGACGAAATCAATCGCGTCTACGGCCGGCTGGGCGTAAAGTTCGACCACACGCTCGGCGAGAGCTTTTACGAGGACCGCCTGGGCCCGCTGGTCGACGAGGTGCTTGATCGCGGTATCGCCCGGCCCAGCGAAGGGGCCGTGTGCATCTTCCTGGAAGGGCAAAAAGTGCCCATGATCGTGCGGAAGAAGGACGGGGCCTTCCTCTACGGCACGACCGACCTGGCCACCATCCGCTACCGCATGGAGACCTGGCATCCGGACGCGGTCCTGTACGTGGTCGATCACCGGCAGTCGCTCCACTTTCAGCAGCTTTTTGCCGCCGCCCGGCTGCTCGACTACAAGGATGTGGAACTCGAGCACATCAGCTTCGGCACGGTGCTGGGCGACGACGGCCGGCCGTTCAAAACCCGTTCCGGTGACACGGTGGGGCTCGAGGGGCTGTTGGACGAGGCCGTGCGTCGCGCGGCCGAGATCGTGGGCACCAACGACGACTCCAAGCCCGATGGCCCGGAACTTTCGGCCCAGGAGCGCCGCCGCGTGGCCGAGACGGTCGGCATCGCCGCCTTGAAATACGCCGACCTGTCGCAGAACCGCACCAGCGACTACGTGTTCAGCTACGACAAGATGCTGGCCATGAACGGCAACACGGCCACTTACATGCAGTACGCCTACGCCCGGGTGCGGAGCATCTTTGCCAAGGGCAACGTCGACGTGGAGCGGCTCCGCGCCGCGGGGGCGCCGATCGTGCTCGACTCGCCGGCCGAACGGGCGCTGGGGATCGAGCTGCTCCGTTTCTCCGAGGCCCTCGATCTGACCGTGGCCGACTATCGGCCCAATCAACTGACCTCCTATCTTTTCGACCTGGCCAACCGCTACTCGACCTTTTTCGAGCAATGCCCGGTGCTCTGGGCCAAGACCGACGAGCTGCGGCAAAGCCGGCTGTTGCTCTGCGACCTGACGGCGTGCACAATCCAAAAGGGGCTCGAACTGCTGGGAATCAACGTGGTCGAAAAGATGTAAGGCGTCTCAGGATCGAGCTTACCGTGGCACGACGTTTGCGCGCCCGATTTGAGAACGGCGACGACGGGGCAGGGTCATCACGTTGGCAATGCTTGCAATAACGCGCTCGCACGGTCGTACACGTCGTCCGGATCGAGCAAGTCCACCGCCGCCGGTTTTTCCCAGTACCGACCGTGCCCCAGCCAATGGCGCGCCCGCAGGCATTCACGATATTGCCCGACGATGTGGTTGTCCATTACGTGAGCTTTCTTGAGCACCTTAAGGATGCCATCGGCATCGAAGTCCGGGCGAAGCTGCTTCTTGGCGGAGAGCGTGCTATGAAACTTCCGATAAGCACGCGCCAGGGGGTCTTTCAGTTTTCCGCCGACGCGGCGGAAATAATCAACTTTGATCGCCGCCTCGGCGCTCGCCACGAGATTGAGCGCGGTAAGTCGGTCCAGTTCTCGCCGTTGTACGTCGTAGTGAGCGTCGACGTCGGCCTCTGTCATGCCAAGAAATCTCCACGCGATGGCCGAGCCCGTCCGAATGGCATGCTGCACGGACGTGCGCTGATCTACGAGGGCGTCGACAATCCCACGATGCCAGTCGCGGATTTCGTCGAGTGTCTGCGGCTCGGCAGTCGCGTGATTGATGAGCGGGACGGGCATCGCTGTTAAGCTCGCATCACAGCCTCAAGCATCTCGGCCAGCGTCGACTCGTCGAAGGGTACAACGCGTAGCGCCGGCTGCCGGGCCTGTACGAACTCCCATCCCGCGCCGGGGCGCAAAACGAGCGTCGCCTCGCCGCGCTCACCGATCACGTCGACACGGCCGGCAGCCCCCACAACGTTCCGCCCGCGGGGCGAGAAACGAACCTGCTCGTCGCCGATGACCAAGACGAGGTCCTCGACGGAATAGGTACCGATATAGGTCTCGGTCAATGACTTCGGGCGCCGATGCAGCGTCAACGACTTCTGGCCGATCGGTTCGGCAAGAATGGCCTCAATCTTCTTATACAGAGCGTCCACTGCCGCAAGGTAGTCGTTCCGGCGCGAGTCCCAGTCGATACCGGTGTCAGCTTCCGATTTCTTCTGCTTCTTCCGGAAAAGGTCAGTGAGGTTTTGATTCATTTTTCCGCTCCGAGTATGGCGGCCGGTTGCACTACACTAATTCTAGCGGCTCGTGGTATTTGGCGACAGCGAGAAGGATACCGTTGTCGTCGGGCCTAACACATTCACACAACTTTCATCGGACCGGCCGACAAGTCTTTTCTTAATCCCCAGACCCTCGTCCTAGCCCCCCAGAAGGATGCGGCGACTGCACCTCACCGGCTGTCCCGGCCGCAAGCCGGCAGCTTGTGCGCAACGTTCGATTAAACCCCAGGGCCCATCCGATGCCCCAAACGCAGTTGGCGACATCCTGGTCAGTCATTGTCCTGGGAGAGAGTACACAGAGTGTACTAGGTCCCGCCCTCTAGAACTTCCGAAATCAGTTCGTGGAGTTTTCCGCTCGCGTCGTTCAAGAGTTTCCGTCCGGCTTTGGTGATCCGGTAGTTCTTCCTGCGCTTGCCAGAGACGACAGCGATCTGGGCAGTCAAATAGCCGGCGGCCTCCAATTGGTGCAGGATCGGATAAAGCGTGCCCGGCGTGAGGCGATAGCCGTGCCGCTTCAGTTCGGCCATGATCGCCACCCCCCAAACGGGTTCCTTGGCGGCGTGGTAGAGGACGTGCATTCGCACGAAGCCCCCGAAGAAATGTCGCAGCAGGTCTTCGGCCATTATATTGCTTCCCGATATTGACCTGCAACATTGTAGCGCTAGGATGTATTGCCGGCAAGCGGAGAGCAGTTCTCATGTGGCTGATCCGATTCGCATTGAATCGTCCCTTTACCGTGATCGTCGCCCTCGTCAGTGTCGCGTTGGGGTGCATCCTGGCGCTTCGCCAGATGCCGATTGACATCTTCCCCAGCTTGAACCTGCCCGTCATGTACGTCTGCCAGCCATACGGCGGCATGGACCCGGCGCAGATGGAAGGCTATCTCGCGAACTATTACGAGTACCACTTCCTGTACATCACGGGCATTCATCACGTCGAGTCCAAAAACGTCCAGGGCATGTCGCTGATGAAGCTGTATTTCCACCCGGGAACGAACATGGCCCAGGCAATGGCCGAGACCGTCGGCTACGTCAACCGTGCCCGGGCGTTCATGCCGCCCGGCACGGTCCCGCCGTTCGTCATGCGTTTCGATACGGGCAGCGTGCCGGTCGGCTACCTCGTGCTCTCCAGCGAGACCCGCAGCATTGGCGAAATCCAGGACTTGGCCCTGTTCCGAGTGCGGCCGATGTTTGCCAGCCTGCCCGGCGTCTCCGCGCCGCCTCCCTTTGGCGGCAACCAGCGCACCGTGGTCATCACGGTCGATCCGGAACGGCTGCGGGCCTACGATATGTCGCCGGATGATGTTGTCAGTGCGTTGGCCCAAAGCAACGTGATTAGCCCGTCCGGCAACCTTCCGCTGAACGGAAAATACCCCTTCGTGCCGGTCAACTCGGTGGTGCGTGATGTTCGGGACCTGGAGACCATCGCCCTGCGAGCCGGCCCTAAAGCGCCCGTGTACGTTCACGACGTGGGATACGTGCAGGATAGTTCGGATGCTCCCACGGGCTATGCCTTGGCCAACGGCCGCCGGGCCGTCTACATTCTGGTGACCAAGCGTGCCGACGCCTCGACCATGAGCGTGGTCAACGAAGTGAAAGCGGCGTTGCCCGACATGCAGGCAGTCCTCCCGCCCGACATCCACGACAGTTACGAGTTCGATCAGTCGCCCTACGTGACCCGGGCCATTTGGGGCGTCGTAAGCGAAGGGGCGTTGGGGGCCATGCTGGTCGGTTTGATGATCCTGTTATTCCTGCACGATTGGCGGAGCACCATCATCGTCTTGTTGAATATCCCCTTGGCGCTGATGGCGGCGGTGGTCGCGCTCTGGCTCACCGGCCAAACGATCAACGTGATGACCCTGGGCGGGTTGGCGCTGGCAATTGGCATTCTGGTGGATGAAGCGACGGTGGAGATCGAAAACATCCACACGCAGATGAGTCACGCTCCCTCGATTGCCAGAGCAGTGCGTCTGGGGAACGCACAAACTGCCGTCCCGCGGCTCTTGGCGATGGTCTGCATCCTGGCGGTGTTCATCTCCTCGTTCTTCATGCAGGGCGCGGTTCGGTCGATGTTCGTGCCCTTGTCGCTCGCCGTCGGGTTTTCGATGGTGGCCTCGTACCTATTGTCGAGCACCTTCGTCCCCGTGCTCTCTGTCTGGCTCTTGCGTCACGTCCAGCTTGACGATTCGCACGCCACTTCTCCCCCTGCCGGCTCTTCAACTCGCCGTCGTATCTTGCCATTCGGTTGGCTTCGAGCGTTCTCGTTTGCGCGGTTCCGCCACGGCTACGAGCGGCTGCTGGCGCGGATTGTCCGCTTCCGGTGGGGCCTGTTGGCCGCATACCTTGTTGTATGTGGAACGATCATCTGGGGACTGGGCGCGCGGCTGGGGACGGAGATTTTCCCGACCATCGACACCGGGCAATTCCGCCTTCGCATCCGCGCCCCGGATGGAACCGATATCGACCAGACGGAACAAATTGTTCTCAAGGCCCTTAAGGTTGTTGGGGACGCCGCGGGAGCGAACAACGTGGAGACGAGCCTGGGCTATCTCGGCACCATCGGCTCCAGTTACCCGATCAATGCCGTGTTTCAATGGATGCGGGGGCCGGAGGACGCCGTGATGTGGGTCGCCTTGAAGAGGGAAAGTGGCATCCAGATCGAGCAGTTCAAAGAGACGCTTCGTGGAAAACTGGCCAAGGCGATTCCCGGCGTCCGGTTCTCCTTCGAACCGGCTGACATTATCAACGAGGTGATGAGCTTCGGCTCACCTGCGCCCGTGGAAGTGGCCGTCAATGGGCCTGATTTTGCGGAGACCCGCCCCTACGCAATAAGAGTGCTGGAAGAGTTGCGCAAACTCCCCGGGGTGCACGACCTCCAAATCGTGCAGTCGCTCGATTACCCCACGGTCCAAGTGGACGTGGACCGCAAGAAGGCGGCATCCGTGTACGTCACGCCGAACGAGGTCGCAAAGTCACTGGCCGAGGCCACCTCGTCCAGCCGCTTCACCGTACCGAATTACTGGGCTGACCCGAAGACGGGGATCGGGTATCAGGTGCAGGTGGAAGTGCCGCGCCCGGTCGTGCGCTCACCCAACGGGATCAAGCCGGTAGGCTCGATCGCCGATTTACAGATGATCCCGGTCAAACGCAATGCCACCGGCCAGGTCCTGGTGCGGGACGTGGCCACCGTTTCCACGGGAACCATGCCCGGCGAAATCGACCGCTACAACATGAAGCGTCAGGTGACCATGGCGGCGAACATCGCCGGCACAGACCTGGGCTCGATGTCGCAACAGGTGACCGAGGCGTTGCGGCGCGTGGGGGAGCCCCCGCGCGGCGTCAAGGTTGAGGTCCGCGGGCAGATTCCGCCCATGCGCGACATGCTTGGCGGGCTGGAAATCGGATTGGCCATGGCCATCCTCGTCATCTTTCTCCTGCTGTCCGCGAATTTCCAGTCGTTGCGACTTTCGCTGGTCACCGTCTCTACGGCCCCTGCGGTCATTGCCGGGGTGGTAGTGATGCTCTACCTGACACACACGACGCTGAACATTCAGTCCTTCATCGGCGCGATCATGGCCGTGGGTGTGGCAATGGCCAACGCCATCCTGCTCGTCACGTTTGCCGAGAACCGGCGGCGACGGGGTGAGACTGCGCCCCTGGCGGCTGTCGAAGGCGCGGGGGGACGCCTGCGTCCGATCCTGATGACCACGTGCGCCATGATCGCAGGTATGCTGCCGATGGCGTTGGCCTTGGGTGAATCCGGTCAGCAGAACGCACCGTTGGGCCGAGCCGTCATCGGCGGCCTGGCGGCTGCCACCGCCGCCACTCTGTTTGTGCTTCCTTCGGTGTTCGCTTTGCTGCAGTCGCGCGCGACTACCGAGTCGGCGTCTCTCGATCCCGATAATCCCGAGAGCGCCTTTTACGCGCCTTCAGCCGCTCCCGGAGCCATGTAGAATGAACCGCATCTTTCTTTCTTTGGCTGGCCTGGCGTTGGCTGCCGCCACGTCAGGTTCCATCGCCGGCTGTAATTCGCCCTCTTCGTCAGCGTCGCTGCCAGCGGTCGCTTCGACGGCTGCTCCCGCCGTGCGCGTCACCGCCGTCCGGGCCGCGCGGAAGACGCTCCGCTTGGAGAGCATCCAGCCTGGCCAGATCGAGGCGTTCGAGGTTACGCCGTTGTTTGTCAAGCTGCCCGCCTACGTTGAGAAGCTCCACGTGGACATCGGCGACCGTGTGGAGGCCGATCAACTTCTCGTGGAGCTGTTCCTTCCCGAGTTGAAAGACGAACTTCGCCAGAAGCAGGCAGCCAAAGTACAGGCCCAGGCGGAGATCGAGCTAGCCGTGGCAGCGGTCCGTGCCGCCGTGGCTGCGGTGACAACTGCCCAGGCCAACATCAGCCTGATGGAGGCCGGCAAGATTCGCGCCGAGGCGGATGTTACGCGCTGGCAATCCCAGTACACGCGGATCAAACAACTCGTGGCAGGCGGCTCGCTCGAACGCAAACTCGAAGATGAGACGCGGGCCTCGCTCAAGGCCGCGGAGGCGGCGAGTGGAGAGGTCCTCGCGAAGGTGGAAGCAGCCAAGGCTACCTTGGTGCAAAGCCAAGCTGATTTGGCGAAGGCCAAGGCCAACGAAGCCGTGGCCCGCGCCCGCCACGGAAACGCGGAAGCCGACCTTTCGCGCGTAGAGGCCCTCCTCCAGTACACGCACATCCGTGCCCCGTATGCAGGCGTAGTGACCGAGCGGAACGTAAACCGCGGAGATTTCGTGCAACCGGCCAGCACGATGACCGCCAAGCCACTCTTGACCGTCGCCCGAACCGATATTGTCCGCATCTTCGTGGATGTCCCCGAAATGGAGTCTCCGTGGGTTGAGGCGGGCCGGACGGGGTACGTCAGCGTGCAGGCCCTTCCCGACCGGATTGTGGAAGGAAAAGTGACGCGGACGAGTTGGGTCCTGGGCGCAAATCGGACCTTACACACGGAACTGGACCTCACAAATCCAAAGGGCCTGCTGCGGCCGGGGATGTACGCTACCGCCCACATCCTGCTCCAAGAGCGCCCCGGCGTTTACGTGCTTCCGCCGTCTGCCATTGTCCGCGACGGAGGGCACGCATTTTGTTGGACAGTCCACGACGGTCGGGCCGTTCGGACGCCGATCACTCCGGGCCTCCAGGTCGGAAACGACGTAGAAATAACTTCCGGGTTGAAACGCGACGATGTGGTTGTTCAATCCCAGATTGGGTCACTTCAAGGGGGGATGACCATCGAGGTGGAGAAATAGGAGGTAATGAGACCTATAGGACCCATAGGACCTATGGGTCCTATGGGCAAGCGGAATGCGGCATGCCCCATTTTCGTGCTTCACCGCCTGTAATCTTGGCGATTCATTTTCCAGTGGAATCGCGTCGGCCCCACCTGTGGCGAGCCGCGAAAATGGCGTCTTCCCCCATTCGCCGCCTGGCAATCCCCTGGGCAGGGTTGTTCCTGCTTCTTGGCGGCTGCGCCGGCACGGACGCCAGTCGGCCAAATTGCCGTCCCTACGGCGAGTTTGCCGGAAACACGTCGGCGGTCGCGGGACACTCTGAAGAACCGCAGGGCCCTGCGGTACGGCCCGTCCTCTACACGAGCGATCCGCAGTTGGCGCCAGCCGCTGCGCCGGCCCCGCTCCTGCCATTCAATAACTATGTCGTCCGTCTGCCGCGCGTGCCGGAGGGGCTAGGCGGAGGTGCGGTGGAGCTCGTTCCTCCCCCAACCGGCGTTCCCTTTCCGGCTCGGGAGATGCCGATCAACCTCCCCTCCGCGTTGGCGGCGGTCTCGGGCAACAATCCGCAGGTGGCTTATGCCAACGCCCGCATCGCCGAGTCCTCGGCGGTGGCCGAGGCCGCGCGGGTGCTTTGGCTCCCGTCGATCCACGCCGGGCTAAGTTACGACAATCATGGCGGACCGCTGCAGGCCGAAAACGGCGACGTGAGCGACCAGAGCCGCTCGGCATTGCAGGTCGGGCTCGGTATGGGGGCCGTGGCGGCCGACTCGCCGAGGGTGGCGGGCGTGACGGCCAACTTTCACATGGCCGACGCCATTTTCCAGCCGCGGATCGCCGACCACGTCGTTGCCGGACGAGAGGACGCGGCCACCACGGTCGTTCACGATCTTCTGCTCTCGGCGGCGCTGGCCTACGTCGACCTGCTCCGCGCCTGCCAAGAAAAGGCGATTGCCGAAGAAACCCTCCACAACGCCCAGCGGCTTGCCGACCTGACGGCCGCGTTCGCCCGGGCGGGTCAAGGCTCGCGTGCCGACGCGGATCGCGCCGAAGCGGAGCTCGCCGTGCGCCGCAACGAGGTGTTGCAGGCCGAGGAGTCAACCCGTGTGGCCTCGGCCCGGCTGGCCGAGTTCCTCCATGCCGACGCGACGCAACTCTGGGTGCCGCAGGAGCCGGGCGTCGTTCCGCTCTGCCTGGTGCCGCCGGAAGTGCCGCTCCGGCAGTTGGTCGGCCAGGGGATGGCGAACCGGCCCGAACTGGCCGAGAGCCGCGAACTGGTTTCTGCGGCCTCAGAGCGGCTCCAGCGCGAGCAGTTCGCGCCGTTGGTGCCCAGCGTGCTGTTGGGCCTCAGCACCAGCGGTTTCGGCGGTGGGCCGGGGGATACGATCGCCAACTTTCGCGACCGGTTCGATTTCGACGCCATGGCTTACTGGGAATTGCGCAACCTCGGCTGCGGCGACCTGGCCGCCCGCAACCAGGCCCGGGCCCAGGTGGACCAGGCCCGCTTCCGCCAGGTGCGGCTCATGGATCAGGTTGCCCGGGAAGTGGTCGAGGCCCATGTCCAGGTCGAGTCCCGGCGGAGCCAGATCGCCGTGGCCGAGGCGGGCGTAAAGGCCGCGGCCGCCTCGTACCGCCTCAACATCGAACGGATCCGCAACGCGAAGGGACTTCCCCTGGAAGCGCTACAGTCGATTCAGGCCCTTGATCAGAGCCGGCGGGAATACCTGCGGGCGGCGACGAGTTACAACGAGGCCCAATTCCGGCTACATCGCGCCTTGGGCTGGCCGATCTGCCCGGCCGATCTGCAAACGCCGAGAGCACCGCAAAACATGCCGTAGCGGGTGCAGCGATCACTCGCTCGCAGTCATCCTGAGATCGCGGTCATCCTGAGCGCAGCGAAGGATCTCGTCGAAAGCCGGGGGAGAGATTCTTCGCTGCGCTCAGAATGACTTTGGGCCTAACCCTGCTCAATCCCCCTCGGAAATCGCGTGCCCATAGAAGGGCCGGTTCGCGTGGCGGGAGCGCCAAGGCCCAAAAACCTCGTTCGGCAGCGCGCGGCCGTAAAACGGACCGACCTCGCCGTTTTGTTCCAGCGGACGGCGGTCTAACTGGGAGTCGGAATGACCATAAAATGGCCGAATGTCGTCGTTGCGAACGGTCTCACCCGAATAACCCGCTTCGACGCGTCCCGCCGGCACAACGCTGGGGACGTGGCGATAGGCGAAAGTCTGCGGATCATAATCATTCCAGCGGTTGTTACGCCAATAGACCCAGCGGTTTTCTGGCAGCCAATACCACCATTCACCATTGTGAAAGGTGAATCGCCACTGCTGGTCGTCCTGTTTCTGGTCGTTCTGTTTCGCTTTTTGCTCGGCTCCGTGAACCGCGGGAAGGCCGGCTTGGGCTACGGCGAGCAGGCCCGCCGCCGCAAGCAACAATGCCATGGTACGCATAATCGCCCTCCTTTTAGTCTCGAAAACTGCCGCGCTCGATAGTTTCCAACTCCATAAGTATTGTACCTCACGCGGCAAGGCTCGATACGATGGGCATGCTTTTCCCGGTGGGCGTTTTTCGCTATATTACCCCTAATGCGGCCTGCCTGCGAAACCTCCCGCACGCTTAACCTACCCGCTGTCGCCGAGGAGCAACACCATGTCCCTGCGAGCCAACCTGCCCAGGTTGATCTTCGTCCTCTTTACCGCGACCGTTTTGACGACTGCTTGGCGACAACTCGCGGGGGCGGAGCGTGCCACCAGCGCCCCGAAGGTCGATTTCTCCTACGCCTTTGCGACGCCGCACCGAATCACCGTCGGCCGGCCAGATGCGAGTGACCGGACACTTTTGGATTTGCAGCCCGGCAGTTTGCGCGTGGCATGGTCCTACGAAAACTTGTCCATGGCGCACTTTCCGATTTGTGCATTCAAGACGCCGGGCACGGCCTGGAGTATTCAAGTGACGCCGCAAGTCGATGGTCATGTGTTCGCGCACAGTCGTTGGACGCGGCTCGACG
>Ga0181520_10002322_pt1 | contig 35648 bp, 27 predicted proteins | sample PEATcosm2014_Bin_29_FD_132451 | JGI IMG/M metagenome (GOLD analysis project Ga0181520, IMG submission 132451) | Peatland microbial communities from MTU Mesocosm Facility, Houghton, MI, USA - PEATcosm2014_Bin02_30_metaG | ecosystem: Environmental > Terrestrial > Soil > Wetlands > Peat | place...
CACCTCAGTCTCCTCGGCGATGGCCTGCAAATCGAGCGCCGACAATGTAGCCCGCAGGGGATCGTCGGCTTCCTCGCCCTGCGTGCCCCAGCGGGCCACGAGCAGGCCGTCATAGCACCCGTCGATGACGCCCTCGTAGGCATGGGCGGAGGCCACGAAGGCGTCCACGAACGCCCGAAGCGATTCTGTGGCGTTCGAATCGAGGGCAATCAGGGGGATTTGCGCGATCAGGACGACCGTGGCGCTTGGCGAGATTTCATCGCTTGTCGCGGCGTCCGTCTGCCCATCGGCTCGCGCACGAAGCGCCTGCCCGACCAGAGACCCGATCAGTTCGTCTCGGGTTGCGTCCGCCGAGCGCAGATCGGCCACGATCAGGCCGAGCGCGCGGGCGATCCCCTCGGACTGCTCGTCGCCGGCGGCCACAACGGCAACATCCCGATCCCCTGCCGAGACCTTGGCGACAGCCCGGGCGACCACCTCGAGCGGGCGAGTGATGTTCCCGATCAGGTGGGTGCTGACCACGATGCCGATTCCGGCTATCAGGAAGGCCAAAGCGCCCATCCGGGCGACGATCTCGGTGATCGCCTGATTGGCGATGCTGCGTTTGCACCCCATCTTGACAGAATATACCGGCTTGCCGTCCCTGACAATTTGCGCAGTGACGGGCACCACGTCGTACTCCTGAGATAGTTGCCCGGTGGCAGCGAGGTCCAGGAACTGCTTGGCGACATCCCCCTCGGACGCCTGCACGTGCACTCCGGCGCTATTGACCAGCGTCACCCGGCGGTTCAAAGACAGGGCGACAATGTTTCCGTGCTCGTTCACCAGCGCCGCGTACACAACATCGATGGTGTACAAGTCACCCTGGATCTCGGTCCCCACAACCAGGTCCATGTACTGCTGCAGCGCCGCCGGCGGCGGCATCTCCGGCAGGCCCGCCAGTTGGACCAGCATCGTGGCAACGCGGCCCATGACCAGTCGCGTCTGTTCGGTGACCACCTGCGTTGTGTGCCGGATGGCGAGGTAGGTTAGCGGGAAGACCGTGGTCACCACTACGATGGACGTGAACACGGCCATCCGAGTTCGGAGAGAAGCGCGTGTCGCCGACCTGCGCCGGCGGCGTGAGGCCCTCGCGGCGACCGGCGCTTGACCGGACACGGCGCCGGTACGGAGGACAAGCAGACATCCCCCCGACACGACGAGGCCGATGCCGGCAATGTGGTAGCCGTTCAGATTCTCGCCCAGCACGGCCCAGGCGAGGGTCGCGGTAACGATGGCGCCCAGGACCTTGATCGTGGCCGCGACATGCGTGGGCACTCTGGCCGCGCCCTTATAGTACAGCGACATCGAAAGGGCCGTCGCGACGATGCCCAACAAGCCCAGCCAGACCCAGTCGGTCAGGTCTACCGCAGCCAGGTCCCGGAAGCCGCCTGTCACAAGGGAGACCGTGCCGGCGAGCAGGAGGCCCGCGGCGAAACGCCAGAACGACACGACGGAGGCCGGGAAGTGCCGGAGCGCGCTTTTGGCGAGTATCTCCGACAGCGCCCGTCCCGTCCCGGCTGCCAGGGCCAGCGCCACCCCCATGAGGCGCGACCCGGCCAAGGCGAGCCCGCCTGCGACGGTGACTTCTCCCCATCCCAGAAGCAGGTCCGCGACGACCACCACGGCGACGAGCGCCAGCCGCAGCGGCGTGCTCCGTTTGCGCAAGGTGAGAAACGCGAGGAAGGCGACGAGCAGCGGCCCGCTCTTGGAGATGGCATTGGCGACGCCGGCAGACGACAGGTCGATGGCGGCGGTGAACGCGAGCGCCCCCAGCCCCGACCCCAATATGCCCACCAGTAGCAGCGCAACCCAGTCGCGTGGCCGCGGCTTGGCTACTGCAGCGGCATCTCGGGTGCCGGTAAGCCCAAAGGGGAGCAGAGTGAGGACCGCAAAAGCATAGCGAGTGCCAACCAGCGTCGCGGAAGACAGATGCTGAAGCAGCAGCTTGGTGAGGACCGGTGACGTGGCCTGAAGCGCGACCCCGGTGATGATGAAGTAGTACGGAGCATTGCCTCGGCGGCTGCCTCTCATGCGGTGTCAACCGGCCGTGCCATCAATGATGGGTGCTCTTCTCCTCCGCCCACCACTCCCACACGGCCGCTTCCTGTTCCAGGGTCTGGATCGAACCGGGGCGCTTTCGCCGGACTTCCCGAATCGCCGCTTCGGGGGCGAGGCCCGCCGAGACGAGATAGCACGCGATCATCGTCCCGGTCCTGCCCAGGCCGCCCAGGCAGTGTACGACGACCCTCTCCCCCCGGGCGAATGCGGCATTCACCTCGGCGACAAACTCCCGCACCTGGTCCATCGTCGGCGCGGTCATGTCGACGACGGGGATATAGACACTGTGCAGCCCGGCTTCCCGGAATACCGACGGATTATGCCACTCCTCGGTCAGGGTGATGACCGTGCCAACCCCTGCGTCCTTCAGCCGCTCCAGCTCGCTGGCGGAGGGCAGCGCCATCGCGCCCAGACGGTCCTCATAGACCCAGTCCACGAAGCCCAGATCGGGCGAGCGGTCGGTCATCGGCGGCCGGTCCCCCGCGCGGACAAGGCCGCCCCCTGATTTGCCAGAGCATCGGCTCTCTCGTTGAGGTGTCTTCGCACGTGCGTGAACCTCACCTGCCGAAAACGGTCTGCCATCTCGCAGACCTGCTGGTAGAGCGGGAGCAGGCCAGCGTTGCGGACCCGGTACTCCCCATTGAGTTGCCGACACATCAACTCGCTGTCGCTGAGAACTTCGACTTCGGCGATCCCGCGGGCGAGCGCCTCCGTCAGGCCGGCGATCAGGGCCGAATACTCCGCGTAGTTGTTGGTGGCGCGGCCCAAAGGAATCGCCCCCTCTGCGATCACCTCTCCTCCGTCTGTCTCCAGCACAAATCCCGCCCCGGCCGGCCCCGGGTTGCCTTTGGCTGCTCCGTCAGTATGTAGTATGGCTGTCAGAACTTCCTGCGTCATCGGCTTCAATCCCTTGCTGTGAAGTGTCCTGCGTTGCTTGTGTCGAGCTTTCGGGCGGGTCAGCGGTCTGCAGCGACTCCGGCGGCGGGTCAACACCGGCGGTCGCAGGCGGCGGCTCCTCGCCCGGTCGCGGGGGCAGCGCCACCCCGGCCGGCAGCCCGAAAAGCGGCACGTCGGGCGCGATCTTCGGGGCCGGTGCGTAGGTCGCCGTGTCATGCCCCAGCGCAGCGGCCATAACCTGCAGATCGAAACCTTCCTTACGGATGCGCACATCGTAGTAAAGCAACACGATCGCAATGATGGTCACCGGTCGGACCAGCACAGACAGCATGTTCTTAATACTGCTCGCGATTAACTGTGCCTCGAGGGGATTCTTATCACCCATCACGGCCAGGCATAGAAAGTAACACAGGTAATAAATGGGCGTCGTTGCCAGCCATATCAGCAGAATCAATAACACCCAGGTACCCAGAATACGCCAGAAGTGGCCGCTGACGAGGTCGTAGCTCCGGCGCAAAGCGTCCGCTCCCCAGGTCCCTTCGAGCACCACAATCGGCCAGGCGAACAACAGCACCACCATGGACCAAAAGTAGGCGGGAAAGAACCCCACAAAACAGGTCACGGTGCCGCCGACAAGCGAGACGAGCCCGACAAACAGGCCGACCAACACGTACGTCAGCACCAGCCGTGGCAACAAGGGCATGATGCGCTTGTACGCTTCCCGCACGCTGATCCGACGCCCCAGATACAATTCGGAAACGACAATGCAGCATGCCGCCTCCCCCAGTGGGAGCAGCACAAGGCTCAGCAACGAGACGCCGAACAGCCCCAGTCCGTTGAGTACGATGGGGATTGTCGGTATCTGATTGCCCTTGGCGCTGGTAATCGCGCTCAGGAATCGCATCGAGAGGGCTGACTGGAGACCCATGACCGGCACGAAAACCACTGCCGCCGTACCCAAAATCAGCCCAAAGTTGTGCCGGTAGAGCCTGATGGCGGCGTCGATGACGTCGCTGATCTCCATTCGTCGCAATATCGGCACGCCTTGAGTGTCCATAGCCTTTCCCCCATTCTTGTTTCACGCCAGGCGCAGTTCGCGCTGCAAGCTACGCAGTTCCTCAGCCAACGACCCGTCTTCGCGCCCCGCCGCGTACTTGGTCGGCAGGAGGGCGCGCGAAGTGCACGAAAGCACCGCGAGAAGCTCCATGACGCGGATCTCGTCGGTCCGCAAGCCCGAAGGCGGCAGATAGTCCGCGAGCGCGAACCGCACGTCCTCATCGCCCACCGCGCTACGCCCCGCGAAGACGGCGTGCCGCTGTGCCACGCGGATCAGTTCCTTCAAGTCCGCGCCCGAGTACCCGTCCGTCAGCGCGGCATAAGCGCCGAGGTCCCCGAGAGCGTGCTCGACATGCAGCGTCTCGATGATGACGGCCAGAATCGCGCGCCTTGCGTCTTCGTCGGGAAGCAGAAACGGCAGCTTGAGATCGAACCGTCCTGCGCGAAGCGTCGAGGCATCGACGAGATCGGGCCGGTTGGTCGCCGCGCCGAACAGTATCTTGCCCTGGTGGCGGTCGTCGCTCAGGAAGCTGTTGAACATGCCGAACACCCGGCGCGAGACCCCGCCGTCGTTATCTCCCTCGACGCGCTTGCCGTAAGATTGGTCGAACTCGTCGATGAACACGAATGCGGGAGACAGTGCCTCCAGATAGTGGAACAACTTCTCCAGATTGGCTTCAGTCGCGCCGACGTACTTGCTGAACACGTTCTTGAGCTGCAGAAACGGCATCCCGCAGTCGTGGGCGAAGCATTGCATGCAGAACGTCTTCCCGCACCCGGGCGGTCCCAGCAAGAGCATCCCCTTCGGCACAACCTCGGTCTTCCCCTCACGCAAAGCCTTTGCGGTGTCGAGGAGCAGGTCCCGCTGCCGATCCACTCCTCCCAGCGCCGCCAGTCCGAGCGTGGGCTGGGCGAACTCGACGAGGTCCCCGATCTCCGCCTCAATCGCCCCGCGTTTCCAGGAGGCGATCATCTCGAAAGTGACCGGCCGCTGGAGCTTGCCCGCCGAGCTTAGGAAGGCTCCGATCTGCGTGCGCGTGAGGCCGTTGGTGGCGCGCGCAAGCACCTGCGGCGGCATCTCCGCCTGCACGCGGCCGTCGCCGCTGCCCTGAAGCGCCAGCGCGACATACCGCGCCCGTTCCTCCTCGTCGGGCATCGGCATTTCGACCAGACCGACGCGACTCCCGCGCGAGTAGATGTCGCCCGCAACGTCGGCGATAGCGCCGGCGATCAGGAACACAAAGCTGTTGCGCCTCAACAAGCGCGGATCGTCGGCCCAGCGTCGCAGCGTCGTGACCATGCGCCGCTGCTCGTAGCCCATGAAACGCGGCTCGTCGGCGGGGCAGATCTTGTCGACATAGTCGATGATGACGGCCGCGTTGTCGCGCGTGAACAGGAACTCCTCCAGGAGGGGGAAGGCCGTCTCGGGCCTTTGGAGAGCGACATCGGGTGCGAAGGAGCGGTCTCGCGAAGTCTTGACATCCAGAAAGGCGCGGAAGGCCGTCTCGTCCTGTGCGGTCGGGTAGGTGAGGCCCTGGCTGATGTCGTAAACGACCGTAGTCTTGCCGGCGCAGAAGGCGGAGCGCAGGAACTGCGGCAGGGCGAGGTGCCCCTCGCCGTAAAGATAGCGATCCCGCACCCCGTGAAGCAGGAACACAGCCGCCGCGCCGGAGGTGAACCGGTCCTTGACGTCTTGGGCCCAACTGGGAAGCTCCGGCGCTGTGGCCTCAGGGCACATCGGCGATCTCTCCGCTCAGGCGTGATCGGTCGTCTGCGTCTCCGGCGGGGGAGCCTGGGCTTCCGCGGCCGCGTCGGCCTGCGCGGGGATCGCCTCCATGGTCTTCTGCACATCGCCCGCTTCAGGCACCAGGCCAAGTTGCTTCCGGTACTCCTCGTACTTCGCCGCGGCCGCGTCCTCGGTCGCCGTCTGCTGGATTTCCAGCATCTGGGACTCGACCGTGCTGCGCGCCACCTCGGTGCGTGCCTCGGCGTGGGCGAGTTTCGCGTCGATTTTCTCGGTCATACGTTCCAGTGTGTCGGTTTGGTCGCCCGCCTGGAAGCTCATCATCAGCGACGACATCTGCTCTTCGATCTCGGCGCGCTTGGCGCGGGACAGTTGAGCGGACGCTTCCTGTATCTTCTGCTTGATCTGCCGCTCATAAGCCACACGAGCGCGCATGACCTGCTCGGAATTGGTCTTCGCGGTCTCCAGTTGCTTCTCGGTTCCCTCAAGCTCGGCCTTTGCCGACTCGAGAGCGCTGATAAGTTGCATCGCGACCTCCTTGCGGCTCTCGCCCGCTTTCACCGCCGCCACAACCTGGGGTTCCAGCTCCGCAACCCTCGCGCGCTGGCGCTCGGCCTGGTACCCCAGTTGCTTCTGGAGAGCCACGATCTCCGCCACCTGGGCGTTGAGTTTCGGGATTTGCGCCCTCATGTCATCCTGGTACTGCTTGAGCAGAAGTTCGGGCTTCTCGACGCCACGCAGCAGCGAGCCGAAGAACGAGCGGAGGATCATCCTGAGTCTGGCGAACATGGGGCCATCGACTCCTTTCGGTTCACTGGTCTGTGCGATTGCCAGCGTCGCATGACCAGAGCCAGCAGGGGAAGTCTGTAGGAGCGGTCTCCAGACCGCGATTGTCGTTGATGTAGCGCCATAGTGACAGACACTCATCATTATAGACGCTACTTGAGCATAGAATTGCGGCTGGTCGCACTCTGGAGAGTGCTCCTACAGTGACTTGCAATCGCACCGACTACAAGTCACTGTGATGACGCATCGACGGCGGCCGCAGTCCGACGGCCGCCCCCATCATCACATTGCCACGGCTTGAGCCTGGGTGCGGGCTACGACCTCCTCCAGCGCGTCGGCCACAGCCCGCATCTCATCAAGCTTCTGCACGGACTCGGCGAGGAGGCCGTCGTCTCCCGTCACGCCGCCGGCGGCCAGGCGCATCGCCTGAGCCTCGACGGCGTCCATTGCGGCAAGAACACTAACGGCCGTAGCCGCGATCCGTTCGTGCACATCGGTGACGCCCAGACGCGCATCGGCACGCAACTGGGCCGTGGCGCCCCCGGAGGGGTCCGGCGCCGGGCCTACCTCAAGCAGATACCGGTACAAACGCTGCGCCTCAACCGCAAGGTCCTCCACCCGAGCGGCCATCTCGCGCACTCGCTGGAGAATCGGTTCCACGAGAGCGACCGCCTCCGGACTCCCGCCCGCGGCCACACTTTGCAGCGACGCACACACCCGTTGCGCGTGCTCAACCCACGCCCGATACTGGGGCGCAAGGCTTACGGCCGCCGGTGAGGCTTCCTCCGTCCCATGCGGTCGACGTAGGCCAATGACATAGCTGACGAGGGCCGCGTTCGCGTAGAGCAGGACGCCGATGACGAGGACGAATCCGTTGGGATACCGAGCGAAGACGATGGCCGTGGCCGCAGCCACAATCAGACTCAAGGGGGCTATGAGACAGCGGGGCCAGACGCCTTCCCTGCGCTCGGTCGTCGATCCGCTCACGTCACTCTCCCGCGCGGCGCGTCTTCATGGTGCGCCAGTGACTATGTGATTCGCCGTCCCCGGCGCGAACTCCTTGCGCCATCGAGGCCGATCGCCCTCACGACTTGCGGGCCGCAGATTTCCCCACCGCAAGAGCCAGCAACGACGCGGCTACGAGAACCTCCGCAGCAACGTACTTGAGGTGCAGGAAGCGCCCGGCATAGGGCACGAGCAGCGGACACGAAGCGCCGTCAGGCATCGCGGCCAACAGCAGGCCGACCACAAGCACGGCCAGAACGCGCCCTTCCCACGGATGCTGCAACGAACCGGCCCATCGGACAACGAGAGGCAGGGCCGGGATCAGCCAGATCACGTTCATCACCCAGGTCATCGGCGAAGACAGCAGCACGATGGTCAGCGCAGCCAACCACCAGGCGGCTTCCTGCGTGGCGTCCATCCAGCGGGCAGGCTGGGCGAGCCCCTCCAGCCCGCACACGATCAGAAACAAACACGCGAATACAATCACAGAGAGGCTCGTCTGCTGCATCCTCAGTCCGCATCGGGCCAGCGCACGTGCTAGCGGACGAATCAGGGTCGCGTTCGGCTCCGCGTCGAACGAACTGCGCTGATACAACCGCCCATCCTTGACCGTCCATCCCGGGGGCGCACCCGCGTCAAGCGCCGCAACAACCTCGGGCGAAAGCCGCATGTCCGGCGTCCCGCCTTCTCCGAACTGTGCGATTCGGGGCAGGTCGCGCCGGACGTAATCGGCAGCCTGCTCCCAGCCGACACTCCCAAGCGTGGCCGCCATGACAACCACGGCCCCGATTGCGAAGCCTGCAGCCGCTGCCCACTTGCGCCGCAGCAGCACAAATGGCAGCAAATAGACGCAATGCAGCTTCAATACGCACGCGAAAGCCAGCAGCATCCCCGCGACGGCCCAGTGTCGAGACTGCGGCGCCACCATCAGCGAGACCGCCGCCACCAGGAGCAGCAGCGTAAAGGCGTCGATCTGACCAGCGCCCAGGTTCACCAAAAGAGGATGAAACAGGCACGCCCCCAGTGCCACAATGAGGTATGCACTACTCACCGAATCCCGCGTGGGGCGGGCGTCTCGCCCGCCAACGCCGTCATTCGCCTCCCCCGCTGTGCTACGCTTTGCGGAGTCTAGGGAGGCCCGGGGGAGGGTCGCCGTTTCCGTCGCTGAAGAGGCACGGAACCCGGCATATCGACTTTCCGGGGAATGGCCGTTAGCCTCTCCCCTCCCGGTACGGGAGGGGTGCCCGCGCAGCGGGCGGGGTAGGGCCGTTGTCGTTGCCTCTCGGCCGTTGTCGCTGGCGGCTACGTGGGAGGAGTGCCCGCGAAGCGGACGGGGTAGGGCCGTTGCCACCGGCTCCTTGAGAACAGCGCGTGCCGCAATGCCGGTTGCCAGCGCGACCGCCACCAGACAGGCCAGTGTCCAGATGATCTTGGCCGTCGCGAACGGCAGCATGGCGAGCGGTCGGAAGGGGACGGCGCACAGGGGCGGGTAGAGGAAGCGGCTGTGGCGATACTCCGCCTCCCCATCCCAGATCGGCGGAGACGCGGAGACGTTGTTGACGTAGGGCGAAAGCCCCGCGTTCAGGGCTTGCCCTGCCGTGTAGTAGACGGAGAAATCGGTCTGCAGGTCGCGCTCGGCGAAGAGGACGGCGAATCCGAGCAGCCGCGCCCCCGCAGCGACGGTCAGCACAGCCAGAAGCCAGCGGACGAACGTGCGCTGCGACTGCGTCATAAAGTGGATACCCCGCGAAGTGGTTGCCGGCCGGACGTGCTCTCAACCGCCTCTCGTGAACCACTCGAAGGGGATGGCCGGATCAAAGGGATCGCGCCGTATTTCGTCGGGCTCGGCTCGGTTATAGTGCTCGGTCGGGACGTTGAGCAGCACGGCCGTCGCCCCGCCCAGCGCCGCCATGCCATGCCAGACCAAAGGCGGGATGACCACCAGTTGAGGGTTCAACTCGCCGATCACAAGCGACTGCGTCTGCCCGCGCGTGGGCGAACTCGCGCGGTCGTCGTACATCCCGATCTTCATGTTGCCGGCGATGACGCAGAAGTGGTCGGTTTGCACTTCGTGCTTATGCCAGGCCTTCACGATGCCGGGAAAGCAGGCGGAGATATAGACTTGCCCGAACTTCTGGAAAAGCTCATCGTCATCGCGGAGGATCTCCACCAGATAGCCGCGGTCGTCCACGTGCCGATTGAGCTGCTTGATTCGTATGCCGTCAATCATCTGCCGCCTCTTTGGGTCGCGTCAGTCCGGGCATCTGACGCCCACGGCAACGCGCGTGAAGTACTGGCGAGCGAACGCCGTAACCTGATCTTCCGTAATTGCGCTCACGGTGGACGCGAACTCCCTGTCCGCATTCGGGTCCAGGCCGTAAAGCTGGTACAGGTTCAAACGCGCCGCCAACTCTTGTGGATTGTCGGAAATCCTCGCGTTGCTGCCGATCACGCGGGTCTTGGCGCGCTCCAATTCCCCGTCCGCCAGCCCATCGGCGACGAAGGCCAGCAGTTCAGACTCGAGCGCGTCCGTTGCCCCGCCAAGCTCCTCGGGCGCCACGTATGCGTGGATCGCCAGATAGGATCGCGAACCGAGCGGCTCGTCCAGCACCTGCGCTGCTCCACCGGGGATCGGCCGTGTCGGCTCGCTCAGGCCGAACGCCTGGAACAGCGACTTGTCGCGCTCGATGCGTCCGTCCTTGCCGCCAAGGGCTTCTGCGATGACCTGACCGATCTGGAAGCCCGGTGCGCCAAACGCCGGTAGCCCCACGCCTACGATGAGGGACGCACGGTCGCTGCCCGATACGTCCCCCACCCTCACACGGGAGTTCGTCGGGCGCGGCGGCAGGGTGGCGATCTCAGGCACTGCCGCCTGCGGAACTGAGCCGAAGGCCTTGCGCGCCGTTTCCAGGGCGGCGTCCACAGGCAGCGGAGTGACGACGGTGAGGAACGCGTTGCCAGGCACGTAGTAGCGCGCGAGGGCGGACGTGACATCAGTCAGAGCGATCCGGTCCAACTGCTCCTTACCGGCATATACCGGTCCGACCGCCGCCTCGTCCCCTTCCAGGGCTTGCCTGAACAGATAGAACGTGCCCTCGGCGATATTCGAGGCAGTGTCGGCGTTTGCCTCGACAATCTTGACGCGGGCGGCATCCAGTGATTGCTGCGTCGGCTTCGTTTCCAGGGTCGAGCCGGCGAGCAGCTTCAGCGCATCCCCCAGGTCGTCCGTACAGACCTTCCCGCGCGCTTCGACATACTCCCACTCCGTGCCGAAGCCGAACGCTCCCCCGGCGTCTTTGTCGATACGCAGGTTGGAGTTCGCGGGTTCGGCCCCCAGACGGGCGAGCAGACCGTCCATCAGGACCTGCTGCGTCAGGGCTCGCAGGCCGGGTCGCCCGGGGTCCTCCGCTGCCGCGGGGTATCGGACCACCAGGCTCCATGCGGCAACATCCGCGGTCGTTCGCTGCACCGCGAGCGCTTTCAGACCGTTATCGAGAGAGACCTGCTTCTGCTGGGCCTGCAGGCACGCCGGCGCCAACACTATCGCGAGGAGAACCAGGGCGCGCTTCACTGCAGGCATGCCTCCTGGCCTGGCGCGGGAGCCTCTGATCGAAGCACCACCAGGGAGTAGCTGTCCGGCCGCAGACACGCCTTCGCAACTCGCAGGATGTCTTCAGGTGTGACCCGGTTGACCTCGTCCATGTAATCCACGGCAAACTGGTAGGTGTCGATCGACTCGTAGAAACTCATCGAGCCTACCTGGTCGGCGCAAGCCTCGTTCTGGAACGCGTAGCTGACGTAGATGAGCCTCTTGGCCCGCGCAAGCTGCTCGTCGCTGACCCGGTTTGTGGCGAGGCTGGACGCCACGTCGAGGATCGCCTGCCGGGCCGGCAGCTCCTGCCTCGGGTCGCAGACCGCGCTGATGACGAGCAGCCCCGGCATCTTGTGGGTGATGAAGTCCACATCGACGCCCTTCACCAGTTGCTTCTCGTCCTGCAACTTGCGCTTCAACAGCGAATCTTCGCCTTCGCCGAGCATGGAGTAGATCAGGTCTGTCGCGCACACGTCGCGTTTGGAGGCAATCGCCGGAGCATGGAACGCGTACGCAAGAAGGGTCTGCGGGGCCTGTCGCGGTTCCACCTTGATACGCGGCGAGGTCTGCGGCGGCTCCGGGTCCGGCAAGCGCCAATCGGCCTCCTTGCGCAGGTACTTGCCGAAGGCCTGCTTGCACTGCATCACAAAAGCGTCTGCCTTGACGTTACCGCAGGCGACGATGGACATGTTGTTAGGGATATAGAACCGGTCGTAGAAACTCTGCAGCGCATCGACCGTGAACTTGTCCAACCCCTCCGGCTCGCCCCCAATCGGGAAGCGATACGGGTGCTTGGTGAAGGCCAGGCCCCACACCACCTGGTCCAGATAGGCATCGGCCGCGATCTGGCGATCGGATATCTCGCGCTTGATCACCGCCCGCACCTCGGTGATCTCCTTATCGGTGAACTTGGACTCGAATGCCGTCTTCGCCAACAAGGGAAGAATGGCATCGACGCTGTCCGGCGTCACCGTGATCGTCACAGTGGTGAAGTCACGGGTAGTGCTGGCCGATATCACCCCGCCCATGCCCTCAATGACCGGCCCCAGTTTGCGCTCTCCGGCGCCGGACGGCATTTCCGATTCGAAGAGCAGATGCTCGACAAAATGGGAGATACCATTCGTCTGCGGGTCCTCATAAAGCGTGCCGACTTTCACATTCAGTGCCAGCGACACCACGGGAGCATCCGTGGCCTCCTTGACCACGATCCGGAGGCCGTTGTCGAGTGCGGTCGCCGAGATGTGCTTCGCGTCGAGTATCGGAATGGAGTCCGCCACGCACGCGGACGCCACCACGACCGAACACAGCAGAAGTAAGAAAATGGTCCGCACAGCGGTTGCCTTTCTATGTCAGTCAAGCGCGCACGGGGAGGCCCGCAGCGCGCGTCTTACTATTTGATCTCTGCCGCCGGCACAGTGAGGACGGCACACCAATTCCCCGCGCCACGGCCCTCGCCCTTCTTGGCTAAACACTCGCAATTCCATCTTTCCTATGGCGACTACAAGAGTTGCCGTGTCGCCTGTAAAGGCAGTATCCAGACCGCGACCGTCGTTGACATGCCGCTTTAATGCCCCATAATCATCATTATATCCTCTATTTGGACACGAGTAAACAGCCCGGTCGCATTCCGTGGCCCGCAACCGCCCCCTCACCTGACAGCGCAAAGTCCCGCTGCCCCTCCGCATCGCCGCATGCCACATGGCCACGGGATGGTATGGCTCACACGCGCAGCGACGATACCATTGCCTCCCCAACACGTCAAGCAATCGTCGCTCGATATGTATACAATTGAGCCGGTAATCTATACACAATTGCACAATTGACATGAAGCCGGGCGAAGTTGACACTGCCCCGGTGATGGCGTATACTCCCTCAAACAGCAGGAGAGCAGCCATTCCACGTATGCACGCCCCGCACAGGCCGAACTGGATAGTACGGCCACGTGACTTTGCGTTTGAAGCGCAGTTGTCGTCCAGCCTGGGTCTGCCTCCCCTCGTCGGCAGCATACTCCGCAATCGCGGCATTGGGACTGTCGAAGCCGCTGAAGAGTTCCTCACCCCCAGCCTTTCCCGTCTCCACGATCCATATATGCTTCGTGGCGTGGACGTGGCGGTGGAGCGGATTGTTCAGGCCCTCCAGGAACAGCAGCCGATTCTCGTCCACGGAGACTATGACGCGGACGGCGTGACCAGCGCCACCCTGTTGACGCGTTTCCTCGGCAAGATCGGGGCGAATATCCAGTATCACATCCCGCACCGGATGAACGACCGGTACGGGCTTGGCGCTGCCGCAATCCGGCGGGCCGCCGAGGCCGGCGCGAAGCTCGTGATCGCCGTCGATTGCGGCGTTTCCGATCACGAATCAGTGGCGGTCGCGCGCGAGCTTGGGCTTGACACGATCATCGTCGACCATCACCAACCCCCGGACGTACTTCCCGGCGGCGCGATCGTTATCGACCCCAAAGTGCCCGAGGACACCTACCCGGAGCGCGAACTTGCTAGCGTCGGGCTGGCTTTCAAGCTCGCGACCGCGCTCTGTCAGCGCCTGGACATGCCGTTCAACTCGCTGGCGCGAGCGTTCCTCGACCTGGTAGCCGTAGGCACCGTGGCCGATGTGGCGCCGCTCACCGGGGAGAACCGCGTGATGACGGCGGCGGGCCTCGAGCTTCTCCCCCGGACGCGGAAGGTCGGCCTGCGGGCTTTGATGCGCCTGTGCAACCTCAACGGCGTCGTGCGTGCCTCGGACATCGCCTTCCGGCTTGCGCCGAGGATCAACGCGGTGGGCCGCATGGGGGACGCCGCGGACGCGATGGACCTTCTGCTCACCGACGATGAGGTCACAGCCTCGCGCCTGGCCCTGCATCTCGACACACTCAACAGACAGCGGCAGCAGGTGCAGGACGCGACGTACCGCGAGGCGCTGCAAACCATCGAGGACGAGGTCGACCTCGATGAGAGCCACGTACTCGTGCTCTCGGCGGCGCACTGGCACGCCGGCATCCTGGGGATCGTCGCCGCGAAAGTGCTGCAGTCGCATGGCAGGCCGACAGTGATGCTCACCGAGGAGAACGGTGAGATGCGCGGCTCGGCCAGGAGCATCCCCGATTTCGACATCACCGGCGGCCTGGGGCAATGCTCCGACTGCCTGATCCGCTACGGCGGGCACTCGCTGGCCGCGGGGCTGGCGCTGGACGCCTCGGACCTCGAGGAGTTCCGCGAGCGCCTGAACGCCATAGCGGCGGACAGCCTGGCCGGATTGGACCTGCGGCCCCGCATCGAGGCCGATGCCGAGGTGACGCTCGCCGAGATCACTCCCGCGTTGCTCGACGAACTCGACCGGCTACAGCCGTGTGGGCATGGCAACCCGGTGCCGCTGTTCGTCGCCACCGGCGTGGAGGTCGTCGAGAGCAGGGCCGTCGGCGGCGAGAAACAGCATCTGAAGATGTACGTGACCCAGTCGGGCCGGTCGATGGAGTGCATCGGTTTCGGCTTCGGCGGCGAGTGCGCCCGCTACGGTCGCCTGAGCAAGATCGACCTGTGCTTCACTCCGGAGTACAATGAGTACAATGGCAACATCGGCATCCAACTGCGGCTGGAGGCGCTCCGCCCTTCGCAGTGAGGCGATAGGTGCAGGACATGATCTGCGCTCAATATGCGCCTGATTGTAGGACGATCCAACGGCTCTGACCACGAAGCCTCGAAAGCACGAAACGGCAGCGCAAGTCTCAACGGAAATGCCGTAGCCGTTTGGTGCCCTGGTGTCTTCGTGGTCAATCCTTCCTTTGATCCCGGCTACGCCGGATTAGGGGCACCGAAATGCAGGCAGTCGATCACCCGGTATCACAGGCTGTCCTTCTTGTCGGCGGGTTCGGGACCCGGCTGCGGCCTTTGACCTACCTGCGCCCGAAAGCCCTGATGCCGGTCGTCAACCGGCCTCTGATCGGCTACGAGATCGAGCTGCTGGCGCGGCACGGGGTGACGGACATCATCCTGGCAGTCGGCTACTCGGCGGACGCCCTTCGAGCCGAACTGGGTGATGGCAGCGCGTGGGGCGTGTCTCTCACGTTCCGCGAGGACCCGCAGCCGCTGGGCACGGCAGGCGCGATACGAAACGTGGCCGATCTGCTTGATGACGCGTTCTTCTGCATGAACGGCGACTTGATCTTCGACCTGGACCTGACTACCCTAGCCCGGATGCACGTCGAGACCGGCGCGACCGTTACCAACAGCCTCAGGCAGGTGCCGGACGTGTCCCAATTCGGGCTGATCGAATGCGACGACACCGGGCGCATCCGGGCCTTCCGGGAGAAGGTGCCGGTCGACGAGACGGGCCGCAACACGGTCAACTTCGGCGTGTATGTCATGTCACGCGAAGTCGTGGAGCGAATTCCGCCCGGTCAGCCCTTTAGCAACGAATACGATCTCTTCCCGAACCTGCTGCGCGAGGGCCGTCTCCTGTACGGATACCTCCCGGACAGGCCCGGATACTGGACCGATGTCGGCAGATACGAGACGTACTTGCAGGCCAACCGCGACGTTCTTGCAGGAATCTTGCCGCACGTGACCGGGCGCATATCGGAGGAGGCCGAAATCGCGACTTCGGCGACGATCGTCGCCCCCGTTGACATCGCTCCGGGTGCGGTCGTCGGCGACGGCGCCAAGGTAGGCCCTTACGTTTCGCTAGGCCGCGACGCCCAGATCGGTGCAGGGGCGCTGGTCTCAGACAGCATCATCTGCGACGGTGCCACTGTAGGCTTCGGAAGTACGGTGGACGGAAGTGTGCTGGCTTGGAGCGCAACGGTTGACGAGGGAGCGACAGTGACCGGCACGGCAGTCATGCCGAAGGGCTGGCTACCACCTGCATGAAGTCGTAGCGGCTCCGCGATCCAGCCTGATGTGCTTGCCAGATGAGACCGTGGATCACAACATGCGAATACTGGTGACCAACGACGACGGGATACACGCGACCGGGCTGACGGAGTTGGCCCGCGCGTTGTGCCGAGTGGGCGAAGTGCTCGTGGTCGCCCCCGAGCGGCAACAGAGCGCCGGTGGACACGCCATCACGCTGCACAAGCCTTTGCGTCTCGATCCCGTCGCCCTGCCCGACGCCGGCTGCCCCGCCTACGCCACGAACGGCACGCCGGCTGATTGCGTGGTTCTCGGCTGTCTGGCCTTCCCCGCTCCCCCGGACCTCGTCGTCTCGGGCATCAATGCCGGGGCGAACATGGGCGAGGAGGTCCTCTACTCCGGCACCGCATCGGCCGCGATGGAGGCGGCGATCAACGGCGTTCCGGCGTTCGCGATATCGGTCACAGCGTACTCCGATTGCATTTACGAGCCTGCAGCGGGCTTTGCCGTCCAACTCGCCCAACACCTGTCCGAGGTTCGGCTGCCGCCCGACTGCTTCTTGAACGTGAACGTGCCCAACTGTCCGGTGGAGGAGATCGGCGGCGTATCAGTCACTCGCCTGGGCCGACGGAGTTACGTCAACGAGCTATCGCGGCGCGAAGACCCGCACGGGAGGGCATATTACTGGTTTACGGGCGAGGCGGCGGAGATCGACAGCGGCCCCGGCACCGACATCGGCGAAGTCGCGGCGAACCGCATCTCGGTCACTCCGGTGCATTTCGACCTGACGAGCTACAGCCACATCGAGTCGCTGGACGAGACCATCGGGCGTCTCAGGCTTGAGGCGCCGGGCGGGAAATAGCACAAGCCGTGGGGTGTCGAGAGCCGCGCGGAGCGCGGCTACAGACGGGGACCCCACGGAACGCCGTTCGCAGCGGGCTCAAAACGTCCGGCAGCGGGTAGGATGAAAATGTAATGGTGGCGGGGGCAGCCCCACATGCAGAGGAGGAACGCGCGATGAATGACTTTATGACGAAGACCAGCAAGTCTCTTTCTCGGTTGTTCCGCCGCGCCAAGGAAGTGGGAGACGACGCGGCTGAGGTGACGGGCACCAAGCTGCACGAGATGCGCCTTGCCACAGGTATACGCCGTCTCCCCGGGGAGCGCGAAACGCTTCTCAAGCAGATCGGCACGAAGGTCTACACGCTGCACACGCGCGGCAAGGTGCGAAACCGGGACGTGGACACCGACTGCGTCAAGATCGACGATCTCAACACGCAAATCCGCGATCTCCGCAAACAGATCGAGGAGATCCAGCGGCGTCGGTCCGGCCTCGACCTGGAAGTCGCCGATCTCGCCGATGAGACCCCGGTCGCGGACGGCGACGAGGGCGAAGCACAGGCGATCGCCACGCCTGGACCCGCACACGCCGGCACGCCGGGGGAAGAGCCCGAACCCGACACCCAGCCGATGCCGGAGCCAAAGGGCTGCGACGAAGAAGAACCGGACAAGCCCGCCGCGTCGTGATCGCCGAGCAACCAGATCGGGGCGACACCGTTGACGAACGGCGGTCCCCGCGTGGGGCGGGCGTCTCGCCCGCCAATGCCGTCGCCATCATTTCCTGCTTGCAGGAAGGGCCGGGGTGGAACCATTTTCATAGCTCCAAAGCGCCGGACCCCGGCATGAGAACTGCCTCGGAGTGCGCCGCTAACCTCTCCCTTCCCGGAACGGGAGGGGTGGCCCGCCGCAGGCGGGACGGGGTAGGGCCGTCGCCGTTCCCCCCTCGCCGCTTGCGGAGAGGGGCCGGGGGTGAGGTGCCGTTAGCCGTCCCCCTCCCGGCGCGGGACGGGGTAGGGCCGTTGCCGTTCCTCCCTCTCCGTTTGCGGAGAGGGGCCTACCCGCCGCAGGCGGGTCAGAGTGAGATGCCGTTTGCCTCTCCCCTCCCGGAACGGGAGGGGTGGCCCGCCGCAGGCGGGACGGGGTAGGGCCGTCGCCGTTCCCCCCCTCGCCGCTTGCGGAGAGGGGCCTACCCGCCGCAGGCGGGTCAGGGTGAGATGTCGTTTGCCTCTCCCCTCCCGGAACGGGAGGGGTGGCCCGCCGCAGGCGGGACGGGGTAGGGCCGTCGCCGTTCCCCCCTCTCCGCTTGCGGAGAGGGGCCGGGGGGGAGGTGCCGTTAGCCGTCCCCCTCCCGGCGCGGGGCGGGGTAGGGCCGTTGCCGTTCCTCCCTCGCCGCTTGCGGAGAGGGGCCTACCCGCCGCAGGCGGGACGGGGTGGGGCCGTTGCCGTTCCCCCCTCTCCACGCGTGGAGAGGGGCCGGGGGTGAGGTGCCGTTAGGGGCCGTCGCCTGACAACGCAAAGCCGAGCGCTTTACGCACCAGAATACCGGAGGTTGTGACATGGATACCAAGTACGTCTTCGTGACCGGTGGCGTGGTCTCGGGCATCGGGAAGGGCATCACGACCGCCTCCCTCGGGCGTCTCCTGAAGGACCGAGGCATCAAGATCGCGATGCTCAAAGTCGACCCGTACATCAACGTCGATGCAGGGCTGATGAACCCCTTCCAGCACGGCGAAGTGTTCGTGACCGACGATGGGGCCGAGACCGACCTCGACCTCGGCCACTACGAGCGCTTCGTCGACGAGCCCCTCAGCCAGTTGTCGAACGTGACCACCGGCCAGGTGTACGGCGAGGTCATCCGCAAGGAGCGCGACGGGGACTACTACCTGGGCCATACCGTACAAGTGATCCCGCACATCACCAATGAGATCAAGGATCGTATCCGGGCCTGCGCGCGGCACCATCGCGCCGAGGTGTGCATTGTCGAGATCGGCGGCACGGTCGGCGATATCGAAAGCCAGCCGTTCCTCGAGGCCATCCGCCAGATGCGCTCGGATGTAGGCCCCGAGAACGTGTGCTACATCCATGTCACCCTCATCCCGTTCATGGGAACCGTGGGTGAATTGAAGACCAAGCCGTCCCAGCACTCAGTCCGGGAACTGCGAAGCCTCGGCATCCAGCCCGACATCCTCGTCACGCGTTCGACCAAGCCGGTCTCGATCGAGATCAAGCAGAAGCTGTCGCTATTCTGCGATGTGCCTCTGAACGCCATCATCTCGGCCGAAGACATCACCGGGTCGCTCTACGAAATCCCCATACACATGGAGCGCCAGGGCTTCGCCGACATCACTCTGGACGAGCTTCACCTTCCGCGCCGGACGCCCAATCTGTCCGACTGGCAGGCGATGGTGGAGCGCATTCGTTCCCCGAAGCACACCGTGAAAATCGCGATGGTGGGCAAGTACGTCGACCTGCACGACTCGTACCTATCGGTGACTGAGGCGCTGCACCACGGCGGCATCGCCAACGACGCGCGCGTCCAGATCGACTTCGTTGATTCGGAGGAGATTGAGAAGCACGGCGCGGCCAAGTTCCTCACGGACAAGGACGGGATCCTCGTCCCCGGCGGCTTCGGCGACCGCGGCATCCCCGGCAAGTGGGAAGCGATCCGATATGCCCGCGAGAACGCCATTCCGTTCCTGGGGCTGTGCCTCGGGCTGCAGTGCGCGGTCATCGAGTACGCCCGCAATGTCTGCGGGTTGGACGACGCGAACAGCCGCGAGTTCGACGAACTCACCCCGCACCCGGTAGTCATCTACCTCAAGGAGCAGGAGTACATCACCGAACTAGGCGGCACGATGCGCCTGGGGCAGTATCCCTGTGCGCTGGAGGCCGGTTCGCTGGCCGAGAAGCTGTACGGCGAGTCGACGATCGGCGAGCGGCACCGCCATCGTCTCGAAGTGAACAACGCCTATCGTCAGCAGCTTTCGGAGTGCGGTCTTCGATTCTCCGGCACCTCCCCGGAGGGCGACCTCGTGGAGATCGTCGAGCTACCCGGCCACCCGTACTTCATCGCATCCCAGTTCCACCCCGAGTTCCAGTCGCGACCGAACCGAGCGCACCCGCTCTTCCGCGGCTTCATCGAGGCCGCGGTGAAGAGAGTAAGCACGTGCGAGTGTAGCGACCAAGAGTAGCCGCCCGCCTCATCGCCTATTATGTAAACGCATCAGTAAGCGGCTCCTCCAGGGGGCCGCTCAGCGTTTGGGGATTGCCGTCCGCTCTCTGCCCCGGAAGCGGCCTCTAGCCGTCCCCCTCCCATACCCTCCTGCGGCGGGTCCACGGGAGGGGTGCCCGGTAGCCGCCGGAGCCGCCGTAGGCGGCTCAAGCGGGCGGGGTGGGGCCGTCCAGGAGCCGCTAGCCACCTGCCGTTATCTGCCGTTCACTCTGCTATCTCTGATCTACTATCTGTTATCTGCCTTCACCTACCATGCCATCAATCCTCGACGAACTGAACGAAGAACAACGTGAAGCCGCCGCCACCATCAACGGCCCGGTGCTGATCTTCGCCGGAGCCGGCAGCGGCAAGACCCGCGCGCTGACCTACCGCATCGCCCACATGGTCAAGGGCGAGCGGATTCCCCCGGAAAGCATCCTCGCGGTGACCTTCACCAACAAGGCCGCCAACGAGATGAAGGAGCGCATCCGCCAGCTCATCGGCGACAAGGCCCGGCGCATCTGGGCCGGCACCTTCCATTCCGTCTGTGCCCGGATGCTACGCGCCGATGGGCACCACATCGGGATTCCCGACAACTTCGTCATCTTCGACACCGGCGACCAGTCGTCCATCGTCAAAGAGGCGCTGTCGGTCCTCGACAAGGACCCCAAAGTCTACAAGCCGGACGAAATCCTTAATAGGATCAGCGGCGCTAAGAACGAACTAATCACGCCGCAAACTTATCGCAGGCATCGCAAGGGCCCGTGGGACGAGACGGTGCACCAGGTCTACGTGCACTACCAACGCAAGCTGCGCGAGAACAACGCGCTCGACTTCGACGACCTGCTGATGGAAACCGAGCGCCTCCTGCGCGAGGTGCCCGAGGTCCTGAAGAAGTACCATGACCGTTTCCACTACGTCATGGTCGATGAATACCAGGACATCAACCACGCGCAGTATAAGTTCGTGCAAGCTCTCGCATCGAAGAGCCGGAACATCTGCGTCGTCGGTGACGATGACCAGAGCATCTACGGCTGGCGCGGCGCGAACGTCGGCATCATCCTCGCGTTCGAGCACGACTACCCGGACGCCAAGGTCATCAAGCTGGAGCAGAACTACCGCTCCACCGGCAAGATCCTCGAATGCGCCTACGAGGTCATCAAGCACAACAAGGGCCGCGCCGAGAAGAAGCTGTGGACCCGCAAGCCGCCCGGCGACAATCCGGTGCAATACGAGGCCGTGAGCGCCGAGGAAGAGGCCGAGTGGGTCGCCACCCTCATCAAGCAGCAAGTCGCCTGCACGGACTTCCGCTACGGCGACTACGCGATCCTCTACCGCACCAATGCGATGTCGCGGGTGATGGAGGAGGCGCTCATCGCCAACAGCCTCCCCTACCAGGTGGTCGGCGGCGTCAAGTTCTACGAGCGCGCAGTCATCAAGAACGTCATCGCCTACCTGCGCGTCCTGTACAACCCGGCGGACAGCGTCTCAACTCGCCGCATCATCAATACCCCAACGCGCGGCATCGGCGACAAGACCATCGCCGAACTCGATCGCATCGCCTTCGCGCGCAATGTCTCGATGCTGGAGGCCTGCAAGCACATCGAGGAGTCCGAGGACCTCCAGGACCGGGCCAAACTGGCCGTCGAGCGCTTCGACACCATGATGGCAAACCTGCGCAAGACCGCCGAGACCGCCGATCTCGTTACCCTCACCCGCGCGGTCGCCGAAGATACCGGATACCTGGCGCACCTGGAGAAAAGCGACGCCGCCGACGATGCCTCGAAGGCCGAGAACATCAAGGAATTCTCCTCTCTCGCCAAGCGCTTCCAGGATACACGAGAGGATGCCAACCTCGGCGCATTCCTGGAGCACATCGCCCTCATGTCCGACATCGACCAGGCGGAGGACATAGGCAACCAGGTCTCGCTGATGACCGTCCACGCCTCCAAGGGCCTCGAGTTCCCGGTAGTGTTCGTCGTGGGGATGGAGGAGGGCATCTTCCCGCACGAGCGCAGCATGGGCGATGAGTTCCAGCTTGAGGAGGAGCGCCGCCTGGCCTACGTGGCGATCACCCGCGCGGAGAAGATGCTGTATTTCACGCACGCCTACCGCCGGGTCATCTACGGCCAACCGAGCCAGCAGCGCCCCTCGCGCTTCCTCAAGGACCTCCCCGACAAGCTCATCACCCGCCGGCTGGAGATCAGCCAACTGGCGAAGGGCTCCTCGCTCGACCGCGAGGATACCGACGTGCAGGAGACGGTGGTTGGAGGAAAGTCGATCAATGTCACCGAAATCATGCGCCGCGCCCAGGCCAACCAGCTTCTCGCGGCCCAGCGGCGCGTGGACACCTACGAGGCGAAAGAGGCCGAGCGGGCCGAACAGAAAGCCGCCGCCAAGCAGCCCGACACGTCCGCCTCGAAGCGGACCGCGCCGCAGTCCTTCAGCCGCCGCCGCAAAGCCGAGCACATCCCCACACCCGAGGCGGACCTGCCGTCCCTGAAGACAGGCGACCGCGTAGAGCACGCGAAGTTTGGCAAGGGCATGGTAGTCTCGGTAGAAGGCGAGGGCGCATCTCTGACCTACGTGGTAGCCTTCCCGAACCAGGGAGTGAAGAGACTGTCGGCAGCGTTCGCGAAGCTGGAGAAGGCGTGAACGGCAGGAGACAGAAGTTAGGAGCCAGGAGCCAGAATGCCGGCTCCGCGGGCGAGGGGAGCGAGCATGGCCAACCGGGAGCATGTGGCGAAGCTGCTGGAGGGAGTGGAGGCGTGGAATGAGTGGCGGAAGGCCAATCCGGACTGGGACACCATCGATCTGTACGAGGCCGACTTGGTCCAGACAGATCTGACTGGCTTCAACCTGACCGGAGCATACCTAGTGGGGTCCGACTTGCGCGGGGCCAGACTATGCGGAGCGCGCTTGATTGGAGCAAGTCTGTGCCAAGCTCAACTGGGCGGGGCGGACTTCAGCCGAGCACGGCTCGACCGCGCGATTTTCACGAATGCGCCTCTGCACAGAACGAATCTGTGCGGGGCAGACCTGACCTATGCCGATCTGGGCTATACGCGCCTTGAAGACGTGAACCTTCGCGGGGCAAGGCTGCGACGAGCCTATCTCAAGGAATCCATGATGCGCAGGGTGGACCTGAGAGGGGCGAACCTGCGCCAGACGGACCTCAGTGAGGCGTTTCTGTCCCATGCGGACGTGAGTGGGGCGAATCTGACCGACGCCTACCTATGCGATGCCTATTGGTGCGAGGTCAAGGCCTGCGGGGCTCGTTTCGACAAATCCAGACTGCGCGGGTTCAGGGCAGCCCGCTGTGACTTCACGGGCGCAACCTGTGCAAGAGCAGACTGCGGCGACCACTTGCGTGGTGAGCCCAAGTGGCAATGGTTCGCGCCGGGTGAGTTCGCGAAGTTATACAGTGACGCCTTCGCGGTCGAGATGTTGTTCGAGCGCGGCGTGCCGTTCCGGGCAATCGGGCAACTCGTTGATGCACTCGGAAGTGCATGGCGACAGGAGCACTCGGGCGGCTCTGCCGTGCCGGATGCCATCGAGGTTCGCCCCAACGACATCGTCGTGAAGCTGGGGGCCGGCCCGGAGAACGTTGCGCCGCTGCGCGAGTGCTGCGAGGAGACCATCAGGGAGTTCCTGCAGATGTCCGGTGCCGCCGACGGGGAACGGGCGAACATGATAGCCCGCAACTCGTCCTACGCCATCGTGGGCAAGTTCTCATCCCCGGAACTGCAGCGGGCCCTCGGCAGCGCGATCACCATCAACCTTGTGCAGGGCGACCAGGTGGAGACAAAGGTCCTTGGCAATCCCCACCACTTACAGACCAACGTAGGCGAGGTCAACGTCCTCGGCGGCGTCGTGAACATCGCCGATGTCATCAGCCGCCAGTCGATCCAGCAGGGCATCACTGGCGCGGCCCTCGCCAACGCACTGCAAGACGCATACGGTGCAGGCAACTTCGAAGCTCGTCTGGCCGAGGTCGAGAGCGCCTTCGCGAAGCTTCCCGATGACCAACAGCAGGCCACCCTCCAGCAAACGAAGGCCGCCATCAGCCCGGACATGAAAGGCTTCCTGCTCAACGCTCTCGCCAACGCCACCGGCGGCCTGTTCGCTGGCGGGCTTCTGAAGCTCATCGGCGGCTGACCTCGCGGGCGAGACGCCCGCGCCACGCGAGGGCCGGGTGAGGCCGCTGTCCGCCGTCATTCTGGCTCCTAACTCCTGGCTCCTGACTCCGCCGTTTCCGGAGGTCCTCCCATGCCTTACTGGTCCGACATCGACCCATCCACCGTCCCCCACCTCACCTGCACTCCGCCGGGGCCGAAGTCTGCGGAGTGGCATGAGCGTGCTTCACAGCACATGAAGGGGTACTCGTCCCAGGTGCGCCTGTTCCCAGTCTCGTTTGAGAGCGGGCATGGGGTCACGTTGACCGATGTGGACGGGAACACCTACATCGACTTCTCCAGCGGCATCTATGTGACTTCGCTCGGCCATTGCCACCCGAAGGTCACCGAGGCGGTGCAGAAGGCTGCCGGGCAGTTGATGAATTGCCACGACTTCACCACCCCGATCAAGGCGCAGCTTCTGGAGAAGCTCGCCTCGATCACTCCCGGCGATCTGGGCGGCGTGCAGCTTTACGACTCCGGCACCACTGCCGTCGAGGCGGGCCTGCGCATCTGCCGCGCCGCGAACAAGCCGAAGTTCGAATTCATCAGCTTCCACCGCGACTTCCACGGCAAGACCCTCGGGGCCAGCAGCCTCGCCCGCGTGGACTTCACCCAGGGCGAGCGAGCGCCGGGTTTCTTCCTCACCCCGCGGCCGTACTGCTACCGCTGCCCGTTCAAGATGACGCACCCCGAGTGCAACCTGCACTGCCTGAAGTTCATGGAGACGGTCATCAAGGAGGAGACGACCAATCAGGTCGCCGCCGTCGTCCTCGAGCCGATCCAGGGCTGGGCCGGCAGCATCGTGCCGCCGGACGACTTCATGCCCGCATTGCGCAAGCTGTGCGACGAGCGCGGGATGCTGCTTTTCGCCGATGAGGTTCTCACCTGCATGGCCCGCACCGGGAAGATGTTCTGCGTCGATCACTGGGATGTCGTGCCCGATGTGCTGACCCTCGGCAAGGGCTTCGGCAACGGCTTCCCGATCACGGCGATGATCGTCTCCGACAAGTTCAAGGATCAGGTCGAGAAGATCAGCGCGAGCACCTCCTACGGCGGCAACCCGATGGGCTGCGCCGCGGCGCTGGCCTCCATCGAGGTAATCGAGGAGGAAGACCTCGTCCGTCGCTCCGCCGAACTGGGCGACTTCCTGCTGCAACGGATGCAGGAGATGAAGGACCGCCACCCGCTCATCGGCGACGTTCGCGGCAAGGGCTGCCTGCTGGGGATCGAACTGGTGAGGGACCGCGAGACGAAGGAGCCTGCCGAGGAGGAGGGTTACGCCGTCTACCGGCGCGCCTTCCAGAAGGGCGTCGCCTGGGTCCCCGCGTGGCATATCCTGCGCCTGTCGCCGCCGATCATCATGCAGCGCGAGGTCGCCTCGAAGGCGATGGACATCATCGAGGAGAGCATCGGCGAGATCGAGAAGGAGCGTGGGTATGTCTGAGGCCGCTGTCGTCACCGGGGCCGACATCGTCGCCGGCTTGCGCGAACTGGGGATCGCGCCCGGCGACCTCATCTTCGTGCACGCGTCGCTGAGCAGCTTCGGACACGTGGAGGGCGGCGTCGACACCCTCATCGACGCGCTGTTCGAGGCGGTCGGCCCCGAGGGCACGGTCGCGATGCCGGGCTTCACCTTCCAGCAACGCGAGCACGACCCCACCGTCTTCGATGTCCTCAACACGCCCGTGTGGGCCAGCCGCGTGTACGAGCGCTTCCGCACCCGACCGGGAACCGTGCGCAGCCATCACCCGAACCACTCGGTCCTGGCCTCCGGCGCGAGAGCGCGCGAGTTCGTCGCCGAGCACGGCCCCTACCCCTGCCAGGCCCCCAGCCCCTTCGCCAAACTGGCCGAATGGGGCGGGAAGCTCCTGCTGATGGGTGTGTCCCACAATTCGAGCACAACGCTGCACGCGGTTGAGGAGCATGAGAAGCTTCCCGAAGTCGGCTACGCGCTGATCCCGGACGTGATCCTGCGCGACGAGGAGGGCAATGAGCGCCCGGTAGTGGCCTTCCAGCACTGGCGCGACATCCCTTATGAGTTCAACCGCCTCGACCCGCTATTCGTAGCCGCCGGCGTGCAGCAACAGACCCTCATCGGCGACGCCATCGTGCGTTGTCTCGACGTGCGGGGCATGTGGGATGTAGCGGCTGAAGCGGCGCGGCGCGACCCGGCGATCATGCTCATGCAGGGGGGACAGCGCGAGGAGATACCCGTCTGCCGGGCCGACCTGGAGCGGGCCGTGACTAACCAGAGCCCTTCCGTATAGTCACCGCGAAGTGCCCATCGCCTTCCGCGGTCTCGGCGAGGTACCCGGCCGCCTGTGCCGCCCGCTGCACGTTGCGGGCCTGCATCTCCTGATCGACCAGGACCGCCAGTTCGCCAGCAGCGAGAGCGTCCAAGCGCTTCTTGGTCTCGATGACGGGCACCGGGCATTTCATGCCACGACAGTCGAGTGTTTCCTGCATCAGAACGCCCCCTTCATCGTTCGTCTTGCCACCCTGCCGGACCCATTCACCCGATCCCGCGCTACTCCACTCATACACTGCCACGGGCGCAAGCCCGCCGCTTTGCAGCGCGGAATCCGCCGCATCGAAGGCATCGTCGGCCAACTCGACTGCGACGCCACAGTCGCCGGAAAGCTGCACCGGCCTGGGGATGACTCGATGCGCGACACCGGCCTCCGCCAGAACGTCGGCGGCGGACATGGCGGCGTGGGTGTTCGCGAAGGTCAGCAGGTAAGGCATGGGCAGGTGCACCGCCTGGTCTATGACTGAGAGCCGACTGCCCCGAAGACGGAATAGGCGCGACATCCCCATCGCGCGTGGGGCGCGCCTTCCCCCCTCTCCACCAAACGGAGGGGGCAGGGGGTGCTATATGCATTACTCACATCTTGTGAGCGAGTCGTTGGAGCCGTTAAGCCCCCGAAGGGGGCGTCGGAGGTTAGCCGTGGGCGCAAGCCCACGGTACTGAGCATCCTACACGGTCAGTAAGCCCCCGATAGGGGGCGACACAAGTGGCTGCGGGGCTTATCCTGTACCGCCCCTTCGGGGCTGATGGGCCATTGGGGGCCGGGAATCCGGGGGCTTGCGCCAGGCTGGCGCTTGCGCCAGCACGGCTAACGTCCGGCACCCCTTCGGGGTGCAAAGGCGAAACGGTCAGACCGTCTCGACTCCTCCCCACCAAGATGTGAGTAATGGATAGCAGGGGGTGAGGTCGCCGGTCGCCCGCCCCAGCATTACTACGCCGCTTTGACAACCGGCGAACGAAGCGCTCGGAATCTTGTCAGAAGCTGACCGTATCCCAAGATGAAGCGCGAACGGCATTGAACCACGGAGACAGAAAGGGCACAGAGAACGACTGGAAAACGGCCCGTCTGCCCCATGATAGACGCTCAAGGACGGCGCCGTTCACTGTGTCCCCTGTGTCTCTGTGGTCAATCGCCGTCCATTTCTACGCAGGGCATCTCAGTGCCGAGCAGGGCCGCACAACCGGCGTAGTAATACTGAACGAGCCTTTCGACGTGCGCTTCCCTACTTCCCGATCACGGTCACCTTCGGCGGGTAGAGGTAGTCGAGGTACTTCTGGGCCACCTTCGCCTGGTCGGTGTCGCCCTCGTGGATGTACACGCGGTAGCGGAAGTTGAGTTCTTCGCCCCCCGACAGCGTGTAGTCCCCGCGCTTGCTATGATCGCCGGTGAAGTCGTGGATGCCCCAGCAGTTCGCCGTGAACAGGCCATACCCGCGCACATGCCAGTAGGTCGGGTAACGCAGGTTCCCGGGGGTGTCCATGATGGTGATGCCGGCGACGCCGGATGACACCGGGCCGTAGTAGTCCACCCATTCCGCCTGCTTGCCCCAGTTCTCGTCGTCGTTGATGCCGCCATAGCTGTTGCGGATCGTGCCGCCATTGGGCACTTCCATGCTCGCCGCGACGCGCACCGACAGCGTGCCGGCCTCCTTGGTGTCGCCGAAGTGGATGCCCTGATAGCTGGCGGCGAGCGTGATGTCCCAATCCATGATCCGGCCGCTGTCGGGCAGGTTGTACACGGTGATGCTGGTGTATTCCTCAAGCAATTCCTCGCCGGAGGCGCTAACCCAGTCGCTGATGGCGAAGATCTCGCCATACACCGGGCCCTGGCCCAGCACGAGCAACTCCTGGTTCACGGTGGAAGCGTGTCCGGGCATCTCGCTCCAGTTGTCCTGATCGTTGACGGAGCCTTGGGCGACGTACATCGACTTGTGATGCGGATGGTCCTTCGGGGCGAAGTTCGTGACTTCCGCGCCGCCGGGACCGTAGATGGGATAGCAGTACGGCCGCGCGATCCCCTCTTTGACGACGTAGCTGGTGAAGAGCTTGCCGCCGACCACGATGTCCGCGCGCTCCCCATCCAGCAGGTTCACATGCACGTGCTCCGCCTCGGCTCCGCAGGCCTCTCCCTCGCAGGCTTCCTCGCCCGGCGCGACGGCGAAGAACTTCCTCTCACCGGCCTTGATCGAGGGAACGATCCACGTGATCTGCGAGCAGCCCTCCTCATCGCAGCCACAGTCTTCATCCTCGTGACCGCAGCTCGCCGGCTCGCACTGACAGGGGACCGGAGCCCCGATCTTCCCCGACTCGTCCGCTTCATACAGCGAATGCCCGGTATCGCAGCCACCGCCGCCGCCACACTCAGACCGGACGATCACGTTCTCCCGGTCGTGGGGGCCGCCCTCGACCATGAGAAGCGTGCCTTTCTTCAGGCTTTTCGACATTATGATAACCTCCTGGATGAGTTGATCCGCTTTGTTGTCTCCCCCGGGTGCGCCGAGCGCGTCGAGGGTATTCGCCTGTATCCCGCCAAAACCTCCACCCGCCCTCATCGGCGGGCCATCACCGCGGTGCGTCCACGAGGCCCAGAATGTTATCGCAGGTGATCCTCTGAAACGCTTCGTCATCCAGTCGCAGCGCCCGCAGCTTCGCCAGCTCGATGGCCGGATGGACGAGCGGGCCGCCCGAACCCCACACGATCTTGTCGCTGCCCAATGCCTGGAGTGCGGATGCCAGCTTCCACGGAACCGCCGAACCCGAGGTTTCCAGGTACAAGCTGGCGTGTTCATAGGCGAGGGCGATGGTCTTGTCTACGAGCGTCTCGTCCGTCGTCGAGCCAAGATGAGCGATGATCGTGTTGCAGTCGGGCGTCTCGGTGGCCAACAGCGCCACGATGTCCAGCCGGCCGGCGATGTCGATCATCAGCGGCACGCGGGCCTCGGCGCAGCGACGCGAGACCGCCAGTATCTGTTCGTGGACGATCTCATCCAACTCCCCGAGGTGGACCTTGACGCCCCGGCACTGAAGCTGAGACAGCGCCCGCGTAAGCTCCAGCGACGCCAGGATGCCCTCCGTCGGCACGACGTGCGCGAAGGGGATGAAGCGATCCGTAGCCGCTACACACACCTGGTACATCAGATCATTCGACTCGCGACTAGGGAGGCATTCGGCGATGAGCGCGGCCCGGTCCACGCCGGCTTCGTCCATGGAACGCAGTATCTGCTCTGCGGAGAACTCCCGGCGGTACGGATCGTTGCCCTTCACAGTGACATGACAATCGACGATCATCTGGTCATCTCCCATGCAGCACCTGGCGCGAGTTCTGCGGTGCAGATGACCGCTCCTAACCCCGGCTGGCAACACTCGCGCTGATGTGCTATTATTCCTCGCCCCGTGGCGCAGGCCTTCCGCGTTGGTGGGATCGGCGCGCTATGGCGACGCCGACGGGGCCGCTGGCCCGCGCGCTGTCAAAGGGAGGTGCTCCCGAGGCATCCGGCGAATTCCTCCTGCGTTACCGCGAACCCCGGTGCGGTGTGAACGCACCGCCTTCTGTGCTGGCCGCGATTTCGGCGACTGTAAGGGTATCCTTCATGTCGTCCAACCCCGGAGTGTATGATCGATGGACATTAAGGCCTGTCGTGCCGCAACCATCAGCGCCACCAAGTGGCTGCTGACCCAGCAGGACCCGGACGGCTCCTTCCGACCGGTGGAGAGGGGCGTTGCCTCCTATCACAAGGTGCCCTATGCACTCGCTCTGATGGGTCAGGGAGAGCGCGTCGCCAAGCTGTGCAGTTGGATCAGCGCCAACGCGATGGATGAGGACGGCGACCTCACGCTGCTGTATCCCCGCCAGGGCCTGCACAGCCAATTCTACCCCATCGCGAACGCATGGGTCCTCATCGGTGCGCAGGTGAGCGGCCAGTTCCGCGTGTCGGTGCCCGCCGCCGGGTTCCTCACCTCCCTGCAACACCCGCAGACCGGCGGCTTCCTGCAAGGCGGGCCCGAGGCCGCCCTTGACTCCGAGCAGGACGCGATGACCACGGCTACCGCCGGCCTCGCGTGCCTGTACGCCGGCCAGTTCGAGGCCGCGGAGAAGGCGGGCGATTACCTCGTGCATCTTCTCGAGGCCCAGCCCGCCAGCGCCCCGCGCCTGTTCTTCGTGACCCGCAACGGTCTCGACCTGGTGCGGGAGTACCCTGAGGAAGAGGCCGCCGCTTACGCCATCGCCGTCGGCAAGGAGCAGCAGTGGTATCATGTCGCCGGGCTTGCGGCGGGCTTCCTCGCGCGTCTGTCCGAGGCCACCGGCGATGAGAACTTCCTGTCCATCGCCGGCCAGTACCTCAACGCCGCGGACTCGTGCGGCAGCGACCGCTACACTGCCGAGACCAGCGCGTTCTTCGGCTGGGGAGCCGCCGTGCTCCACGCCGTGACGGGCATCGCCAACTTCCGCCGCATCGCAGTGGCCGTCGCTGACGGCTTGCTCGAGGTGCAGCTTGCGAACGGGTCGTGGCTGAAGGCATCCTTCGGCGAAGATGAGGAATCCGATGTGGTCGACGCGACCGCGGAGGGCATCATCGCCATGACCGCGATCCTGCAGGCTTTGGCGACTGGGGAGTAGCGCTCTCGTGTCCACGCGACTCCGGCATGGCTGGAACCAAAGGAGGGGTTGACCACGAAGACACCTGGGCACGAAACGGCCAAGCCACTCCTGTCTGGCCTTTGTTGTCGTTTCGTGTTTTCGAATCTTCGTGGTTGAAGCCGTTGGTCCGTTCCGCAATCCCGCACGTGTTGAACGCAAGTCGAGTTACGAGACACCATAGGACCTCCTATCGCAACCGCCGATTACAAGGGAGAGTTTGGACATGAGCAATTCCGATTCCATTGGCTGGGGCGTCATCGGGTGCGGCAACATCGGTCCGTGGCATGCTGAGGCCGTCAGCCTCGCGTCCGGCGCCGAATTGGTGGCGATCTGCGACCTCATCCCCGAGCGCGCGCAAGCCCTCGCCGACAGGTTCGGCGTCAAGGATGTCTACACGAGCATCGACGAGATGCTGAAACAGGAAAGCGTCCAGGCCGTCAGCATCTGCACCCCCTCGGGGATGCACGCCGAGCACGGCATCCAGGCCGCCTGCGCGGGCAAGCATATCCTCAGCGAGAAGCCGATGGACATCGAGCTGGCGAAGATCGACGCCCTGATTGCGGCTGCGGCTGAGAACGACGTCAAGCTTGCCGGGGTCTTCCAGCGCCGCACGTATGAGGCCAGCCAGCAGGTGCGCGAGGCCGTCCAGACCGGGAAACTCGGCAAGCTGGTCCTCGGCGACTGCTATCAGAAATACTTCCGCTCGCACGAGTATTACGCCAGCGGCGCCTGGCGGGCGACCTGGGACCTCGACGGCGGCGGCGCGCTTATGAACCAGGGCGTGCACGGCATCGACCTGCTCTTGTACATCATGGGCAACGTCAAGCGCCTGTCGGCATACGCCCGGCGCATCGTCCGCAATATCGCCGTCGAAGACACCGCGGTGGCGATCCTCGAGTTCGTGAACGGCGCGGTAGGCGTCATCGAGGGCACGACCTCCGTCACTCCCGGCTATAATTGCAAGATCGAAGTCTCCGGCGATGACGGCACGATCGTCCTCGATGAATCCACGATCACCCATTGGGACGTTCCGGGCGTCGAGAAGCCTGCCTCCAGCAGCGACGAAACCGCCGCAGGCACAGCCGCCGACCCGCTGGCCGGATTGGCGGTCGCCGGCCACGTGCGGCACGTCGAAGACCTCGTCGACGCGATCAAGAACGACCGCGAGCCGGCGATCGGCGGCAAAGAGGCCCGCCGCGCGGTCGAGGTCATCAAGGCCATCTACAAGTCGAGCCGCGAGGGCGGCAACACAGTAGAGCTACCCCTCAGCTACGAGGACGACGGCCCCGGAATCGAGGCCGAGAGAGTTGTAGAGTGGTAAGCCTGCTGTCTCCCCCTCTCCGCGTTGCCCGTCTATGGCGAGCCCGGAGAGGAGGCATAGGCGCTAAGCTAAGGCCAGACGCCGTTCAAGGAGGGGCCGGACTACGAGAGCGCCAGCCGTTAGGCGCTCGAAGTATCCGGCCCCAGCCGTCCGCGCAGGGGTGAACGGCCGGGCCGGATACTTCGCTGCGCTCGTAGTCCGGCCCCTCCACACGGCCCGCGCCGCCTAACTTAGCGCCTATGCTGGAGAGGGGGCAGGGGGGTGAGGTCGCCGTTCGGCCCCGGTCACCTCGCCGGGGCATCTTTCTTTCCGGGCGGCTGAAGGATTCCTTGCCCCGCAATCGAACTCTCCCCAGTCTTCGACTGCACTGATACCAAGGGAGGGTCCCCCTCATGTCCGACGCACGCCAGGCCCGGCTCGCCTTCATCGGAGCGGGCGGTTTCGCCACCAGTTCCATCTATCCCGCCGTGCCGCAGCTTCCGGTCATCGACCTCGTCGCCATCTGTGACATCGACCGCGCCAAGGCCGAGCGCAATGCCCGCAACTACGGCGCAAAGGCCGTCTACACCGACCTCGACGAGATGCTCGACAAGGAACAGCCCGACGGCGTCTTTTGCATCGGCGCAGCCCCGCAGCAGTACGAACTCGCCCCGCGCGTCCTCAAGCGCGGCATCCCCGTCTACGTCGAGAAGCCCTCGGCCAACACCTCGCCCGAGGCGAAGGAGATGGCGGAGATCGCCGAGGCCCACGGAACCTGGGGCCAGTGCGGGTTCATGAAGCGCTTCGCGTACTGCTACACCATCGCCAAGGAGATACTGGCGAAGCCCGAGTTCGGCGATCTGCACATCGTCAACGCCAAGTTCGGCCAGGGGCCCTATCCGCAGATATGGGGCATCGACTCGGCCAAGCGCGCGTTCCTCATCGGCCAGTGCTGCCACATCTTCGATCTCTGCCGCTTCTTCGCCGGTGATCCCAAGTCCGTCAGCGCATTCATCCGCCAGGTCTCCGACACCCAGTTCACGTATCTCATCAACGTCGAGTACGCGAACGGCAGGATCGGCCACATCAACCTCAGCGCCCTCGAGCACACCGACGGCTTCCGCGACATCTTCGAGCATCTCGAATTGGCCGGCGTCGGCACCAACATCGTCGTGGATGACATGGGCAAGCTGCGCTGGACGCCGAAGGAGGACTGGAGCAAGTCGGTCCCGCAGACCGGGCGCTACGAACACGTCTATGAGCCTTCCTGGACGGGCACCTCGAATAGCCTGCTGAAGAATGGCTATGTCGGCGAGGTGGAGAACTTCGCCCTGCGCTGCATCGGCGAGCGAACCACCGGCCCGGACCTGTGGGATAGCTACTGGTCGCTGAAGTTCGGCGAGGCCGTCTACAAGAGCGCCCACAATGGCGGGGCGAAGGTGGATGTGTGAGCAGAGCATCCCATCCACCGAAAGATCGTGACCGCGACAGTCCTGTTGCGGATGGCACGCAGCGCCGCTCGCGGTACGAGCAGGTCGTGGATGGGTCCCTCGCCGAGGAGGCGGAACGTCGCATCGCCCGAGGAGGACGCCGTATCCCGTTGGCGGAGGTCAGGGCGAGGTTCGGGGCATGAGTCTGCTGTCATCTTCGACGAGGCATTGTGATGCTGTGATACGATCCCGCCTGGGCGGGACGGCGCTGGCGGGCAAGACGCCCGCCCCACGCGACACTCCTGAGGCAGGCCACCCATGAACCTCCAAACCATCGCCATCTTCGGCGCCAGCGGCAAGCTTGGCCGCCACATTCTGCCGCTCCTGGCCGAATGCGGCATTGCCGTTCGCGCGCTCGTCCATAGGACACCCGTGACGGGCGAGAACGTCACTTCCATCGCCGGCGACATCACTGACGCCGCCACCGTGCGCGAGGTGATCGCCGGTGCCGACGCCGTCATCCAGATGGCGACCATGAAGGAGGACGCCGACACCTTCTTCGATGTCAGCCTCAAGGGCACGTTCAACGTTCTGGAGGCTTGCCGCTTCGAGAAGGTGGACCAGTTCATCCTCCTCGGCGGGGACGCGGCCCAGGGCATCTGGTTCTACCCGCAGCCCATTCCCATCGACGAGACCCACGCAGTCACGGCCTACCCCGGCTACTACGCCTTCAGCAAGGCGATGGAAGAACTCATGGCCGGGCAGTACCTGATCCAATATGGCGTGCCGGTCACGATCCTGCGCTCATCGTGGGTGTTCGAGAAGGCCGACCTGCTGAACCACTTTTCCCTACTCAAGAACGTGAACCCCGCCGAGAAGGGCCACGGCTTCGGCGAGCAGTCGCCCGAGGTCAACGCCCTCGTCGCCGCCGGGGAGGAGCGCGTGCCGATTCTGGTCAACGAGGACGGCGTTCCCTACAACCGGCACATTGTCCATATAGACGATGTGCTGCAGGCGCTGCGGCTTATGCTAGGCAATGAGGCGGCCATCGGCGAGTCCTTCAACATCGCCGCCCCCGCCGCGTTCAACTACCGCCCCGCCGCGGAGTACCTGTCCGCCAAGACCGGCGTCCCGACCATCGACCTGCCCTGCCCGGGCTACCACAGCTTCCAAATCAACATCACCAAGGCGCGCTCCATACTAGGCTACGCGCCGGAGAACGACATCTACACGATGATCGACAGAGCCCTCGTCGAGGGCTAGCGCCGTCCAAGACCGGGCACTTCAGTGCCCGGTGCTTAACCTGTGACGCTCCAGTGGAGCGTCAGCGCCAGCGCCGAGTTCACTCGGCGGCCGTGGGCAAGCAGGTCGCCACAAGTCAATCACCTGGGGCTGAAACCCCCAGGTCCCAAAGGAGGCCCCACATGCGCGAGTTCCACCACTACGGTATGCCGACAACCGAGAAGCAGCCGGGAGAAGTCTACGTCGAGGCGACGAAGGTGTGGGTCACCGACCCGCTCGCCCATCCGCTGAAGATCGAGTACCTGCGCTACGAGCCGGATAGCCCCGTCACCGGAATCCTGCACGACATGCCGCACATCGCCTTCAAGACTGACGATTTGAGGCGGGAGATCGAGGGTCTCGAGATCATCGCGCCCCCGTTCAAGCCGATGGCCGACCTGACCGTCGTGTTCGTGATGAAGGACGGGGCGCTG
>Ga0181520_10002323_pt1 | contig 35641 bp, 23 predicted proteins | sample PEATcosm2014_Bin_29_FD_132451 | JGI IMG/M metagenome (GOLD analysis project Ga0181520, IMG submission 132451) | Peatland microbial communities from MTU Mesocosm Facility, Houghton, MI, USA - PEATcosm2014_Bin02_30_metaG | ecosystem: Environmental > Terrestrial > Soil > Wetlands > Peat | place...
CCATCTCCAGAGTTTCGGCAATCTTGTCGTAGATCACCTCGAAGTCGAGGATGTAGCCTTCTTCCGAGCGAGGGCCATGCAGCGGGCGGTAGAAGGCGCAGAAAGTGCAATACTCCGTGCAAAAGTTGGTGTAGTTGATGTTGCGATCGATGATGTAGGTGACGACGGCCTCTGGGTGGAGGCGGCGGCGCACGGCATCGGCCTCAAAGCCCAGGCCGATCAGGTCGGGGGAGTGGAAGTGGTCGAGTGCCTGCTGGCGGGTCAGCGTCATAGCTTTGATTCTACCAATGGACGGGGTCGGCGGCCCGATTCTTTGACGGGGTCGGCCTGAAGAGGTTGCGGAAATCCAATTTAGGATGGCCAAACTGTGTTAAAACGAGACACACGTAACATTACGGGTTCCCTTTGCGGGGGCTGCGGAAAAAAGCCTTGCGCTTGCGGGCTATAGTGAAGATTGGCGACTCTCACGACCTTGCTCAGGCGTGACTAATCCAAGTAACACCACAATCCGGCCTCTGATTTTGGAGGTAGAACCGCCCGCGGAGCCTCGCATCCGGCGCTCGAGGCAAGCTGTGCCCCCGAAAGGGCGCACGCAGCCTGTCGAGCCGCCTGATTCGCGCGATGAGTTTGGCTTTGACGGCCATGATGCGACGCGTCTGGACGAAGCGCGCACGCGCCAAGACCGGCAAATAGACCGGCAAGATGAGGAGCGCCCCGATGGGCCGCGCTTCGGCGGGCCGCGGCTGGGGAAGCGGGGCAATCCGTGGTGGCGTCCGGCAAGTTCGCTGGGGCGCACTGCTCTGCTGCTGGCTGCGCTGTTGGTTCTGGGCGGGTTGAGCGCCTCGGCTTACCTGCTGAAGAATTTCATTGACCGCGACAACCGCTATCGAATTGCCGGGACGGGAAACATTGAGGCCAGCGGGCTGACCGAAGTGAGCCGCGCCGAGATGCTGCCGGTCTTTGGCGAGGACATTGGGCGCAACATATTCTTTGTTCCGCTTGGTGAGCGGCGCAAGCAACTGGAAGAGATTCCGTGGATTGAGCGGGCGACGGTGATGCGCCTGCTGCCGGACCAGATTCGCGTCTCGGTGGTGGAGCGGCATCCAGTGGCTTTTGTGCGCCAGGGGCAGCAGATTGGATTGGTCGATGCGGACGGCGTTCTGCTGACCATGCCGGCGGCGATGATGGCGCAGCGGCACTATTCCTTCCCAGTAGTAACGGGCATCAATGCGCAGGATGCTCCTGCGGCGCGCAAGGCTCGCATGGCGGTCTACCAGAGGCTACTTGCCGAACTGGACGCAAACGGGCAGCGCATCTCCGAGCAGATTTCCGAGATCGACCTGACGAACCCGGCCGACGCGCGGGTACTGCTGCCAGAGCAGGGGACGGATATTCTGGCGCACTTTGGCGAGGACCATTTCCTGGAGCGCTACCAGCGGTATAAGGCGCACATCAATGAGTGGCGGGCACAGTATCCCAAGCTGGCGGCTGTGGATCTGCGCTATGAGCAGAAGGTGGTGCTGGAGATGTCTCCCGGCTCCGATGTGGCGCAGGCAGCGGCCGAGGAACAGGGGGAGGCGAATTCGGCGAATGAGCAGGCTGCCTCCGGGGCCAAAGCACCAGTCGATTCCGATGGGTCAACACGGGGATTGAAATCCCCATCTCTCTCCGTCACGGATTCTTCGAAAACCATGAAATCGAGAGACAATTCTTCCGAACATGGAGCGAAGCCCAAACCTTTGGCGCAAGATTCCGCGCCCGCGGTGAAGGCAAAGCCCGCCAAGTCTGGCGCAGGAGCCTCAGCGGCGCAGAAGAAAACCGCGGCGCAAAAGAAGACTTCTGCGCAGAAGAGAGCGACGGCGCAGTTAAAGGCGACATCGCAGACAAAGGCAAAGCTTCAGAAGGCCTCTGCCGCGAAGGTTCTTGAGACGCAGGCCAACAAGAAGCGCGCGGAGGCCAGACGCGCCGCGCTGAACACGGTCAAACACAGGGATGCACCAACCAACTCTCCGGCCACATCCGCCGGGTTAGGTCAGTGAAAACGATGAGCCAGAATTCTGACAATCTGATCGTGGTGCTGGACATCGGCAGCAGTTGCACGCGGGTGCTGGTGGCGGAGATCTACGACGGCGCGCTGCGCTATTGCGGGCACGGAATCGTGGAGTCGGCGGGAATGCGCAAGGGACTGATTGCCGATTTGAACCCTGCCGCGCGGGCCGTGAAAGCTGCGTGCGAACAGGCCGAATACGTGGCTCGCATCAACATCGACGAGTGCGTGGTGGGCGTGGGCGGGCCACATGTGCGCGGCGTCAACAGCAGTGGCGGCGTGGAACTGGGCGGCCGAATGCGCGAGATCGACCGGGAGAGCGTGCGGGCAGCCGTGGAGCGCGCGCGCGCCGTGGAGCGGCCTGCCGACCGCGAGGTTTTGCATCTGCTGCCGCGCCAATTCATTCTGGACGACCAGCCGGGAATCTTCGATCCGGTGGGCATGGTAGGCAAGAAGCTCGAAGTGGATCTGCACATTGCCACCTGCTCAGGCAGCGCCTTGCAGAGCACCGTAACCTGCGCCAATCGGGCCGGCTTTGAAGTGACCGAGGCGGTGCTGGAGTCGATTGCCTCAGCCGAGGCCACGCTCTCAGCCGACGAGCGCGAGTTGGGCGTATGCTTGGTAGACATTGGCTGCCACTCGACCGACCTGGTGGTCTTTCACGAGGGCGCCGTGGTGCATACGGCATCGGTTCCCATCGGCGGCCAGCACTTTACCAACGATTTGGCAATCGGTCTGGAGATGCCGGTGGCGATGGCCGAGCAACTGAAACGGCAGTATGGCAACGCCGTGGTGACGGATGTGCGTCAGGACGCTGAGATCGAAATCGCCAACCCGCATCCGCAGATGCTTCGGCTGCGGCGGATGGCGGAGATTCTGGAGCCGCGCGCCTGTGAGCTGCTTTATTACGTGAAGGAGAGCCTGCGCGAGGGCCACGTGCTGGAATCGCTGGGTGCGGGCTGCGTATTGACCGGCGGCGGAGCGATGCTGCCGGGAATGCTTTACAACGCCGAGAGCCAGTTGCTGGTTCACGCGCGAACGGGAATGCCGGTGCGCCTCTCGCGGATGCCGGGCGAGCTGGTTCATCCCAGCTTTTCAGCGGCCATCGGCATGTTGCTGTACGCTCACCGAACCAAAGTCAACCGCGTGGCGGAAAGCAATACGCTGCGCTCCAAGCTGCGCGCGCTCTTTGCGGCCAGCTATTAACCGACAGAAAATCAGGAGGCGGAGCCCTAATGGAACAGTCGAAGAATGAAGCCGGCGGAATGCGCATTCAGTATCACGAAGAGGCAGTGCGCGGAGCCCGCATCAAGGTGATCGGCGTGGGCGGCGGCGGCGGCAATGCCGTCAATCGCATGATCCAGGCCCACATGGAGGGCGTGGAGTTCATCGCCGCCAACACCGATGTGCAGGCGCTCAAGATCTCGCAGGCGCCGGTAAAACTTCAGCTCGGGGTCAGGCTTACCTCCGGCCTGGGCGCTGGCGCCAACCCCGACGTCGGCCGCCGCGCTGCTCTGGAAGATTCCGAGAAGATCATCGAGGCGTTGGAAGGCGCCGACATGGTCTTTATCACCGCCGGTCTGGGCGGCGGCACGGGCACCGGCGCGGCCCCGGTCATCGCCTCGCTGGCCAGCGAACTCGGTATGCTCACCGTCGCAGTCGTCACTTGCCCGTTTGGTTTTGAAGGCAAGCGCCGCCAGCGCCAGGCCGAGCGCGGATTGAATGAGCTGCTGGAAAACGTGGACACGATGATCGTGATTCCCAACGAAAAATTGCTGGCCGTGGCCAAGGACGCGGGCTTCTTTGAGAGCTTCCGCATTGCCGACGACGTGCTGCGCCAGGGCGTGCAGGGCATCAGCGACATCATCACCATTCCCGGCATCATCAACCGCGACTTTGCCGATGTGAAGACGACGATGGCCGGCATGGGCCACGCGGTGATGGGCACGGCGGTGCGCTCGGGCGAGAATCGCGCCATTGAGGCAGCGCAGGCGGCGATGGCTTCACCGCTGTTGGAGGCGGGCGCAATCGATGGCGCGCGCGGCATTCTGATCAACATCACCGGTTCGAGCACGCTCAAGCTCTCCGAGGTCAACGCGGCTTCGTCGCTGATTCAATCCGCCGCGCACGAGGACGCCAACATCATCTTTGGCGCGGTTCTGGACGAGAAGATGGGTGAAGAGGTCAAGATTACCGTCATCGCCACCGGCTTTCGCGGCCAGATGCCGGAGCGCCGTCAGCGCATGTTGAATCCCGAAGAGGAGCCGGTCGGTTCGCTCTCGGCGGCCACTGCGCCGATTCCCACGGTTCCGCTGATTCCAATTCCCACAACGGCTGAGGAAGACTGGCCGCACTCGACGGCTCATGCGGTAGAGACCGCGCCCGTTGCACCCGCCGCGCCGCCGCGTTTCTTCTCGCAGGAGGAAGACGAGAAAGAGGAAGTGGCCGCGGCCGAGAATGAGCCGGAGGAGTCGAACTTCTTTTCTGCTTCCGCGCCGCTCAGACCGGTTGAAAGAGTTGAGAGTGCCGAGGCGGTCGATGGATTCGAGACTGCCGAGCCGGTCGAGGCGCATGAGGAGCAGGCAGCAGCTTACGAGCAGCCTGTCGCCTATGATCCAGCGGCTGCCTACGAAGCCGAGGAGATGGAGTTGGTGGCCGCGCCGGCGCGGCCCAAGTTTGCCGAGTTGAGCGAGGAGCCTGCCTATACGCCGCTGCCCAGGGATTATGCGCAGGAGTTTACCAGCAGCCGCACACCCGCGCCGCTGGACAACACACACGCCTACCCCGCGGCCACGCTCTTCCGCGAGAGCGACGATGCGGATGGGCACGATCTGGAGAAGCCGGCCTTCCTGCGCAGGCTGGGCTTCAAATCCTAAAGCGTTTTCTACTCAAGTGTTAACAACATGCTGGGTGCCCCACCCTCGCCGCGTTTTTGTTTTTGCGGCTAGGGTGGGTTCGCTCGACACCGGCCTTACAGGGCGCTGGAAACTCTCTAGTGCTTCATGTCCGCGACTTTCTTCGAGACATATTTGTCCAGCATCGCGGGAATCTCCGTGTTCATGCGCGCCACCAGACGGTCTTCGGCAAGCTTGGCCTGTTCATCCATGCCTTTGACCAGCCGGTCCTGCGCGGAATTCACCTGCTGGTCCATCGCGTCCATGCGCTTCTCAAAAACGCTGAGCCGCGCGTCCAGCGAGGGCGTCAGTTGGCCCACCGCACTGGCAGCTTGCACACGCAATTCCTGTAACTCTTTGTGTGTGTCCGCCAGTTCGCGGCCTTGCAGAAAGATCAATCCCAACAGCAGTAATAGAACCACCAGATTCCCAGCAAGAATCAACTGCATCGTTTTCAGCTTGCCGGCAAGGATGCGCACCTCCGCGCTGTCTGCCGCTTGCTGCGCGGCGACTGGCGGCGGGGGCTCGGGGCCTCGCGGCTGACCGTAACCAGATTGTGCCCCGGCATCCGTGCGGCGCACAGGCGCGGGCGGTGTGTAAGTGCTGGCGGAGCCGCCAAAGGCCACCTGCGTGGGGTAGTTCTGTCTTGCAGAACCGCCGGCAGCTGAGGCAGCGGCGGGTGCCGGCGAATAGGCGGTTGCCGCCGGGCCAGAGAGGACGCGCGTTGGCTCATGCATCATCCGCGTCTGCTCATGCGCCGGGGCTTGGGGCTCAAAGATCATTCGTGTCGGCTCATATTCCGCCGAGCCCTCGCGCTCCAGTACTCGAACCCGCAGCTCCGGACCTCCAGCGCCCAGGCGCAGCACATCCCCGGAGCGAAGCACTGCTCCACTGTCGGCGGGACGGCCGTTCAGGTAAGTTTCTCCGGCCGAACGCGCCTTGACCAGCCGTATCGCGCCATTGGCCACTTCGAGCGATCCATGCTCGCCCGCGACAGCGGGATAACGCCCCGCCGCAAGACTGACTTCACAATTCGGGTCCGTGCCAATCCGGATGCGGGATTGATTCAAAACCCATTTGCTTGATTCGCCGATTACGACAATCTCAATGTCCATGACCCAACCCAAGGCTAGCAGTCGCTGAGGCGGCAGCATGAAGGGCAGCGCGAAATCCCTTGTTTTGCAGCCACGCCGGTAAGGCGTCGCTGCCGCCATGGATACGGCACGATGGCCGCGCAATCCATGCAAGCTAGAGTAACACTGCTTGTGCGGGTTGTGGAGAGGCTTCTTTGCAGCCGAGAAATCCAATTCGGAAAACGGCTCGTCGCTCTCCGAGTTGGTCCTCTTCGCTTGCAAAAAAACGCCTCAGGGCAGTCGCATTTGAAATCGACTTGGCCAACCTACTGCCCAATCCTTATTGGCATTCGCAATTATGTTTGCATTCGCTAACTTGCTAGCCCTGCTCATGGAATGAGGCAACGGAAAAACGCATGAGGACGAGCGAAGTCGGCGAAAGGCGACTGTGAAAAGGGACGTAAAACGAGAGCGTTTTGGGCAAAAAGGGCGTGATTTCGGGCCAAAAAAGGGGCAAAACGGCGGTTTGCCGTTACTGATTGGTAACCTATGTGGAAATGTATGTTGTTTATAGTGTGGTTCTTAGAGTCGATTAGAGGATCAAAAGAGGGCCTCCACAGGGTAGGGGGGGTGGGTGTCGTCCAATTTCTTGGCGAAGAAAGGGGGAAAGCAAGGTGAAAAAAGAGGGACCAGGGACCAAGGGACCAAGGGACCAGGAAGTGAATCTGCGCGGATTCGAGATTGGAGTGCGGTCATCTGGGCCTCGGATTTGTTGCTGGTTTTATTGTGCACCGTTGGCCGTTAATTCTCTGCAAAATACCGGGCGCGCGGTGGGGCCATTTTGTTGGGCCTTCCATGAGCGGCCTGTCAATACTGGCTCAAAGTTCCAATGCGATTGCCCCGGGGACACCTAAAGAACTATTGACTGATCATGGCGGATTCATGGAGAATCGTCTCGCATGACGTCACGAGCGCGCGGACGAACTGGAAATAGCAAGCCGCGCCTGCCGGGCCCTCCCAGGAATTGATTGGCGCTATGAAAGGGCGAATTGAAATGAAAACCTTGGAATTGCATCTGCTCGTTCTCTGTTCAGTGCTCTTGAGCTTGTCTGCCTCGGCATGGGCTGTTACAAATCTGCCTTTCGGCCAGGTATCCACCGGTACCATCACTTCGCCGGCACAAACAGTAAAGTACTCTTTCAGCGCGAATACAGGCGATGTCATCGATTTTGCCGTCGATACCACCAGTGGCACACTGAACCCGTTGATTCAGGTATTCACGTCGAATGGCACGACGCCCTTCGCTTCGGCGGAAAATACATTTATTGGCTGTGAAGGGGGCCCGGTCGAATTGAATTCCGTCACTCTTCCCGCAAGTCCGGGAGGTACTTACATAGTTTGGATCTCCGACTGCGGCACCACAAACACAGGCGATTACTCGATTTATGCGCAACGGACAAACAACCCGTCTGGAGCAGTGAATCTTCCCCTCGATCAATCGGTGACTGGCACCATCGGCAGTGTGGTGCAAAGTAATACCTACACGCTCAGCGGCACGGAGAATGAAGTCCTGGACTTTTCTACGCTCGCGACGAGCGGCATTCTCATTCCAAGATTCAGGCTTTATAAACCCGATGGTTCCCTTCTCTCTTCCGCGGAAAACGTATTTACCGGGTGCGCCGGTGGCGAGCTGGAAATGAATACAGTCACACTTCCGGAAACGGGCACTTATACCCTTCTCTTTGCCGACTGTAACGACGTGAACTCCGGCGGTTATACGATGTTTGTTCAAAGTACGAATGATCCCGCAGGGACCATTACAGACATTCTCTGGGGCGAAGTACAACCTGGAACAATTGTTGCCGATGCCGGACTGGTGCAAAGTTCCACGTATACCTTCAGCGGCACCGCCAACGACGTGCTGGATCTAACGATAGTACCCGCAAACGGCAGCAGCCTCGATCCGAGGGTGCGCATTTACAACCCCGACGGGTCGCTCTTCACATCCGCGGAAAACACATTTACCGGCTGCGCGGGCGGCACTTTGTCGATGAAGAATATTACGATTCCGACAACTGGAACTTACGTTGCGCTCTTCGATGACTGCAATCACACAAACGGCGGTAATTACACACTCTCGTCACAATGTTTTGGGGTCTGCCTGCTGCCAGCGCCGGTTCTTACTTCCTTGTCCCCCAGCAGCCTACCCATAGGCAGCGGCGGCTTCACATTGACGGTGAACGGCGCCAACTTTGTTGAGGCCAATGCAAACTCCGTCGTCGAGTGGAATGGCAATGCCCTAACCACAACTTGGGTAAGCACCACACAAATGACGGCCACGGTTCCTGGCTCGTATATTGCCACCCCCAACGCGGCATCGGTTACCATATCCACTCCCGCGCCAGGCGGCGGAACCTCCGCGGCAAAGACCTTCCTGGCCATCGGCTCGCAGACCATCTCATTTCCCACCATCGCTACCCAGGTTGCGCTGACCACCGTGACTCTTGCGGCAACGGCCACCTCTGGACTTACGGTGAGTTACACCTCGCTTACACCGCTGGTCTGCACGGCTGGTGCCAACAGCGCATCGCTGATCGCCAGCGGGACATGCACAATCCAGGCTTCGCAGCCCGGAGACAACATCTATAACGCGGCTACGCCTGTCAACCAGAGCTTCACAGTCACTGCCGCCCCGCAGACCATCACCTTCCCAATCATTGCCACTCAGTACGCGTTGACGCAACTGGCTCTTCCGGCTACTGCCAGCTCAACCCTTGCTGTCAGCTACGCTTCCACTACGCAGGAGATCTGCACAGTCTCGGGAGCCACGGCTTCGTTGCTACTCCCCGGCACATGCACCATTCAAGCAACACAAGCTGGCAATGCAGCCTATGCGGCAGCCCCGATGGTTCAGCAAAGCTTCACCGTCTCCAAAGCCCAGCAGACCATCGCCTTCACGCCTGTCACCGGCACACAATACGCGCTGACCAGCCTGCCCATTTCCGCGACGGCTACCAGCGGCCTTGCGGTCAGTTTTGCATCGGCCACATCCAGTGTCTGCACTGTATCCGGATCAACCGTCTCGCTGCTGACTCCGGGTGCCTGCGTGATTCACGCCACGCAAGGCGGCAGCACTCTGTACTTCCCCGCTGCAATGGTTTCGCTGGACATTGCCGTGGCCAAAGCACAACAGTCCATTTCTTTCCCAGCCATCACCGCAACACAATACGCGCTGGGTCAAGTTACGCTTGCGGCCACGGCGAGTTCGGGACTTGATGTTACCTTTGCTTCGGCTTCGCCCGCGGTCTGCACCATCTCTGGAACAACCGCTTCGCTCTTGCAACAGGGCACTTGCATTGTGCAGGCCACGCAGGCTGGAAACAGTTTCTTCGCGGCCGCGCCGCTGGTGCAGCAGAATATTCCGGTGCATTTAGCGGCGCAGACAATAACTTTCCCAGCGCCAACAGCCGAGCAATTTGCGCTGACTCAGTTACAACTGACTGCCACGGCCACTAGCGGACTGCCAATCACTTACTCGTCGATCACACCTGCGGTTTGCACGGTAAGCGGCTCCACGGCCTCGCTGCTGGAGCAGGGCATCTGCTACTTGCACGCGACGCAGGCGGGCAACAATGTTTACTCGGTTGCGCAGTTGGTGGTGCAGAGTGTCATTGTGCATTTGGCCCCGCAAACTATAACTTTTCCGGCGATAACTGGGACGCAATTTGTGTTATCGCAACTAACTCTCTCGGCGACGGCCAGCTCGGGACTTACCGTGAGCTTCGCATCGGCAACTCCGGCGGTCTGCACGGTCAGCGGCACAACGGCTTCGCTGCTAACTACCGGCGACTGCGTGATTCATGCAACGCAATCAGGAAATGCCACGATTTATGCGGTTGCGCAGCTTGTTTCGCAAAGCTTCATCGTTCATGCAAATCCGCAGACAATTACCTTTCCGGCAATTACCACAACGCTAACTGCCGCATCGACACTGCCGCTGACTGCAACGGCAAGCTCGGGACTTACAGTTAGTTTTGCTTCGACGACGCCGGCAGTCTGCACGGTAAGTGGAACAACGGCTAACTTGCTGACTTCCGGAATTTGCATTGTGCAAGCGACGCAGGCCGGCAACGCCAATTACGCGGCAGCAACGCTGGTGCAGCAAAATCTGGTGGTGCACCTTGCCGCGCAGACCATAACTTTTCCGTCGGTTGCGGCGCAAGTGGCCGGAGCCAATGTAACTCTGGGAGCAACGGCGAGCTCGGGACTGGCAGTGACTTACACCTCGGTGACAACGCCGGTCTGCACTGTGAGCGGTTCGACAGCAACCATGGTGTCGGCCGGCGCGTGCGTGATTCATGCTACGCAAACGGGCAACGCGACGTACGGCCCAGCACCGCTCGTATCGAAGCAGATTATTGTCACCGCTGCTGCCGTGCAATAACTCACTGATCTCTTAAAGCCGGGGAGCGCAAAACAGCGCTCCCCGCAAGCGGCAGAGGCAGTCACTCAGTCTATCGGCTTTCGGATTAAAAAATCTCGGGAATAACTTGCCAACAGGGCTTGCTACACCGTCTTCGGTAACTCCGCGCCCTGCCGTAGCCGCAGATAAAGATAAAGCGGCCAGGCATGAGCGTGCGCGCAGTAAGGGATGTAAACCGACAGCCCCTCGGTCGGCAGAGAAGCCGAGTCCAGGCTGTCGCAGGCCGACCAATGGCCCGTCCAGTAGTTGGGAAAACGGCGCCGGTAGTTGGCAAAGCTCATCCCGCGCAGCAGTTTTTGCGCCTCCTCGGGCGCAAAGCTGGCCACGCCCAGAACCAGAGGCCCATTCAGCGCATACCAGAATCCTCCATCCTCGCGCGATCCGGCCTGCGTCTCCAGTTTCTGAATCGGCTTTTCAATCTGCTTTGCGCCCATCGCTTCGCCCTTCAACAAGCGCTCTTGAATCTCGCGGTAAAGCGCGCGCTTCCGCTCCACCGGCAGCTCAGGAATCAGCAGCGTAAATCCCTGCGGCTCCAGCCACATCTCCGCTTCTCCCACCGCTTGCCCATGCTGAAAGTACATCCGCCGCGGAAACGCTCGCGCGCCCCAGTCGCGTATATAAGCCTCGCGCAGACTCTCGCGATGCAGCCGCACGGCCCCGGCCAGCTCCGCTGAATCATCAACTCCCAGTCCCTCCAGGCCCGGTTTTTCCAGCGTCGCCGCCAGATCGCCCAGAATCACCACCGCCATTGCCGTATTCATGTGCGACTCCGAGCTATCGAAGATGCGGTTGTAAGGCTCGGTTGTCGGCCAGAAAAAGAACATGTCGTTCCAATCCGAGTTCCAAAGCTTCATCAGGCCGTGCCATCCCGTGCCGATCCGGTCGCGCAGAAACAGAAAGGCATCGCGCACATGCTCCAGGCCCGTCGCCTGCCCGCCATTCTCCGCCGGATAGTATGAAATACGCTCGGTCAGAATCGACTTGTCGCCGGTCGCGCGCAGGTATTCGTTCAGCAGCATGAAGAAATAAAGCTGCTGGTCGCTGGTCAGCCGCGGCCCATGCGGGCACCAGCCAAAACCCAGATCGTCCAGCTTGATCTCGCCGTCCGGCAGCGTGCGTTTCATGATGAAACGCAGCGTCGATCGCGCCAGCGCCGCGTTGGTGTGGCATAACGGCAGCGCCTGCTGCGCCAGATCGCGGCTGCTGGCCATCATGCCCCACTCGTAGTCGTAGACCATGCCTTGCGGAATCACCGTCTCGTCGTAATACTCCCGCCAGGTCGCCATCTCTTCCAGCACCGCGGCATTCCAGCGCATCTCGCGCCGCACTTCCATGTCCGCCTCATCCTTCAAGCCGGGAACAGCGCGGTTCCATTGCTGCTGAAAGTACGGCTCCGCGCCGTCGCCCATCGCCGCCGTGATTCTTGTCGCCAGCGGATCGATCTCTGCCGCGGAAAACACATAGCCAACCAAAAAATGAAAGACGCTCTGCCCGCCCGCCGGCAGCTTGCGCTCGGCGCGAATTCCCAGCCGAAGTATTCCGTCTGAATCTTGATCCGCGGTCAGCGTTGGCGGCGCTTCATCCTGCCCGCCAATCCGCCTCACAAAGAGCGAAGGCGGCGCGCCCTCGAAGCGGGACATTCTGCCTCCGCGCGAGAACAACAGCGGCCGCGGCTCCCTGGCATGAGTAATGCAGCGCACATGATCGGCCGCGCGCACTGCCTGGCTGCTGTAGCTAACCAGCTTGCGATCCGCATCCCACTCGGCGAAGATCTGCGCATACTCCGCGCCAACATCTTCGAGGTATGCAGCCTCCATCGCCTCCGCGCTCGTGTTCTCCAGCCGGACAGAAACTAGAAATGCAGAAGTCCCATCGCCCGCCTTGTTGGAAGGCAGCACCGAGATCGTCCGCGTGACCTTTAGATGGGGCAGCGGCGCGTATGTGTATTGCGCGTATCCCACGCCAAAAAGCTTCTCCGCCGATTGCGCCGAGGCCGCGTGAAGCCCCACCAACTCCACCCGCTTCCCCGCAGCCTCCACCGCCGCGGCGTTCCTTCCGGACCAAGGCTTGGGGCCTTGATTGAGCCGTCCCCACGCGCGCTCCCCGCTCAATATCTGGTACTCCCCGCTGGCGTGAGCAATCAGCGTGAGCCGGTAATTGCCCAGCAGAAAAAACGGGTCTTCCGGCAGATACGCCGCGCCGATCTTGCTTGAAGGCGATGCAAACGGCAGCGGGCCCAGATAGCGATAGCAAGGCAGCCCAGCCGCATCGTCGGCCCACTCCCCCATTCTGCGTTCCAGACTGTCGCCCGTCGGCGCGCCCGGCCCTAATGGTGAGATGGAAGCGGCAACCGGCACGGCAGCCGCGGTCTTGAGAAACGCCCTGCGAGAGAGTTCAAATAGCGCGGAGTTCATGAACTCCTTCTACCACGCGACTAACACTTCCCGCAACCGGAGCGCACCAGCCGATCAAATATCAAATGGATCGAAGAAATTCCGAAATCTATTGCCAACAGGAGAACCTCCGGCTTTGTGCATATCCTGATCTCGATACCGCCGAATTACGCCGTGTCGCGGGTGGTTGGTTACATCAAGGGCAAGAGCGCGGTCCACCTTGCGCGAACGTACGGGGAACGAAAACAGAATTATGTTGGCCAGCATTTCAGGGCGCGAGGTTATTTGGTATCGACAGTCGGCAGGGACGAGGCTGTGATTCGGGACTACATTCGCAACCAGAAAACTGAAGATGATCGCCTGGACCAATTGAACCTGTGGAAGCGGCCTGCCACCGACATGGGGGCTCAACTCAATCGGGGCCGCGTTAGCGTCTCCGCTCAATCCGCTTTGAGCGGCTCGCACCGTAAAGCCTCCGGCCTTGCCGGAAGATCCATATTCCTGTATCGAAGGACTCTTTCATCCCCTCCATCACGCCGGTTTTTCCGGCGCTTTGCGGATTATTTTCCCTCATCGACGCACAATCCGACTTTAGGCGGATTCATATTGAATAGTGGACGGAGTAGGATGCGAATCGTTGGTAGAAAGCCGCCTGTTGGCCCTGCTCTTCGCGACCGGCAGGATGCTGGAATGAAAAGGCGCATCTGAAAGCTCTGATGATTGTCAGTGCCGGCGAGAGGATTTTTTATGTGAAACGAGCAACTTATCGGATTGTGTTTTTGGCGTGATGTTCACTCTGGTTCTGCTGCCTGGTTTGGCAGCAGAGTGCGCGCAAGGCAATGCAGCCACGTTGACCGGAACCGCGGTCGACAAAACGGTCAGCGCGAAGTGTCGCTGGCCGTCAAATTCAACTTCTAACCGTTCTCTAGGCGCTCGGGTCTCCGGCCGTTTGTTGTTGTGCTAACTTTGCGTTCCCAGATCCCAATCTTGGAACCTGGGAACGCGTTTTTCAATGCAATCAATCGCGCGGCAAGACTTCTTCAGCGAACAGAAAACCGCCATGCGCCATCGCCTAAAACTCGCCTCCGTGCCCGGTCCGGCCTTGTGGATCGCAACTCCAGCGCCGGTCCAAATTATTGCCAAAGGCGCTGACATCGACGGCAATGTCCTGCCCGTAATTCATGCGCTGGAAGGGAGAAGCCAGCCATAAATCCGTATTGTTTTTTGTTTCTCCAGAGCCGGCGTTTGCCGCTCTCTGGAGCGTCGCGGAGAGTTGTGATTGCTCACTTCGCGACCAGCGATGCAAGACATGAAAGGTAGTAAAGCAATGCGTCCTCTTGCGGCATTTTTATTCTTGTTTGTTTTTACGTGCTGCATTTTTCCGCAGCCGCCCGCCAATCGTCTCGTCTTCGATGCCGCGGCGCCGCGGCCCGCGCCACGGCCCGTTCCCACGCAATTGGGAACCAGCCGCGCCCCCAACGGAAGCACAATCACCGTTAATAGCCAGTACCTGTTGCGCGACGGCAAGCCGTGGATTCCGGTCATGGGCGAGTTCCATTACACGCGCTATCCGGAAGCCTACTGGGAAGAAGAGATTCTCAAGATGAAAGCCAGCGGCGTGGATGTTATCGCCACTTACGTTATCTGGATTCATCACGAGGAGGTGGAAGGCCAATTCGATTGGAGCGGACAGCGGGATTTGAGAAAATTCGCCCAACTCTGCGCCAAGCACGGCATGTTGCTCTATCCGCGCATCGGACCCTGGGCCCATGGCGAGGTGCGCAACGGCGGCCTGCCAGACTGGGTGCTTGCCAAAAGCGCCGTGCGCGGCAACGATCCCGTCTATCTGGCCGAAGTCGCAAAATTCTACGCGCAGATCGGCCAGCAGCTTCACGGCTTGCTCTGGAAAGACGGCGGGCCCGTGATCGGCATTCAGATTGAAAATGAGTATGCGCTGAATGGACCTGGGGAGGGAAGGGAACACCTGGCCAAGCTCAAGCAGATGGCCCTGGCAAGCGGCTTCGACGTGCCCCTTTACACCGTCACCGGCTGGGACAGCGCCGTCGTGCCAGAGGACATGTTTCTGCCCGTCTATGGCGGCTATCCCGACGCGCCGTGGGACGAGAGCACGGGAGTGCTGCCGCCGGCCGAAATCTTTGCATTCCGCTTTGCCAACCGCGTGGCCGCCAATCTGGCCGCGCCAGACAGCCAGACAGAGGCAGGCCGCCACAATGCCGCTCTGCGCGACTCTGTGCCGTTTCTTACCGCCGAGGTGGGAGGCGGCATTGAAGACACCTATCATCGCCGGGTGGTGCTGGCCGCAAGCGACCTGGCGGCGGAGTTTCCCGTCCTGATCGGCGCCGGCGCAAATCTTCTGGGCTATTACATGTTTCAAGGCGGCGAAAATCCCGACGGACGCCTCACCACGCTTCAGGAATCGCAGCGCACGGCATATCCCACCGATGTTCCAGTTAAGAATTACGACTTTCAAGCGCCGCTCGGCGAGTTTGGAGAGATGCACGAGCAACTGCGGGAACTGAAACTCGACAACTATTTCCTTGAAGACTATGGCCCGGAACTGGCCCTGACGCGAGTCATCGAGCCGGCTCCGCAGCCAACGGGGCCAGCCGATCTCTCGCTTCTTCGCGCCTCTGCCAGGCTCAATGGAGAGAGCGGCTTTCTCTTTGTGAACAACTACATCCGCGAGCGCGAGCTTCCGGCCCGGCCCGGCGCGCAGTTTGAACTTCGCGTTCCAGGCAAGACGATTCTTGTTCCGGCGAAGCCCGTTTCCATTCCCGCCAACAGCTATTTTTATTGGCCGGTGAACCTCGATCTGAATGGCGTTAATCTGCGCTATGCGACGGCCCAACCCATCCTGAAGATTCATTCCGGTGGTGAGACTTACGCCTTCTTCAAGGCCATCCCAGGCATTCCCGCCGAGTTTGCATTTCCGGAGTCCAGCCATGCGGCAATTCATGTTGAGCACGGCTCGATTTCCAGGCAAAGCGGACTGCTGAAAGTCAGCGCGATCAAGCCGGGACTGAGCGCGGCCTTGACCCTGCATGGCAGCGGCGGTGTCACGCATATTGTGCTCCTCGGCGTAGAGCAGGCGGGCCAGCTCTGGAGAGTGAATGCCGCCGGGCACGACCAACTGGTGCTCTCCCACTCCCAGGTGTATAGCGACGGGAAACAAATCATTCTGCGCCAAATCGGCAAGCCCAGCTTTGACGTTGCGCTCTTTCCCACCGGCAACTTCACCGCCGGTAAAGTTGTGGTCACGGCGAGCGCGCAGGCAGGGATCTTCCAATCTCTGCATCTGATTCAGCCGGAGCGAAAGATCGCGCTCCAGGTTGCGCAGACAAGAGCAGTGGGTAAAGCTCCCGCGCCGCTCTTCGGCCCCAAGCTTCCGTCCCGCCATGTCGATGTGGTGATGACGCCGGATGAATCCAGTTTCAGCCAAGCGGGCGAATGGAGCCTTGCGCTTCCCCAAAACTCTCTGGAAGGACTCAGCGATCTCTATCTGGGTGTGCATTATCAGGGCGACGAGGCGCGCCTTTTGAGCGGCGGACATCTGCTCACCGACAACTTTTTCAATGGAACAGAATGGCGGATCGGGCTGAAGCGATTTCTCTCCAATTCAGCTCCGGCCGCATTTTCGCTCCAGGTTTTGCCGCTCAGCCGCCAAGCTCCCATCTTCTTTGAACCAGGCCTGCAACCCACCTTCGGTCCCGACAGCCAGGCGGGAGCTTTGGATTCAATCGAACTTCTGCCCGAGTACGAAGTCGACTTATCGAAGTGATGCTTACCATAGCGCCGGCACAAAACCATAGCGCCAGCATGAGACTGTAGTGCCGGCCTCCCGGTCCGCGCCCGATTCACATCAGACCCCGCTGTCCCACTCTTGCCGCTTTCAATCTTCGTCCCGCACCAGAATCACATTGAGAAAGCGCGGTCCATGCACCCCCTTGATGCGCGTCATTTCAATGTCCGCCGTAGCGCTGGGACCGGAGATATACGTAGCCAATACCGGCGGCAGCGGGCAGCGGTCAAAATACTCCGGCAGCGTCTCCACCACCTGACTCGCATACAGAATGCAAAGGTGCCAGTCGGGGAGCAGCGTCAGCACACGCCTGCCCTCGCTGCCGCCGTGATGCAGCACAATAGTCCCTGAATCGGCGACGCCGCAAAAGGCCGCCGTCACCACGCCTTCAGCCTGCTCGATCTCGGAATTTTCCAGCCCCCGGTCAATCTTCCAATCGAATCCGGCGGCAAGCCAATTGGCGGGCAAGCCGGCGGGCGCAACAAAGACTCGCCTGCCGCTCAAAGAAAGTTGCGCGGCAATGGCCGCTGGCAGTTCTTCAGGCGCGCACTCCACAACATCGGCATCGTACTCGCGCAACCGTTCAATCATCAGTTCCAGCCGGGCAGCAGGGCCAAGGCCACCGCGGCGGATGTAGGTCCGGGGCACTTCCGCATACGCTGACGGGCTCTGCGTGGCGGCGCGGATGCGGTCGAGAATCAGTTGCCGGGAGGCAGTGGGCTGACTCATCGTCCCTCCTTTTCGCGCGCCGCCCACCATTGGCGAAAGCTTTGGCTGGGCAGGCCGCGCAGATCGCGAGTCTGGGTCCATTTCGCGCCCAGGCTGGGCAGGCTGTGAATCCATCCGTCCTTGCGTGTGAAAAGCCTCAAGCCGACACGGCCCAGAGCCTGCGCGGCACGGAAACGGCGGGCGCTGGCAAAGATCGCATTCGCGGCTTTCATGCCCAGAAACATCGGATCGCCCAGCCGCGCGGTCCGCCCGCGCTCCTGGTTCACCACTTGAGAGCGCAGTTCCAGCAGCACCTGGGGGATGTTGATCTTGACTGGGCAAACTTCATAACATGCGCCGCAGAGCGAAGAGGCAAAGGGCAGCGATTGCGCGAACTCCATCCGCATCAATTGCGGAGTAAGAATCGCGCCGATGGGCCCAGGATAGACCGATCCGTAGGCGTGCCCGCCGGTCTGGCGATAGACCGGGCAGGTGTTCAGGCAGGCGGCGCAGCGGATGCACTTCAGCGTCTGCCGCTCGACGGGGCGCGCCAGAATCGACGAACGGCCGTTGTCAAGCAGAACCACGTGAAAGCGCCGCGGCCCATCGCCGGCAGTGACGCCGGTCCATAGCGAGGTGTACGGGCTCATGCGTTCGCCGGTGGCTGAGCGCGCCAGCAGTTGCAGCATGACTTCCAGATCGGCAAAGCGCGGCAGCAGCTTCTCAATGCCGGCCAGCGTGATCAGAGTGCGGGGCAGCGTGAGGCACATGCGGCCATTGCCCTCCGACTCCACCACCGCCACCGAGCCGGTTTCGGCAATAAGAAAATTTGCCCCGCTGATGGCCGTGGGAATGGTGAGAAATTTCTCGCGAAGATAATTTCGCGCCGCCGCTGTCAGCGCCTTCGGGTCGTCCGTCAGTTCCTTCAGTCCCATGCCGCGGGCAAAAATCTCGCGCACCTGGCTGCGGTTCAAATGCAGCGCGGGAACCACGATATGCGATGGCTCTTCCTCGCCCAATTGCAGAATGATTTCGGCCAGATCGGTCTCATAGGCATGAATGCCCGCGGCCTCAAGCGCCGGATTCAATTGAATCTCGGCCGAGGTCATGGTCTTGATCTTGATGACCTCGCTGGCCTGTTCCTGGTGCAATATGTCGAGAACGATCGCGCGCGCCCCGGCGGCATCGCTAGCCCAGTGGACGGTGCCTCCGGCGGCGGTGCAGCGAGCCTCGAATTGTTCCAGATAGCTGCCTAGATTTTCCAGTACATGGCTGCGAATCGCCGAAGCCGCCGAGCGCAACTGCTGCCAGTCGGTCTTCTCAGCCACCAGCCGGGCCCGCTTGCTCTGAATCACGTCTGTAGCGTGAGCAACGTTTTTGCGCAGTTGCGGATTGCGCAGCACGGGCAGCGCCGCGGTTGGGAAAGAAGGCGCGAGGCGCGGATCGAGAACCGGCTGGCCTGTCTTCATGCGGCCTCCTCGGCTGGAGCGCCTTCGGTGGCGGCCAAGATCTGCGCCAGGTGAATCGTCCGCATGGCCGCATATTGCCGGTGCATCGCTCCGCCCAGATGCATCAGGCAACTGTTGTCCAGCGCGGTGCAATACTCGGCGCGCGTCGCAATCACGTCTTGCAATTTAGTGGCGAGCATGGCCGAGGAAACTTCAGCATTCTTGATCGAAAATGTCCCGCCGAAGCCGCAGCAGCGGTCCACATTCTCAAGCGGAATCAGCTCCAGCCCGCGAACTTTGTTCAGCAGCCGCAGAGGCCGGTCGCCGATATGGAGGCTGCGCACGCCGTGGCAACTGGCGTGATAGGTGACGCGATGCGGAAAATATGCTCCCACGTCTTCGACGCCCAACCGGTCGATGAGAAACTCGCTCAGCTCGAAGATTCGGGGCAACAGTGCCGCAAGGTCGCGGCGCAGCCTTTCATCTCCCAGTTCTTCAAAGAGGCCCGGATACTGATCGCGAATCATCGCTACGCAAGATGAAGATGGAATGACCACCGTCTCGGTCTCGCGATAGAGGCTGACAAAGCGCTTGGCCTGCGCGAAGGCCTCGGCCCGGAAACCGGTGTTGGCATGCATCTGGCCACAACAGGTTTGCTTGGGATGAAACTCCAGCGCAACGCCCAGCCGCTCCAGCAGCCGCACCACCGCACGGCCCGTCTCCGGGAAAAGCGTGTCGTTATAGCAGGTGATGAAAAGCGATGCGCGCATGATTGAATCCGTCTTCCTTTGAGCTACGCGGCAGCCGGGCTCGCGCCAATCCGTTGCCCAATCTTGCAGCCAACAAAAGCATAAAACGCAACAAAGAAATAGCAGGCCAACGGGATCGAGTAAGCCACGGCAATGCTGTGCGAATACTGCGAGAGCAGACCCATGGCCGGCGTCAGCACCGCGCCGCCCACAATCGCCATCACAATCAGCGATCCGCCGATCTTGGTATTCCTTCCCAATCCCTCGATGCCCAGCGCGAAGATCGTCGGGTACATCACGGACATGAAAAAGCTGGTGGCAAAAATCGCCCACAGGCCCACCCAGCCAGGATGCAGAATGCCCACGGCAAGCAGAGCAACATTAATGACGCTGTAGACGCCCATCAACCGGCCCGGCCTCACATACTTCATCAGCGCGGAAGAGGAGAAGCGTCCCACGCCAAAGGCAGCCAGCGTTCCAGTAAGAAAATACCCCGCTATTTTTTCCGGTTGATGCGTCGAGTCCTGCACGTACTGAATGAAGTAACTCCACGTGCCCACCTGCGCGCCCACATACATGAACTGGGCCAGAATCGCTAGCAGAAAATGCGGATAACGCAACAGATCGCTGTAGCGGCCGTGGTTGCCCGCATCCGAACTCTCTTCGCCGGCAACGGCGGGAAACTTAGTTCTCCAGATCACAAACGCCAAAAAAAACGCCACCGCGCCCAGCACCAGATAGGGGTCCACCACGCGCAGCGTCTCGTGACGAAGATACGCATCGTAAGTATGTGCCGCCTTCATGGCCGCAATTTGCCCAGCATTTAACTCCACCCCTGAAAAGATGAAAATAGTGCCAACCAGAACGCCCAGAATCGATCCCAGAGGATTGAATGCCTGCGAGAAATTCAGCCGCCGCGCGCCGCCCGTGCCTTCACCCAGTTGCGCAATGAATGGGTTTGCGGCGGTCTCAAGAAACGAGAGCCCACTGGCAATGACAAACAGCGCAAAGAGAAAGAACGAATAGCGCGCCACAATCGCCGCCGGCCAGAAGAGCAGAGTCCCCGTGCCCAGCAGGCATAGCCCGGCGAGGATGCCGGCCTTGTAGCCGTATTTGCGCATCAAGAGTGCTGCCGGCGTGGCCAGCAGAAAGTAGCCCATGTAAAACGCCGACTGCACCAACCCCGCCTGAAAACGCGAGATGGCAAACGACTTCATGAACTGCCGGATCAGCACGTCGTTCAGATTGTTGGGCACGCCCCAAAGAAAGAAGAGCGACGTGACCAGAATGAACGGCAACCCCATTCCAAGCGGAACCAGCCGCGCGGCAACGCCCGCTTGCTTCTGCGCCCCAGGTGCGGGAGTCAGCATACTCCTCCATTTCATGCATCAAAGCCGCGAACCTATCCTAATAATGGTCAGGCAATCCCTCAGGAGCTAAAGCCCGGGATCATTTTGCAGCCTTTGCGGCACGGCTAAAGCCGTGCCCTTTCAAAACATCAACTCGATCAGAAACTTCCTATTTCGCCTTGCTGTTGTGATTCATGTAAACAACGTGGGTCTGCAAATACTCTTCCAGTCCATGGCGTCCGTCCGCGCCGCCAATGCCCGACTTGCGCCATCCGGCATGGAAGCCCTGCATGGCCTCGAAGTGCTCGCGATTGACGTAGGTCTCGCCGAACTTCAATTCATTGGCGGCGCGCATGGCCGCGTCCAGGCTGCGAGTAAAGATCGACGACGTTAGGCCGTACTCGCAGTCGTTAGCCATCGCGATGGCTTCATCAAGATCGTGGAAGGTGGCAATCGGCAGCACCGGGCCAAAGATCTCCTGGCGCATGATCGCCGTCTGCTGCCGGCAATGCGTCAGCACCGTTGGCTGATAGTAATAGCCGCGCCCGCGATCGTCGCGCTGGCCTCCCACTGTAACTTGCGCTCCGTCTTTCAAGGCCTGCTCCACCGATGCTTCGACGCTGTGCAGTTGAGCTTTACTGACCAGCGGACCCATCTCCGTCTCCGGCGCAAAAGGATCGCCCGAGACCGTCTTGCGCATCGCTTCCGTCATTTGCCCCGCAAACTCGCCGGCGATAGACTCATGCACATAGACGCGCTCCGCGCAGTTGCACACCTGACCGGTATTGATGATGCGCGAGTCGCGAATCGCCTTGACCGCGAGATCGAGGTCGGCATCCTTCATCACGATAGCCGGCGCTTTGCCGCCCAGTTCCAACGATACTTTGGTGATATTAACCGCCGCCGCGCGCATCACCGCCGAGCCCGCGTCCACGCTTCCCGTCAGGCTGACCATGCCCACGCTCGGATGCCCGGCCAGCGTCATCCCCACCACCGAACCCTTGCCGGTGACCAGATTGAAAACGCCCTTGGGCAGCGAAGATTCGGCTACGATTTTGGCGAACTCGCAGGCGTTGTTGGGCGTCTCGCCGCTGGGCTTGATGACGATGGTGTTTCCCGTGACCAGCGCCGGAGCCATCTTGCGCACGATCAGGAAAAATGGAAAATTCCACGGCAGAATCCCGGCGATCACGCCGATGGGAGCCTTGAAGAGCAGAATATTCTCGCCAGGCCGGTCGCTTTGGATAATCTCGCCTTCGTAGCGCCGGGCAAACTCTGCCATATAGTCCAGATAGTCGGCGGAAAAGTCCACTTCGACCTCGGCGAGTGACAAAATCTTTCCCTGCTCCTCGACAATGGTGCGCGCCAGATGCGTCTTTTTCGCGCGAACTGCGGCGGCGATCTCGCGCAGGTAGCCAGCGCGCCGGATCGCAGGCAGCCGCGCCCACTCCGGCTGCGCCCGCTCGGCCGCCAGCACGGCCTGATTCACCTGCTCGGGCGTTGCGGCCGGCACTTCGGAGATGACCTCTTCCGTTGCCGGATTCACCACCGGAAGCATCGTTTCGCCGCCAACAAATTCACCGTCGATCAGCATCCTGTACTGCCGGATCGACGCGGCTGTGTGGCTCGTTGCGCTCATAAAAAACCTCCGTAGTCCCCGCCTTGTTTTAGATCCCGCAGAGATGCACCTGTACGCCCAGCTCGGCAAACATTGCGGCCTTGGCTGCCAGCGCCTTGTCGGCAATCTCCGCCGTGGGCGCGTAGGCCACATTCACGTGATTGGCGTGATGCCGGGCCATGAATTGATCCCGCGTCACGCCCTGAAGCAGCACATGCATGATGGGCCACTGCGGGGTCGTTGCCTGCCAGCGCCGCTCGGTCTCCGCCTCTGGCAATTCGATTGCCGTAGCGCGGCCTATATCCACATGCACCGCGCCGCCTTCCACAAAGACGCGGCTCCAGACCACCGGCCCAGGTTTGCAGATGCCCTTCAGCGTGCCGCCGCCCAGCCGGAAATACATCGGCGGCTGCCGCTCGCTGACCGCCTTTGCGTATCCGCCCTGAATGTGCGAGGCCGGCACTGCCCCTGAAATCTGAAAGACCCAGACAAAATCGTCGATGCCCTGCCCCGTATAGTGCTCGCCCCAGCGAACATCGTGCAGCGTCGTCGCCGGATCGATCCGCATCGCATTCCACACGCGATTGGTAATGATCGAATCCAGGCCCACGCATTCATCCACTTCATTGAAGTGCGGCAGCGGCTGGCCCGCATAGAGTTCCCGGCCGTCTTGCGAAAAGACCGGCGGCCGCTCCACGTTGTTCAGCAAGCCCTCGACCAGATCGGAGGCCGGCGCCATATCCTTCAACCCCTGCTGATACTGAATGCCGATGGCGTCGCAGCCAAAGCTGTCACTGATGCGCATCGCCGCAATGTACATCTTGCACTGCAAGAGAATCTGCGCGTCGGTAAGGTCCGTCTCTTCACTGGGGCCGGTCTTGAAGGTGAGGCCGCGCCTGTCCAGCCACTCGCGAATCTTGAGAGCTTCTTCATCGGTGACCTCGCGCATGGCGGCAATCAGCGCCGACTGGCTGAGCCGCTCTTTGTAAACTCCCAGCGGATTCAGCAGATAATCCTCGATGATGGCGTTATACATGCCCATGCAGCCTTCATCGAAGATGCCCATGATTGCCTTGCGCGTCAGCAGAATCTGGGCCAGCGAACTGCCCAGCTCGCGCTCGGCCTTGGGCAGCGCAGCCAGCACGCAATCCCGCACATGGCTGGTGTCGTGATCCACGCGGTGCTCCTTCAGCCATTGCCGCAGGCCTTTGCGGAAGAACTCGTCGTCGAAGTCCTTGCTCCACAGCGTGCTGAACTTTGCGCCCGCCTTGTACAAGCTGCCGTTCAGATTCAACATGCCCACCAGCCCCGGCCACTCGCCCGACCAGTTGGCAACAGTCAGGATCGGTCCGCGATGGCTCAGCAGCCCCGCCAGTACATGATTGCTGTACTGCCACACCGCCTCGGCCACCACAATCGGCGCGTCTGGATGAATGTGCGTGAAGACATCCATGCCCATGCGCTGGTTGGAGATGAAGCCATGCTTGGTCTTCTCGTCGTAGGCGTGCGCGCGCCGCAGGGTAAATCCCTCCGCCTTGAATGCCTCGGTCAAAATCGCTTCCATCCGCGCCTGCGCCGGCCAGCACATCTGGTTGGCCGACAAGCGCAGATCGCCGCTCGCGATCAGCAGCACTTCCTTGGCTGCCACTGGAGTCTGCTCTTCCAATTCAGGAACTACATATGCTGCCATGGGCTCTCTCCTTCAAACTCGATCCGGCTTCCGCGCGGCCGGCAAATCTCTCTACACCGTGGTAAAGTTGTTTCTCTTCGCTTCCAGCAATTGGAAGCGCGCATAAGCCTCATCCCATTGATCCGATCGATGGGGCTCGAAGACCGCGCATTGCACCGATTCAGCCAGCGCGGCCCGCCCCGAACGCACATCGTCCAAATGCCCGGTTGCAATGGCTTGCAGCATCACATTGCCCAGCGCCGAAGCTTCCGATGGGCCGCTCACCACCGGGCAGCCGCAGGCATCGGCCGTCATCTGGCACAATACCGCGTTCAGGCCGCCGCCGCCAACCACGCGGATCGTGCTCAACTCGCGCCCCGTCAGCTTGCGCAGCGACTCCAGCACCGAACGGTATTTCAAACTGAGGCTTTCAAACGCGCAGCGCGCCGTCTCGCCCGCGGTCTCTGGCGCGGTTTGCCCGCTCGCCTTGCAGTATTCGCGGATCGCGCGCGGCATATCGCACTGTGCTTGAAAAGAGGACGCATCGGGATCGATGAAGCCTTGAAAGGCCTTTGCGGCCTCAGCCGCCGCCGCCAGTTCTTCCCATCGGATGCCGAGGCCTTCGCTCGACCACTGCCTCATGCACTCCTGCACAATCCATAAGCCAGTGATGTTTTTGAGCAGCAGCACGGCGCCGTCCGCGCCGCCTTCATTGGTAAAACCCAGCCGTTGCGCTTCTTCCGAGGTGTCTGGCTTCGCTGCCTCAACGCCCATCAGGCTCCAGGTGCCGCTGCTGAGGAAGACGCTCTCCCTGTCCATATTGGGGATCGCCGCAACAGCGCTCGCCGTATCGTGCGAACCCACCGCAATCGCCGGAAAGGACCGCATAAATCCGCATTCCTCCGCCACATCCGCGCGAATCGGCGCCAGCACGGTTCCCGGCCGCGTCACTGGCGGCAGAATGAAAACCGGCATATCCACGGAACGCAAAAGCGCGCGCGCCCAATCCCGTCGATGGGGCGAGTACATCTGCGTCGTTGCCGCCTCGGTCCACTCCACCGTCTTTTCGCCGCATAGAAAATACGAGCACAGGTCGGGAATCATCAGCATCGTTTCCACCTGGGCAAGCGCGGGATCCTGAGTGCGAATCATGCTGCAAAGCTGAAAGAGCGTGTTGATCGCCATCGTCTGCACGCCGGTTTCGCGGAACCACTCCCGCTCCGCAACCGTCTTGAATACGCGCCGCGGTATGCCGGCGGTCCTCGAATCGCGATAGTGACGAGGATTGCCGATCAGCCGTCCCGCGCTATCCAGAAGTCCAAAGTCCACGCCCCATGCGTCCACGGCAACTCCATGCGGTGGCTGTGCGCACACGGCATGGTACTTCGTAAGCCCCGTCTTGATCTGCGACCAGATTCTCAGAATGTCCCAGTAGTAGCCGTCGCCCGCGCGCACCCCGCCGTTGGCAAAGCGATGCAGCTCCCGCACGGAAAACGCCTGCCCATTCCACAGGCCCAGCATGATCCGCCCGCTGGATGCCCCAAGATCGGCGGCTACGAAATTGACCGTCTGCGTCATCTGCTTTTCTGGAGGAAGGCCGCAATCTCTTCTGTCAGGCGACTGACCAGCCTATCCGTTTCAGCCGCATCCAAGGGAGTAGATACGGGTATTTGCGCCGGAACTGCCGTGCCTGCCAGCCGGTCAGCCGTCTTCGTTTTTTCGGGCGCATTCCGCGGGTCCGGCAGGCTCATTCCCAGCTTCTTTTTCAGCGCCAGCAATTCGGCTATCTTGCCCGCGGGAATCTCCGGCAGTTCTGGCCGCAGTTGCTTGGCAATCATCACCGTCTTGCAATAGGTCTCAACAATCTCGGCGTACCACTCGGCGTGGGTTACCGTATCCGCCCAGCAGGCTATTCCGTGATTCGCCAGCAGGATGGTGTTATGGTCCTTGGCCAGCGTGTGAACCGTGCGCGCAAACTCATGCGTGCCCGGCGTCTCATACGGCGAAAGCGCCACTAGGCCGATAAATACCTCCTGCTCGGGCACCAGGTTGGACTGCGGAATCACTCCGGCAACCGCATGGGCCGTGGCATACGGCGGATGGCAGTGAATCACCGCCTTGGCCTCGGGCACAGTCTTGTAGATCTCCAGATGCAGCAGCAGTTCGCTGGTATGGGCGCGATAGCCGCAGATTCGCCGGTTCTCCAGGTCCACCAGCGCCAGATCCTCTACCCGCAGGTCGCCCTTGCTCAGCAGCGTCGGCGTGCAGATCACAAACTCGTCCGAGACGCGCGCCGAGATATTGCCCCCGTTGCCATCCACATAGTGCCGCTTCCACAGCTTCTTGCCCGCGCGCACAATCTCTTTCTTGATCGCCAGCGTTTCGGGGGAGTTGAAGATTTGTATCGGATCGCCGCTCGTCACCGGCGGTTGCTGGCTTTGTCCGGCGCACTCCAGAACAGCTCGCCGCACAATCGTTTCAATCAGGGCCAGACTCGGACTCTCGACAGTACTACAGCAATAATCAGGCACAATGAATCCAATATACTTCAAAACGCTTCATAATGTACCGGTATTGAAATCTTTTTGAATGAAGTCGTATCATCGCCTTCATGAAGCAAGCTCAACGAATCCTCGAGGTTCAGGACCTTTTCGCCAAGCAGGAGTTCCTGAGCATTGAAGAACTTTGCGCCCGGTTCAACTCATCCAAGTCCAGCATTCGCCGTGACTTGATCGACTTGGAGCGGAAAACCGTCCTGCGCCGGGTTCACGGCGGAGCCATCTCCTTGCAGACGCGCGACGAGGTGATGGACTTCAGCAGCCTCTCCGATAGTTGCCACGAAGAGAAGACCCGCATCGGCCAGGCGGCTGCCGCGCTGGTTGAAGACGGCCAGACCGTGATTCTCGGCGGCGGCTCAACGGTTGTCGAGGTCGCCCGCTGCCTCAGTGAAAGGCCCATCCAGATCGTCACCAACTCCATCCCGGTCGCGCAAACCTTCTGGGACAGCAAACGGGCCGAGGTCATCCTCACCGGCGGCTATCTTTACCCGCGGCTGGGCGTACAACTCGGCCCCATCTGCGAGAAAATGCTGCACAGCGTCTCGGCCGACCTCCTCATCATGGGCATTCGCGGCATCACCGGGGCCGGCATCAGCGACTCTAACAGCCTCATCGTCGAATCCCTGCGCGCCATGATCAAAGCCGTGCGCAAGGTGGTCATCGTCGCCGATCGCACCAAGTTCGGGCGCGATGCGCTGATCCGCGTAGCCTCGCTTGATGAGATCCATCAGGTCGTCTCCGACAAGCAACTCCCAGCAGAGTTTCAACACATTCTAGAAGCCCACAGCGTAGCCTGCATCCTAGCCTGAGTTCTCCACCGCCATGCCTGAGTTCTCCACCGCCATGCCTGAGTTCTCCACCGCCATGCCTGAGTTCTCCACCGCCATAGCCGACCCAATCGCAGCCCCAGCCTCCTGTTATAGCGCCAGCCTCCCGTAGCCCCAGCCTCCTGTAGCGCCGGCCTCCCGTAGCGCCAGCCATCTGTAGCGCCGGCCTCCCGGCCGGCTGTCGCGTGGACCTCCCGGTCCACGCCGGATGTCAGATGGCCCGCACATCATCCCCAAAGAATCACCAAGAACCGTGAGAAGCCGCACAACAGAAGCCGCACAACAGAAGCCGTGCCCGTTCATCGCGGCTCCATCGCGATGAGCGGGCGGTTGGGCCACATTCGCCCACAAATCCAGGAAACCTGCATCTCGGTTTTCAGATCGCCGTGGCCCTTGCCCCCGATTCTGGGATCGGAAACTCCACAACTCTCCTGCGAGCGAAAAGCGAACGTTTAGCCGCACCGCAGGAGCTTGCGGATAATTACCGTCTCTTCAGGCACAATCAAGAAAAGCGGCCAAAAATCTAGCCGCCGTGCCAGAAGCCGCCATGACAAACGCCCTCCAACCCGCCCCGTCGCCCACCGAGCAAGCCGCCCAGTTCATACCCGTTGCTAGCCCGCAACCCCAGAAAACCTGTGAAAAGGGGTGATAACTTCTCCAATCCTTCGCCTATCAGCCACCGTGAAAGTTAACATGCTTTTTATCAATCAGATAGCAAAAACAAAGACGCTTTTTCTTCGGTATTTGTTCTTGTTATCTTCGCTTTTCGTGCAACCGAGAAAAGTTAACATGCTTATTATCAATAGTTTGAGTAGGAAAAAATGCAAAAAATGCTCTTTTTAGATTCTCTTTTCCTTCGCTAAATCATGTCAAGTAACTCATTTAATTGATCTTATAAGCTCATTTAACGTTCGCCATAACTTCGCTATTGTCTAGATTCACCATCTCCCCCAGATCCCGATTCTGAGCTTTACGTCAGCTTTGGCTGACCATCTCGAAAGCACAGCGTTCAAGCCGGCGCGACCATCACGAAGCGGCGACCTTCACCAAAGTAAGTCGAGGCTCAGCATCCCTGCTTCCGCTCTAGCGTCCCTCTGCCCTACCGCAGTTGGCCATCTCCGTGAGAATCGCCTCAGCCGCCGCCGCCGGGTCCGCCGCCTGCGTAATCGGCCTGCCAACCACCAGGTAGCTCGCCCCCAGCCGCAGCGCCTCCGCCGGCGTTGCAACCCGCTTTTGGTCCCCAATTGCCGCACCCGCCGGACGAATGCCGGGAATCACCAACACTCCCTCCGGTCCGGTTATCTTGCGCAGGCGGCCAACCTCCTGCGGTGAGCAAACAAAGCCGCGCATTCCCACTTCCAAGCCCATCCGCGCCAGCAACTCCACCTGCTCGGCGGGTGAGCGACCCAGCCCCACCGCATTCACCTGACTCCGGTCCATGCTGGTCAGCACCGTCACGGCCAGCAACTGCGGCGGCTCGGCAACCCCTTCCAAGGCGTCTTGTGCGGCTGTTAGCATTGCCGGACCTCCGGCCGTGTGCAGCGTCAGCATCTTCACGCCCAGCGATGCAGCCGAGCGCACCGCCCCGGCCACCGTGTTGGGTATGTCGAAGAGCTTCAGATCCAGAAAGATCGAGTGCCCACGCGCCACTAGCGGCTCAATCACCGCCGGCCCGGCGGCTACAAACAGTTCCAGCCCCACCTTGAACCACTGGCAGTTCTTCTCCAACTGGCTCACCAACTCAAAGGCCGAGGCCGCATCTGGCACATCCAGAGCCACAATCAGCCGTTTGCGCGCCTCTTCCATGTAGTCAACCGCCGGTGCGCGGGCAGGGCCAAAGCTCGGATTGAGTCGCTCGGGGATGGGCATGGATTCATTCTAAAGGATGGCCGGTTTTCGGCAATTAAATTGTGCCAACTCGGAGCGTATCCTGAAACCAGGGAAGGGAATCGGGATTGAAGATCGCTTTGAGGTCAATTTGCGGTTGGGCTGGCCTGCTTCTGTTGCTGGCCGCAAGCCGGTGCGGCGCCGCTCCAGTCCCAGTCCACACCAATCCTCTCAACAACGACCCTCTCGTCCACCAGGCCTTCGACCACTTCTACAACCTCGATTACCCCGGCGCGGTCGAGCGTTTCCAGCGCTTTCATTCCGCCCACCCCGGCGACCCCCAGCCCACTGTTCTGCTTCTTGAAGCCGTCGTCTTTCAGGAGCTCTACCGCCTCGACCTGCTTGACACTACCTTCTACGCCAACGACGGCTTCCTCACCGGACGCCACGCTACCGAGGAAGACCCGCAAACCCGCGATCGCATCCTGGCCCTCGCCGACGAGGCCATTCGCGAGGCCGACTGGCGCGTCAGTCGCAACTCTAACGACGTGGACGCCCTCTACGCCCGCGCCTGGGCTCGCGCCCTCAAGTGCACCTACCTCTCCATGGTCGAGCGCGCCTATGGCGCCGGCTTTCGCCTCGCCACCAAGGCCAAGGACGACGCCGAGCGCGTCCTTGAAATCGATCCCGATTACGTAGACGCCAAGCTCGTCGCCGGCGTCTATCAGTACGTGGTCGGCGCCTTGCCCTGGCCCTTCAAGATCATGATCGGCTTTGCCGGCATCACCGGTTCCAAGTCTGAAGGCATGGCCATGCTCCATGACGCGGCCAGCCGCGGCGTCACCACCAGTGTCGAGGCGCGCACCGTCATTGCTCTCTTTCTGCGCCGCGAAGCCCGCTACAAAGACGCCATTCAGGTGATTCGCAACCTGATGAAGCAGTACCCCCACGACTACCTCTTCTGGCTGGAAGAGGCCAACCTGCAAAAGGACGACGGTGAAGGCATGGACGCCGTGACGGCCTACCAGGATGTTGTCGCAAAAAGCGCCCGCCCCGGCTACTTTGCCGAGGCGCGACTCGAGCTAGCCTACTTTGGCCTCGGCGACGCCCTCCGCGGCCAGCGCCACTACAGCGAAGCAGCGCAGGCCTACGAGCAGGCCGCCTACACCAAAAACGTCGGCCCCGAGCTGAAGATCCGCTCCCTGCTGGCCGCCGGTGAGTGCCGCGACCTGAACGCCGAGCGCACCCTCGCCCTTCGCGACTACCGCATGGCCATCGACGCCGGCCCCAATACCTCCCGCGCCGACACCGCCCGCAAGCGCCTCCGCACTCCCTACCAGGGCTCGTAAAAGCGCCGACCAGCGCCAGCCAAAATGCAGCGCCAGCCAAAATGTAGCGCCAGCCAAAATGTAGCGCCGGCCTCCCGGCCGGCTGTCGCGTGGACCTCCCGGTCCACGCTCGTTTCCATGGAGTCCGAAACCGCTGGGTGGTCCATCCATTCCGCGTTCTCTGCCGAATGGGTGGGATAGCACAAACCTGGATTAGAATCTGGTTCCTCGTTAGTAGCTCGATCAGCTTACGCCGCAATCAACCACCGCTAACTTGCCATCACCGCGAAGCGGTGGCCAACTTGCCAAATTTATTGAACCAACCCCTTTTAGCTCCCGCCAATCCGTGGCAATGGAACCGCCCCGCCCCCGCCGCCGTATCATCTATGCAACACGTATCTGGAGGCCCCGACAATGCCCGTCTTCTGTCAACGCTGTGGCGCAGGCTTACCCGTCAGCGCGCGCTTCTGCTCCAGTTGCGGAGCCATCGTCTCCGCCCCGCCCTTCGCCTCCGGCCGCCCGCTCGTCCGCCCCATCGCCGGTCGCCAGGTTGCCGGCGTCTGCATTGGCCTGGCGCAGGCCTATGGCTGGGATCTCTCGCTGATCCGCATCTTCACCGTCATCGGCCTCTTCTTCTCCGGCGGCCTCGTTGCCGTGGCGTACCTCGCCTGCTGGATCGGCATTCCCGAGGAGTCGCTCCCGCTACCGTAAGCTATCCTGTTGCTATGAAGGGTACCTATCAAAATTTGGGCTCAACGCTGGCCTTTCGCGACTCCGGCGCCGGCCTCCCCGTCGTCTTCCTGCATCCCACTCCGCTTGATGGCGACTACTGGCGTCCGCTCACTGAAGACCTGAATGGTGTGCGCTGCATCGTTCCCGACCTGCGCGGCCATGGCGGCTCCGAGCTGGGAACCCTGCCCGCGGCCGGCTTTTCCGCCGTTCCCGATGCGCCCGTGCTCACCGTCGCGCAGTTGGCCCAAGATGTATTGGCCCTTCTCGATCATCTTCATCTGCCCACGGCGCTCTTTGCCGGCTGCTCCATCGGCGGCTATGTGCTGCTGGAGATCTGGCGTCAGGCCCCACAGCGTGTGCTGGGGCTAGCCTTTATCTGCTCCAAGCCGCAGCCCGACGCCCAGGCCAACATCGGCCGCCGCGCCGCCACCATCCATCAGGTCCGCGCCGGCCAGTTTGCCGCGCTCTTTGACGGCATGGCCCAGACCCTGATCGGCGCAACCGCTCGCGAGCGCCAGCCGGAGATTGTCTCTCAATTGCACGCTCTCATGACGCTCACCCCCGAGGCCGTCGTCGCCGTGCAGGCCGGCCTGGCCACGCGCCCAGATTCAGTGCCCACCGTAGCCACCATCGCCGTCCCAATCTTAGCCGTCGCCGGTGGAGAAGACCCCAGCGTCGCACCCGAAGAGATGGAAGCCTTCCAAGCCGCGCCCGGCGGCTGCGAGTTCCATCTCCTCAACGACGCCGGCCACTTCGCCGCCTACGAACAGCCCAGCAAAGTCGCCGCGCTCCTGGCCGAGTGGCTCCGCCAGCTCGAGGGTTGAGGCGTTTTTCGTTAGGCAACCTCTGAATAGGTCGATGTTTTGAAAGGGCACGACTTTCGTCGTGCCGTAAGTGTCGGAAAATCAGTTGGGATTTAGCCCCTGAGGAATGTCTCTTCTGTATGCATGACCTGTTCAGAGGTTCCTTAGAGTTGTTTTTCCAGAATCCGGCAGTCAAGTAGTTTATGGACGGGCGACGATACAACCGTAACCGCTGCGTCCTAAATTGAGCCTATAATGGGCGCGGTTGTTTTTGCAGAATGAATCAAGCGATGGAGGTTCCTGTGGTTTCTGCGTTATTGGGATGGACAAGAAAGCTTACGGTCCCAATTCGACTGACCGGACTGCTTCTGGCTTTTACGCTGTGCTTCGCCAATACCGCATTCGGCCAACTACTGCGCCTGAACGCGACGGAGCATACCGACGTCCGCCACACATTCACCGGAATGGCCAAATCCTTCGGCGTGACTGTCACGAATTTGACCGATCATGTCGTTACCATTGAGCGCGAGATCTTGATCGAGAAAGAAACTTCATTAGGCTGGGTTCAGGGTTCAGGTGTTCAGGCCATAGCCGCCTGCGCTGACTTTGATACTCGATACAACCGGAAGGCGCAGATTCGTCTCAATGCTCACGACACGCTGGCCGTTGTTCCATGGGACGGTTTTGCCTGCGCGGGACAGTGCATGGAAGGCTGTCTTTCGAACGCACCGCCAAGTCCCGGCAAGTATCGCTTTGTGGTAGTGATCGCTTCGAACGGCGAGAGATTTGTGAGCCCTCCGTTTACGATCTCTCTATCAAATCCTCCTTCCACGCGCTCTCGACCATGATTCTGGGAGTCCACCTCTGCGCCGCCGCAGGCGGTTGGCCTCAGTCTAGTGATGTTTCCTAACCAAAATGAGGGTGCCCCCGGTCCCTCGCTGTTGGGGACCGGGGATTGAAACTCTTGATTTTCTCACCGGATCGCAAATGAACCTGTCATCCTGAGCGGAGCGTACTTCAGCGGAGCCGAAGGACCTGCGTTTCGGGGATTCAAGTTCGCACATCTGCGCCAAACAAATGATAGGAACATTTGACTCACAACACGAGAGATCGCTTTGTTTCCCAGAACCCGACGGTGGTGCAATTTCCAAATAGGCGAGGGATACAGATATAGCAACAACCCTGGCCCCTGCGGCGTTTTTGAGGACCGATCCGGCTACTGTCCTTTAACCCGAGCTTGATGAGCGCTTTGGACTGTTACCGTAAACCCAGAAAACCGCGTAATCTGTTCAGCGCAGCCTTGGCGACTTTGCGGGAATTATATTTCGCGGTCGATTTTTTGAGTTTTCCCCGGCCCCCAAATGCGAGGGACTGGGTGCCCGACACGTCGCAGTTATCAAGCACGAATCGGAATCTCGGAGATTCGCACATATTCAGCGGAATTGGCGACTCCAGCCTTCGCCAATTCGTCCACAAATGCACTGTAGATGGGCTGCGGATAGGGTGTGGGTCCAATGATAAGGTGATCGAATATCTGCGTGAAATCCAAGTCTGCGATCTGGTCCGAAACCGACGCATCGAGTGGAACCTTGTAAACGACTTGCGGAACCCCAGAGACGACTTCGGTCGATGATTCCATGAGTTGAGATGGCCCAGGTATCGGTGCATAGGCCCCAAGCGTCGGTGCATATATTGCTCGCCACTCCCTCTCCTCGTGAAAGCCCTCGTGTTTCAGACAGAGCACGCGAAACAAAAACATATTGAAGATTAACCTGACTAAGGCATCACGAGGAATTGTCCGAAGATACTCGCGATTGGCGCGAACGTTTCTAATGACTTCTTCCATGTCCTCGTGCGCCGCAGATTCCGAAAAGTATGCAACGGAACTGAATATGATGTTCAGGGGGAGAGTAGAAAGAGTGTATGGGATGTTAAGCACAATCCCGATTCGAGTCGCAGTTCCGCCGAAGGCACGCCACATCGAAAGTCGCCCGTTTGAGTCTTCGCTGTCCTGATGTTCAGACAAACACGCGATGTAGGAGTTGAACTGAATGTCTTTCCAAGATTTGTTGAACGCCGTGATTGCTTCAGAGGCAACACCGGGGATGCAGTCGTCCAATGCATCAGTGAATGATTCTTTTTTTTCTTTGATAGCCAAGAATCTCTGCAAGATATCAAAGCCGTGCTGCACTTCGCTGAAGTCAGACAGGCAGTTGGTGTTGCGCATCCAGAAACGTTTGGTTCTGATTATTTTGAGAGCGGCTTCTGCATCTGTGTAGTGAACGAGGCGTCCGCGTGGCTGGCCCGGCTTCTGCAGGAAAAACTCTCGCGTCTTCTTCATGAAATACGGCATCATGATATCTGCAAGTCGTATTCCCTGTTCGAATATCTCTGGTGTGATAGCGGCTTTGAGGGGTGCGTTCACCATGGCGGCGTCTCCCAACAAGTAAACTATATCCGTTCCAAACCCAGACATCTTGCCACGCTACCACGTTTGGGAAGCGATCGGTCTCAGTTCGGTTCGGCGGGTGGCCCCGGTCCTCGCTGTTGGGGACCGGGGAGACACGAAAGCTCAGTTCAAACGATATTACGCCCCATAAACGGGCATATGGCCGCGCAAGATTCTCAGCTTCGCGCCAAATCGCCAATGCGCTCGTCGACGGCAGATAAGGAACGGAAAGTCGCCTTCCCGACTGTTTTCCGGGATTTTCGGCCTCCGGTTAAATCACCTCCTAACCGGAAACGGCAACCCCACCCAATCCCCTCACCTCCCGCCCATGCTGTACGCTCAAGAGAGAGACTTTCATCCCGGATGCCCACTTTGACTCCATCTTCGCAATCCTCCCCACGCCCCTTTTCCGGCACTCCCCTGTACTGCGGCAAGCTCTCGATCGAGACCCTGGCCAAGCGCCACGGCACTCCGCTCTACGTCTACTCCGCCGACCAGATCGTCGCGCGCCTGAAGCTCTTTCAGCAGGCCTTCGCCGGCCGCCCGCATCTGGTCTGCTACGCCGTCAAGGCCAACTCCGCGCTGGCCATTCTCAAGCTGCTGGCCGATAGCGGCGCGGGCTTTGACATCGTCTCCGGCGGCGAACTGGAGCGTGTGCTGGCAGCCGCGCCTCAGGCCGTCAGCCGCGTCGTCTTCTCCGGCGCGGGCAAAACCGCAGCCGAGATCGACCGCGCCTTGAAGCTGGGCATTCTCGAATTCAACGTCGAGAGCGCGGCCGAGCTCGATCTACTTGCCGCCCGCGCGGCCCGGCTCAAAAAGAAGGCCCGCTTTGCCCTGCGCGTCAATCCCGACGTCTTTGCCGAGAC
>Ga0181520_10002324_pt1 | contig 35637 bp, 32 predicted proteins | sample PEATcosm2014_Bin_29_FD_132451 | JGI IMG/M metagenome (GOLD analysis project Ga0181520, IMG submission 132451) | Peatland microbial communities from MTU Mesocosm Facility, Houghton, MI, USA - PEATcosm2014_Bin02_30_metaG | ecosystem: Environmental > Terrestrial > Soil > Wetlands > Peat | place...
CGAAACCAAAGCAAAGGCCACACCCAAAACCCACAAGGCGGCGGCCTAAAGGCCGCATCGCTTTGTTTCACAAAGCGGACAGATCACTAATTATCAAAACCGGACAACTTGACTTGTTAACGATACACACCCCGTTAACGTAGCCTAAACGTCCGCGAACGCGGCTTCGACTTGACTGCCCGGCCCGCCTGCGGCACACTCTACTCGGCTGACCGTTGAGGAGGTGCAAAGGCACTTCCGAGGACTGCTGTGCGGTGGCGGCGGGCGACAGATACCCCCACTGTTAGTCGGCCGCCACCGGGAACAGTGGTGGGGCAGCGAAACACAAATCCATTTTGGAAAGGAGTTGCTCGTGAGCCGAACCACCAGAAGATCTTTTTTTGCCGGCGCCGGAATGGCTGCCGGTGCCCTGGGGACCCGCCTCGGGTTCGCCGGAAGCTCGCCGGAAGCTCAACGGGAGGCAGCCCGGAAGGCCGGTGTCAGCCACCCAACCCAGAACATCAAGCGGGAAAACATCAAGATCACGGATATCAAAGTTACGCCGCTCTCTTATGTCGATCCCAAGGGCAATCTTTGGCGGGGCGACCGCTATATCGTCTGGAAAACCGACGCGGCGCTGTGCCAGATCTTCACCGACAAGGGCATCGTGGGCATCGCCGAAGGTTCGCCCTACGGCGGGCCGGACGTCATCAAGAAATATACCGAGGAAGTCATTAAGCCGGTGCTCATCGGCCTGAATCCGTTCGACGTGGATTTCATAGCCTGCGCCAGCGACCTGACGCCCCCTCGCGGCAGCGGCATCCCGGACCGGGCTACCTCCGCAGCCTGGGCTGGCGTGAACAACGCCTGCTGGGACGTCATGGGCAAAGCCCTGAACCTGCCGGTTTATAAACTGCTGGCATCCGATAATATCCCCGACCCGCATCTGCGCGTCTACGCCAGCGGCGGCGACTATCACGAGTGGTACGGCGACGGCGAGAAGACGCTGATCGAAGAGGCGCTTAAATATAAGGAGCAGGGCTTCACGGCATTCAAATTCCGCGCCGGCACGGATTGGCGATTCAGCGATATGACGCTGAAGAAGTATATGCCGATGCTGCCCCGCCTGCGTGCGGCCGTGGGCCCCAACATGGACCTGATGCACGAAACCCTGCGCGCCCAGCCGGTGCACCTGGAGGAAGTGTTGCAGGAGTTCTGCCCGCTGCTCGACGAGCTGAAGTTCCACTGGTTCGAGCAGCCGCTCAACACCATCGAGGAGTATATCGCCGTCAAGAAAGCCCTCAAGGTCTGCCTGGTATCGGGCGGCGAAAGCGACCGCACGCGGTTCGAGATCAAGACCTGGATCGAGCACAATGCCATGGACATCGTGCAGACCGATTGCAACGTTACGGGCCTCTCGGAGAACTGGTTCATTGCGCGTATGGCCCATGTGCGAGGCAAATACCATTGCCCGCATAACTGGCACGGCGGGCTGACCACCATCGCCAATGCCCACCTGGTGGCCTCCAGCCCCAGCCGCCACATGTTGGAGCTGAACCAGACCTACAATCCGCTCAAGGAAGAGATTTTCAAGGACCCGCTGGTGGTGAAGCGCGGATACATGGATCTGCCCAACCGGCCCGGATTCGGGGTCGAACTGATTGCCGACGTGGAGAAGAAGTTCCCCTGGGCCCCCGGTTCGTACTCGAAGCCCAATCCACGGATGGAGAACGCGCGATGAAGCGGGTAACGCGGCGCTCCCTGCTGGCCGGCGCGGCCGCCGGCTCGGGGATCTTCTCCGCCGGCTGCGAGCGGGGCCGCGTTCGCGCGGCCGGGGCCGCAACCGGCAGCTTCGCCCACTTACTCGAAGGAGTGGGCCGCGAGAACCTCAAGATCACGGAAGTTCGAGCCACTCCGCTCACTTACAAGGCTCCCGCCGGTTTGTTTATCGAAGAGGCGGGGCCGATTATCACGCTGTCGCGGGGCGTGACCGTCTTGCAGGTTTTCACGGACCGGGGAATCGTAGGGATCGGTCCAGGCCCCGCTTTCGGCATCGCTGGAGCGCCCGATTTTTCGCGCCTGGTGGGAAAGAACCCTTTCGATGTCGAGCTGATGTCCCCGCAGGCGGGCGTGGATATCGCCTGCTGGGACCTTATTGGCAAGGCCAAGGGGCTGCCGTTATACAAACTGCTGGCCACCGATCGCCAGCCGAACCCCAAGGTGCACGTATACGGCAGTGCGGGCGTGAACTGGACCTTCTACGACAAGCGGGACGGCAAGGCCTTCGGCGTGGAGGCTCTAATCGAAGAGGCGCTGAAACTGAAGGAGCTGGGATTCGATACCTATAAGTGGCGCCCGGGTACCGATTGGGAAGAGGCCGGCATGACGGCCGAGAAGTTAGGTAACACCGTCTGCCGCAAGGTCCGCGAGGCCGTCGGTCCGAATTTCAAGCTGGCGCTCGAAAAGAAAGCCTATGACGAGTGGACCATCGAGCAGGCCCTCGAGGTGGCGCCCATCATCAACGAGCTGAATTACCACTGGTTCGAGCAGCCTATGGGCGACCAGGGTCCCGCCGAATTCGACGATTACCTCAAGCTCAAGGCGGCCATGCCGAAAGTGATGTTGTTCGGCGGCGAGCAGTTCCGCGACCGAACACGTGCACGGCCTTTCATCGAGCGCAAGATCTACGACGTAGTCCAGTCGGACACGATTGCCGTGGGCATGACCGAGAACTGGTACGTCGCACGCATGGCCGAGTACAACGGCGTGCGCATGACGCCGCACAACTGGCAGACCGAGCTGGGGACCATCGCCAACGCCCACTTCGCCGCCGGCCTTCCCAATGGATACATGTGCGAGTACTTCATGTATCCCAACACTCCCTGGCGGGATGTGCTGTTCCGGGAACCCCTGGTGCCGAAGAACGGCTATCTGACGCTCAGTGACAAACCGGGATTAGGCGTGGAACTGGCCGGCCTGGAGGAGTTGAAGCGGCGCTTCCCGTTCGATCCCGCGGCCCCGGTCACCATTCCGAATCCGCGCTTCCCTAAAGCCATGGATCGGGCCCTGGCGCGCCAGGAACAGAACCGGGCCAAGTACGCGGGCGGCTCCCGATAAGGCCGGCAATCGCGCCGGCTCGCGGCAATTCGTCCGGCTGTCTCGACCGCGGAACCCGGTCCCCACGAAAACGTGCGTCGTCGGCTGTGTGTTTTCGGTTCTATCGTTGAAAGGATTTATGCCATGAAATCGGCCATCGCCTTATGGCTCGTGACGGGGCTTGCAGTGGTCGCTTCGCAAGCCCAGGTGCTCCGGCTGACGCGCGAGCAGATGATCAAGTACACCGCCAAGAACCCCTACGAGCGCTTCGCGGACGGGCGGCCCAAGGTCCCGGATGCGCTGCTCGAAAAGATGAAAGGCCTCTCCGCCGAAGAGATGATGCTGGCTGGGCAGGGTTTTCCCAACAATTATGCCGGCGACCTGAAGATGCTCCGCGGCGACAAGAAGCTGGTGGGGCGGGCGTTTACAGTGCAGATCATGCCCTCTCGCGCGGACATCGCGGAGGTGGACCGCGCCGAGTTCAGCCGCACGGGCGTCAAGCGGCCCTGGGATCACCAGGTGGCATTGGACATGCTTCAGCCCGGAGATGTGCTGGTCGTCGAAGCCGCCGCCAACACGGGCGGCGTGGTGGGTGACAATCTGGCGTATTTCATCTGGAAGCGGACGGGGAACGGTTTCGTCATCGACGGCCCGATTCGCGATCTGGACGGAATCGCGGATTTCAATATGCAGGCGTATTACCGCACCTCGGCGCCGCCCTGGCTGACCAACGGCATCGTCACCGGCATCGAGATTCCGGTACGGATCGGCGACGCGCTGGTCATGCCGGGAGATGTGGTAGTGGGGGACCGGGAGGGCGTCAGCTTCATTCCGCCGCATCTGGCACAGGAAGTGGCCGACGCCGCCGACATCGTACACGCCCACGACGAATGGACCAAGAAGAAGTTCGCCGAAGGCAAGTACGACTCGCGCGATATCTACAGTTCTCCGACGGATCCCGCGCTGATTCGCGAATACGAGGAGTTCCTGAAGCAAAGACTGGACCCGCCGGCATACCAGCGCTATTTGAAGCACAAAGTCCCTGCGCAGCCCGCCCAGCCAGCCAGGTAAGGCTCCGGCGCTGAACCAGCCGCCTGCGAGCGGCCCGGCGGGGGCGCCGGCAAATAGCGCGCGGGCGGGGGATCGCTACGGCGAAGAGGGCCGGACGGCCGGTTGGTGCGGGGTCCCACGCGACCTGTGCCGCGCGCGGGCCATTGCTACACGGCGGGCAGCAGGTCGAAGTAAAATCCTGAAGGAGACCCAAACCATGCCGCTGGCCGATTCATTACTTGCCGAACTCGAACAGGAAGCCGGGGCGACCCGCGCCGCCCTCTCCCGCGTGCCCGACAGCCGTCTCGCGTGGAAACCTCACGAGTAATCGATGAGCATGGGCCAACTGGCGCAGCACATCGCCACCCTGCAGGACGGAGTCGCCAAGTTGGGAATGCAAAGCACCATGGCAATGGAAAGCTTCTCTCCAACGCCGCCTCCCGAAAGTGCCGCTGCGATCCTGCAGGCGTTCGAGGAGAGCCTGGCTCAAGCCAGACAGATTGTCGGCGGCATGAGCGATGCGGATCTGATGGTGAACTGGTCGATGACCAAGGGCGGAGTTCCCGTGCTCACAATACCACGGATCGGGCTATATCGCTCGATCATGCTGAACCACCTGTATCATCATCGGGGCCAGCTTACCGTTTATCTTCGGCTTCTGGATATTCCGGTGCCTTCGGTGTACGGGCCCAGCGCGGACGAAAATCCTTTCGCGGGAAAGTGAGCCGGCAACCCCGGGGCCGACAGGTCAACTGACGCGCGCGATTTCGCGCGATCCTCCTGTCGAGGGCGGACTGAGCGTTATTCCGGCGCAGCCTTGCGAACCGGTGTTATGCGCGCCGCGCATGGCGAACTGGTGTTATAAGACGCCACCGCCGAATTGGCGGTATGCCGCCGCCGGCGAACAGAGAGCACTCGATGGGCAGGGCGGAGCGGCCGTCCCCGCCCATGGCGGGTTACCGACTGACGGAGCTGCCCTCGAACGTGCCGGCCACGGCCAGCCCGCCGAGCGTTCCGGCTCCCGCGATGCCGGCTGTGGCAATCGCGATGGTGCGAACCGAGAGGCCGGAGGAGACGGCGGCTGGCTTAGCCGTGCCGCCCGCGCTCCCGCTTCCCGCTGCGCCGGGCGTAACGCTCGCCTGGGCGATATCCACGATCTCGGAAGCCCCCTCCTGCGGCGTGCCGGAGGCTAACGTGCCGGTCACGCTGATGCGCTTCCCGGCCAGCGCGGCGAGATGCGCGCCTCGCAGTTGGGCCACCACATGCGTAACGTCGTCCTTGATCAGATAGACGTCGCCGCGCCGGGTCAGCACACCCGCGAACTGCACGCGGCCGGAGGGCGCGGCATCGAAGGCCATCGCTTCGCCGGGAAAAACGCGCGCGATCAGAACGCCGGCGGCGCTGCGCACCTCGGCATTTCCGGCCCGGGCCGCCACCGTGACGCCGTTCGGCCCGTCCATCGCAACCTCGATGCGCGCCTCGCTCGCGAGCGGCGTCACCCGCACGGAGCGCGCCTCCAGGCGGTAGCCGGAGGCGGAGTTCAAGGCCACGGCGCCCGCTTCGAGCAAAGCTCGGTCGCGGTACACAGTGGCGCCGCTCGAAGCGGCCAGCGTCAGCCGCGCGCCGCCTCCCAGACGCACCTCCGACGCATTGCCGGCGGTGTGGATCGCGGCTCCGTTCAAAACCGTGGCGCTGCCGGAAACGGCCGCATTGTTGATCAGGAAAGCTCCCGCGGAAGTCGCCGTCCCGATGATCGGCGGCGAGGCCCCAAAAACCGCGATGGCGCCGCTCGCGAGCAGCAGCCATAAAGTCAGGTTTGTCGATTTCATTTCCTACCCCTTTGCTAAGATTCCAGCGCTACCGCTGGACCGGCCCCGCGACTCCCGGCGCCGGATTTGGCTCCTTCGCGCGCGTTCCGGCGCGGGAAAGGTAAATCACGAAAGGCGTCACTTCGAACGGCAGCTTGTCGCGCGCCGAAATCAGCGCCACGGCCTTGGTTTTCAAGAGGGCGATCTCGTCCGTCCACGCGTCCATGTGGATGCGCGAGCCCAGCGGAAGCGCCGCCAACTGCTCGAGCTTGTCGCGCTCCAGGGCCGGGCCGCCGGCCGCCAACTCCTGCATCCGGACCAGGCTCGTGCCGCTGGCGAGCTGGTTGCCCAGGTTGGCGCGGATCAGGTTGGGCAGTTGGGCGGCCTGCGCTTCGAGCGCCTTGAGGAACAGCCCGGCCACGGCGAGTTTCGGACCGTATGGCGATTTGGTGAGCAGTTCGATGGCGCGCTCGCCCGCCGACCGCACCTCCTCCTCGGAGCGCCCCAGCCGCAGCCGCCCCAGCAATTCCTGTTCTCCCAGCATGGTCTTGTCGGCGAAGGCAAACTGCGTGTTGGTGCGGTGGCCCAGGGCGATGTGGGCCAGTTCTCCGGAGAGCACCATGGCCAGGCTGGCTTCGTCGGGGAGCACGTCGATGAGGCCCCGGCTGATGACGATCGTGCGTCCCACCGAGAAAGTTTCGAGCGGGGTCGTGAGCAGCACCCGGCAGCGCGCTTCGACACCCAGGCCGTTGGAGGCGATCAGGTTGTTCACCACCGTGGTCAGAACTTCGTCTACCGGTCCGGGAGGCGCCAGCAGACCGCCCTTTTCGAGCCGCTCCAGAATATTGGTTTCCGCCTGGCGCTCCCAGGCGCGCTGATTTTCGAGCGGTGTCGGCTCCGGGGAAGCGGCCCGGTCCGCTACCCCGGCCTCGGCCTCCACGGCAATCGAAGCCATCTCCCCGGCGCGGCTGGCGGAGGCCGGCCGATACCCCCAGAATCGCGTCTGGGCCTTGAAGCGGGGCATCGGCGAGCCCTTTTCCGGGTTGCCCGACTCTTCCACGTAAACGAACCCGGGCACCCACTGGCTGCCGGCCACGTTGACGCGCCAGCTTTCGAAGTGGAAGTAGAGGTGCGAAGAACTGCCGTTGATATAGGTGCCGTTGAAGCGCACGATCTGAAAGCCCTGGTCCTCGACCCAGATCCGCCCGCGGAAGCGCCCGGCGGCCTTGGGGTTGAGAGGCTCCACGTCGAAGACCAGGCAGCGCAGCTCGCCTTGGAACTCGCGGCGCACGTACTCCATGCGGTAATTTTCGCGGCTGAAACCCTCGGCATCGATCAGCGCCATCTGCGCGAACCCTTCCGCCACGAACATCGAGGAGCGGCCCTTGAAGAGACCCAGCAGTCGGCCCGCGCGGGGCGCGGCGCTGTGACTCGCCATGGGCTGGTACTGGAGCGGGCCGGCGAACGCCACCTTGCCCAGAAAGTAGTGGTCGCGGACGATCTCGGCGGGTGCGCCTTCCGGGGGGATCTCCTGGATATACGTTTCGGCGATGGCGCTGTGCCCGCGCAGTTGGGTCATGAACTGCGCCTCCTGTCGGACGACCCGCTCGATCAGCCGCTCGGCCGCGGAGTCGTCGGCCGCGGCATGTACAGGCAGGGCCGCTCCGCCGGTAAGCAGCAGGAGAGCCGTCGCACGTAGTAATGATCGGTAGCGTTTCATATTCAGTTCGCCAATTGGAATGTGATGCGGACCGTGGCGTCCGTATCGATGGGCCGGCCGAATTCGGTCGCGGGGCGGAAACGGATAGCCTCCGCCGCGCGGATGGCGCTCTCGTCGAGGCCGTGGCCGAGTCCCCGCAGAAGGCGCTCGACGCGCACCTGGCCATTGGCCTCGAACCACGCCATCAGGACCACGTCGCCCTGGATCGCGAGCTTCCGCGCCTCCGGGGTGTAGGCGGGTCGGGGCTTAAAAAGGATCTCGATCCGCGTGCGTGCCGCCGGCGCGGCGGCCGACAGTTCGCGGGAATGCGCGGCGATGGAGGCGGCCGCGAATCCCGCGGAGGCTTTCACGGGTGCCGCCGGGGAGGCCCCCGCGACCGCCACGGAATCGCCAAAGCCGGCGGAGGCGGTTTGCGAGGCGGGCGATTGCGGAGCCATGCCCGGCAGGGCGGCCGCAAACCCGGCGTCTGGTGTGGCGGCCATCGCCGCGGCTGCCGGCGCGGGGGCCCGCACATCGCCAAATGCCCCTGTGCGCGGTGCGTAGTGGGCCTGCTCGCCGGTCTCGGCCCGCGGTTCGTCGAAGCCTGCCGATAGCAGGATCTTCGGCGCGGCCGATCCGCTACGGGCGCTGGCGGCGGCAAATCCTCCGGTTTGGATTTTAGGCGCTTCGGGGCGCGCGGCGGCGGGTACGGCGCTCTCGAAAGGGGTCGGCGCGGGTGCGGGTGGGAGCGGCGTGATGGAAGGGAGCGACAGGGAAGGGGGCTTGGCCGTGGCGCGGATTTCGGGCGGCATGGCGTCAGCCAGCGCTTCGCGGTGGGGAAGCGCGAGCGGCGGCGCGACGAGCCGCAGCGGGATCACGGTCCGTCTCGCCGGGCGTGGCGGGCGAGCTCCCGTTGGAGCGGCCCCATCTGGCGCGTAAAGGTGCGTGTACACGTAGCTGGTTACCCGGGGCGACGAGGCGGAGGCGAGCAGGGCCGCCGCCAGGCAGGCGCCGTGAGCGGCGAGGCTGCCGAGCATCGAAGCCGGATTTCTTTGTTGCCGAAGGCGGAATTCAAACACGTTTGCCTGCTATTTCTTATCGGCGGATGCGGTCCGTTCAAGGCGCATGGCGCGTAATTCCAGAGATCCTTCGGCGCGCGTGGCCCCCAGCGGGCGACGGTAGGAAAGCCGCAGAACCGCCGGCGTCACCGGAGCCCCCAAATCCCATTCCACCGAGGACCATTCAGCGGATGCGGCCAGCGGCGCGCCGGGCGCTCCATCGAGCGACCACCCGAGACCGGTGGCGGCGGCCATTCCCTGCGTCCGGTAGGTGAAACGAAGCCGGTAGGAAGCGCCCGGCTCGAGCGCGAGCGCCTGCCAAAGCAGCTCGCAATTCTCGGGCTGCCGGCCGGAAAAAGAAAGGGCCAGTTCGCCGTCCCCGGTGGCGGAGGTGAGGCCTTCGGTTTGTGCAAGATGCCAGTCGAGCCCCCGATTCGAAATGGGAAGCGCGAAGTCGCCGTTAACCAGCGCGTCCGGGCGCCACGGACGGTCGCTGGCGGCGTTGTTCCAGATCTCGGCCGCCTCGGCCATACGCCCTCCGGCCACAGCATCATCTACGTAATCGAGAAGCAAGGGGCGGTCCTGAGGGCGCCCCCGGACGGCCACGCGCCGCGCTACCGCGTGAGCCTCCGCGCCGCGCCGGTGCCCCACCAGGTAGGCCAGGTACCGCCGCTCGGCCGAAAAGATGCCCAGGACGACCCGCTCGGCTACCGCGTGCGCGTCGTCATTCGCCGCCAGACACAGGTCGAAGAGCGCGTTGAGATCCCCCGGCGCAATGGCGGCGGCCGTGCGGGCCCACTTCCAGGAGCTCTGGGCACGTCCGGCGCGGAAATAGAAATTCGCGGCGGCCCAGGCGGGGGCGAAAAGCCGGTCGCGGCTGGCGGCTTCCAGATACTGGGCTTCGCTCTCCCCCATTTCACCGCGCTGTTCGCGCTCCGCGGCCAGGGCCAGACGCGCGGAAGTCAGATACGGATCGAGTGCCAGGGCACGCTCGAGATGGGTGATGGCGGCCGCCTGGTCGAACTGCGCCAGGCCGGCACGATACTCGGCGCGCAGCGGGTCGAGTGCCGCGGCGCGCTCGACGCCTTCCGGCGTGGCCCGCTGGTAGAGCGTGCCGGCCCACCCGATCCGCGCGGCGTAAAAAGAGCACGCGGCCAGCGCCGCTACGGCCCCGCATGCGGCCAGACGAGCGATCGGACCGCTGGCGCCCCGGCGCACGTGGGCCGGCGCTCCCAGCGCTCCGATCCACGCGAAAATCCAGGCCGCCAGGCCGAAGCGCAGGAACGGGTAATCGACCGCCGAATGCACCAGGACCGCCAGCGCCCCCAGGCCCCAGAGCGACCGTACCGCCGGCACCAGGACACACCCCGCCAGCGCCAGCATCACGGCCAGGGCCGGCAGACCGCCCTCGGCCGCCCATTGGACCCACTCGTTGTGCGCATGGTTGGCGGTGGCGCCGGGATCGACCGTGGCGAAGCGCGGATAAACCGCCGGCCAGACACCCATCCCAAAACCGTGCAGCGGCTCGCTCTTCACCATCGCCAGCGACGATTTCAGAAACTCCCGGCGCAGGGCGTACGGATCGGTATCGGCGCCCATACGCGTCCACAGGAGCTGATAGCCTACCGCCAGGGTCAAAACCACCGCCGTGGCCGCGAAGCTCACGATGGCCGCGCGGCTTTGGCGCCGCAGCCACCAGGCCGCCACGATCTCCGCCAGGACCATGGCCGTTCCTGCGCGCGACCCGCTGGCCACCACCGCAGCCGTCAGACCCGCCGCCACCACCAGCCAGGCGCCGCGGCCCGCCGCGCCCAATCCCATCGCCAGGGCCGCCGGCAGCAGCAGCTCGACGAACGCGGCGAAGTTGTTGGGAGAGACGAAGGGACCGATCACCAGCGACTCGTAGCCCGAGGGAAACAGCCAGAAGACGCGCCCCTCCGAGGTGAAGAGCTGCACGATTCCGGCAAAGCAGATCAGCGAACCCACGCCGAGCGCGGAGATCAAAAACGCGCGGCGCTCCCTGCTTCCGGCGCAGGCCGACTCGGCCACCCATACCAGCGAGGCGGCGGCCATCCAGTAGAGCAGCGCGTCCATCGTGTCGGCCGGAACGGCGGTCCACTGTGCCGCCAGTTGTGCCCCGGCCCAAAGAGCCATCGCGGCGCACAGCACCGGCGCCGGTCCGGCGCGCGCGGGTAGACGGCCCAGCGCGACCCGGCCAGCCAGCACGGCGGCTGTCAACAGTGCGCCCGCTTCCAGCGTCCCGACCGGCCAGCGGCCGGGAATCCAGAGCGTGACAACGCCGAAAAGGAGCAGCAGGAGCAGGACGAGGCGAAGGCGCATCATGCGGACACGAGAAAGGCCGGCGGCATGGCGGATTGCGCGTGGCTGAGCCACAGAATCATCGCCAGCAGAACCCCGGCGGCGGCAGCCATCGCCAGGCCCAGCATCATCTTGCGGGCGATGCGCTGCGCGTCCCTGAGGCGGATCAGGGATCCACCGATTTCGAGGAAGCGCGAGTTGCATCGATGGCAGCGGCGCATCCCGCCTCCAATGGCGGCCGCCGCCCGTTCGAACGCCGTCCGGCGTCGGGAGCGGTGGATGCGGGCTGCGCCGCAATTCGGGCAATTGGTGGTGCTCATCATTTCAAATCGACCCCTACTGCCGGAGCCTCGACGGGGCCCCCGGTTGCCAGCGCCAGACGCGCCAGATCGGCGGTAAACTCCTCCGCCCCGGCCGGGTGACAGGCGCCGATTCTGTCCAGAAATGCCGACCGCACGGAGCGCGCCAGTATGCTGACCGTGGCCGGCGGCTGCGGCGAATCGAAAGGCACCGACAGGCTGATATAGCCGGATCCGTAGAGTGGAATCCGTACGTCCCAGCATTCGCCAGAATCGCCCGCGGTGAGGCTGGCGCTCAAGCGGCGGCCCTCCAGGTCGAGCGACGCGCGGCTGAATCCGGCGCTGCGGCTGCCCGCCAGCAGAGCGTCCCAGCAGCCCTCCAGGTCGCCAGCCGTGCGGATAGCCTGTTCCATCTGGCCGATGGAGACGTTGGCGTCGATGAGGTGGCGCAGGCCGCCCCCGAAAAGCAGATGCCGGGCCGTCTCGAACTCTTCGTACCCGAGATAGTCCACCGCTATCCAGACCAAGGCGCAGAAGAGCAGCAGCGCCGGACCGGCGAGGTTCCCGCGATTGGCGCCCACCACGAGCGACAGACCGGCGGCCGCTCCGGCAAAAGCATAGAGGAGGTACACCACCCTGCGAGTCGTCAAACCCCGCGCCAGCAGGCGGTGGTGGATATGGCGCCGGTCGGCGCCGAAAATCGCCTGCCCGCGCAGATACCGCCGCGCGATCGCCAGGCCGGCATCGAGAAGCGGCAGCGCGAAGGCGAGCAAAGGGGCGGTGACACCGACCAAAGTAGCCGATTTTTGTGACCAGACGACGCCGAAGCAGCCCAGCAGGAACCCTAGCGTGAGGCTGCCGCAATCCCCCATGAAGATCGATGCCGGATTGAAGTTGTAAGGCAGAAACCCGACCAGCGCGCCAGCCAGGGCGGCGGTCACCAGGGCCAGCGCGGTATTGCCGGTAAAGGCGGAGCTCAGCAGTGCCGTGAGCGTGGCGCAGAGCCCCACGCCGGCGGCCAGCCCGTCCAGGCCGTCGATGAGGTTGAAGGCGTTGGTGCAGGCCAGCAGCCAGAAGACCGTCAGCGGAGCCTGTGCCATCACCGGCAGCGTGAGGCCCCCGATGGAACGGATCTGCACTCCCGCGGCGTAGGCCAGGAGTCCGGCCGCGATCTGCCCGGCCAGCTTGATCCAGGGCTTCAGGCCCGCCAGGTCGTCGGTCAGGCCGATGCCGAAGACCAGGATCGCGCCGGGAAAGAGCGCCGCGACCGGCGTGGCCGGCAGGGGCAGGAACCGCATCAGTCCGCAGGCCGCCGCATAGCCCAGGAAAATCGCCACTCCGCCGATGCGCGGAATGGGGGTCCGGTGCACCCTTCTGGCACCGGGCTGGTCCAGCCAGCCGAGACGATGGCACGCCACCCTGCACAGCGGGGTGCATGCGAGGCTTATCAGGAAAGCGGCGAGGGCCACCGCGGCTAGGGCTAACATGGCATTGGACTCAACAGGCGACCGGCTCCGGAAGCGCGCGGGAACTCAAATAGAACTCGACCGTGCGGCGCAGCCCTTCCTCCAAACCGGTGCGGGCGCGAAAGCCGAACTCGCGGTCGGCGCGCGAGGTATCGAGACAACGGCGCGGCTGCCCGTTGGGCTGCGAAACGTCCCAGGTAATCCGGCCTCGATAGCCGGTCAGGCGCGCCAGGAGCGCCGCCAGGTCGCGTATGGCGATCTCGCGGCCGCTGCCCAGGTTGACCGGTTCCGGCTTGTCGTAGCACTCGGCCGCGCGGATGATACCCTCGGCACAATCTTCCACATAGAGGAACTCGCGCGTGGGCGATCCGTCGCCCCAGCAGACCAGCTCCGGGCGGCCCTCCGCGGCGGCCTCCACGCATTTGCGTATCAACCCCGGGATCACGTGCGAGGATGGGGGGTCGAAGTTGTCCCGGGGGCCGTAGAGATTGACCGGCAGAAGATAGATGGCATTCATCCCGTACTGCTGGCGATAAGCCTGGCATTGCGCCAGCAGAGCCTTCTTGGCGATCCCGTAGGGGGCGTTGGTCTCCTCCGGGTATCCGGCCCAAAGATCCTCTTCGCGGAAGGGGACGGGCGTGAATTTTGGGTAGGCGCATACCGTACCCACCACCACGGTTTTCTCGACGCCCCAGCGTCGGGCGGCTTCGATCAGTTGAATCCCCATGATGGCGTTCTCGTAAAAGAAGCGGCCGGGATTGGCGCGGTTCGCCCCGATGCCGCCGACTGCCGCCGCGAGGTGGAAGAGAACCTCCGGACGGCACAGCGCAAAGAGATTTTCGATATCCCCGGCCCGCGTGAGATCGAAATCCTTGCGACGGGGGACGAAAACGTCCCGGCAACCGATGGCGCGCAGGCGGGCTACCACGTAGCCGCCCAGGAATCCGGCACCGCCGGTGACCGCGATTCGTTTGTGGCTCAGAGGGAACATAGCTTTCAGGCCGCAAAGGCCGGTTCGCGGCGCAGGGCTTCCACCCCGCCGCGCAGCATGGTCCGCACTTCCTCGAGATCGGCATCGACCATGATGCGGACCAGCTCGCCGAATCCGACCCGCGGCTCCCATCCCAGGCGGGCGCGGGCCTTGGAGGCGTCGGCGAGCAGGTGATCGACTTCCGCGGGACGGTAATATTGGCGGTCGACGACCACAAACTCGCGCCAGTCGAGATGCACGTGCTCGAAGGCGAGCTCGACGAACTCCCGTACGGAGTGGGATTCGCCGGTGCCGATCGCGTAGTCGTCGGGCGAGTCCTGCTGGACCATCAGCCACATGGCCCGTACGTAGTCCGGCGCATACCCCCAATCGCGGCGGGCGTCCAGGTTGCCCAGATAGAGCCGGGACTGCAAGCCCAGCTTGATGCGGGCCACCGCGCGGGTGATTTTGCGGGTCACGAAAGTCTCCCCGCGGCGCGGCGATTCATGGTTGAACAGGATGCCGCTTGAAGCATGCATTCCGTAGCTCTCGCGGTAGCTCACCACGACGTGGTGCGCAAACACCTTGGCGCACGCGTAGGGGCTGCGGGGATGAAACGGCGTGGTCTCGCTCTGCGGCGGCGGCGTGCTGCCGAACATCTCGCTCGAGGAGGCCTGATATAAGCGCACTTGGGCGCCCGCCTGGCGCATGGCCTCGATCAGCCGCAAGGCGCCGAGCGCGACCACGTCGCCGGTGTATTCGGGGATCTCGAAGCTCACTTTCACGTGGCTCTGGGCCCCCAGGTTATAAATCTCGTCGGGCTGAAGCTCGTACAGGATTTTAGTGAGCGATCCCGAGTCGGCCAGGTCGGCATAGTGCAGGTAGAAATTGGTTGGGGCCTCGCGGGCGTCTTCGTAGAGGTGATCCACGCGCTCGGTGTTGAAGGAGGACGAGCGCCGCTTCAGGCCGTGAACCTCGTAGCCTTTCTCGAGGAGCAACTCGGCCAGGTAGGAGCCGTCCTGGCCGGTGGTGCCGGTGATCAAAGCGCGTTTCATGCTGGTCCTTTACTGAGTTCGGAAAGCGGGCCGTTCGCCGAGACCGCCGTGCGCGCCTCCGGCGTGGGCAGGGCCGGGAGGGTGGCCCCCGCCTTTACGATGGCGTCGAGAACGCGCACTGTCCCCGAGTGGCGTTCGTAATGGGTTTCAAGAGCGCGACGCGCGCGCCGTCCGGCTTCCGCGAGCGCCTGGCGGTCTTCGGCCAGTCTCGTGAGAAGCTCGGTCACCGCGCCCGCCTCTTCCGTGGAAAAACTCCATCCGCAGCCGTGGTCTTCGATCAGACGGTGCGGCGTGGCACCTCGCGGGCCGATGTAGAGAATGGGGCGGCCCGCGGCCATCAGGCTGTAGATCTTGCTGGGAACCACCGAGCCCAGGGTCGGAGCACTCTGCGTCACGAGGCCGATGTCGGCGGACGCCAGACAGGCGGCCAATTCCCTCCGCGGGCAATAGGCCCAGAACTCGACGTTCGCCAAGCCCGCTTCCGCGCAGTGCGCCGCTAGCACCCGGTGGCCCGCGCCAGCCCCGGCGAATACGAAGCGGACGCGGCGATCCTCGCCGAGCGCCATCATGGCGCCGAATATGGTGCCCGTATCGTGCGCTCTCCCGAGATTGCCGGAGTACAGAACCGTCAGAGGGCCCGAAGGCTGCGTCCCGATGGGCGCCAGGAGATCCGCGTCGGCCCAGTTATGCGCCACCTGGATCGATGCCGGCGGAACGCCCGAAGCGATCAGGCGCTCCCGCATGCATTCCCCCAGCGCGATGACGACGTCTGCCCGGTGGCGCACCGCGCGCTGGATGGCGGCCAGAACGCGCGCGGCCGCCGAATGGGGCGCCAGCGCGCCGACGTCCACCGCCACTTCCGGGTATAGGTCCATTTCCCAGATCGCCAGCCGCGACCCGCGCACCGCCTTGATCGCAAGGCCGACGCAGGCAAGCATCGGAGGGGTGGTGAGGCAAACCACTACGTCCTGCCGTCCCAGGGCGAGGCCCCGGAAAAGCGCGCCCACAAAAAAGCGGATGTAGGAGAGAAGCTTGCCGAACGCACTCCCCCGGCGGAACCGGAGCCCGCCGACGCGGATGACGCACGCCGCGGGCGGCGGCCCGCCTTCCGATTCCAGGTACGTACCGCGGCCGCAAATCGCCGTCACGGCGTGCCCGCTCTCGGCCGCGGCCCGCGCGACATCCGTCAGCAGCACGCTGGTGGGTGATTCGTCCGGATGAAAGAACTGGTTAACGAGGAGAATTTTCATGCCGCTTTTTCGGACCGGCCGCGAAGCTCGGCCACCTTCACGGAAATCAGGTACTCGTAGAAGCTCTGCAAGACGGAGTAGTCGAAGCCGGCCCGGCCGTCCAGCCAGCCGCCGTGCAGGAGATAGAGATAAGCGAACTTGATGGCCGGCCGGAAGGGCATGCGGCTGAACAGCGATTTCAGAGCCTGGCGGCGGCGGTTTGGCTCGGGCAGGAAGAGGCCGCGCCATTCGAGCGGCCGACGCCCGGTGTATTCGCGCGCCTCGAAATTCGAGTAGGCGTTGTGGCGCTCGACCCAATGGTCGATGCCCTTTGAGAACGGCCAGTGATCGATGTGGTTCCGCAGTTCTCCCACGGGCCCCTCGACGCAGGTGACGGGATTGACCAGGCGCTCGAAGCGCACGGCCGGCGGCCGGTAGAGCCGCACAAGCCAGGTGGGATAGAACGTTGCGTGCTTCAGCCAGACCCCCTGAAAATAATCCCGGCGGCGGATCCGAAAAGCGGCGCAACCGGGTGCGGCCACCGCCGCCGCGATTTCGCCGGCCAGTTCCCCTGGCACTCGCTCGTCGGCATCGATGTTGAGGACCCAGGGGTGCCGGAAGGGCAGATTCCGCACCGCCCAGCGCTGGTGCGCCGACCAATTGTCGAAAGCTCTGTGGAAGACGCGGCATCCGAGCGACGCCGCCAGCTCGACGGTGCGGTCGGTACTGCCCGAATCGAGCACCACGATATCGTTCGCCCAGCGCAGCGAGGCGATGCAGCCGGGCAGGTTTTTCTCTTCGTTCAGTGTCAGAATCAACGCGCTAACCGGCATTCAGTGCCTTCTTTCGCGCAGGTACCGCGCGGGGTTCCCCCCCACGATCGTCCAGGGCGCGACATCGCGGAAGACCGAGGATCGGGCTCCCACGACCGCGCCTGTCCCGACGGTCACGCCGGGCCCGATGAACGCGTCCGCCGCCACCCAACTCTGGGCGCAAAGGCGTATGGGCGCCGTCACCAGCGGGAACTCCGGGCAGTCGCTGTCGTGAGTGGCGGTACAAAGAAACGAGTCTTGCGAAACCGTGACGCGCTCCTCGAGGATCACCCGCGCGACCGAGTAACAATCGGAGCGGTCGGCCAGCGAACTGTGCGCGCCCATGACGAGGTTCCAGGGCGCCCAGATGCGGCACGTCGGATAGGGATGAGCCCCTTTTTCAACCCGCGCCCCAAACAGGCGCAGGAGCATTCTGCGCCAGGCATGAAACGGCCGCGGGCTGGGACGGAACAGCAGGGCATATGTAATTCCCCAGAGCGCGCGGGCGAATTGGTTGGCCCGCCCCAGCCGGTTCACGTAAACCCCAGCCTCGCGGGAATCGCGGCTCAAGGCGAATTTCATGTGAGTCGAACGCTCGCTGGCACGGGTCCGCCCGAAACGATCCAGGACTGCACGGCTTGGATGTCGCCGGCCACGTGCTCCCAGGTAAATTGCCGCTCGACGAGTTCTCTGCCGCGCATCCCCATCGCGGCGAGCGAGGCACGGTCGAGAGCGGTGACGGCTGAAAGCGCCTGTTCCATGGAATCGGCCGCCGTGTCGCACTCGAGGGCGGCGCCCGCGGCGCCGGCTTCCGGCAGGTTGCACGCCCGCGTCATCAGCAGCGGCTTCGCGTAGGCCATCCCCTCCAGGAGCTGCATCGGCAGGCCTTCGCTGTGGGAAGGCAGCGCCACCACATCGCAACCGCGGAGCAGAGCCTCCTTGCGGGCGCCGTTGACCGGTCCTACAATCTCGATCCCGGCGCCCGCGCTCAACGCGCGGATGCGGCCCAAAAAATTATTCTCGCGCCGGCCGTGCGCCGGCCCGGCGACCACCAGCCGCCAGTTCTCCGGCGCCACGCGCAGCCAGGCGTTCACCAGCAGGTCCAGGCCCTTGATCGGATGGATGCGCCCGAGATAGAGGCAGGTCCGCTTGTCCCCGTGCGGCGCGTATCCGCCGCCGTCGATCTCGGGCAGCCGCACGCCATTGGGGACGATGCAGACCGGATTGCCCAATCCGGCGGCGCGGATGCTCTCGTACTCGGCCTCGTTCAGAGCGCGCAGGCAGCGGGCGCCTGCGAGCAGCCGCCGGGCGTACATGCGGCCGGCCACCCACTTCTTCCATCGCCGGATCTGCAAGGCGTGGGACTTGAGACAGCCGTGCGGAGTCAGCATATAGGGAGCCGCGGCTCCGGCCGAGGCGACCACCTGATGGTTGAGATAGACCCACACCCCATGCAGGCTGAGGCAGTGCGCATTACGAATCGCTTCGCCGAACGCGGCCAGTCCCGATGTGAAGTGAATGTTGGCCGGCCCCGACCGCCGCAGGGCGATAGTGCGCGCCAGCGATTCGAGCTCACTGGTGACGCCGTCGCGGCCCACGGTCCCGAACAGGGTCACCTGGTCGCCGCCCCGCTCGAGGGCATCCGCCAATTGCGTGACGGAATGAAAAGGGCCTTCGTTGGGGTTGTCCAGGGCCCCGGTCGAGAACAATACGCGGAGCGATTTCATGAGGTTTTCTCCGGTAATTCGTTCCAGGCGCGCTTGCGGTTCGCGGAGGCCGCGGACTTCGAGCCGCGGCCATACAGCCGCGACAGGCACCATGCGGCGGCCAGACTCATCTCCAGCGTGCGGGCGAACGGCTGCAATCCGTAAAACATGGCAAACCCCACCGATCCCACCAGGGGGATATAAGCCATCGCCACGATCGGGTCGTTGCGCCGGACGAATCGCTCGATGTGGCTGCCCATGAACGCGATCCCGGCGGCGGCGCCCAGCGCGCCCACAATCCCCAGGCTCCAGAAGGCTTCGGCGAGGACGAAAAGACCACCCGAATTGACCCGGTACGCGGCCAGCAGCCAGGCTCCCGTTTGCGGGCGCGTGTAGCCGAACCACGCGGCCACGTCCTGCGGAATGGCCATGGCCGCCAGATCGACAATGCGCCGGCCGCCGAGTTGCACGCCGTCATGGCTGAGCGAGACCACATTGAGCATGTGCCAGTAGGCGGCGGGTATGAGCTGAATGCGGAGCAGGTCGACATCGGTCCAATGCTGGGAGCTCCCTCGCGAAGCGCTCTCGGCGACGGAGTTCACGAACCCGTAATCGGAAACGTAGTAGCGGATCTCTCCCCATAGCTGGAAAACCGTCAGCAACCCGACAAGGGCGCAAACGGCGGCCGCCGCGCGTCCGGTGGGCCTCAGACGGGAACTCATGTACCAGACCACGAAAAGAGTCGCCGAGACGACCAGCGTCCCGCCGCGGTCGCCCTTGAGAAACCGGGTCGTCAGCACCACCACGACGATCGCGCCGGCTATGCCCGCGAAGTGCAGGTTGCGCATCCCGTAGCCGCGCGCCGCGGCCACCGCCGCGAACGAAAGCAGCATGAGGGAAGCCATGGCCATGCCCCCGGACTGCACCACGGCCTCTCCGGTCAGGTCGCCCGAATAGGACGCGTGGAAAATGAAATCTCCCGCCGAGGTGAGCGCCGCCAGAGCCGCACCGGCCACGACGCAGCGCAGCGCAGTGGTACGGGCGAAGCTTCGCTCGACCGGGGAGGGCCGCGTCCAGTGCCAGGCGAAGGCGGGTGCGGTGGCATCCGCGACCGCGAAAAACAGACACAGGCTGGCTCCCAGGGCGTTCAGGGCGGAGGTATTGTTGAAATCCGTAAAGGCGAGCCGCGTCAGCATTCCCGAGAAGTTCAGGAATTCGGCGTTGACCACCAGCCAGCCGATCGTAAAGACGGCCCACATGGCGCTGCCGAACGCGCAGAGAACGAAGGAGCGCAGGCGCGCCATCCGCAACACCTGGAAACCGCACCACAGGCTGGTCAACGCGTAAAGCGGCATGGGCAGGCGCACGTATTGGATATAGGCCAGCGACATTCCGAGGGCCGCGACCAGGGTGAGCGCGGTGCGCGCGTAACGCGAGGATTGATTACGGTTTGTCACGCGGCGGCCATCCCGCGGGATTCCCAACCGGCGGCGAATTCACGGGCCATCGAGCGGGCCACCGCAATATTACTGAAGCCACGCGACAGGCACTTCTTGCGGCCGTTCGCCGCCAGGGCGTCGCGCGCCGCGGGATTGCGCAGGAGTTCCCGGACGGCCTCGACCAATTCCCGTGGGGTGTCGAAGTAAACGGCCTCGCGTTGGGGTTCGAAGATCTCCTCGAGCACCGGATTGCGCTGTGCCGCCATCGCCGAGCCGCACGCGGGAATCTCCATGCAGCGGGAAGTCCAGTAATCCCGGTTCAAGCGCGAGAGGAACGCCAGCGCCACGCGGGCGCCGTTCAACACGCGCACATACTCTTCGCCGTCGGCGGGCCGGATCGGCGACAGGCGCCGCGTAACGCCGGTCGGCGCGCGCTCCCAGCCGGTGCCGTAGACGCGCACCTCGATGCCGGCATCGAGCAGGGCTTCGATAAACCGGTGCCGGCCGTCGGGTTCAAAATGGCCCGCGAACACCACATCGCCGCGGTATTCGGGCAGCACATCCGCTAGCGGACGGTGCAGCCCTTCGGTGTAGTAGGGCGGCGCCAGGCGAGGCCGGGGCACTCCCTCGTATTGCGCCGAAAGCACGTTGTCGACGCGGAAAAAGAAATTGACGTCGCACAGACGGACGGTCCGGTGATACCGCCGCCACAGCCTCCAACGGCGTCCATCCTCGTACGGGTTATCGTTGCAATAAGACACGAAGCAGGCGGCTGGCAGCTCCCGGCGCGCGAGGGCGATTTCGGAGGGGGGGAGAAACTGCGGCAGGCGCAGGAAAACCACGTCCGGCCGGGCTTGCCGGAGTGCGTCGTGAAAGGCCCGGCCGCAGGCGTCCAGGCCCGGACCGGCGAGCAAACGCTTTTGAATTTTGCACGCCAGAGTATCGCCCAGCCACGCGGAAGTTTCGAACGGAATTACTTCGTAGCCGGATTGCCCGAAGCCTTCCGCCAAGGCCGCCTCGTAGACGCCCACGCGCCACTCGCCGCACAAGACCATGCGGGGGCGCCATCGCTCGACGGCCGCGCTCATCGGAGCACCTCAAGAATTCGCAGCAGCTCCCTGTACCGGTCGAGCCAGCGGTGCTCGGCGAGGGCCCGGCGCTGGCCGGACACGGCGATGGCCTGCGCCTCCGCGGGATGGCGGAGGTAGTAGCGGATCTGCTCGAGCAGATCGTCGTAGGTGCGGTAACAGAGGATCTCGCGTCCCACGTGAAAGTGCTGGGCCAGATCCGGATTGAAGGACGTCAGGTAGACGCCCCCGCCCACGGCAGGCACTTCGAAATCGCGGGTCTTCACATTCATGAGGTCCTCGGCGTACCCGATGCCACCCATGCCCAGATTGATGCGACTGCGACTCATCACCCGGGCAGCGGCTTCACCGCGCACCGGGCCCTCGGGCCAGCCCGGGCCGAAACATCGGACCGCCACCCCATCGTCCCGAAGCCGCTCGATCAGTCTCGCGCGGAAGCCGTAGGCGGCTCCGATGAAACTCACATCCATGTCGGCCGGCTCCGCATAAGTGCGATAGGTGGCGATGTCGCAACCCTCGGGCATGTAGATCGGACGCGCGTCTTCGGCCAGGTACCACTCGCAGGCCACGCGGGCCGAAGTCCAGGAAATGTCGAATGCGGGGCAGATCCCCATCTGTCCGTGCCAGCTCTGCTTGTCGTCCAGGCACATATTGACGGTGGGAATGCCGGTGGCCGCGGTCATTTCCTCGACCATGCCCCTGGAAATCTCGACGCCGCTCGCATAGACGAAGATCCAATCGACCGGCTGCCGCGCGTGGGCCTCCCGCAGAACGTCGATGGCCATGCGGTTCATCCGATCGCGCCGGCTGTGCGCCGGGGCGCCGCCGGCGCGGAACTCTTCGATGCCGTACCCCAGGTGCGTGTAATCGAAGTGGGATAGCGGTCCGAGCGCTTCCAGATCGGGCAGCAGGTGGGCGTGCCAGTCGAGGCGCGGGATGAAGGCGAATGTGTGCACCTGACCGGCCGGTCTGGCGCTCGGGCGCCAGCCGCGCTCGCCTATACGGCTGCGAATGGCCGCGACGACGTCCTCGCGGCGGTAGCATAGGCCCGCGTCGCGGGCGGCCCGCTCGTAATGGCGGCGACGGCCGCGATAACGCGCCTTCAACTGCCGCGACCGGTAGACCGTCCAGGCCGCGCGAACGCTAGCGAGCCGCTTGAGGCGCGATTTCGCGCCCTCGAATATGTGGGTTCCGTGCATTGAAGTAAGTGAGACCGGACTGCGGCGCCGATAGGGCCAGCACCCATACGGTGTAGCCGAGCGCCGTCAGTATTTGCGCGCCCGCGACTCCCGCCACGCCGAATTTCCCGGCCAGCAGAAACATCAGCAGACAGCCGACGGCGGCGCTGCCGATCTTGGGGGCCAGCAGCCGCTTCACGCTGCCCTGGGTCATCAGCTTGAGGGTGAGCGTTTGACCGACGCCGAAGGTGCCCGCGGCCAGCATGAGCGAGGGAATCAGGAACGCCTTCGTGCGATAAGCGGGAGCGAGCAGAAGGCGCGCCATGGGTTCGCGCAGCAGCGTAGCTGCGTAGACCGCCGCCAGCGTCGCGACCGCCCCTGCCAGCGCCGTCCTGTGGATCAGCCGGTAGCTCTCCGCCAGGCGCTCCGCCGAAGAGCCATCCCCGGCGGCGGCAAAGGCCACCGGCGCGATCAACTGCATGCCGACGGCGAAGAGATTGGTGATGGGCGCCACGCCGATCTGGCAGAAGCTCTGATAGATACCCAGCTCGTGCGTGGACACGGTGGCTTGAAGCGCCCAGCGATCCGAGAATTGCTGCAACCAGGTGAACAGTCCCCAGGCAAAGAACGGAGCCCCATAGGTCCACATGGGCGCGGACATCGCCGGGCTCGTCGCACCACGCCATTCGATCGCGGCTAGTTCCCGGTGGCGCAGCACCACCAACTGTGAAACCAGTACGACGCCCGCGCCGGCGGCAAAACCCATCATGGCCAGGCCGGGTTTAGCCACCCCGTGAACCGTCGCGACCAGCGCCACAGCCGCAATCAACCGCAGCCCCTGCGCGGCGGCCTGGTGAATGGCAACAATGATCCGCTGCCGGGCGGCATTCTGAATGCCGTCGAGAACCGAATTCAAACCGGCGGCAAGGGCCCACACGAACGTGCCGGCCCCCAGCAGGGCTAGGGAGCGCGCGTGCAGGAACGGAGCCGCGATCACGAAAACCGCGCATGCACCCGCCGCAAACGGGGCCGTCATGCGAAGCAGCGCGAGGTAGTATTCCGCCTCCGTGCTCTTCTCCCGTGCGATCGCGTAGAACCGCGAAGCCGCATTCGACACGGGCGCGAAGATCGCCTGGTTGGCGAACATCACCACGGAATTCGCCAGTGCGACATAGCCGTATTCCACCGGAGTCATGCGCCCCGTAAGCGCGCGCACCGCGAACAGACCGACGGCGAAGGTGCAGATATTCGCGGCTAGCAGCCAGCCGGCCTCGACTCCCAGGCGCAGGCGGCCCGCCGGTTTTTCCGCGACCGCTTCACGCGGACTCAAGCGGCAGTCCATTCCTCTACCAGTTCGCAGTTGGCTTCGGCTGCTCTCTGCAGCGGCGGGGACCGGCGCCGCCGCCAGTTTTCCCAAACAAACGGATAGTCGTACGTCGGATCGTGCGACTCGCGCAGTCCGTCGCGCAAGGCCGAGCGCAGTTCGCGGGCATTCTCCGCGAATTCGTGGAACTGAATCTGGAGGTCCCTGCAGCGCCGGACCAGGCCGGTCGCGAGCATGCGCTGAAGCAGGGGATACTCGCCGCCCTCGATATTGATCTTGATCAGGTCGACGTTCCCGATGCCCAGCTCCTCAAGAACCCCGGCTACGTCGCGAATCGCCACCCGCTCGGGCCAAGCCGGACGCCGCCGCCGGTCTCCGCTGGCGTCCCCGCGTTTGTCGAATAAGACGCTGGCGTCCTGGGCCCCCAGCCCGTATCGATGGACGAAAATCGACGGCCGTCCGTGAAAGCGCTCGCGGATGGCGGCGGCGTAATCGGCGATCGGCTCGAAGATGTGGATGCGCGAGCCGTACCGGGCGTCAATTGCGGCGGCCCAGGAGCCGCGAAAACCTCCCACGTCCAAAACCACGCTATGCAGATCGAGCGGGTAGTCGAGCCGCAGAGTGGCATCGCCATCGGCCCGTTTCCAGGCCTCGAAGGCGACCGCGCGCTCGTCGCGCGCCACCCGCAGCAGGTATGCGCCCCGGGCGCGGTGGGCGAGCCCCCACGCGCAACGCCTGAGGACGGCCGCGCTTCTCATGCGCCCCTCCGCCGGGAGTCTCCGGAAGCCTCCGCCGCGAGAATGCGGGGAATCGCGATGTCGCGCTTCTCCAGAACCATAACGATGTTCGAGCGAAAGGGCGCCAGAGTTGCGAACCGGTTGACGCAGCGCTCGTACGCCATCATGGGATAGAAGAGCAGCGGATGAACGCATCCATAGGATGGCTCCTTCTCCACCATCCGGATCTCGACCGGCGCCAGCCCCAGGCTCTCGCCAAGCCGCTTGATTCTCGAGACGGTGTTGCAGCGATGGAAGGTCGGCCAGGGATCGTGAGCGCCGGCCGGCCGGCCGCGGAGCGGGTTGGCAATGCCATGCCAGGCATTGGGGAGCACGCGCGCCGCTATAGAAACATAGTGCCGCAGATTGGGAGTGCGCAATATATAGATACCGCCGGGTTTTAGGACCCGCCGCACCTCGCCGAAGTGCGCCGCAGGATCGGCCACATGCTCGAGCACATAATTCGAGACACAGGCATCGACGCTGCCGTCGGCGAGCGGGAGCGACCGGCCGTCGTAAACGTAGGCTTCGGTCATGGCGCGGTTCTCCAGAATTTCGCACGAAATGTCGACGCCCACGAGCGGCCCGATGCGCGCCAGAAACGCCGATGTCCCGTTGGCGGGGCCGGCGCCGATTTCCAGGATGCGCGCGCCCGGGCAGATCCGGTCGCGGCAGAAGGCGTGAAATTCCGGAGTCCCCGCGACAAATCCGGGGCGGCTGTAATAGTATTTCTCGTACAGGCGGGCGGTCATCGCCTACACCTCCGCGCTCTTGACCTGGTAATAGCGCGCGTACTTGCTGTAATAGCCGTGGTAATAATAGCCGTCGCCCAGGTTCTTGGTGACTTCGTTCAGAGCCACGCCAATCACGTTCGCCCGCACCCTCTTGAGGGTAGAAACCACCGACGCCAGCGCCTTGCGGTCGGTCTGGCCGGCAAGGGCGATGACGAGCACGCCATCAACCGCCGTGGCCAACTCGATCGGTTCGGGAAAACCCAGGGTCGGCGGCGCATCGACCACGATCAGGTCGTACTCCGCGGCGGCCTCTTCGAGGATGCGCGGCAGCGCCTTCCCGATCAGGTCGGCGGCCCGGCGCGAGGACATTCCGGCTGGCAGGACGAAGAAATGCTCGCATTCTGAAGACGGCATGACCGCCTCGGGCCAGGGAAGCTCGTTCAGCACCACGTGCGTCAACCCCCGGCCTTCCTTCAGCCCCAGCTTGCGGTCGATGCTGGGGCGGCGCAGGTCGCAATCGATGAGCAGCGTCTTGTGCTTCTGCTGCGCATGGGCCAGGGCGAGATACAACGCCACCGTGCTCTTGCCCTCGCCCGGCACGGCGCTGGTCACCTGGAGCGACTTGATGCGGCGATCGAAGCTGCCCAGCAGGATGGTATTGCGCAAGGTCCCGATGGCCTCTTCGAAGCTCCGCAGCAAGCGGTCGTCGCCGTCGCGAGCGATGACTCCCAAGTTCCCTTCCCCCGGTATCAGGCGGCTCTTCCAGCGCTTGACCTGGGGAAGTCCGCCGATCACCTCGGCTTTGGCGATACGGGTCACCTGCTCGGTATCGCGGATCGTGGTGTCGAGCTTGTCGCTCAGGATCGCGCCGCCGACGGCCGTCAGCGTGGAGAGCACCAGCGCCAGCGCCAGGTTCAGCGGAATGTCGGGGAAGACCGGCTTCACTCCGGGCCGGGCATTGTCGGCGATGCGGACCGTGCTGCTCTGGAATCCGGCGTTGATTCCGGCCTCGCGGATCTTGGTGATCAGCTCCTCGTACAGCTTTCTGTCCGCGTCGGCTTCGTGCTTGCGGGTCTGGTACTCGAAGGAGCGCGCATTGAGCTTGTCGAACTCCGCTTTGGTGGCTGCCACGGCCGCGCTCAGCATGGCCTCCCGGTTGACCGCTTCCGAGTACTCGATCTCGACCCCGCGCGCGACGCTGTGCCGCGTGGCCGCCAACTGCTGACGGACCTGTTCGATGACCGTCTCGGCTTTCTTGTATTCCGGGTGGCTGGGGCCGTAGTGCGCTCTGGTCTCGGCGAACTTCTGCTGCGCCTCGTTCAATCGCTCGGCCACGGCCTTCAGGGCCTCGCCCTGCGTCGAAACCTGTGCCGACTCGAGGCTGCCGCCGCTGACCGATTTGTAGGCGGCCTCTTTTTTCACGCGATCGGTCTGCGCGCTGGTGTAGTCGGTATTCAGTTGCAGCAGCCGCGCGGAGAGAATGTTGGTCTTCTCCTCCGGATTGATAACATTCAGCTCTTTCTCGAACTCGGCCAGGGCGGCGTCGGAACGCTCCATCTTGGCTTTCAGTTCTTCGAGCTGCCTCTCCATGAAGGTCGACAGGCTGGCCGAAGAACGGAAGCGGATATCGTAAGTGTGCTCGACGTAGGATCGCGCCACTGCGTTGGCCACGTTGGCGGCCAGACCGGGATCCGGCGACCGGTAGCTGATCAGCAGAAGATAGGTGTTGGGAGGCCGTGAGACCTTCAGATCCCGCAGTGTCACGGGAGAATCGGCGGCGCGGCCCCTCTCGGCGCCCGCCCCCGCACCACGTTCGAGCGCCCGCAGGTGGTACTGTTCCGCGACCGGGCGCAGGACCGAGTCCGACTGAATCAGCTTGACCTGGGTGGCCAGAAACTGGTCGGCGTCGTTGAGGGCGGGTTGCGTGGATTCCGTGCCGATGATCCCGGCGGGCGCCTGACGATCCACGTCCACCGTGACGGCCGATTCGTAGATCGGGGTCAGGCGCTTGGAGACGATCAGGGTACCGATCAGGCTGATCCCAATGAAGGCCAGAATCTTCCCGCGGTGCCGGCGGAGCACCCACAGGTAGTGGGAGAGGGGGATCGATTGCTCCCCGGGGTCCGGCTCCCACCCGGCCGGCGAAGCCTGGAAAACACCGGGGGGGGCGAGCGGGAGATGGCGGCCGCCATTCGCCAGAAGAGCCAGTTCCTGAGATTGAGGGGAATCCATGTCGGTTACCGTCCCGTGTAGATCAGCGCAATCGAAGCCCCGGTGGCAAATGCGAGCGCCTTTTCGAGCGCCGCCATTCCCGCCCGCCTGCCGCTGGCATCCGGCACGTAGAGGACGTCGTCGGCGCCGAGCGGGATATCGGGCGATTTGCGGGACATGATGCGCGCGAGTTCGACCGGGATCTCGTGCTTCGACCCGGCCTCGTCGCGCCGGTAAATGTAAGCTATTTTTCCGGTGTACGGCTGCAAGCCTTCGGCCAGAGCCAGAGCCTTGAGGACCGAGGGTTCGGCATCTTCCCGCACGGCGAAAGCGCCGGGCTTCTTGACGTTGCCCACCACGAACAGCTTTCCGGCTTCCGCGACGCGGATCTCTTCGCCCCCCTTTAAGAGCACATTCAGTTCGGGAGCCGTCCCGGAAAGCAGCCCTTTGACCGGAATGCGTTGCAGCAGCCCGGAGGCCGGCGTAGTGTTGTCACTGTGGGATCGGGTCACTATGATTTCGGCTCCGGCTTCCGGCGAGAGCCCTTCCGCCCGCGCGAGCGCCTCGAGCAGCGTGACCGGCCCGAGCGCCTGAAAGGTCAGAGGCCGGCGCACCGCCCCCATGACGCTGATCGGCCGGCTGCAGTACTCAGCCACCGTGACGGTGACGAACGGGTCCACGATCAGTCGCTCTTTTTGCAACACCGCGGCAATGCGGGTTTCCAGTTCGGCGGGCATCAGGCCTTCGGCCAGGATGCGCTCCTCAACCAGCGGCAGGCGCAGATAGCCATCGGCGCCCACCCGTACCGTGCGGGTCAGCTCGGGCGCGTCATACACCGATACGGCGATCAGATCGTTGGCGCCGACCCGTTCGAGCGGGAGGTTCGCCGCGCCGCTTTCGACGGCGGGTGCCGGACGGACCTGCGCTACGAGGGCGCCGGCAGCCAGGGCGAGCGCGAGTGAGAGTGCTTGGATTGAGTTCATGGGTTTCCTCGGGGCGCGGCTATTGTGCGGGCAAAAGCCAGGCCTCGTCCATCTGCACGGAAACCGAGCGCTGCAGCAGGCTGACGGCGACGACGAACTTCCGGCGGCCATCGATGGTGGCCACGACGCCCTCCGCTCCCGCCAGCGGGCCGGCTCCGATGCGGACACGATTTCCGATGCGCAGAAAACCGCTTGCCTCGGTCTCCATGCCGGACGCCACCACGGCGCGCACGGCTTCGATCTCCCGCTCGTCTATGGGGGCGGGCGATTTGCCGACGCTTACAATTTCCACCACGCCGGGCGACTGCAAGACCGGCGTCCTCCGCAAGGCGTCCAGGCGGCAGAAGACATATCCGGGAAACAGGGGCAGCGCGATCTCGCGAATCCGGTCGGACCAGCGGCGCCGTACGCGTCGGGAGGGCGCAAACGTCTCGTAGCCTTTTCCGCGCAGTGCCTGGTCGGCCAGCGACTCGCTGTTCGAGCGGACCCGCAGTGCGTGCCACGGCAGGGGCGTACTTGCGCTGTTCGATAGCATCGAATTCACTTCGCCTCCAACATCTCCAACCGGTTTTTCAGGTCGGCAATGTCCTTTTCCAGCACTTCCAGGCGGCTCTCCAGCACGCCCTCGGTCACGGCTTCCCCAGCGCAGCGCGGCAGGGCGGTCGGCTCGCAGCGGGCAAACCCCGAAATGCTCCGGCCGCCGCGCTCGTCGCATATCTTGCGGAGTTCGCCGTACTCCTCTTCCGTCAGGCGGAAAGCCACTACCCGATCTCTGGGTTTTCGGAGCGTCACAAACAGGAGGTTCGCATCGCGACGGGCGCGCTATCGGGCAGGCTCCCGCCATTTCGGTCCCATTCGAAAGCTCCCCGTGCGGCGCGCGAGACGAAATCGTTCACAAACCGTTACGGCGATTCGTTTCGGATATTCGCAATCGATTCTCCAAAACCATGTGGTTGAAACTGCATGGCGTAGAGCAGTCCGCCGCGGCGAAGTTCCGGCACCGCGACAGAAATTTGCCGCGAGCGAACCTCTCCTGAGCCGAGAATCGGGCGCATTTTCAACCGGGCACCGGACCGAAATACCGCTAACATGAATGGCTGGGAGGAAACATGAACCGACGAGACTTCTTGGCCGGAGCGGGGATCGGCATTCCCATGCAGGCGGCGGCCCTCGAGCAGACGCCGGCACCCCGGTATACCGGGAAACCGGAGTTGAAGATTACCGACGTGCAGGCCTTTCTGGTCAATGCAGGCCGGAATTACGTCTATGTAAAGGTCTCGACCGACCAGGGGATACACGGCTGGGGCGAGGCCTATTCGGCGGGACCCGACGAGGCCACCGTCGCCACGGTTCATGACTTCAAGGACTGGCTGGTGGGCAAGGACCCGCGCAACGTGGAGTACCTGTGGGCCACCATGTACAACTTCACGCGCTTCCCTGGCGGGCTGGTGGTTAATTCCGCGATCAGCGGCATCGAGCACGCGCTCTGGGATATCGCGGGCAAGGCCGCCGGACTGCCCGTGTACATGCTGCTGGGCGGCAAATGCCGCAACAAGGTGCGCTGCTACCAGGCGGCCAACTCTCCCGAGGAGGCCAAACGTCTTATCGCGAAATACGGGTACACCGCGCTCAAGGCCACACTGGGGTTCCCTACTTCCGTGCCGGAGGGCGCGACCATCCGCTCGTTCGGCGCGCAGGCCGAAGCCATGCGCCAGGCCATAGGGCCGGATGTGGACCTGTGTTTCGATGCTCACGCCAGAATCTTCGCGCCGTACCTGGCCTACGAGCTGGCCGAAGTTCTGCAACCCGTGCGCCCGCTGTTTCTGGAGGAAGCCATACGGCCGGAGAACATGGACGCCATGGCGGAATTGCGGCGCAAGGTCCGTATACCGATCGCCACCGGAGAAGAGCTGTATACGAAGTTTCAATTTCAACAGCTCCTCACTTTGGGCGGCGCGGACATAATTCAGCCGGACATTTGCCTGGCCGGAGGCATGCTCGAGGAGAAGAAGATCGCGGCCATCGCCGAATCGCACTATGTACAGGTGGCGCCCCACAATCCGCTGGGCCCGCTAGCCACGCTGGTGAACATTCACTTCGCGGCCTCGACGCCAAACTTCCTGATCCTGGAGTATCACCCCGATGACGAGTCCCCGCGAAAGGACCTGATCAAAGGCGAGACCATCGTGGCGAAGGACGGCTATCTGGCCATCCCGGACAAGCCCGGCTGGGGTTACGAGATGGATGAGGAAGCGTTCAAACGCATGCCGGCCAAGCCATGGCACCGGGCCTTCTCGTTCACCCCGGATGGAGCTCCGAGCTTCGTCTGAAGCTGGGGGCGCCGGAAATCCAACCCGAGCGGCTGAAAATCACCAGGCTGGCGGCGTAAATCCACCAGCGGCAAGGGGCGGCGAGTGCATAAATACAGCATTTTCTTGCGATTGCATTTTGGCAACCGTCCTGCGATTGAAGGGGCGCAAGGAGGACAAGAAAATGAAAAAGACAGTCGCCGTGATGATGCTCCTGGCGGGCGGTCTGTTCGCCGCTCCGCGATTCAGCGTGGGAATTGGAATCGGCATGCCCGCGCCCGTGGCCGTGGTGCGTCCGGTTTGCCCGGGTCCGGGATACACGTGGGTGGACGGCTATAATGGCCCGAGCGGGATCTGGGTGGCCGGATACTGGAGGCCGCCGGTCGTGGTGCGGGTCGCTCCGCGTTTTGAGCACGCGTGGGCCATGGACCACCGCTTCGAGCGCTTTCACCGGTAGATGAAGGTTGCGATGGCCCTACTGGCGGGCGAGCTATGGCCTTATCGCCGCGCGGCGCTCCAGGCGGAGACCAGATCCCAGCGCTCGACGGCGATGCGGCCCGGCCGGGCTTCGGGTGCGAAGAACTCCTGTGCAAGGGGGCCTTGCGGCGGATAGAAAAGCGTAGTCATGGCCACGTCGCCGTGCTGGGCGAAGACCTCGAGCGTGGAGCGGTCTACCAGAACGACGACATCCAGTAGCCCGCCCGCGACCGCCAGCGGGGCCGCCGTGCGAGCGGGAAATTGGGGACTGAAAGCGGTGAGGCCGGAGTGCCGGCGGTCCACGAATAGCTCGTGCTTGTCCGCGTCGTAGCCCACTGTGGTGTAAGTTCCGTTGGCGCCCAGCAGCCGGACGCCGATCTCACCCTGGCTACTCGTGGGAAGTTCGGCGTCCAGCTCGAAGCTGGTTTCGCCGGCCGGGTGAGACCGCAAGCGGCCGTTGAGTTCGACCACGTTCGTGCCGCTCCAGTGAAAATGGTTCTGCCGCAGGCTGCGGATCTCTTCGGCCGGTTCCTGCACCAGCCGAAGGCTGTCCGGGCCGTCACGAAGTTGCAGGCGGCGCGGAACGGCCATCTGCCCGCGCCAGGGAGCGGTGGGCAGTTTATCCGCATACTGCCAGTTATTCATCCAGCCGAGCATGACCGGAGCTTCGGTGGGCGGTAGATGGTTGAACGTGAGAGCGCAATAGCAGTCTTTGCCGTAGTCGGTCCAAAGCGTGGTGGACGCGGGATTGTCATTGGTGAAGCTCGCGCCATCGAATCCGCCGACAAAATATTGCTCGCCGGAGCCGCCCTGCAAACCTCCGGGGTTCAATCCGACTTTGAGCACCCAACGGGTGCGAAGCGGATTGCTGCCTTCGATGGGCACTTCGGTCAGGGTGGGACACTCCCATTGGCCGCCCGCTCCGCCCGCGGGGCCGAATTCGCCGCGGCGTGCCCAATGCTTCAGGTCGCTGGAACCATAGAACAGCACCTTGTCTTCGGTGGGAAGCGCGACCACCATGGCCCATCGGCGCGCCGGGGCGTACCAGAAAACGTGCGGGTCGCGGAAGTCCGGCAGATTCAGGTTGAGCACGGGGTTGGCGGAGTACTTGGTCCACGTGCGTCCACGGTCGTTGCTGTAGGCCAGGTTCTGAGTCTGAAGCTGATTTCCGGTGGAGGTGCGGGGCGTGTGGCCGGTATAGACCGCCACCAGACAGGGCTTGCCACCGGAGCAGAAACCGCTGGTGTTGTGCTCGTCCACGACCGTGCTGCCGGTGAAAATCATGATGCCGTTCTCCTCCGCCAGAGCCACGGGCAGTTCCTGCCAGTGGACCAGATCGGAGCTGACGGCATGGCCCCAACTCATGTGTCCCCAGGTATCGCCGAACGGGTTGTACTGGAAGAAGAGGTGGTATTCGCCGTCGAACCAGACCAGGCCGTTGGGGTCATTGGTCCAGTTTTGGCGCGGAGAGAAATGGAATTGCGGACGGTACAGTTCGCGATAGGGCTGGCTCCAGGCGGCAGCCAGACCGCACATGAGAAGCAATGCGAGCCGCGGCATTCTGAACCAGTCTGTCACAAACGGCGACGGCGGAGGCGAGGCCGTAATCCGTCCGTAGCGATCGACGGGTCACGGGCGTCGGCGGATAACACCAGGGAACTGAAGCGGCTTGGATTAATGGCGCGGGTGGAGAAGGAGGCCTTGAACCGGGTCAACGCCGCGGCCAGTCTCGGTTTGAGTTACCGGCAGGATCCGGAAACGCTGAGGCGCTGGATGTTGGCCGAAAGTCTGTGGTGCCGGATGCGCTTTTCGGTGCGGGCCGAATCGAGAATCCATTGGAGGTGCCGAACGACAGCCGAACGACATTCATGGGGCAAAGACCGGCCCATGGATGTAAACTGAATCTTCCGGAGACCCACAACTGAATTCTCGGTTATTAAGGCCGGTGTTTCGAAATCCTAGGAGATGAATATGCGATTCGCATGGCTGATCCTTGCGGCGTTGCCCATGGCGGCGGCGACGGACGTGAGCGGAAAGTGGACCTTGAACGGCGATGTCATGGGGAACCCCATACCGATGAGCTGCTCATTCAAACAGGATGCCGCGGCGAAAGTATCCGGCAAATGCTCCGCAAACGGCGAGGAGGTCGAGGTGGCCGCCGGCAAGATAGACGGCCAGGCGATCACGTTTTCGGTCACGCTCTCGGGTTATGAATTGACTTACAACGGCTCGGTGGAAGCGGACAGCATGAAGGGCGATATCGCGGTGGCCGGTGTGACCGGCACATTCAGCGGCAAACGGGAGGCGAACTAAGCGGTTGCTCCACGACTGGCGAGTTTTTCAAACCGCTCTGGAGCATTCACATTCTGAATTCCAGGCTTCGAATCCCCCGAAAGCCAGGGCGTCGCACCGGGAGAACCATCGCGATGCCCCGCTTGCCTCTGCGCTTCATCGCGCTCCCGCGCCGTCAACCGGATGTGTTGCCTCGTGAACTCGTTGGTCGGCGAAATACGCGGCGAGCCTTAAAGAAATTCTTCCATCCGGCGGCCGTTCTTGGATGGTGGTAGCAAGGGAAAGAGGCTAAAATGCGGGCAGGTCTGCTGACGTGCTCCGAACCGCGCGGCCATCGGCAATCTCGAACCGGCTTGTGCATGTCGACTCAGTTTCCCAGGTTAACGGTCCTCATTCTGATAGCTTGTTGGTTCGCTCAACCGGCGGAAGGATACCGCGCGAAGCGACAACGTCCCGCCTCCCATCCGGCGAGCCTCGACGTGGTGCCCAACGCGGAAGTGGATGCGCGCGTAGCGTACGAGGTAGTCAAGGCGAGGCGAATTCTCGAAGCCCTGACTACGAACAACGTTCTTGCCAGCCCGTACCTGGTTTCCGCGTTCTATTATCACGACGGTTTCCTGAACGATTTTCCAGCGGATAGGAGCAGCGCCGCGCCTGAGCGGCGCATCATCGGACAGATCAGCAATCTGTTGACGCCCGAGGCAAAGGCGCGTTTCGTGCGACTGCTGCATGAGGTCTGGACACGATCCGACGCGCCGGGCCCACAGCGATACGCCGAGCCTGTCGCGTACCTTACAGTGAGCGGGCGGCGAAGCCATCGATATGCGGTCGACCTGTTCGCGCCGGAAGGCACCCCGGTAGTCTCCGTTTCGCGAGGCGTGGTGGTTCTCGCCGACGGAAACTGGAGCCCGGAGAACCTGTTCTCGACAACGTCGCGTAAAGGCGGCAATGCGGTCATCGTGTTCGACCCCGATCGGGACCGGTTCTATCGGTATTGCCACTTGAACTCTGTGAAGATGTCTAACGGCGACTTGGTGGCCGCGGGTGAATATCTCGGCGATGTAGGTCACAGTGGATTGAACGCATCGCAGGCTGGGCACGGTGGGCATCTGCATTTCGAAACCAACGAATACACCGATGGCTACGTGCGGGCGCTCAGTTATCAACGGCTTCGTACGATGCTGCGGGGATGGCGTTCATCTTCCATCCCGGGAGATCGTACCCGAGGTTTGCAGGCTAAGCCCCGCAGTACGCGCGGATCGAATTGATAGCAGGGTTGTCCGGAAACTCAGCGTCGACAAGATGGCTCCGCACTGCCTCGGCGGACGCCCGCGCGCCTGTGCCATGTAGCGGAGGGGGGGACTGGACTCGAGTTTCTCCAGGACGCAAAACGGTCCTAGCATTTTAGTCGCGCACAGCTATGGGGGAGCCGTCATCACGGAGGCTGGAGCTGACCCCGGCGTGGTCGGCCTGGTCTATAAGCCGCCCATATGCCTGATGTCGGTGAGACAGAGTCCGAAGTCGGAAAGCATTTCCCAAGCGAGCTGGCCAAATCAGGCGCGATAAAGAAGACGCTGGCGAATCAAGCCGCATCGTTTGGAGCGGTACATGGCCGGCGACGATCCGAACTTCGAGGCCAAGGCGGCTGACATGATCGCGCTGTATCGAAGAGGTCAGTCGGGCCGCACCCTCAGATTGTTGGTTAGCGCCATCCAGGCTTCAGACGCCCGACGCCCAGATCCATGACCCCAGAGTCGCCGGCCACCCGCCGGCTCGTCACCCGAGCGTGCGCTGCACTTTTTCCGCCAGCCGAACGAAGGTGTAGGGCTTTTGAATGAATCCCGAAACTCGGTGACCGTCGAATATTCTCATCGCCTCAGCCTCGGCGTAGCCACTTGAGACCACCACCTTAACTTCAGGTCTGATTCTTCGGAGCTCCGGAAGGACCTCTTCGCCACTCATTCCTGGCATGCTCAGGTCCAGGAGAACCAGCGAGATCGGCCGGGGTTCTCTCTTGAAGACGTCGATTGCCGCCAGCCCGCTGTCTGCCAGCAGGACGCTGAATCCGTACCGCGTGAGCGCCTGCTTGGCCACCTCTCGCACGGCCTCTTCGTCGTCCACAACAAGAATCGTTCCAGTGCCATGGAAAGTCGTATCGCCGGCCGCGGGCGAGCGGACTTCCGCGGCACGCTCCGCCGCGGGGAACAGGATGTTGAAGCGGCTGCCGCGGCCGCGTTCACTGGTGACCTCGATCGCGCCTTTGTGACCTCGAACAATACC
>Ga0181520_10002325_pt1 | contig 35636 bp, 37 predicted proteins | sample PEATcosm2014_Bin_29_FD_132451 | JGI IMG/M metagenome (GOLD analysis project Ga0181520, IMG submission 132451) | Peatland microbial communities from MTU Mesocosm Facility, Houghton, MI, USA - PEATcosm2014_Bin02_30_metaG | ecosystem: Environmental > Terrestrial > Soil > Wetlands > Peat | place...
GGTTGTTCGACCTCCTGCAATGGGTGCTACCCATCTCATTCGTTCTTGATTGATATTTTCAGCCATATGGATCGACATTCCCTGATTCTAGGGGAATCCGCCATATGTGTGTGCACATTACACGCGCCGCTTGACATTTTTTAAGGAAAGTGGTAATATCCCGTCATGAACTTCTTTGAGGCGTTCGTCGATTGCATCGTCGACCTCATCGTCGGAACTATTGATGCGTTGGTGAATATCTTTTAAACAGGCTATTTGTAGAATAGCCTGTTTTGCGTCCGGCAATCGATGTAGCTCAATTTATCGAAGCCGGGTTGCAGCATGAGTTTTTGGATGACGGGCAGATATTCGTCCGCGGGGAATTGCAGGCTGAAATAGATCGTGGGGCCGTTTGCGGTCAACACATCAACCTCCTGGAGGGAAAGATCGTTCAGTTCGATCGCTCGCACGCCAAGCCCGCTCGAGCGCAAAACGTTAATGATGGAAATAAAGCTCGGCAGGAATTCATCCGACAACACTTTCTGATTGAGCCCACGCGGTTTTTGCGCACTGTCGTATACCACGTAGACAAGGCTCCCTTGCGTCTCCCCCGCCTTTTCAAAGATCGTGCCGGTATTATCAAACCAGTAACATGGCGCGTTGCTGTTGGTAATAGCGGTGGATGATGATGCGGTTGCGGTTGAGGTCGTTGCCGATATTGATACTGCTCCCGGCGCTATGGCGCTGGCGCCCGACGGCGCAGCGGAGAAACACCAGATGCCGAACGGCGACCGCTCCGTCACGGTGATGGTAATGGTGTGCGAGAAGAAATCTTTTGATATGCTCGCGCTCGCGAGCTGCGGGATCAGTTGAAGTTCCTTTTGCGGAATGGCATCCGGCCACAGCAGCATGTTTTTGAACGTGAGCGCGGCGCGAAAGACATCGTGATCGGCGGTCGCATCCGACTCCGCGAGCGCGATCACATCCGCGCTCGCAACCGCGCTGTTCCCCTGCACCACAACATTATCGACGCGGAAAATCGGCGAGTGGAAGATCGTCCACTGCACGACAAAGAATATCCCGTAGAGCACGATCAGCCCGATGGCGGTAAAAAAATACGCGCGAATGCGCTTTCGCTTTTTCTTCCGGTCGGAGACATACGGCGCAATCTGCATGACTCAATAATATAACGAAAAACAGCTTCTCGCCTCCCCACGATGGCCGGAGGTTATCCGATGACCGCTTTCCCCACGTACTTCTGTAGCGCTTCCGGCACGGCGATCTTCCCATCCTTCGTCTGATAATTCTCGAGGATCGCGATGAACACGCGCGGGCTCGGCAATGCCGTATTGTTCAACATATAAACGTATTTCTTCTCGCCCGTCTTTGTATCGGTGTACTTTACGTTGAGCCGGCGCGATTGCCAGTCGAGAAAGTTGCTCGCGGAGCCGGTCTCGGCCCAGCGATTCATACCCGGCAACCATGCCTCCGTGTCGTACTGCTTGTACTTGCCCGCGCCGAGGTCGCCCGTGCAGATCGCAAGCCGGCGGTATGGCAAGCCAAGCTCCTGGTGCATCTCACCGGAGATTGCCACCATTTCTTCCTGCAGTTTATTCGCCGCCTCAACGTCCGCTTCCGCAAGCACCACCTGCTCCACCTTCATGAACTCGTGCACACGATACATGCCTTTCACGTCCTTGCCGTAACTGCCGATCTCGCTCCGATAGCACTGGCTGTATCCGGCATTTTTGATCGGAAGCTGGTCGCTCTTTAATACTTCGTCGGAGTAATAAGCGAGCAGTGAAGGCTCGGACGTTCCCACGAGAAATTTTTTCTCCGCGCTTTTCTCGCCAGTGGCTTCTTTGTCACTCGTCGCGATCTCGTAGATCTCATCCACCTCCGGATCATAATCCGTTCCCTTAAAATATCCCGTGCCAAAAAGCACAAATTCCTTCACAAGCGTCGGCGGGATCATCGGCTTGAATCCCTTCTCCACCATCTTCTGGATGGCATACATCATGATGCCCATCACGAGCAAAACGCCCTCGTTCTTTACATAATACCCGCGGAAGCCGCCCACTTTCGTGCCCTTCTCAAAGTCCAAAATGTCGAGCGATGTGCCGAGCGCCATGTGATCTTTCGGCGTAAAGTCGAATTTTTTCGGCTCATGCGAACCGTCGTCGTCCGGGATCCAACGAAACACCTCCTTATTCTCACTTTCGTCCTTCCCCACCGGCGTGTCCGGCGAAATAATGTTCGGCACGCGCACCATCAGCCCGTTAAATTGCTTCTCGATCAGCTTCAATTTTTCTTCCTGCTCCTTGAACTGCTCTTTTAGCTTGAGGCCGGTTTCGCGATCTTGCGTCTTCTTTTGCTCCGCGCGAAGCGCTTCGGAGGAGGTCATCAACTCGCGCCGCCTGGCGTCAACCTCCAAAAGCTCATCGATGACCTTCGGATCGAGATTTTTTTTTGCCGCCGCGTCCTTTATCGCCGCCGCGTTCTCGCGGATGAACTTGATATCGAGCATATCATGTATCATAGGCCAACCACTTTAAAAATCAATATAATTGGCATAGAATGACTATATTATGGCAAATAACTCATCCGACGGCTCAGCAGATAAACTAGACCAGATCCGCCACTCGCTAGCGCACCTCCTCGCCGCGGCGGTGCTTAAAGAGTTCCCGGACGCCAAGCTCGGCGTCGGCCCGACGGTAGAGAACGGATTCTACTATGACTTCCTGCTCCCCCGCGCCATCACGCCGGACGATCTAAAGACCCTCGAGAAGACCATGCGCAGTTTTGTGAATAAAAAGTTGCTGTTCACCGGACGCGAAGTGTCGGCGGACGAGGCGCGTAAACTTTTTTCCCATCAGCCGTTTAAGCTAGATTTAATAAATGATTTTACGGGCAAAGGCGTGCCCGGCAAGGAACAGGAAAAGCTGACCGTCTATGAAACCGGCGATGTTGTCGGGGCTGGCGCCCCGCCTATCTTAGTGGACCTCTGCCGCGGCGGCCACGTGGAGAACACTGCCGAGATCCCGGCAGATGGATTCAAGCTCGACAAGATCGCCGGCGCCTACTGGCGTGGCGACGAGAAGAACCAGCAGCTTCAACGCATCTACGGGCTGGCGTTCGAGAGCAAGGAGAAGTTAAAAGAATATGAAATGATGCTTGAAGAAGCCAAAAAGCGTGACCATAAAGTGCTGGGGCCCAAGCTCGATCTTTTCACTTTTTCCGAGCTCGTCGGCCCCGGTCTTCCGCTCTGGACACCGAAGGGTACGACGGTGCGCAACCTACTCGACGACTTTGTGTGGGAACTCCGCAAACAGCGCGGCTACCTCCAGGTGGATATTCCGCACATCACCAAAAAGGAACTCTACGAAAAGAGCGGCCATTGGGAAAAATTCAAAAACGACCTCTTTAAAATAGAAACCCGCGAAGGACATCTCTACGCAATGAAACCGATGAATTGCCCGCATCATGCGCAGATCTATGCGCGTCGGCAGTGGAGTTATCGGGAGGTTCCTCAACGCTATGCCTCAACCACGAAGGTCTACCGCGACGAGCAATCCGGAGAACTCGCCGGACTCGCGCGTGTGCTTTCGATCACTCAGGATGATGCGCACGTTTTTGCACGCATGGCGCAGGCCAAGGAGGAATTCATAAAGATCTGGGATATTATTCATGAATTTTATGGCACGTTCGGCTTTGAGCTTCGCGTCCGCATCTCACTTCGTGACCCAGCGCATCCGGAAGGATTCCTTGGCGATGCGGGAAAATGGGAATTTGCCGAGAACATGTTGCGCGAGATCGTCACCGAGAAAAAAGCGGACTCGTTTGACGGCATCGGCGAAGCTGCGTTCTACGGTCCGAAGCTCGACTTCATGGGGAAGGATGCAATCGGTCGCGAACATCAAGTGGCCACGATCCAACTCGACATGGTTCAGCCGGAGCGCTTCGATCTTACCTGCGTGAACGAGAAAGGAGAGAAGGAACGGATCGTGATGATCCACGCGGCGATCATGGGATCGATCGAACGCTTTCTCTCCGTCATCATTGAGCATTTCGCCGGAGCCTTTCCCGTCTGGCTCGCACCGGTGCAGGCGACAGTCATCCCGGTCGGCGAAAAATTCTCCGAGTACGGCCGCAGCGTCTGCGACGCGCTCGCCGCGGCCGGCATCCGTGTGGAGTTCTCCGAAGCCGATGAATCGCTCGGCAAGCGCATTCGCGCGGCGGAAATGATGAAGGTTCCCTACCTGCTCGTCGTCGGAGAAAAAGAAGAGACGAACAAGACCGTGAACGTGCGCGACCGCAAGGGCGAAGAGAAGGAAATCCCGCTCGCGGAGTTCATAAAAAAGATCGAGGATGAGATAAAAGAAAAAGCCCTGTGAGGTCGGCAAAACCAAAGATCATCGCCGTCGTCGGACCTACCGCAAGCGGAAAGACCACGCTTGGCATCGCGCTTGCCAAAAAATTCGGCGGCGAGATCGTCTCCGCGGACTCCCGCCAGATCTACCGCGGCATGGATATCGGTACGGCAAAACCCACCACCAAGGAACGACGCGCGGTTCCGCATCATCTTATCGATATAAAAGATCCCGACGAGGATTATACCGTTGCGGACTACAAACGCGACGCCATCGCGACGATCGACGGCATCGTCGCGCGCGGAAAGATCCCCTTCCTTGTGGGCGGCACCGGATTATATATAAAAGCCATGCTCGAAAATTTGGATATTCCGAAAACAGTAGCCGACCCAAAACTCCGCGCACAGATAGAAGCGGACATCGCGCGCGACGGGCTCGACGCTTCATTCAAAAAGCTGGTGGCGCTCGACCCGGAAGCGGAATATGTGGTGGACCCAAAGAATCCCCGCCGCGTCGTGCGCGCACTCGAGGTCGCGATTGCGACCGGCGAACCGTTCACCGCGCAACGCACAAAGAGCGAACCGCTCTTTGATACGCTCACGCTCGGGCTCGACCCTCCGCCGGAGGTATTGCGCGAACGCATCGACCGGCGCGTAGACATGATGCTGCGCGACGGATTCGTCGGGGAGGTAAAGGCGATCATTGAGAAATATGGACCGTCGGCGCCCGCGCTGAGCGCGATCGGCTACCAGGAGATCGTCAACCATCTGAACGGCATTATATCCCTCGCGGAAGCCGCGGCGGCGATAAAAATAAATACGTGGCATTATGCAAAACGCCAGATGACGTGGTTCAGGAAGACCGCCGCCGTGCATTGGGTAAGCAACGAAGGCGAGGCACTCCTGCTCATGGAAAAATTCTTTGATAACAAAACGGGCGCCAAACAATGATGGCGCCCAAGCGATAGAGAGAAAGGAGGTCAGCTTACAAACATAGGCCTTACAACAGGAACCGGCACGTAACAATCCGGAATATCGAAATCCTTGCCGCACGGCAGACACTCGAGCTTTTTTTCGGAAAGCGAACTATTCCTTCTTGTGAGGGTTTGCCCGCATTCGGGACAACGGAGCAGCAATGTCCTGCCGGGTTTCGAACTCAGGTTTCGCGGACAGGCCAGATTATGGCATTCCGCAAGGACGACCGTACCGCCTTGAATGATCGGCTCGGTGGGTTGTCGACAAGAAGCACATTCGGCGATCAAAGGTAACCTCCGGGGATTTAATTTGCGAACGGCTAAGTGCATACAGCCCCTTGAAAAACGAAAGTCTCTCTCACTTCACAAAAGGCTATATCCACCGATGCCGCAATGCATTGCTGACATTATTTTAGCCCTGCGTGCTACGAAGTCAAATGCTTCTCAAAGATCTCCTTCAGCATATCCGGCCGGGCGCGGCCCTTCAACTGCGCCATCGCCTTGCCGATAAGAAATTGCAAACTGGCCGTCTTCCCTTTTTTGTAATCCGCGACCGCGGCTTCGTGCTCCGCGATGACCGCGAGCACCACCGCTTCCACTTCGTCCGTGCCGCCGATGCCGATGTTCTCGCTCTTCATGATCTCCTCCGGGTCGGCGCCCGTTTCGAACATTTTAGCGAGCATGTCCTTTGCCTGGCGGCTCGTGATCTTTTTACGCTCAATGAGCATGGCAAGATCGGCGAGATGTTCGGGACTCACTTTGATATCCGCGAGCGAAACGCCGGCCTCGTTCATCAGCCCGCGCAGGTCGCTCGTGAGGTAGTTGTAGATCGTGGCAACACTGCCGGTCGGGATCTCTTCCCGGAACTCGGAAACCGCTTCCTCAAAATAATTTGCCGTTGCCAGCTCCCCCGCCAGCGCATCGGCGGCGCGCTCGTCCAATCCATATTCGCTCGCGAGCCGCACGCGCTTTTGCGCAGGAAGCTCCGGGATAGAATCGCGAAGCGCTTCCAAGTCAAGCACGCTCGTATCAAACGGCGGGATGTCCGGCTCGGGGAAATAGCGATAATCCTGCGCCTCTTCCTTAGAGCGCTGCGAAACGCTTTTCTGCTTGGCATCGTCCCAGCCGCGCGTTTCCTGATGGATCGTCTCGCCTTTATCCAAAATTTCCGTCTGGCGCTTGATCTCATAGTTGATCGCCTGGAACACCGAGTTAAACGAGTTCAAGTTCTTTACCTCCGCGCGCGTGCCGAGCGTGCCGTCCGGCGAAATGGAAATGTTCGCGTCGGCGCGCATCTGTCCGCGCTCGAGGTCGGCGTCGGACACGCCGAGATAGCGCAGCACGAGCTGCAACTCTTTCATAAAGGCCACCGCGTCCTCTGCGGTGTGAATGTCCGGTTCGGTCACGAGCTCCATCAGCGGCACGCTCGCGCGGTTATAGTCCACGAGCGTGCTTCCACCACTGCCGGCACCCGCGTCATCATGCACAAGCTTGCCGGCGTCCTCTTCCAGGTGAATATGGTTGATCTTTACCCCTTTGAGCGTTCCGCCGATCATGAGCGGTTGGCCGGATTGCGAGATCTGATATGCCTTCGGAAGATCGGGATAGAAATAATTCTTGCGGTCGAATCGCGATTTGGCGTTTGGCGTTCCGCCAAGTGCAAAGCCAACTTTAATGACGTGTTCTATCGCCTTCCGATTCGGCACCGGCAGAGTTCCCGGGTGGCCCATGCACACCGGGCACACGTTCACATTCGGATGCAACTCGCTCGGATCGTTCAAAGAATCGCAGAACATCTTTGTCCGCGTCTTTAACTCCGCGTGCACCTCGAGGCCGATGGTGGGTTTATAGTCGCTCATTGATAATATTGATGATAGCTGAAAATGCACGTGTTTTCAACCGGTTTCGCCGATCATTTAATTATGTTTTAATGTATAGACATGATCATTACCATCGGCGGCAACGTGGGAGCGGGGAAAACAACTTTAGCGAACAATCTCGCGAATGCGCTCCATTATGAGCAACTTTACGTCGGCGATATTTTGCGCGAAATGGCTGCCGAGAAACAGCTTTCGATTGAGCAGTTCTACGCTCAGCTAAAAGAAGATCCCGCCGTTGAGCAATCGGTGGATCAACGGCAGGCCACGATGATGCGCGAGAAGGACAATCTCATCGTACAGGGTCGCGTCGCATGGTACTTCGCGAAAAGCAGCCCGTTCAAAGTATTCAATATCCTACTCGTTGTCTCCCCCGTCATTGGCGCAACGCGAGCCGGAGAGAAAACAGAAAACATCGGAAAGACAACGGACGAGCTGGCGATAACCACTGCCGGACGTGAAAAAATAGAGCGCGAGCGATACGCCATGCTCTATGGTATCAAAAACCATCTTGATCCCGCTCATTATGATTACCTCCTCGATACCACCTCGCTTACCGAACAAGAGGTGCTTGATAAAGTGCTGGCCGCGGTAAAGGATAAATAAAAAAAACCGGCGTGAGCCGGTTTTTTTATCAACGACAGTGATTAGCCCTCAACGGTGATTCCCATACTTCTCACAGGGCCTCGTATAATTTTAAAAAATCGAACGCTGACCGAAAATTTAAAAGTTTTAAGCTGCAAATTGATAATAGCACACCTACCGGTCGTGCTAAGAGGTCGGCTGTGGATAAATCGCCCGCTATGACATGCTTTGAAAATGCTATTCTCCCCTCAAGCTGCGATATGCCTCTTCCCGGTCCTTGCCAAAAAGCATCGTGTACGGATACGAGCTTTGGACGCGGGCATGACCCATCATGCTGGAGATGACAAAGTTATTTGCCTTCTTTTTCGCCAGATCGCGGCCGAACAGGTGGCGGAAGGAATGCGGGTTAATGATCGGTAGATTCGCCCTGTTCGAGTACTTACGGAACAGCTCCGAAACGTAGTTGACCTGCAACCTCTTACCCTTCGCCGAATAATTTGACGCACCGCTACCTGCCTTAATTCCGAAGAACACCGCCTTTGGTTCTTCCAGTTCCATCTTCGCCAAAAATCTCTCGCGAACGGCAACCCACTTTCCCAGCTGCTCGTTTGTTTCGCGGCTCCAAAAGATTTCCCGATATGGTACCTCGCCACGCGACTTCTCCGTCTTGATCCGCGCCGACTTCCTGCCCAGATCGATGTCGTCCATATCGAGCGAAGCGATCTCTCCATTTCTTGCTCCGGTGTCGTGGATAAGCATGATAACAGCCTTATCTCGCACGGCGTAAGTGATCTCCCCGCACTTCCCCTCGTCTTTCACGGCAGCGAGAAGCCGCTTGTACTGATCTTCCGTCGCAACGCGTGGAAACTTGAATATCTTTCTTGGCACAGGTATTAAGTCCGGATCAAAACCGATTGAGATGCGGCGGCGGAACAGATGCTCGAAAAACAGTTTAAGCGCTAACGCTTTTTTTATTCGAGTGTTGTCGTCGTATCCCAACTCTTTCACTAGCGCCAACCAGCTTTCGCATTCTTCGAGGGTGATTGATTCAACCTCCCGGTCCGTATCCCTCATGTAGAACATGAAATCTGAGAGGTGCATAAAATCCATCGTAACCGTCTTTGATTTTCGCGTCTGATGGCGAGAACCTAGGTACAGGTTTATTGCATCGTTTAGTTTCATATTAATTTATTTTTAACGCAAAAGCCCACCGATACGACTCAGCGGGCCTTGCGTGGAGACAATCCTTTCGGATTGCTCCAGGGCGTCATCTTACTCGAAAACGAGCAAAATTACGAGACCCCACTGGTCGTATCATGCCTTGCGGCTGATCCCTTACGGGACAATGGGTTTTATGCTGTTTTTATCGACCTTGCCGGACTATACGGCGGTTCGTTTCCGCCGTCCAGTTATGCCATAGCTAAATTGTTTTCTTCAGGTTTTTATTCGATATTTTTGAGTTATCAACACATACGATTGGATTCGACCTTGACGGTGGGGGTTAAAATGAAGGCGTACCCGTCTGATTAAGACGCACTTCATTTTAATGACAAACGCAACCACAACATGCAGTTATTCCAACCCGCTCGTGCTGACAAAAGGCACGCTAAACCCCGCTACCGAAAAAGATAGCGGGGCCTTTCAGTTTGGCAGTTCAACCTGCCTTACGCTTTACGGGCAGAGTACCTCGACCGATCCCAGTTATTATAACGGGTTCACATACGGCGAGATCGTCATTTCTGTATTTCTTGTGCTTATCCTGTTGATAATGGCCTACAGTTTTTTCTGGTTCAGCGTGAAGGGTATGAAGATCCGTCAATGAGCGTGCGTGTTTCGCTACCGCCGAGGTGCTATACTTAAGCCATAATTAAAATTTAATCTTTTTTTAATAATCATGCAGACGTGGACGTTACCCAAAATAAAGAAGGCGCTCAAAGAAGTTTCTGAAAGGGGTTGGATAAAATCGAATCGACTGCATGACACGGGTATTGGCAAGACCTTAGAGGATCTCATGGGCCTAACCGAAAATAATATCGCATTGCCTGATTTTGGGGTGATGGAACTGAAATCTCAACGCATCAATACCATTTCGATGCTTACCCTCTTCACCAAGAGCCCGGATGGGATCACAAATAGCGAACTCAGACAGCGCTTTGGTTATCCGGACCGTGAATTTCCAAAAGTGAAAATTCTCCATCAGACCATCGACGATGGAAAGAAAAATCGCATGGGATTTTACTGCAAGATTGACGAAAAGCAAAACAAACTTTTCATTATGAAAAATAATGAAAAAGTCGGATATTACAGTTTGGAATTTTTGCGGAAGAAGGCGGCGGAAAAAATCGGAAACGGCGTTATTTTGGTTCTCGCTGAAACAAAACGAGAAAATGATGGCGAATACTTCCATTACAAAGAAGCATATATTTTAAAAGACATCGACCCAAAGACGTTTTTGTCGTATTCAAAATATGATATACGACTTGGCGTTTACCATAGCGGCGTAAAAGCCGGCCAGCTGCACGACCACGGCTCCGCTTTTCGTATTGCCCAAAAAGGATTGCCGAATATCTTTAGAGTCCGGAAGCAGATCCTTTAATTTTTCCGCAGGATGACGATACTTTCTTTCGTCATTGTATCCTCCAATTCGCCGATAATATTGGTAGGAGAATTTTTACTCGGCATCCTTTTCCCTGGAATATTTCGCACTAAAATATCCTCGCAGGTAAATCCTATCTTTTCCGCAAGCTCGGCAATGATAAAATCCGTCGGAATTCTTATCTGCTTTACGAGGCGATTGCCAATCACCAAACAAAAATATTTTTTGGGTTTCAAAACTTCATACGCCCTTTCCAAGCACTTATTAAGATCGATATAAAAACTTAAAACTTCTTTTGCTCGTTTCTCATCTCTTGCGCTGATGGCATCCAGTGTTTCCTTAAGATGATCCGAAGGCAACGCATGACTCAAATTCTGGCTAGCTTTGCCGCCCAATAGCTTTCCATCAACCGCTGGCGCGTCGTCTGGATCCTCAAATATATCAACCCACTGGGCCGATAACCTCGAAAATTGGCCGTATGCCACCGTGGTCCGGCTATCGCCATACGGTGGCGAGGTAATAATACAATCAATGGAGCCATCTTTAATGCCATTGGTCTTGGAAGAATCGCCATAAATTACTTTTACCTTGGTTTTTTTATCAACGTCCTTATAGTATTCCACCATTCCCTGTATACTCGCCTCAGTTCGCTTCTTGAAAATCCCAATGACATCAGGGTTATATTTTTTCAAAGCATCCTCCTTGATGCGGACCATCTTAAATTCTCCGCCTTTCATATTGGACACCTTACGCGCCGTTTCGCTGAACGCGACTAAAAAGAAATTGCGTACGCCTTCATCTTTAATCTCTTTGATCGCCTTTTTAATTTTTGCCAGTTCAATGATAACTTTCGGCTTATACCAAAATTCGATATTTTTAAACTTCGGCGGCTTCACTTCATTATCTTTAATTTTCCCGATTCTCGCGATGAGCTTGAGGTAGGCACTGGAAAGTGCAGACGGATCAACTGGCGTCGTTTTCACTTGCGCCAAAAATATCGCCAATGGATTAAGGTCAATGCCGTACGAATTGCGGCCGAGTATCCTGCTTTCTATCAAGGCCGTACCAGATCCACAAAAAATGTCGCAGATCGTATCCCCTTTCTGGCTATAGGTTAAAAGTAACCGCCGCGCCACTTGCGGAATAAACATTGCCGGATAGGTGTGGAAGCCGTGTGTATACGGCTTCGTTTTTGCCCCGCCGAAATCCCAAGAGTCATCGATCCTCCGGTGTAATTTCTTATCCGGCGCAACCTGCTTATCAATCTGTTTCTGAAAATTGCGGATTATTTTTACTACAACACCGCGAATTTCGACTTCTTTGGTATAAATCGGGAAAAGCGAAGGGTTCGCGGGCTGTAATCGAAAACCATCTTTTTCTCGATAGATCCTTTTAAGGGTTGCTTCGTTATTGTTTACAACCGCGACAACCGTTTCGCCATCATCGGCGGTTTCCTGGCGTCGAATGACAACTAAATCCCCATCATATATGCCATCATCGATCATGCTATTCCCTTGAACCCTTAAAGCGTAATGATCGCCAACTCTACCAATGTCGTCTTTGGCAACTGAAATGGTATCGTTAGTTTCAATCGCCTCAATAGGAATTCCGGCTGCAATAGTACCAAGCAATGGGATTTCAACCAATCTCTCCGACTTAAAAACGTCTATGGCTCGCGGTTGGTTATCCTCTTTTCTCAAATATCCCAAATCTTCCAATTTTTTAATATGAAAATGCACCGTGGAAACTGAGGCCAGCTTCAAGTGTTTTCTTATCTCTTCAAAAGAAGGGGCGTAATCCCTTTTCTTTTTATATTCTCCTATATAATCGACGACTTCTTTCTGGCGTTTAGTAAGCATGAAATTGGTTGTTTTTAGCGTGCTTTAAATATACTAGAACAAAAATAGAAAATCAAGGCCCGTCTGCGTATGTCAATCTGCCGGACTTTTAAGATAAACCCCGCTATACTAAGATCGGGCGGCAAACAAAAATCCCGTGATGAGCGGGTATTTTTGTTAACACATTTTTAGATGAGATTATCCCCTCTTGATAACCCGTAATTCTTTGGTTCCTTTCGTTGGTAAGTTTCTGATTCGATGAAAAAGATGCCAATTTTTTCATATTGACCAAGTTTTTCTCTTAAAAATCCAGTGAAATTTGCAAGGGTCGATGAAGCCGCCTGTGCTAAGGGGGTAAGGACATACACGCCGCAATCGAGCCCGAGCGATGCCGTAATACTCGGCGGTACTATAACGCCGCTACTCGAAAGGATTTGTTCGAGCGCCGCGATCTGGGCGTCGTAACTGGAAAACGATCCGCCGTATTCGCCGCATCCCGTTACTCGTAATACGGACAGCCATCCGTTTTGACTTTGGATGCTGGCCGATGACGAAGGCACCGTTACACTTTGCGCATAATGCCCGCTTGCAACAGTTTGGATGCTGAACGAATGCGAATAATCGTGTAGTTGATATGGATTGGCTGGCGGTGTGCCGAATGGAACGGTCTCGAGCGAGAGAGAAAATCCATTGCACTGGCTAATGAAATCCGAAAGATCGACCCGCGATCCGGAATTAACTATGAAAAGGTTAAAATAATCTGCGTCCATATGGGTATATGTTATTTTTTTGCCGATACGTCGTCAAGTATTTCGTGCCATCCCTGCCCAACGATCCGGAAGCCGACTTGCTCCTGCGGAATCTGGATAGGCCCCTGCGGGGTTTGTTGCATTATATTCACCTGCTGTTTGCGGTATTCGACGGAAATGTCATAGTAATTCGAGAGCTGCGAACCTTCAATGTAGGCGATTTTGTAATCCTTACGGTTCTGCATGGTGTTAACACCAAGTTCGTTCTCCGGATTCCATACTTTGCCGAAATCGAGCTCCTCTTGGTATGCCTCATATAGATCCGTCATGGCTTTCGCGAGCGTATCGTCGGCGTTCACCACCGTCTTGAGGCCAAGATCTTCCCTTGCTTCATTCCGTCCAATAAAGTATTGATGTGAGTACAGTTTTTCGGTGAAATAATCGACAATCTTTTCGATCTCGTCATCGTTCATCTTCTTGACGCCGCCATTATGGCTCTTGATCAGTCGCCGTGCGAGCACACGGATGAGGTTGTGAATGCGATTCACATTGCCGAGTGCGAGCGGATGTATCTGCGGATTCGCCTCGATGAATTTGGCGAAGACACTGGTCAGATCCTCGTCGTTCTTGATGCCAAATTTATTTTTTGCCAGATCGAAGTAGGCCATCACATCCTCGACGCTTATCGGGATGCGATTTTGGGGATTCATTGGATCTGCCGGGTTGAGGATGGGATTGAAGACGTTCGCCGTAGACGGATCGATTGGTGAAAGCTCCGAAAGATCGCTCATCACAATTTCGTCAGCGCCGAGCGCAATCATGCTCGCGGCGCTATGTGCCTTGTAAGGAACGAGAACGGAAAATTTATCGCAGTATTCCCGAATCATGGAAACCAAACGCCACGGTACCATAGTGTCGCCACCGGCGCTGTAAAGGAAGAGGTCGATGCTCGGCACCTTCTTAACGATCCGTAACTGCTTACTGATGAGAGGAATGACATCCGTCGCGATACGAGCATTGAACGGCCCTTGCCGGTCGCTCGTGAGGTACGTGATGACTTTTGACTTCCGAAGCCCTTCTATCTGTTTAATGATTGCTGTTCTATTCATGGATTTGATCTATATTTTTTATAATTTGAGAATTCATTGGATTCGCTGCACTGGTACCACCATCGTTTCCTCCGAAGCTAGCGTTCGCAAGTAGGGTAGATTCGACACACACGCCGCTGGCATACCCTACTAGATTAGGTCTGGGAGCATCTCGATTCCGAGCGATGATGTATTCACCGGCCTGACGGCTTAAAATGATCGAACGGTGTTTGCCTTCGACCTTGGTTAAGAAACCCTTCCGAATAAGCGCGTCTAGGCGGTCGATAAGGGTTTGGTTCGAACGTATGCCCAGTTTTGAACGAAGTTCGGCAAATGTCGGCGCGGTATTGTTTTCCGCGATAAATTCGGCTATCACGTCGAGGGTTTGACGCTGTTTCTCGGTCGGTTGTTTCATATACTCTTATTATAGCACACCGACTATTTATAAATCAAATTTGGTCGGTATACATAATATAACGCAGAAACCATGGAAAGGTTACGGATCGAGAAGATCATGCCCTTCTAATCCCCCGCATCACCTCTGCCGCCACCTGCGGCACGATGGCATTGCCAAGCGCCTTGATCCGCTCTACCCGGTGCTTTTTTGCGGTGAGCTCGCGTCCGTCCAGCCGGGCGGGAAGCCCATCATCCACTCCACAAAGAGCGGTTGCAACCGCAAGCCAGTCGTACCCTGCACCACTTCCCCAAAATTGGACTTTCCCCGGTCCGTAAGTCCAGCCCTGCTGTCCTGTGCTTTGGGGGTAGGCAGAATTTCGTGAAGGCGAGGGATAATCTGCCCCAGACGGGCGCCGTGCCGCACTCCCGCCCTCTTTGATGTTCGCTCGAAGACCCCGTTCCTGAAATTGACCGTCTTCGTGTATTCGGCTCCAGTCATTTCGCTTGCGACGGGCGTCGGAAGCATCGTGGGCAACGATCCAGACCCGATCCCTCCGGTGCGGGGCTTCGACGGCGCAAGCTGGAATAACAAACGGTTGGACTTCGTAGTTTTCGTTTTCCAGGTCAGATAACACTTGGTCGAGCGCCAGATTGACGATCCCAGCAACGTTCTCGCCAATAATCCAACGGGGCCGCGTTTCTTGTATGATTCGTAGCATTTCAGGCCAGAGATAACGGTCATCCGATTTGCCCCGACGCTTCCCGGCAAAACTGAAAGGTTGGCAAGGGAATCCGCCCGTGAGGAGGTCAAGTTGATAGCCTGCGGCAAGTTTACGCTGTGCTTGCTCCCCTTCTTCGCCTGCGCGCTTTTTAATTGCGGCGTGAACACGTCCGCCGCGGTCGGCGTCGGCAACAAGTCGTTCGATCGATAGCTCCCTGATGTCGTTGTAGATTTTCGCATGGTTGAAATTCTTTTTTATGATTGCCTGGCAAAATTTATTATTGTCGCAGAATCCGACGTTCTCGTATTCATCGCCCCAGACCCATTGCGCGGCGAGAGCGAATCCGCCAATGCCTGAAAAAAGATCGAGATGTCGCATGGCATGGTTAATTGATTCCCGGAATTTTGTTATAGACCCACTTCACGGCCTTGTATCCGAAATAGCCCGCCTCGACCGAGATCACGACGCCAAAGACGGTAAAAAGGGTCGGGACGGGAAGGAATATGTCGAATAGTGCCAGAAATTGCCCCGCTTGGGTGAGCGTGCCCGTGAGATCGACCGAAAGCGTGGCCACGGGAAGCAAGAGTAGCGGCGCCGTAACGAGCTCGAGAAGATAGATCAAAATTTTGATGAGCCAGTAGACGATCATAGGTTGAGGTGCTGGATAAAGCGCAGTATCCAAAAGCCGAGCAAAAGAATGAGCATGAAAGAAATCCCCGCCTTCAAGGGATCAAGTACGGATGAGAATGCGGCATAGGTCGAAGTCGTGATGAAGCTCGCGGTATTGCTCCCCTCTTGAAAGTCCTGAAACGCCGTGATGATGATCCCCGCGTAGCCGAAAGGAACGCGGGTCGATAAATTGCCCCACGTGCCATTGAAGGAATCGTAGAGGTCGGCCTGTTCCGAAGTATTCGGGATGAAAAGATTGCATCCCGCCTCTTCGAGATTGCCGATCGGATCGTCAAGAAAGCTCGACGTGGTAAAGTCGCAATTCGCGGCCGTGGATGATGTCTCGCCACCGCCGAAGTTGAACATGCCATTCGGGAACGGCGCCGCAGCGGGCGCGCTCTTGTTCGTCGTGAAGCTGATGACCGATCCCGTAATGTCGAAACTGATCGAAGGGTTCGATACTTCAAGGTCGGCATACCAGACGGTGGAGCTTGGCCCCTGCGGGGTGAAGAACTGGTAGGTCTGTGGGATTTTGATCTCCGTATCGGTGCCGGGCGGAAGATCGCTGTAGGTCGTGGACGCCGTGAGCGTGAGATTGCCCGGACCCGTGCCGAAGTGGACGGTAACGGTGCCGCTCTGTATGTCCGGCGAATTGTTTGAGAGGTAAAAATCCCAATACGGGAATTGCCCGATCACCGCGCCGTCAAAGGGCTGGAGAAACACGGGCTGCACGAGTTCTTGGATTTCGTTCACATAAAAAGTTTCATAGTAGTCGCTGTAGTTCGGTAGGGATTCCCCGACGCCACAGGTGTAGCCGTTGTAATAAAAAAGGGTGAGGTAGATCGGCGTCGCCTGGGTGATGCTAAGCGTCGGCACGAACGAATTGGTGTTGGCGTTCCAAACGGTGCTTACCGGGCCGTAGGTGTTGCCGTACGGCGCTTCGCTTGCGGAAGAATAGCTGCTGCCAAACCCGCCCGCGCAACCGCCTCCGGTTCCCACGCCACCGTGCGTAAGGACATGCCCGCCGGCCGACCATCCGGCCCACGGGCCGTTGTAGCTGAGCTCCGGATCGGTGCTTGTTCCGTTGATCGAAACCATGATACCGCCAGGCAGGTCATACCCGCCAAAGCCGAGCTGGACTTTATGCCAGTCGATGACGAGGTTGCCGTTCTGGTCGAGATAGATCGAGTCGGGCTGGACAAAAGACGAAGGCGCCGTGATGCTGAACGCGAGCGCATCATGTGATGAAGTTATGAAAATGCCCAAAAGCGCGGCAAGGCAGAAAAAAATATATTTCTTCATGGTGGTGGGCGGGGAAATTCCATGTTGGTTATTGTCCGCGGTGGCGTATCGCCCCGATTACGAATTCGACCACGACAAGCGCGAGGAGAACGCCGATGATGAGTTCCATGTACGCGCTCAGCGATCCGAGCAACGCGGTCGCCTGGCTTAAAATCTGGGCGGTGAGGTCGGACGGCATCTGAATCGTGTCCGTGGCCGCCTGCGCGAAAACGAAAGCAGGCGCAAAAAAGGCCAGCGATACCAGCGATGAAATTGTGATAATTTGTTTCTTCATGCGCATACGCGAAGGGGTGTCCTCACTGCATCCCCTCGCCTATGAGCCCTAAGCGGGGCGGCAAAGCTACGCTTAGTTGGCGCGTGCTCGCGACTTCGGCAACAGGCCGATGACCTGCTTCGCAAAGTAGAACACGAGCGGGATCGCTGCGGCGACCACGACGAGACCCAAGATGCCCTGATCCGTGAAGATGTTGGACACCGAGGCCAGGAGGTTCGTAACCGTCGAAGACGGCACGGTCAAACTCCCTGCCGGGATCGTCTGCGCGTTCGCGGCTGCCGCGGCAATGATGCCGAGGACGGCGGCGCCTGCGCCAGAAATCCACATGGAAATTTTCTTAACCATGGTTGTGTTGTTATTGGTTTATTTGCGACCTTTATTTTTCTCATAGCCAAATATCAATGAAAGTGAAAAAGAACGCGTGGACCGCGGTGAGCCCAAAGAGGACGAGAATCCACGAGGGGTTCACTACTTGCGACCACGCAAGGAATATTTGATCGAGCGGTTGCATCAGTGGTTGAACCCGTCATTTTTGACCACGACCTTGATCCACTTGTCCCCCGTGATGCCGAGGAAGATTCCGACCACGCCGTCAACGAGCGCCACGATACAGAAATTGAGGGCAAAGGTAACGAGGATGAGGCCTATAAAATACTGGAAGGTCATGCAGGTTGGATATGGTTATGGTCGTCGTCAATCGGCTCGTAGTGGTAATCGTCGTCATCTCCGTCATCGTCGGCATTTTCGTCAACCGACCAGATGAGCGCAAACATGACGAGTACGAGGGAAAGCGCGCCGGACCAGAAGCCATTGAAAAAATCCCAGTTCATTTTCCGAGTAATTTTTGCCACCAGGACTTTTTCGGCGGGACATAGAATCCCATCGGGCGCAGAGGACGCTTGAGCGCCGCGAGGCGCTTCGCGAGCCAGTACAGGATGATAAAACCGATGATGGTTAGGATAGGTGTCATGGTGTTGGCTTAATCTTCTTCGTCATCAATTTCCTCATCGTCTTCTTCGTCGTCGTCCAGATCGTCTTCGACATCGAACAATTCATCGCCATATCCTTCGTGGCAACGGCAGTTGCAAATATCCGGGCCGTCGCAAAAGTCGGGGTTGGAACAAATTGAACAGACGATCATGATTCTATTTTCCGGCGGCAGGCAAAATGTTTCCTATCGTATGTGTGCATAACTTTTTCGCCGACTTATCCACACATACGATTGGGAAAAAAATTCGATAGGGGCAATTATACATATAAGCAAAAGCGAAAATATGCAGAGCAGACACGGAAAAACCACAAGAAAACGAACGGAGGGGCAAATCTTAATTAATTAAGAAATTAATTAATATATTTGCCCCTATGAGGAAAATCTAAGCGGCACCATATGGGCGGGATAGCGAACCAAATTCGAACCTGCTTTATTACGATAGAGCAGTAAAATCGGCACAATTTGCGATACTTGACAAATATCTAGTAATAGTGCTATAATATACGTAGCATTGGAGGACAATTAAATGACCACGATTCCGGTAGTAATCGTCGAAGACAGCGAAGAATTCGCGGATGGGCTGAAGAAGGTTCTTGAGTCGCAGCAGCTTTTCCCCTGCGAAGTTCATATTTTGAACCCAGCAGACGAGCGGCGCGAGAAAGAACCCACATTCGAAGAATTCTACGATGAAATTGCGCGGTGCACCGGAGATGGTGTGTTCCCGTACTACATCGTGCTGATGGACAACGATCTTAGCTGGCGGTGGAAGGGTGCGAACCTTGCCCCATCGTTTCATAACGTCATTGCGATTTCGACCGACGAGAAGGCCAGCCGTTGGGCGAATTATGTGTTCGCCGATAAAGCGGCAATCGCCTACTTCAACGACGAAGTTGCAAAACAGAAATTCTTGTCTGTGGTTGTGGAAGTCTTAAAAAAGATCCTTCCCCCACAACAGGCCAACAATTTGCCGCAGCTCTTGCTCGGCGATAAGGAGACCGCATGAAAAAGCTCAAGATCGTTTCTGTTTCCGCGAATTCTGGACTTGGTTCAATGGCTGGCGACCGTGTCGCTGATGTGACCCTGAGATCCGAAGGGTTCACAGCGCAAATGCCAAGCGGCTCACCATCAATTGGAGCGATTCCGGCCAGTGGAAAAAGCTTCGTGGTCTATTACGAAGCACCACCTACTGACTCAGAGAAATTCGCAGGAAGATTTCGCCTCGTTGAAACAACCAACGGAACGGAACGAGAGATTGATCATGGATCTGCCTGCGACAGCCATGTCCATGGCGGTACTGGCACCATGACATTCTACGGTAGGGGCGACGTTCTCGAATCCTGGTCGTTCCATTGTCAACCACAGGCGTAGTTTCAGCCCCACAACGAAAAGCCCCGCGCTTGATGTTGCGGGGCTTTTTCTTTTTTACTATCGATCGAGATCGCCGACAATCAAAGCCAGCAGGACGGCCATCTCGCAAAGCTCGTCCGCGATCTTCGCTACCAGTTCGGCGATCTCCGCGTCGGACAGCGCAGTTTTTTTATTTTTTTCCATAACTCCCTTATAGCACAAGGCAGTTAAAGAAAAGTTAAAGATAAACTTGCCTAAAATTTAACCCTGTAGTATGTCGCCTTGCGGAAAAATCCACGTCCTTTTTCGGGATCTTTAAAAGTCGTCGTCCACTGCTGTAAAAATCCTTTTTTGACGAGCGAGTTTTTCGCGCACCTGGCGGCCTTGTAGCTGATTCCAAGGCGGTTCGCTATCTTCACGAGCTCGACCATTTTTGGCACGCGGATATTGCCAAGCTCTTCAATGAATGCCTGATACACGCGCGTCTGCCTATCGGTCAGGCGCCGCAGCTCCACTGAGCGCGTTGCCATGCTGGACGCGTCGGCGAGACGGGTAAATCCTTCCATAGTTTTTGTTGATCCATTCCCTCTTGCATTGATCGCAAATAACGTCGTCGATTTCATTTTCCTGGCCTAAAGCACACCGCTTGCGCGTCCGTTTGTCGCATTGTGTACAGATTCTCCAAACGTAAAAATATTTTTTGACTCTTTGCATCTCATAGGGGCGATTAATCTGCCGACCTTTGGATGCAACAAAAAACTGGCCGTTTCCGGTCAGCTTTTCATCGAGACCCCAATGATAATTTTTTGGGAAATCCCGATTTTACTCGATTTTTAGATTACCTTAGCCCTCAACGGTGATTCCCATATTGCGCGCCGTGCCCGCGATGATCTTCTCTGCGGCTTCGAGGTTGTCGGTGTTCAGGTCGGGAAGTTTGCGTTCGGCGATCTTGCGGATGTCCGCCTTGGTTACCTTGCCAACTTTGCCCGTGAGCGGATTCGCGGCGCCCTTCTCGATGCCGGCTGCCTGCTTGAGCAATGCCGATGCCGGAGGCGTCTTAAGGATGAAGCTGAACGTGCGATCCTCGAAGATCGTGATCTCCGCCGGAACGACGTCGCCCTTCATGTCCTTCGTGGCGTCATTGAACTGCTTGCAGAACTCCTGGATGTTTATGCCTTGAGGACCAAGCGCGGTGCCTACCGGAGGCGCAGGAGTTGCTCCGCCAGCGGGAAGTTGAAGTTTTAACACTGTTTTTACTTTCTTTGCCATGAGTGAAATAATATAGGATATTCACTTTTTAATCAAGGTCTCCAGCGAGGGTGCAAAGGATGTACTTTTGAGGGGCTCTCGGAGCCGCCGAAGGGCGGCGAGAGCGAGCGGCCGCGCAGTAGCGCGGAACGCGTACCCGAGAAAGCACATCCTTTGCGCCCTCACTGGCTTGATTAAAATGGGATATCCTCCGGCTTTATCTCATCTTCCTCCAAATTGATCACCGGGATCTCATCGAGTGACGGAGCGGCGTCTTTATCACCGCCGTCGTGCGCTGAAGAAGATGCCGGCGCTCCGGAGCCGGAGCTCCTGCCACCGCCCTGCCAGCCTCCCCCTCCCCCGCCGCCGGCGTTCGCCGCGCGAGGCCCGAGCTGCATCCGTTCGGCCATCACCTCGGTAGTCTTACGCTGCTGGCCCTGCTTATCCGTCCAGCTGCGCGTTTGCATGCGGCCTTCAATGAGCACCATCGCGCCTTTAGTAAGATACTGCCCCGCGATCTCCGCGGTGCGCCCCCAAAGGACGACATTATGAAACTCCGTCTGCTCCTGCTTCTGGCCGGCCTTATCCGTCCATGTGCGGTTCGTTGCGACGCCGATCGTTGTGACCGATTGCCCGCCCGGCGTGGAGCGCACCTGCGGATCCGCCGTCACCCGCCCCACCAAAATGACCTTGTTTAAATCCATGTTTTGTTTGTTTGGTTAATATGGTTTTCGAACCTTTTATAGCCCCATTCTAGCACAAACCACATTAAAATTCTTTTAAATGCAACTCACAAAATGGGACGTTATTTAACAGAGTTTTAATTGGCAATATTGTACGCTTCACCGGTTATTGGGGGCCGCTAGTGAAAGGGTATCACGGCCACCCCGACAGATGGCAGTTCGGAGCTCGATTCTCCGGCGGTCCACCATTGATGCCGAATTGACATCCATAAAAATATGCATATTATGGATAGTACCTGTCGGGGTGGCGTGGTGCCTTTTACCGCGTAGAAAATAAAAAAGGCTCAGTGATGGGTCTTTTTTATTTATTGCTCACTACTGCTTTCTTCCACTCATAATAATTTTGTCGAATGTCATTTCTATGTCGTTCCCGAGATCTTTATATTCGATTTTCTGACGAACTTCTTCCGGCAACGCGGCAGCTCGCTCCCTAATGTATTTGATCAGAGCATCTACTCGCTGTTGTCCCAATCGATGCAAAGCCTCCTCATCTTCCGAAGAAAGGTCGCCTTTCTCGCTTTTCATTTGCAACCGTTCTTTTGAGACAAGCTCGTCAATTCTTCCTTTTGGATTAAAAACGTATCTGATATGATGCTCGTCTTTTACATCTTCAAATCCAGCCTCCTCAAATAATTTTTCAAGTTCGTCGTGCCGTTGAAAATACCGATTCGCCACCAAGAGGTCGAATCCCGCCAGTTCATCTTTCTTCCGTATGACATCCTGAAATACCTTCTGTGTATCCTGATCAAGAGATAGCTCCCATATGATGAACCTCCCTCCGGGCTTCAACACCCGATTCATCTCTGCAAATACTTTCGATTGCTCACGTTGGGGCAATTCGTGCACGCCCATCTTAATGATGGTCTTGTCGAACTTGTTTCCCGGTAAGCCCGTTTCACGTACATCACCTATCAGCACATGATCGTCCGGTAAGGTTCCCAACTCTTTACGCGCACGCGCAATCTGAACAGGGCTTTCGTCCAATATATATATTTCCGGCTTCTCATCGAAATCTTCAGTGGCCTCAATGATATGCTGGGAAACATCCGCATAGCCCGCACAACCCTCCAGAATAGCCTCTCCGGGTTGCGGGTCAATGGCTTTCACTAGCGCCTTATATTCCTTTCCTGTGACTTTGTGTATTTCCTCATATCGAACGATGCGGGTATCGAATCCGTGTTGCTGCTCACTCTCTACTAGCGTTTCTTTTCCCATTTTTAAATAAAGAGGAGAATTATCCACTGTCCGACCTCGTTCATATCGAAATTATCTGACAAAAATCACAGATTATCAAGGAGGCTCCACCTCTCTCTTATAACTAAAAACCCCTCTTTCGAGGGGCCTTTAGTTACTGCAGAATCTCTTCTATCTTCTTCTCAAGCGCTTCGTTGCTGAGTGGCTTGGAGGCGGCAGGGCGCGTAACTTCCGCCAGGGCAGCCGGAGCCGAATACGGCGTGGAGCTGCGCGGGCGGCGCTCTTCGCGCGGCGGCATGGCGGACGTTGCGGTGCGCTCGGCCGGAGCGGGCGATGCGATCACCATAAAGCGGAGCACGTCGGCATGGGAGTTCAGATCGTGCTCGAGATTCTTCATATCATCACCGAACATCTTGAAGGTAAAGTACACGAATACCGCTTCGGTGTGCTTCTTGATCTCGTACGCGAGCTGCAACCGCTTTGCGCGGGGTTCGGTAGCACCTTCGCCGTTATGCTGGGCAACGAGCTTAAGCACGCCGGCCAGGTTGTCCTCGCTATGCAAAAGAAGCGCGAGCTCATATTCCTTTTTATCCTTTTCTTCGTTGGTCATTGGGTTGTATTGTAGCCGAGCCGGCCTAAAAAGTCCAGCCCAAGCGCCCATCCGCGAGGATGCGGCGCTTGATGGCTGTTCTTTTATTCCGTCGCAACGGCCGCCTCCTCTTCTTCGGCCACGTCCGACTCGTGGAGCATTTCGTCTGCGGGAAGGTCGCGCTTTCCGGCAGGGATCAACCGACCGATGATGACGTTTTCCTTAAGGCCACGCAGCTTGTCGATCTTGCCTTCAATCGCGGCTTTCACGAGCACGCGTGAGGTATCCTGGAAGGATGCCGCCGAGAGAAACGATTCCGCGGAGAGCGAGATGCGGGTGATGCCAAGAAGCACCTCCTCTGCCTTTGCCGGCTTTTTGCCCGCCTTCTTGAGCTCTTTGTTCACTTCGAGGAATTTGGACTTCTCGACGATCTCGCCCATGACGAAATCATCCGCGTCGCCGCCGTCGGAGATCTTTACGCGCGAGAACATCTGCTTCACGATCATTTCGATATGCTTGTTGTTGATGGAAGCACCTTCCGAGAGGTAAATCCTCTGAACCTCGTTCACGATGTAGCGGCCAACCGCTCCCATGCCGCGATGTTCGAAGAGTTCGTGGATGTCCATGTTTCCTTCCGAGAGCTGGTCGCCCTTCACGACCTTGTCCCCTGCTTTCGCAAAGAGCACGGTTCCGCGCGAGACGCTGATCTCCTGCGCTTTGGCCTTCTTGTTTTCCGCGATGAAGCGGACCACTTTCAAAGTGCCACGCTCTTCGATCTTGTCGATCGTGCCGTCGAACGGCGCGAGGATCGCGCGGCCCTTCGGTGCGCGGGTCTCAAAGATCTCCTCTACGCGCGGCAGACCGTGCGTGATGTCGGCTCCGGCGGCGCCTCCTTGGTGGAAGGTACGCATCGTAAGCTGAGTTCCCGGCTCGCCGATGGACTGGGCGGCGATAACGCCGACCGCGGTGCCCATCTTTACGAGCTCGTTGATGCTGAGATCGTAGCCATAGCACTTTGCGCAGATGCCGTAGAGCGTCTTGCACGAGATCGGCGAGCGGACGATGACCGCGTCGATCTTGGACACATCGATCTCGTCGGCCTGGTCGCGGTTGATTACCTCATTCGCATGGACGAGGATCTTGTTGCCGATCTTTATGTCGTTCAACGCCGTGCGCGAGAACAACTTGGAGGCAAAGCTGTGATTGAACTCCTTGCCGTCGCTGCGCAAGATCTCCAAGCCTTCTTTCGTTTTGCAGTCTTCCTCGCGAATGGTGAGGTCCTGCGACACATCCACCAAGCGGCGGGTAAGGTAACCGGCCTGGGCGGTCTTGAGCGCCGTGTCGGTGGTTCCTTTACGAGCGCCGTGGGTTGCGATGAAGTATTCCAACACCGAGAGTCCTTCTTTTAATGAAGATTTAATAGGAAGCTCGATGGTCTCTCCCTTCGGGTTTTGCACGAGTCCCTTCATACCCATCATCTGGATCGGCTGGGACCACGAACCGCGGGATTTGGAATCAACGATCTGATAGATCGAATTGTCCTTCGGGAAGATGCCAAGAATGATCTTTGCAAGCTCGTCCTTCGACTTCTCCCAAACGCTGATGACGCGGCTCTTGCGCTCCGGCGGGGTGAGCAAGCCTTCGGCAAACTGGCCGTTGATGAGCGCCACCGCTTCGTTTGCGCGCTGCATAATCTCTTTCTTCTGCGGCGGGATGATAAGGTCGGCCATCGCCCAGGTGATGCCGGATACCGTTGCCATCTCGAAACCGAGGAGCTTCATGCGGTCGATCGTATCGCGCGTGACGTCCATGCCGTGCTTCTCGAAGATCTTGGAGAGAAGCTTGGAAAGCTTCGGCTTGGTCATGATGTCGTTCACATAATCCACCTTGCCATCGAGCGTCTTGTTGAAGATAAGGCGGCCGACGGTCGTCTCCGTCATCACTCCTCCGATCGCGATCATGATCGGCGTGTGGAATGTGATGAAGTTGAACTGGTACGCGAGCATCGCCTCGTCGAAATCGACGAAGTGGCGAAGCGGGCCCTTTGCCTCTTCCATACGGGTGATGTAGTAGAGGCCGAGCACCACGTCGTTGATCGGCGCGGTGATGAGATCGCCGGTCGCGGGCTTCAGCAGGTTGCGGCCGGCGGACATGATCTCACGAGCCTCTTTTTGCGCCGCCTCGGAAAGCGGAAGATGGACGGCCATCTGGTCGCCGTCGAAGTCGGCGTTGAATGCAGGACAGACGAGCGGCGGGAGCTTGAGGGCAAGGCCCTCAACCAATTGCGGACGGAACGCCTGCACCGAGAGCCGGTGCAACGTCGGAGCGCGGTTCAAAAGCACGTGCTTGTCCTTGATGATCTCTTCAAGAATGGCGAGTACTTCCGGCGTGTGCTCTTCAATAAAGCGCGACGCACTGCGGATGTTGTGCGCCAACCCCTGCTTGATGATCTCGCTGATCACGAACGGGCGGAACAGTTCGAGCGCCATGCGCTTCGGAATGCCCATCTGGTCGAGCTTGAGCTTCGGACCGACGACGATCACGGAGCGGCCGGAATAATCCACGCGCTTACCGAGCAGGTTCTGGCGGAAGCGGCCCTGTTTGCCCTTGAGCATGTCTGCGAGCGAGCGAAGCGGGCGGCGCTGTGCAGAAAGCTGCTGCGTGCCGAAGCGCGCCGAGTTGTCGATGAGTGCGTCGACAGCTTCCTGGAGCATGCGCTTTTCGTTGCGAACGATGACATCCGGCGCCTTGATCTCCAAGAGCTTCTTCAAGCGGTTGTTGCGGTTGATGACGCGGCGGTAAAGGTCGTTGAGGTCGGAGGTCGCGTAGCGTCCGCCGTCGAGCGCCACCATCGGACGAAGGTCCGGAGGAAGCACCGGTAACACGGTTGTGATCATCCATTCCGGACGGCCGCCATTGCGGATCATCGCCTTGAACATCTTGAGGCGGCGGAGCAATTTGCTCTGCGCCATCGGGTCTTTTGCGCCGTCGAGCTCTTTCTCGATCGCAGCGACTTCTTTCTTGAGGTCGAGTTTTTGCAGGATCGACTGGACAGCTTCCGCGCCGGACGAGGCTTTGAAGATATTTCCGAACTTGCGGGAAAGCGTAAAATACTCGTTCTCGCTCAAGATCTGGCCGATGCGCAATTTCTCCAAATATTCTTTGGTAAGATCCGCAGCATCCTCGATCTCCCCTTTCACCGTCTTGTCCTTGTTGCCGACGGTCTTCAACTTGCCCTTCAATTCACGATCAAGGTCATCAAGCGCAGTCTTGCGGTTCTCTTCTTTGATGTCGGTGATGATATATGCGGAGTAGTAGATGACGCGCTCCAGCTTTTGGGCGGAGACGTCGAGCGCCAACGAAAGACGTGACGGAATGCTCTTGAGGAACCAGATATGGCTGACCGGCGTCGCCAAAGCGATGTGACCGATGCGCTCGCGGCGGACCGCTGCGCGCGTGACTTCCACGCCGCACTTGTCGCACACCACGCCCTTATAGCGGATCCTGCGATACTTACCGCAGTAGCATTCATAATCCTTGGTAGGTCCGAAGATGCGCTCGCTGAACAAGCCATCCTTTTCCGGACGCTGGGTGCGGTAATTGATCGTCTCCGGCTTGATGACCTCGCCATGCGACCAGCGCAAGATGTCTTCCGCCGATGCGACGGTGATGCGAAGCGCCGAGAAGGCGTCCTTGCGATCGCCCTCATTCTCGTACAACAGCTGGACGTTGAATCCGAGCGACTTTAACTCGTTAATAAGTACGTTGAACGATGCCGGTACGTTCGGCTCTTTGATGGTCTCGCCGCGGATGATCGATTCGTATGCCGCCGCGCGTCCGACGACGTCGTCGGATTTGATCGTGAGCATCTCCTGGAGCGTGTGGCGTGCGCCATAGCCTTCAAGCGCCCAGACTTCCATTTCTCCAAAGCGCTGTCCGCCGAATTGGGCCTTTCCGCCGAGCGGCTGCTGGGTGATCAACGAGTAAGGACCGATCGAGCGCATGTGCGCTTTGTCTTCCACTAGGTGATTCAGCTTGAGCATATAGATCTGCCCGACCGTCGCGCGGTTCTGAAATGCCTCGCCCGTGCGGCCGTCAAACAATTTCATTTTGCCGTCCTCCGGCAAGCCGGCCTTCTTCAACTCGCCGCGGATATCCTCTTCCGTCGCGGAATCCAATCCCGGCGTGATGGCGCGATAACCGAGCTTCTGCGCCGCATAACCAAGATGCGTTTCCAAGATCTGTCCAAGGTTCATGCGGGATACGACGCCCAGCGGATTCAAAATGATGTCCACCGGCGTGCCGTCTTCTAGGTACGGCATGTCTTCCACTGCGCGGACCTGCGAGATGACGCCTTTGTTTCCGTGGCGGCCGGCAAGCTTGTCGCCTGCCTGCACTTTGCGGAGCTCCGCGATCTCCACCTGAATGCGGCGGATGATGCCCGGCTCCAGCTTATCGCCGCGCTCGCGATCAAAGATCTTCACGTTGACCACGCGTCCGATCTTTCCGTGCGGAAGCGTAAGCGAAGTGTCTTTTACGTCGCGCGCCTTGTCGCCGAAGATGGCGCGAAGCAAGCGCTCTTCGGAGGTCAGCTCCGATTCGCCCTTCGGAGAGATTTTGCCGACCAAAATGTCGCCGGCTTTTACTTCGGCGCCAATGCGGACGATCCCCTCTTCATCGAGGTTTTTCAACTTATCTTCCGAGACGTTCGGAATGTCGTAGGTGGTTACCTCCGGACCAAGCTTTGTATCACGCACATCACATGAGTACTCATCAATGTGGATCGAAGTGAAGCGGTCCTGCTGAACGACGCGTTCCGAGATGATGATAGCGTCTTCAAAGTTGGCACCCTCCCATGAAACGAACGAAACGAGAAGGTTCTGGCCGAGCGCGAGAATACCGTTCTCAATGGAAGGGCCATCCACGAGCACCTGCCCCTTCTTGACCATATCGCCGCGAAGCACGAGCGGCTTCTGCGAGATGCACGTGAACTGGTTCGAGCGCTTGAACTTCTCGAGCGTGTAATTCTTGGTAACTTTCGGATATTTAACTTTGAGATGGGCGCCATCGACTTCGATGACCTCGCCGTTCTCTTCGGCGACGATCACGTAGCCCGAATCGAGCGCTACCTTCTCTTCCTGGCCCGTTGAGACATATGCAGCGTCCGGCTTAACGGACACGACCGCCTGGCGTTGCATGTTTGAACCCATGAGAGCGCGGTTGGCGTCATCATGCTGAAGGAACGGGATGAGCGACGTGGCAACAGAGATGAACTCGTGCGGCGCGACGTCGATGAGGTCAACCTCTTCCGGCGTGACCGTTCCCGGCTCGCCTTTGATACGCGCCTCAAGCGTCGGGCCGATCAATTTCCCGTTGGCGTCCTTGGGACTGCCGGCGTGCGTGATCTTATACTTCTCTTCTTCCGAAGCGTCGTACCAGACGATCTCCTTCGTGACCACGCCATTCACCACTTTTGCATACGGCGCCTCCAAGAATCCGAAGTCGTTGATGCGGGTGTAGCTTGCGAGATAGTTGATGAGGCCGATGTTCGAACCTTCCGGGGTTTGAATCGGGCAGATGCGTCCGTAGTGGGAACGATGCACGTCGCGGACTTCGAACGAAGCGCGCTCGCGCGTGAGGCCTCCGGGTCCGAGTGCGGAAATACGGCGCTTATGCTCAAGCTCCGCGAGCGGGTTCACTTGATCCATAAACTGCGAAAGCTGGGATGATGCGAAAAATTCTTTGATGACCGCCGCGATCGGGCGGAAATTCACAAGCTGTGCCGGCATCAGGTTGTCCTTATCTTCCGTGGACATTCTGTCCTGGATGATACGGCGCAAACGAGCGAGACCGATGCGCAAGCGGCCCTGCAAGAGCTCGCCCACCGCCTTCAAGCGGCGATTGCCCAAGTGGTCGATGTCATCCGGTTCCGCGTCGGCGTCGTTGTTGAGCTTGATGATCTCCCGGATGATCATCGTAAGGTCCTCCGCGTCGAGCAGCTTGTTCACTTTTTTCTTATTCAACTCGAGGCGCTGGTTCATTTTGTAGCGTCCCACCTCGGAGAGATCGTAACGATCGGGGCGCTCGAACATAGCGGCGATAAGGTTCTTTGCGGTGTCTGCGGCAGCCGGGTCGCCCGGGCGCTGGCGCTTATAGATTTCGATGTAGGATTCCGCGGCGTCCTTGGCTACATCTTTTTTTAATGTGGCATCGATAAACTTAACGAGGCCGGTGTCATCCTTCTCGAACGTCTTCTTGATGGTCTCCGTGTCCATGCCAAAAATGCGGAGCAGGGCGCTCACCGGCACCTTGCGATGGCGGTCGATCTTTACGCTGATAGTGCCGTCGATATCGGTCACGAACTCAAGCCATGCACCGCGGTTCGGGATGATCTTTGCGCCAAAGAGCTGGCGGCCGCGATACGGCACTGCGGTAAAGTAAACGCCCGCCGAACGCACGAGCTGCGCAACGACGACGCGCTCGACGCCGTTCACAATGAACGTGCCGCGCGTGGTCATGATCGGGAAATCACCAAAGTACACTTCCTGCTTGTGCTCGTGGCCGGTGCGGTTGTTCACCAAACGAAGCGTGCAGCGAAGCGGTGCTTCATAGGTCGCCTCTTTATAGCGGGCAGTCGTCTCATCGTACTTCGGTTCGTCAAAACGATAATTGGAAAAATAAAGTTCGAACTCCTTGCCGGTGTGGTCGCGGATCGGAGAAATTTCTTCGAGCAACTCGTTCAACCCTTTTTCGAGGAACCACTGGTACGACTTCAACTGCGCCTCATTAAGGTTGTAAGGAGAGATGAGCGGTTTTGATTTTGAAAAGTCTTTAGTAGAAGTAAATTGTGCCATAATTATTTTTTAAAATATTTACTGTCATCGATCATCGAAATCCGTCGTCAAAAACACGAACGCGCGAAGGGCTTCCTTCGCGGCGGATCTTTATATACGTCGATGAAATAAAATGTGGTCATCATTTTTTAATTCGGCCTTTTGAGAACACCTACTTTCCCCCTCCCACTATTCGCGCAGCCCCAAGACGCAAAAAAACGGCTTCGCCCTTCCTTTCTCAGAGGGTTCCGTTTCTTAATTGCTTTCTAAGTATTTAACTCTATTTTGGTTCTGTTCGTCAAGGGTCTTGGCGAAAATAGTTTTTCCCGTCGCGGGATCGCTTAAATAATAAAAATAGGGGGAAGCTTGGGGGTGAAGCGCGGCGGTAATGGCGGAAGTGCCCGGGTTGCCGATGGGAGCGGGAGGCAAACCCTTATTCAAGTAGGTATTGTAAGGCGAATCGATTCTAAAGTCAAGCGCCGAGAGGGAGCAGGCCTGGGCGGTGGGCGCGGCAGCTGAGGCGGGCTGCGCCAAAAGCTTGGCATAGCAGACGGTTGCGTCGATATCAAGCGGCATGTTGTCGGCTAGGCGCTTAAGGATGATCCCCGCCACGATTTCCTGATCCGCCTGGTCCGGCACCTCTTTTTCTACGATCGAAGCGATGATAAGGGTCCGCGTGGCGTTCGCCGGATCGGCGGCGAGCAGCGGAGCGGCCTTGGCGTTAAAATTATCCGTCATAACCTTCACCACATCTGCCACGTTGGCATTCGTATAAAATTGGTACGTGTCGGGAAACAAGTGACCTTCCAACTTTTGCGTGCCCGTACTATTTATGAGCTCACCGGGATGGATCACGAGGGCGCTGCTTAAAATTCTGTCGATGTCAAAAATATTCGACCCTTCCGGGATCACAACGGTCGCCTCCCCCGCCTCGCCCTTGGAGATGGCGGCAACGATTTGCGGCGTGTCCATTGCGGGATCCAATTTATAAAACCCGGGCTTTAATGCGAGCGCGCGCCCGTCCAGTAAAGAAAAAACTTCAAACGCGAGCGGTGAGCGGATAAGATGCGCGTCGTACAGATTTTGTGCGACCGTGCGGAATCCATCGCCGGCGCTTACTTGAAAAACCACCGGAGCAGTACCCGCCGCATTACCTATCGGATCAAGACCGAAAAAAAACAGCCCCGCCACAACGACGACAATCACGACACCTATCCCCCCAACCATGTTCTTTTTACTAAATGATCTCATTTCTTTACTTTTCTATGGTATCTCTTTGCAAGCGCTCCTGAGCACATGCAGGATATTTTCCCGAACCACCGGTCCGCTGCGTGGTCGGGAAAATATCCTGCATGTGCTCAGGAGCGCTTGCGGATCGAGTTTACCATAGCCAAAGTAAAGAAATTAGCAAGCATGCTTGAGCCTCCGTAGCTGAGGAACGGGAATGTCACCCCGATGACCGGCGTGATCCCCGTTGTGGAGCCGGTGTTCAGAAGGAATTGCACGCCAAGCATCATCGCCGCACCGAGGCAGATAAATTTCTCGAAGTTCTCATCGGCGAGCATCCCGATGCGCAATATCTGGAATATTAGAAAGAGAAACGCCGCGACGACGACGATCCCGCCGACGATCCCCCACTCTTCAATGAGCGCCGCAAAGATAAAATCCTCCGACGGCTCGGATAAAAATCCAAGCTGCGTCTGCGTTCCCTGGCCGTATCCCTGGCCCCAGAATCCAGCGGAACCGATGGCGATCTTTGATTGCGTCACGCTGTAATTGATGCCGAGCGCATTCTGGTTGGGATATAAAAATCCGACGATGCGGGCTCGATGATACGGCTTCAATACGTACGTCCAGATGAGCCCTCCGGTAAGCAGGATGACCACGATCGCGACCACCACGCGGCGCCACGGCAACCCGAGCAATAATAAAAATCCGAACCAGATGCCGAAGAAGATCGCCGCCGAGCCAAGGTCCGGCAGCTTTACCGCGATCGCCGCAGGCACCACGAAGAAAAGGAACGAGGTAAAAATATTTTTCCACCGCGCGATCGCCATGTGTCGCCGGCTGAAGTAGTTCGCGAACAATAAAATAAGCGCGACCTTCATGAGCTCCACCGGTTGAAGGCTGAACGGACCGAGCACGAGCCAGCTGTGCGTATTACGGATGACGGGCGATACGAGCAGCGCGAGCACCATGAGCGCGAGCGCGAGCGCGTACAATCCCCACACCACCCATTGCGCGTTGAAGATCGCCCGGACGTCCACAAAGAGCGAGCCGATGATGAGCCCGATGCCGAGCACGATCCAGATGATCTGGAAGACAAAAAAATGGAACGAGATGGCCGACAAAATAATGAGGCTCGCGGCAAGCAAAATACCTACCGGGATGAATAGTGCAAACATAATTAGCGGAGTGCGTACACGATTATTTGGCTGACCGCAGGATTGATGTTCGGTTCGGCGGGATAGATGATGGAAAAATTATTTGTGGAACCTGCGGCGACGTTGTTCAACGCCGTTTGCGAAACGCCGAGAGGATTTTGCAGCGTGCCGAAGATGACCATAACGATGACCTGGCCATAGCTTGCCACACTCGTATTAATGAGTTGTCCGCCAACCGAGACGGTAGTGGGGGCGACGCTCCCCTGGACGTTCTGCACGGCGAACTGGCCCGGCGCGATCCCGGTGATGGCACCGATCGTGGAGCTCGCGAGCCACGATACGCCATCGATCACAAGCGACGCATGATCGAACGGAGACGTAACGACAGTATTCAGCGCCGCCAGATATTTGGTCTGTGACGGATAGATGAATGACTCCCCCGGAATGGATTGGAGCACCGTGCCGGACGCGTCGTCAAGATCGATCTCATAGCTCAAGACCTGCGCGCCATAGTCGGCGCTCTGGTTCGCTACTTGCGCGAGGAACGTGTAATGACCGGGGCTCGTGATGAACATCGACACCGTCCCCGCCACGATCGGCGCCGTGCTCGTGGGGGCGCATGTGCTCGGCGTGCAAAGCGACGGCGTGGACGCAACGATGACCGGCCGCACGAAGACAAAATAGATCCCGGCACAAACGATCAATACGACCAGAAGATAAAGGGTTCCGTAGATGAGTTGTTTCGCGCGGCGGGTGGACATGCATACATTATAGATGATAATGAATGGGCATGTACATCGCCTTTTTTCTTTCGGTCCTTACCGTCGCCGCGTTTGTGGCGCTCGCGATAACGCTCTTCACTTCCACCTACCGCGCCCAAAAAAGCGGGGCGCCATTCTATTCCACCTCAAAGGACGCCATCCGCGCCGCGCTTAAAGAAGTAAAGCTCCAACCCGGCGAGATCTTTTATGATCTTGGCGCGGGCACCGGCAAGGCATTGCTCATCGGGGAAAAAGAGTTCGGTGCCCGTGCCACCGGCTTTGAGATCTCGATCATCTTCTTCTGTATCGCAAAGATAAATCTTTTCCTGCATCATTCGCGCGTGGCGCTCGTTCAAAAAAACTTTTTTTATCAGGACCTTCGCGACGCCGATGTCGTATTTTGCTTTCTCTTCCCTCCCACTATGCAACGAATGGAGAATAAATTAAAAGCCGAGCTTAAGCCCGGCGCCCGCGTCATCGTCTACGCGTTTCCCCTTCCCACAACGTCACCGACCAAAACAATCAGCATCTACGACAAGTGGAAGATGTTTTTTTATAAATTTTAATCGTTTTTTAAGAACTAAAAAACGGCACTTTGATGTCGGCACATCCTACTTTCCCCACCGCAAGCGGTAAGTATCATGGGATTGGGACGCTTTCACTTCTCTGTTCGGAATGGGAAGAGGTGGGACACGCCCGAATGAAGCACCGACATCAAAAAGCCGTTCGTGATGTTGTGCCTGAGTATTTTCCCGACCGCGCAGCGGACCGGCGGTCCGGGAAAATACTCAGGCACAACATCACTCACTTCTTTATGGATTTCTCTTTTTGTAGAAAAGAGAATGAGATCCATGTTTGTGCTTTGAGGGACATCTCGGAGCCGCGAAGGCGGCGAGAGCCGAGGCGCGCACTCAGTAGAGTGCGACGCCGTTCCCGCAAAGCACAAACATGGATCGAATAATGCAAGTCAGCATTGGGATGGTTGGCGGGATTATTAGTACGTCTTGGCTAAAAACATTGCTGTTCTTACACCGAACGCCTATCAACGTCATAGTCTATGACGAAATCACGCATACCTAATCTTGGGGTGGGCTTCGCGCTTAGATGCTTTCAGCGCTTATCCCTTCCAAATATAGCTACCCGGCAATTCACTTGGTAGCAAAGCCGGTAGACCAGAGATTTGTTCAGCCCAGTCCTCTCGTCGATTACACCACGTATTACTACGTGCTCAGACTATATCTTCACCCTTCCATCCGTATGGAGTGGGGCGTCGGCATATTATGGCGGCTCAAAAGCACGCCATCCGTCTCGATTACAAATTTCGAGAACAAGTCGTTACGGGGTCAAACCTAAAATTGATCTTAATTCTTCTTTAGATCGCTTCTGTCTTGTTGCATAGTTTTCTTGTTGAACAATTAAAATATTGTCCACCAATTTTTCTTTCATGATCGTCTTATCGGAATCAACTTCCAAGAGCAGCTTTGCGGAACTTATGATCGCCTGTGCCTGCTTCTCTTTGAATTTAAGAAACGGCTGCAAACTTTCCAAGATCTGCATTACTTGCTTATGGCCATTGATCCGTAATTCGGTCATACCATCATTTCGATGAGAAATGTAACCTATGCCTAAGACTTCTTTGATCCAATGGAGCGGTTTTTCATGCCGCGAATCCTGATAAAAACAGATGGTCAACATGACCCGTCGTGTTTTTCTTTTGGATTCCGAGCGGCGCTTGAGTTGTATCATCAAGCTGCCATCTCCGTCCAAGAATCCGGCGATATACGCCAGATCAACTTGAGATCGACTTCCCACGGTATTGCCCTGCTCTTGTATCATATTTCTATGATAAGGAAAGAGGACTGCATTTCAACTTTGTTTTAATTAAAATTTAATCAATTCAAAGTGAAGCAAGAATAGGGTTTCACCGTTATTAGCCGAGTTGGCAATCTGGATTACTCCAGAAAGTAGCAATTTCTTACTAAGGCCAACTCCCCTCAAGTATTTCACGCCTGCAGCAGATAGAGACCGACCTGTCTCACGACGGTCTGAACCCAGCTCACGTGCCACTTTAATTGGCGAACAGCCAAACGCTTGGGAGCTTCTACACCCCCGCGCTGTGGCGAGCCGA
>Ga0181520_10002327_pt1 | contig 35619 bp, 28 predicted proteins | sample PEATcosm2014_Bin_29_FD_132451 | JGI IMG/M metagenome (GOLD analysis project Ga0181520, IMG submission 132451) | Peatland microbial communities from MTU Mesocosm Facility, Houghton, MI, USA - PEATcosm2014_Bin02_30_metaG | ecosystem: Environmental > Terrestrial > Soil > Wetlands > Peat | place...
ACCGCGACTACGATGTGGAGTTTTCCGACGAGAGGTGATCGTATGAAGGACAAAAGGCTTCAAGTGAAGGGCATCAAGACCTTCAAGGGCCGCGAAGGAGTGGGGCTGAACGCGACGCTCTATTTCGACGGTAAGAAGGTCTGCGAGGTGATGGATTCGGCTGACGGCGGCGAGATGGACTACCACTGGATCAAGCCGTCCTGGGAGGATGAGGTCGAGGCTTACGTCAAGACCCTCACTCCGCGACTTGCCTCGGTGAACATCAGAGCCGGCTTTGTGCTTGACGAGAAGCGCGAGGAGCGGCCAGACCTGAGGTGCCCGAAGTGCGGAAGCGCCAAGGTCTTCGAGGTTTTGGGTGGACGGTTGCACGGCGATCTTTACTGCGAACCCTGCAACGAGCTTTTGGAGTTCGTCGGCAATACTCTGGATTCGTTCGTGAATGATTGGGTGGATGAGGCTGAGACCGAAAAGGCGTGGAAGAGGGCTTGCAAGACCAAGACTCTCTTCCGTCGCGCTGGAGACCCGGCCGAGAGAGTTCACCAAGTCGGTATTGCTTTCACGCCCGCCAACAAGGCCGCGATTTTGAAGAAGTGGCCGGATGTGGTGGAGTGGATCAACGAGCGGTACGCGGCATAAGTTTACCGCTGGCCGATCGGCAGCCTACTAGGCTGATCATGCAGCGACCAGCAGAGCGGCGGTTGTGGCGAAGGAGCGAGTCGCTGGGCCGCCGCCAAGTTTTGAAGATGAGGGACTATGAAGACCGATCAAGAACTTGCCAACACCCACGCTGAGGGAACTACTGACTATGGTAAGGTGCGGCTCATCATGCAGGGCGAGCGTTACGCGATCTTCCGCTGGCCCGGTGGTTACTGGTATGACAACGGAGGACCGCACTACGGGCGGGTGACCTACTGCCTCGCAGTGAAGGGTAAGAGGCGCTTTGGACACGACAATCCCGTTGTCAAGGAGTGGGATGGCCGCGTCTCGAAGAAGTTGCTGAGGGCTGCGCTCGACGAAGCTGAGAGAAGCGAGGTGAAAAAGCTATGACCATTATTTCGATGGACCTGAACAAATTCCTGGGTGCGCTCGAGAAGAGCGCGATCGCGGACGGTGAGATGAAGATGACCCGCGAAGAGGCCCTGGCGAAAGGACTCTGCGTGGTCTGCGGAGAACCGGCCCTGGCCAAGTGCTACAGCGAGGCCGGCCGTCGGGAGTACCAAATCTCAGGCAGCTGCGAGAGCTGTTTCGATGAGATGTTCAAAGAAGAGGAATGAGTATGACGTACTTTGGGTTATCGCACAACGGGAACTTGCTAGGAGTCAGCACCACTTCAAACGGGGATGCTGAATTCTGTGTGTCCGTGGCTTATGAGCTTCGGGACGGTGGCGACACCGGACCGGAGCAGCCTTGGCTTGTTAAGGATCGAGCTGTGGCTGAGCGGGTAGCGAACCGGGCTGGCGATTGGTTCAACGCTGGCTACGAAGCGCCGCTGAATTCGTATCACGGGAAATGCCGGGTGACCGAAGTGGAACTCAGCTTTCCTGTTTGACCAAAACGCTCGGGTAGCGTAGGAGGAAGAAAACCTACCCATGAGGAGAAACGCCCTGGCCGCGGCTGGGGCGTTTCTGTTTCTGTGGCGAGCTTGCTGTTGTAGACCAAACTGCTAAGGGTTAGCTTCGGAGTATGGTCGCCTTCCTGCGCAGGCTGCATCTGGCATTGCACGCCCGTTTTCTCCGCTACTTTCGCACTCGCGAGGTGGTGAAGGCCTATTCCCTGATGCACGCCGAAGAGATGGCCATCACGCCGATCCAGAACTGGCCGATGATGAAAGCCAGGCAGGCTCAAGAGATCAGGCAGGTGAAGGCTGGAAAGCTGGACATTGTAGACCGCAAGAGCTGGGCGTTCCCCTATCTGCCTTCGAGCGTGCAACGGCTGTCGATGCCGGTGATGAAGTCAACCCCTTACAATCTGCGCCGTTTCTCACGCACGCCAGTCGCCCGGCGCGCCATCAACCTGATCAAGAACTCAGTGACCGCACAAACCTGGGACATTAGACCAATCGACGGTGCGGCGGTCGAGGATGAGGACGAGCAGAAGGCGCGGATAAAAATCGCCAAGGGTCTTTTCAAGCATCCCAATAACGTAGACTCGATGCAGTCTTGGATGGAGATGGGCATCGAGGACCTTTGCTGCTTCGGCGCCTTCGCTTCTGAGATTATGCTGACCATCGATCCTGAGCGGCCGGTGAAGATGTGGGCGATGGATGTGTCTACGGTCCGCATCTTCGTATCCTGGTCTGAGTCCACTACCGATCTGCCGCACTACGCACAGATGACCGGACTACAGGGCGAGCGTGGAGCGATCCTGTTCTACGACGATGAGATCATGTACATCAAGGACAACCCCGCCACCGACAATCCTTTCGGCCTGGGCAAGATGGAAGTGGCCTTCCAGCAGCTGAACGATTTGCTGGGTGTGCAGAGAATGGCTGGAATGGCTGGAGCGGATCAAGTCCACAAGTGCTTCCCCGGAGACACCGAGGTATTGACGCGGCGCGGATGGATGGCTTGGCGTGATGTGGGAGACGATGAGGAATTCGCCACACGCAGCTCGGATGGCAAGCTGCAGTGGCAGCGCGCTCTCGGATTTGTGCGCGAACAGCACGACGGAGACATGATCCAGTTCCGCAACCGGGAACTGACCATTACCGTCACACCGAATCATAGGATGTATGGGCAGCGCTTCACTAAGGACTGGAAAACGGGGAAGCGTGTGGCCGAGCCTATCGGATTCATTGAAGCGCGTGAGCTGTTTGATGGCGTCGCAAACCGCCCGGGTAAGGGATGGAGAGGAGCGGACAAGAAGGAACGGTCGCTCTTCGACTTCAGGATTCCGACAAGGGCTACGTGGGAAGACGGCGTTTTGCCGGAGCCTGTCTGCCGTGTCGGGACAAAGACATTCGACTGGGAGGATTGGGCGGCGTTTCTTGGCGTCTGGATTGCCGAGGGTTCGTGCATGAAGGCGAGCGGAGAGAAGCCGAACAACGGAGAGTACCGCATACAGGTTGCGCAGTCGAAAAAGGCCAACCCGTCAAAATACGAGAAGATCAAGCACCTTCTAGGGCGCATGGGTTTTGCACACCAAGCAAAATCCGACCGCTTTGTTTTCAGTGACCACGATGTTTGGGCATATCTGTCCGGTCTGGGAGACAGTCATACCAAATTCGTTCCTCAGTGGATAAAGGATGCCCCCACGCCCATTATCCAGGCGTTCTTTGACTGGGCTATGCTGGGCGACGGAACTGTCCGTGGGAAGAAGCGGACGTACTATACAGCCAGCGCGCGTCTAGCTGGCGATATGCAGGAGCTGTTTCAAAAGATAGGCTCCAGCGCTGCGGTCAAACCTTATCTCGACGGGCGCAGTCAGATGTACGCTGTCGAGGAGATGCTGCGACCTGAGTTGAGCATTATCCCTGCCGGTTGCCGAGGCAAGGCGCGCACGCCGAAGCGGATTCCGTATAGCGGCATGGTTTATTGCGCGATGGTTCCGAATGGGACGCTCTATTGCCGTGAAAATGGATACGCGTTCTTCACAGGCAACACATGGCTATGGTGGGAGCAGCCGCAAAGTGATTCGGCGTACCAGATCGTGCGCCGGCACATTCAGAACGAACTCGAGGGACAGGCCAAGGTTTCGATCATCGGCGGCATGAAGAAGCCGGAAGTCCTCGAGATCACCCCTGTCACCGAAGAGGACCTGCTGCTCAACTGGCAGGAGATGATGATTCGCATGGTAGCCAACGCCTTCGACATGACCGCGATGGCGCTGGGAGTCGAGCATGATGTGAACCGGGCCGTCGGCGAAGTGCTCAAGGACCAGGACTTCAGATCGGCTGTGGTGCCGATGGCCAAGAGAGTGCAGGAAGCATTCACGCGTAAGGTTCTGCATGAGGCGCTGGGCTGGCGTGACCTCGAATTCGCGTTTCTGCAACTCGACGACCCCGACCTCGAAACCAAGACCGACATGAATGCGCGGATGTACTCGGCCAATGCCCTGACCCCGAACGAGTGGAGGATCAGTGTGGGCAAACAGCCATTGAAGAGCCCGTTTGGCGACATGACCCAGTTCGAGTCCATGATGCTTAACCAGGAGCTGATGGCTGAGATTCAGAACCGGCAGCAAGAGCAGAGCATGAACCGCCAACAGCAACAGCAGCTGCCGGGAAGTGGTGGTGGGTATCCGCCAGGTGGTGGCGGCCAGCCCTACCAGAAACCGATTTCGCAGGGCGAGATTTCACGCGGCGGGCAGATCGAGTCGCCACGGCCGCTGATGCTGCCTAAGTTCCCCATCGCCGGTTCCAAGTGGAATGCGAGGGAGATTGCGAGAATGCCGGTCAACGATTTGGCCGACCGGATCGATGGCGGAGAACTGCCGCCAGCGAAGAGCCTGCTTCTGGACATGGACGATCAGGAACCAAACATCCTCGAGCAGATGGCCGACGAGGTGAAGGAATACTTCAAGTACGTGCTGCAGGAAGACGAGCAGGACGATGCTGATGAGACACCGGACCAGTATTTGCAGAGCTGGCTGAAGAAGCAGCGCAAGCGTGTGAACAAGAGGAAGGCCCGTTCCGACGACATGACCCAGTATTTGCAGGACGTGAACCAGAGGTGGCGTATGGCGACGCCGTCGAAGCCTGGAGCCAAGGCTTATCGGGCTGTGAAGAATCCAGGCAAGCCGGGCACGCCGCCCGCGGCACGTTCTTTGTAAGAGGGAACAGTGAGGAAATGTCTACAATGGCTCGTCTTGCTTTGCGCCGTCCCTTGCGCGGCGCAGACCGTCATTGTCAGCGCCTCTAATCTTCGCGACGGATTGAACCCGGCCAACGGCACGATTGTTTTTAGCCCCGTGAATGCTGCTGGAGCCCCTGTCAGCTATCACACCCCCGGAGGCCAGGTAAGTTCGTCGCCCATCACTGCCAAGGTGGTTGCAGGGGCATTTTCTGTAGCGTTGCCCGACGTCGCGCTGACCATACCGGCGAACCTGTGTTTTGCGGGCGCTCTCAATGTACTGAGCGGCTACGGGTTCGGACCGGGATATTCGTGCATCCAGCCAACCCAAAGCAATTATTGGTGCTCCAACGGCCTGTGCGATTTCGACAACTACATACCGAGCCTGCCCGCGCTCCCCGTCTACGGCGGTGGTTTGACTCTTAATGGGTATGCTGGAGCGTTCACCTTCAGTGGACCTGGCGTGAGCTGTGACTGGATTACGTTGACCTGTGTGTTTAACGGGCTTTCCAGCCCCGTTGTGCCTACGATAGGAGATTCTGACGTGACCGGGCAAGTTGCGTCTCTACCCACCGTCAATCTGGTTGGGGCGACGCCCGCTACGGGCAAGTATCGGATCAACTATTATGCGAATGGGAATACGGCCTGCGGCAGCGGCACTGTGTTTGTCACGTTCACCTTCAGCTGGGTCGATCCCATCAGCGCGCGGTCCGTCGCCAGCATTGCTTTGACACTTGGGCCTTCTGAGGCGCCTATATCCAATTCAATTCGCGGAGCGATTCCCATATACGCCCTCGCTTCGACAGCTGTAAGCTACAACTCAACCGTCGTAGGCTCATGCGCAACTGGTGGGCCGGCAAGCTACGACGCGCACGTTGCTGTGGAGGAACTACAATGAAAAAGAATCTTTTTGCGGCTGCTATTCTGGTTATTCTTCTCTGCAGCATCAATGGTGTGAACGCGCAAACCGCTGGGTATCCGGCGGTGCAGCTGACTCCCGCCTACGCCGCTGATACAGGGTCAGTCAACGTGCTGGCCGCCACGGTGCTCAGCTGCCCCACCGCTTACACCACCGGAGCGTCGTTCAAGGTACTGCCTGGACACGCCAACACAACGACCACCCCGACCTTGAACTTCTGCGGCCTGGGAGCCAAGACCATCACGAAGTATGGCCAATCCGCGGTGGCTGCGAATGATCTGACTACGACGGCCATCGCTGAATTTGTCTATGACGGCACCTACATGGAGCTGGAGAATCCGCAGACCGTAACTGGCGGCGGCACTGTTACGGTTGTGAGTTCGGGAAGTCTGACCTCATCGGCCCTGGTAACTGGTGGTGGATCACAAACTCTGCAAACTGTGTGCGCGACCTGCACTCTGAGCAGCGCTGGTGTGTTGCAACTGGCCGCTGGTGGATCGATTGGCAGCGCCGATACCGGATCGCCGGCGCTGACCTTCGGGACGAGCAAAGGAACGTTCAACCAGCCGCTCTATCTGGGAACGACCAGCAACCAGCTTGTCACCGGCACATCGACCAACCTCACTACGTCTACCTACCCCGCGTCCTCGGGGGCGGTTACGCTGACCTTCCCGAATACGACCGAGTATATGGTCGGCGCCAACAGCGACACGACAACCACGCATGTGCTGCACGCGACGGGGGTAGCTGGCGTAGGTAGTTTCTCCGCCATCGCGACCGGCGACTTGCCGACAATCCCGATTGCTGGCGGCGGCACGAATGCCACCAGCGCCAGCGCTGGCCAAGTGCCGAACAGCACCAGCGGCAGCGCCTCGAGCTGGACATCGACGATCACTTTGGGGGCCTCAGGCACTCTTGGATCGGTGACAATGGGCAACGCCTCTACCGGTACTCTTACCGTGGAACCGTCGAGCGGCACTCTTGGGACCATCACCGAATACTTCCCTACAGCTTCGGGAGACACGCTGATTGCTGAGTCGGCATCGGACACCACAACCACCCATCTTCTGCACGCGACAGCGACTGGCGGAATTGGTACGTTCTCTGCCATCGCTGCTGGAGATATTGGGTTTACATTGCTAGGCGATACGCTCTACGGCGGCGCCAGCGGCGCGCCGACCAAATTGGCTGGCCCTACAGCCGGAGCGGGAACCTACGCCTTGGTAGATGTGACGGTGGGAGCGAGCGCCGTGGCCCCGACCTGGAGCAGCGCTCCGGCTTTGAGCATGGCGAATATGACTGGCCTAACTTCAGGCCAGGTAACCGGCGCTTGCACAACCTGCGTTACTTCGGCGTCATCCCTCACCAGCGGCAATCTTATGACTGGTGCAGGAAGCCAGGGAGCGCAGGTCAACGCGAACGTTGCAGTAAACAGCAACGGCGCCTTCACCCAATACGACGGGATCACCACGGCTGGCATCGGCGTTCCTGCGGTAGAGGGAGTATCAGACAAAACGGCGCAATCAGCCAGCATCACCTCGACCAACCTGATTGCCTCTACCGGAGCTGCTGGGCATTATCTGGCGCGCTTCTATATCGATCAGAACGCGCTTTGCACCACAGGCACAGGATCGGTGTACGCTACCCTAACCTGGACCGACGCCTCGGCCTCCCATACAGCATCGACCGTTCCACTGACGCTGGCCAACACATCGATCTCGTCGGCATCTGGATACATAGACGTTGCGCTTCCGTTCTGGTCAGCCTCGGGAGACGCCGTCTCCTATACGGCAACTTACGCGTCTTGTACATCGGGAACCGGGACCTACGACCTGCACGCAGAAGTGGAACGGACCAACTAGCCGCCTTGAAACGGAGAATGGGATGAAAAGGCTAGTCATCATTCTCGCACTCGCGTTGGCTTGCGGGGAGACGGCCCGAGCACAGGCGGTCGGATACCCGGAAGTGCAGCTGACCCCGGACTACGCTGCTGATACCGGCTCGGCGAACGCGCTGGTTGCTACGGTACTCAGCTGCCCTACCGCTTATACATCGGGGCAAACGATCAGGGTTCTACCGGGGCACGCGAATACGACAACCACCCCGACCCTGAACTTCTGCAATCTGGGAACTAAGACTATTACCAAATTCGGGCAGTCTGCGCTCGCGGCTAGCGACCTGCTGACAACCGCCATTGCTGTTTTTATTTACGACGGCACCGACATGGAGCTACAGAACCCGGCGACTTTGGGAACGGCGGCGCAGATCAACACGCTGCTGCAAGGATTGACCGGATGCTCCACCGCAAATTATGTACTGACTCCGGCGGGAAGCGACTGTGTAGCAGCTGGTTCCGGTACAGTGACCGACGGCAGCGGCACAACCACAGCGAACTACATGGCGGAATCGACCAGCAGCGCCCACGTCATCGGTTACGATACAGCGGTTTCAGACAACGGAACGACCTTCTCCTACAGCGGCACGGGCGGCATCGCGGCAACGGGTGGCAGTGTGAGCGAGATTCAGGGCACCGCCATCGCTTCTCCCGCGGCGCCGGGCGGGAGTTTGTACAATCTGTACGTCAACAGCACTTCGGATGAGATCGAGTGCGACTACGGGGCGACGCCGACTGCTTGCGTCCCGTCTTATACGAACGGGTCGAGCAGCAGTTTCAATAGCAATGCTAATCTGACCATGACCTCGACGAGCACGTTCTACGATGGCCCAACTACCGGGTCGCTGTCGGCTGGAACGTATTTCGTTACCGAGACGTTGACTTTAGGAAAGGCGAGCGCCACCGCCCCGGCCTACGCGGTGTGCAAGTTGTGGGACGGAACCACAGCCTTTGCCGCGGCCTACCCAGGAATGCCTTATGTGACTTCGGCTGCGATCACTTATACGACCGTGACCCTCTCCGCAGTTATAACTGAAAGTGGTGGTGCCACGATCAAGACGAGCTGCGAGCCGCAGACCGGAAGCGAGATTATGTACTACACGACACCGGTCGGCAGTTTGAACTTTGGAGCGACTATCTCCTGGGTGAGACTAAAATGAACCTTGGCAAAATTGTTTTACTGACGCTATTCGGATCATCGGTCGGCTTCGCGCAGACGACCCTCAGTAAGATCACGATTAAGGACATCACGATCCGGGAGCCTACGGCCGCTGCCCCCACATTTTCGCCTGCGGCTGGAGCGGTGTCGAATCCGACGACGGTTACGGCTTCCTCGGTAAGCGGCTGCTCCTCCTACATCTACTTCGACACCAACTCGTCGCCTACGACAAAGCAGACCACCTACAGCGTGACGACGGCAGTGACGTTGTATGCTCAGATTCGAGGCTGCCCCGGCTTTCTGAACTCTTCGGTGAGCAGCGCAGCCTACACCATTACGATTCCTAACTTCGGTTATTCCGTTGTTGGGTCATCGAGCGCGTCATCATCGGGCTATCTCAACGGAAGCATCTTTACCGCGTCGGCTACGGCCAGCTATACGACTGTGCATTTGTACTGCTCGAGCACCGGCGGGACTGGCACGGCCCTTGTCGGCGTCTACAACTCCACATCGACGACGCCCTCGAACGAGAGCCAAGTCGGGTCCACATCCGGCACCATAACCTGCCCTTCTACGGCCGGATGGGCCACAGCATCAATATCAGCATCTCTGACTTCCGGCACCCTCTATGCGCTAGCGGTTAGCGTTAGCGGGAGCACGGTTCTAATCTATTGGGCCGGCTCCGGAGGAGCAGGTTTTCAAGCGACGTATGCCTACACCGGGAGCATGCCCAATCCGTTTCCAACATTCACCGGTGGAACGGACTCGGACAACGATTCGCTTTATCTATCGAATCCGTAAGAGCAGCGACGTAGGCATCGCCTTTGCTCCTAGACCAGCTTGCTGTTGAGCACGCCCGATGGCTGGGGCATTCTGACATCATGAGTCGCGGACTACAGCTTGTTGAGGCTTCGCTTAAAGCCGTTGAGGCTGGCGCTGGCCATCCCAACAAGATGCGCGTTCGCGGAATGCTTGTGCAGCTGGACACCCCCAGCAATAAGCCACCCAACGGCGCCCAGGGGCATCGCATTTTGGTGCCGATGGAAGTCGCCAAGCGACGCCTGAAGACTTTGGTGGGGATGGGCCTGAACTACTCGCCCGACCTCGATGCGCACGCCCAGCGGCGTAAGGTGGGCGTGATCGACAAGGCCTGGATCGCGGGCAACGAATTGATGATCGAGGGTCATGTTTGGAAGCACGACTTCCCCGAGGCTGAGAAGGACCTGAAGCAGTCCGGGCTGGGCATGAGCATGGAGCTGGGAGAGGTTCGGGTAGACAACCCCAACGCCGATGTTTGGACCCTGGATGACTTTCAATTTTTAGGGGCAACTATCTTGTGGCGGAAATCCGCGGCCTACAACAACACGCGGGCGATTGCGGCGCGAGCCGAGCAAAGGAGAGGAAGCATGTCGAAGACGGTGAATAAGACGGGGAAAGCGTCTCGCGAGCAAGGTGAGCGTGTGGCGCAGATCGCCGCCGAAGCTGCCGCTGGTGCTGTGCGTAAGGGCACCTCGAAGATTCTGGCGGTCCTCGAAACGCAGACGAATGCGCTGGCGGAAATCACCGCCCAGCAAGAGGAGTTCGATAGCCGTCTTTCGGCGATCGAAACCGGAACCACCCACCTCAGCGCTGATGCCGACGATGATGTGAGCGCAGCCGGCAAGAAGGCGTCGAGCAGCACCACCACCTCCTCATCGACAGCGAGCGAGGATGGAGGCTGGAGCGCGGCTGAGGACGACGCTGCGGCGGCTGCCAAAGCCTCCAGCAGCACCACTTCCTCATCGACGGCAAGCGAGGATGTAGGCGCCGAGGGCGTGGACAAGGGCGACCTCGACGAGGAAGACACCGACCTTGGGCAGAAAGCTGGCCACGCCAACGAGGACGCAGAGAACCGCGGCAGCGATGGCGCCGAGGACGTTGTGAAGAAGGTCGGCTCTACCGTGTCGAGTGCGCGGATGCGGGCGCTGAAGACTGCTAACAAGCAGCTACAGCGGCAGCTTGCAGCCAGCCAGCAACAGATCGCGAAGCTGGAGCACAAGCTGGGCCACAAGATCGAGAAGCTGCAGGCGCAGGTGACCGACGCTGCTCAGAGAATGAGCCGCAGGTCGCTCTCACCTGAGATCACGGCGATGATGGCCAAGGCCAACATCGATCCGGTTGACATGTTCCGCTCCGGCAGCAAGCTGAGTGTGGCTGAGGTGGACGGTGTTATCAGCTCCAGCGGCATTCCCATGAATCCGGTGGACCGGGTCGCCTGGAAACAGGCTTTTCTCCACGCTGGTCTGATGGACGAGGGCCGTGTGGAGCGTAGCCCCCGCTAGTAGGTTGGCGGACATCAACAGGAAGGAGACTTGAATATGAAAGGCGTTGCGCAATTTGTTGATCCGTCAAACAGCCCAGTTCTGACCGCGATTATGGCGGCGGGAAGGGGCCGGAGTGCCGAAGGTGTAGGCAATATCTCGGCTGCGGCGGATTACCTGGCTCCCGGCGCGATTGAAGTGAATCGGTACGCGACGGAAATCGTGGACATGGTGCGGAGGCGTTTCGTGCTCGGCCAACGCATCAACCAGACGCTGGCAACCGGCCAGCCTCACCGCTACTTCGAGCAGATTGCAATTCCGTCTGCTGTGCCGGCGAACCCGCGGGCTTTGACCACCACCGCATCTCAACCCGTAAGGCAAGAGCGCGTGGTTGGCCTCAAGGCCATCACCGCGCAGATCAACTACGGGCTGTTCGATGTGGAGATCAACCAGCAGCAGGGCCAATTCGCCTACCTCGAGGCGAAGGACCTCACCGACACCGTGGACGGCGTGCTCAAGCTGCACGACTCGACGTTGTGGACCGGTAACGACACCGATCTGTTTATCGCTACCAGCACCCAGTATTACGGCATCAGCGGCCAGATTTTGGCTGGCGCTGCCTCTTCGCTGGGACTTGGAGCGGTGTCGATCCCGGCCAGCGGTTCGCTGGTGGATGGATACAAGACCGCGGTGGCTGCGATGGCCAATCGGCAGGACTTTGAAGTACGGCCGACCGCCATCTACGGCAACCCCACGCTGCTCAACCTGTTCGACCAGGAAGTTTACGACAACAACCGCCAGCTGTTCTACAACCAGACAGAGGTGCTGCCGGGCGTCGTAGTGAATGGACTGCCGACGCAGGTGGGCATTCTGCCTCTGGTAAGCGACTCAGCTCTGGTGAACATCAGCGCTGGCGGCGGCAAGAACCAGTACACCGGGTTCATTCTCTCCGATGTGGACATGATCAAGTATGCGTACTTGACCGACCCGCTGCCGAGAGTCTTCCAACTCGGGTTGCTGGGCAACCTCAGCTCGCAGTACGTGGTGGTGAAGTTCGGTGCCCCGTTTGTCGAGGGACCGGGCTACGCGCACCAGGCTGTGCTGACCATCCGGTAAGAGCAGCGGTAGTGAGTGTAAAGCCCCGGGTTTAGGCTCGGGGCTTTTGCTTAGGAGAGCTGATGAACGTCGCTGACCTAATTGCGATACGCTCCCTCAAAGTTGACCAATCCCACATCAAGGGTGAGGCTGGGACCGGCTACGAGCCGCCCGGCAAGAAGGGACCGTTCCGGTGTGACAACTGCGAATACTTTTCCGGCCCCGGCGGCAATACCTGCGGGCAGCGGACGATGATGAAGCTGTCCAAGCAGCCGCGGGTGAACAGTGGGCGCGTGATTGTCGATCCAGCTGGATGCTGTGAGATGATTTCGCGTATAGGGAAAGTGAAATGAAGGCTGCTACGCATTGCCCGCAAGACCAACCACTGAACAAGGAGCCAATACATGTCATTTGTGATCGACAACTCGAAGGTTGAGGAGCTACTCAAGTCAAGCAGTCCGCCTTACGCGCTTACTTACTCTCCAATGGTGAGCGAAAACTACAACGCAGAGCCTGTTTATGCTGATCTTCCGACATGCGAGACATGCGCAGATGATCCGCTTACTGTGGAATGATCGCGACCTATATTGACTCTGGCGTTCGGGCAAGTACGGCCGTGATTGATCGTGTCGGGTAGGAGCTTGCTGTTGGCCTAGGAGCGACCAAGGGGCAATCTATGGGTATGGCCCTATCCTCGAGCGCCGCGGCCTCCCTACGGTCAAACCCGTTCGACCTTGAGCTGCTCCAAGCGCAGGTTGCGGCTGATCTGGAAGCCTTTGATCCTGATGAGGAACGTGATCCTCACGGCCGCTGGGTTCGTGGGATGCCCGAGCAGGGCGAGCTGTTCGAGAAATACCAGCAAAAGCAGTCGGACCGTATTGCGCAGGTGCTAAAGCGGGCTGCCGCCGACAAGAGAGTAGCCCAGGCCGCGCAGGAAGCTGCTACGAGGGGTGACGCCCGCAATGATCCTGGTGTGACCACAGACGGACAGCACTACACTCCGCAGACCGACGACTTCAACAAGAGAGTGGCTGAAAGCTTTCTCGATCCCAAAGCCAAAGTGCCGGAGGGCAAGCAGCCGATCGCTGTGTTCATGCTGGGTAAGCCTGGAGCCGGTAAGAGTGCGATGATGGGGTCGTTGCGGGACAAGCTGCCGCCGATGGTGAACATCAACGCTGACGATGTGATGGACAAGCTGCCTGGGTACAAGGGGACCTTGGCCCAGGCCTATCATGAGTGGGGGTGCGACGTAGCGCGCCACTATCTCACGCCTGAGGCTTTGACCGGACACTACAACGTCAACTTTGATATGACCGACAATGTGTCTCGGCTGGAGCGGACCGCGCAAGAGTGCAAGCTGATGGGGTATCGGATTGTGGTGCTGCACGCGGATGTAGACACCGCGACCTCGGTCGAAAGAGCCTACAATAGATTTGTTGTCAAAGGGCGCTACGTTCCGCTTGATGTGGTCAAGAGCTACGGCGAGCGGCCGAAGCAAGCCTACGACCACATCAAGGCCAGCGGCATCGCTGATGAATGGAGGGAGTATGACACAACCGACGCAGGACTCGGACGAGCACGTGGCGGAGCGCCAGTCAGAGCAAGACTTGTCGAATCCGGCTACCGCACCCCTGGGCCGGTACTCATCGGAGCCGAGCGAAGCCTGGGCACAGGCGCTGGAAGAGGGCGTTCACACCGCCTATCTCGACTGGTGCAAGAAACATCCCGAGCAAAAGTAGCGCTGCTGCAGGCTGCCAACGAGCTTGGAGTGCTGGCCTACAGCGACGACGAGGCTCGTGATGCTCATGGGGAATGGACTCGAGGCGATAGCGTAGAGGATTCCTATCAGGTGCTTGGGGAGCTGGGGAAGCGTGGGAAGAGCGCCGCGCTTATAACCGGCACCGGCAAGATTGGGATTGGAGATTCGCATCCTCATGTCGCCAATTCGCTGGGATACGGGGATAAGAATGACCCATTTGGCGTGGACTGGGACCGCTTTTACGCTGATGGCGGCGTGCTTGTTCGGTATCGGCCATACAACGTGGACGTGAGTTTTGGAAGCCCCAACGAGGAAGACATGGATCGGGTGCGGAGCATCCTCGATGCCGTGCCTAATTCCGATGGAAATCACTACACGATGGACTACTTTCAGCCTGGAGCGGACGGTAGATTCGCTATGGGCGATAAGCAGAACGTACTGCGGGCGATGAACCGCTGGCAGCGTGGGCTTGCTGGAGCGGGTGTGCAAGCCTACTCCGAAGACGAAGAGCGCGACGATCACGGCCGCTGGACCTCCGGCATGGACGCGAATCTGAAAGCGCTGTCCCGGACCGCTAAGGGCGAAGAGAGGCATTCAGACCGCCCCGGCCTGGCGAAGTCCGGGCAGGAGTTGGCCGACAAAGCCACCGACAATTTCCATAAAGCTGCCGAGTGGGTGTGGCAGAACCGCGAACTCGAGATGGACCGCAGCAATCTCCCCTACATCGTGACCAAGATCGGCGACATGGTGAATGAGGGGCTGCTGAAGCCCGGCCAGAGCTTATGGCGCAATTATGAAGACCCCAAGCTGCACTACCCACCGGCCTCTGAGATCAAGGGTCTGATGCAGAACTTCTATTCCGAGCTGGCCGACCGGATCAAGTCTGGAGACGATCCTAAGGGCATCGCCGCCTGGGCCGAGCACGAGTTCAACGTGAAGATTCACCCGTTTTCGGATGGCATGGGCCGGGCTACGCAGCTGCTCAGCGGCATGATCCTGTTGCAGAAGGGGCATGACCTGCCGAAGTACGAAGGCCGCGACAGCTTCTACAAAAACATGACCGGGCCTGATTGGGAGAAATACTACCGCGGCCTGTTCGGGGTCGAAGCATATAGCCCCGATGAAGAGCGTGATTCTCACGGTGAATGGACGAGTGGCGGGATTGTTTATCACGGCACCAGCTCTGCTGCTTTGAAGCAGATCGCCAAAGAAGGACTGATCCCAGGTAAAGGACAAGGCGGCGACGCGTGGGCCAGGAAGTTTGGACGTGAAAGGGGTATGGGGTCGGCTCCAGCCGAGATGCTGGGGAGGGCCAAGAGCATATTCTTCACACGCGACCGGATCAACATGGTGAACTTTGCTGCGGCCGCGGCAGAGGTGAACAAGGGATCGCTTCCTGTCATTCTTAAAGTGAACCTGCCAGCTGATGTGGCGAAGAAGATGAAGCAAGACGAGTTCAGCGGCCCCGGGAACTGGCGCTACACACATACCATTCCTGCAAAATACATCACCGCCTACAGGCCTGCCACGAAATTTGAGGGTGGTTACTTCCCGCCTGCTGAGGGAACAACCTGGGGTAAATGGAAGAAGTTCGACCCGAGCCAACTGGCGGCATCCGGCACCGTTACGTTCTACACCTTCATTCTTTGCCATCCCGGATTGGAAGCCTACAGTCCCGACGAAGCGCGCGACGCCCACGGCCGCTGGGGCAACAGCGGCGACGCTCCTGAGAAATGGATCGGCTTTGACCTCGACGGGACCTTGGCCCACTACGAACATTGGGAGGGACCGGGGAAGATTGGCGCGCCGCTCAAGGACACTGAAGTTTGGAAAGCGCTCGAGGATCACCTGGCTGCTGGAGATCATGTCAAGATTATGACCGCTCGCGTGGCCCACGATCCCGGCGGCGTGGAGCGCAAAGCTATTCAGGCCTGGTGCAAGAAGCGCATCGGCCGCGTCCTGCCGATCACCAGCGTAAAGGACCAGGGGCTGACCAAGCTGTACGACGACCGCGCCGTGGCTGTGGCCAAGAACAGCGGCAAGCTGCTGAACGATCCGACGAAGATCAAAGCCAGGGCTGTAGAAAAGACTGGATGCGTCGCCTGCGAGCGTGGCGATTGCGAAATGCACGGATACAGCCCTGATGAAGAGCGAAATGCTCACGGTGAGTGGAGCCAAGGGGGCGACGAAGAAAAAGACCTGACACCGCAGCAGACCGAGCAGGAGATGCTGAATCTTTATCACGGCACCGCCTCCGACGCGCTGCGTTCGATTGCCAGAGAAGGGCTGGTTCCGGGTAAGGGACAGGGAGGAGATGCAGCGGCGATTGCTGCTGGACTGCACGGGATTGCTGTGCATTCGCTGATAGCGCGCCCGAAAAGCACTTATTTTACGACTTCAGAAAGGGACGCCAAGTTTTTCGCTATGATCGCCGCTGCTGTCAACCCTGGATCGAAGCCCGTGGTATTGCAGGTGCGCGTGCCCCGCGCGCTAGCCGACACGTTCAAGGCTGACGAGCTGAACAAGCTGGACGGGGTAGCGCTGCGTGATGAAAAGCCGCTCCCTCCCAAATACATCGCCGCTTATCAGACGCCGCCGATGGAATGGACGCCCAGCGGTTCCAGCATAGAACAGATTGTGAACCGCTGGAACAGTTCCTGGAAGAGATTCAGCCCAAGCGTGTTTGCTGCTGCCGATGGCTACGTGACCTATTACAGCTTCATCCTGCATCATCCCGGCGACGTGGAGGCTTACTCTGACGACGAGGAGCGGGATGAGCGTGGGCGCTGGGTGAAGGTCGGCTCCGAGCTTTTTGTTTCGCCTAACACCGGCGAATCGACCTTGGACGAGGCACTGAGCGAGATGAACAGCGACCGGCAGAAGAGCTTCATTGGACTGAGCAATCGTGTGGTGGGAGCCGTTGCCCGTTCCAGCGCTGTTCATTCTGCGATCGGCGTCTGGGCTGACGGCGCTGAGACCTCAGCTAGCATTGACCTGCCGAAGAGTGTTGACGCCGACACCAGCCGCTACATCGGCGCGCTGCTGGCCAAGGCCGCTGCGCAGAAGGCCTATCTGAATTTCGTGCGCGATCCACAGGGCAGCAACCTACTTTACGAGTGCAAGACTGGTGACGATCTGGGTACTATAAACAAGAAGCTGACCGCTGCTGGGATTGGTTTTCATACCATGATCCCTGGTGGGGGTGGAACCGAAGTCCGGGTGTTCGATGCCGACGGCTCCCAGGCTGCAAAGATGGAGTCCTTCGCCAAGGACAACGATCTGCATGTCGAGGTCAGCCGCGGCACCGGAACCTTTGTGGGGAGTGAAGAAAGCCGTGAAGAAGGAGCTAACGAGTATGACCAAATCATCCAGCGGTACGAGCGAGAACACCCCGACAAAGCCTATCGAGATTCCCTCCAGTTTCGAGGATGTGACGAGCAAGGGCGGAACCGTGGTGATTGTGGGAGGAGTGCCTACGCCCAAGAAGAAATCTTCACCCTCGATCTAGGAGCGTTAGAGGAGCGCATTCACGCCGCCATTTCGACTGCTGAAGTGGTGAGGCGCATCCGTGGTCTTAGGACCGTCCCCGAACCCAAAGGCAAGTGGTCTACGATGCGGCGGGCCAAGCAGCGCCGCTACAACACCGCGTCCGTGTGGAAAGAGAATCCCATGACCCGCATCGACAAGCCTGCCGATGCTGAGGCCTTCAAGCGCCTGCCGGTCAAGATACGCGATCACATTGTTGACACCGCGCCGCTGCGGACCTTCAACCCGAAAGACCTCAAGAGCAATCAGCCTGCTGTGTATCAGGCCGACCTCGAGCACTTTGCTCATCACGGCCACGATCCTGAGCCTGTGATTGTTCTGAAGACGCGAGTTGGGTTGTACGTTCACAACGGCAATCACCGCGCGACCGTAGCCATGCTCTCGGGCCGCCGCATCAAAGCCAGGTATGTCGATCTCAGCAAGGTCAAGGAAATTCAGGCTATGATCCCAATAATTGACGGTATGCTGGAGGCGAGGAACATCTTCGCGCCCGAGGAATCGGCTGGGCGCAGGTTGTCATTGGCGGTGAATCTGGCGGTGGAGCAATGAGTCTTGCTGCGATGGTAGAGGGTCTGGCACGGGACGCTGTCGAGGCCGCGCTGCGTGCGATCGAGGCTTGGAACGAGCAGGACCACCCGCGTGATGATCACGGCCGCTTCACCGACAAGGGCGGAGTGCCTGCTAGGCACACACCCGCTGGACATGCTGCCAAGCTGGCCAATGCCGGGTATCGCCTGTATCACGCTGGAGTCGGCCCGTCTGATGCCGACGAATGGCATTACCACGGCAAACTGAACGGCGACGGTGTTCTTGTGAGGCCTTACGGCCATGGCGGCGCCAAGTACGCGCATCAGGTGAAGCTGCAGGGAGTGGATAAGGACGGCAACACCTTCTACAAAGGCCACCAGATCAACCAGCTGCTGCAGGAAAACGCTAAGCGGCATCCACCTGAGCCTGGCGTCGCCCCACCAAAGCCCGTGGTGCCGCGGGGAGCCCAACCGGCCAAGGCCGCGCCAGCGAAAGCGGCCCCTGCCGTACAGCAGATGCTGCTTCCGGGGCAGCAGCAGAAGATCGATAACGTTGTGAGCCCGGCCGTGCAGCAAAAACTTGCTGCTGCCGGGTTTACAGCCGTGAGGGTGAACCAAGATGGAAAAGCTGTATTCAACCAGGGTGATGTGCAGCTGCAGATCGGAAAGGGGGATGACGGCAAGCCGAACTATCAGATTTTGCAGAGTGGAAAGGCTTTGGGGGGTGCGGTGGCTCATCGACCCTTCGATGCTCAAGGCAATCTGCGGCCAGACATTGCCTGGGCCGTCAACAAAGGAGCAGCCAACTTTGGACTGCCGGTGAAGAAAGGCGCCGCACCGCCGAATGGACTGGTATACGGCAACTCGGCCAAAGCCCTGGCCACCGCTGGATTCATTTATCGAGGAGTAGCTACGGCGTCGGATGGCTCCCGCCGCGCCTGCTATGAGACGCCGGACAAATCCGCGCAGATGTATGTAGGGAAATATGTCGGGTACAACTTGTTTGTGAACGGAAAGCAGGTGAATTCCGGTGGCCAGCTTTACGACATCAATCACAACGGTGAGCCCTATCTGAAACAGGATATTCGCGAGGCGGCTGGACTGCCTAAGCCTAAATTTGATGTGGACCCGCAGCAAGTGTACCAGAGCCTCATCAGCAAAGACGATCGCAGCGCCCTGGATCGAGCTGGATTTACGGTGAAGGACGTGAAGTTCAACGAAGGCGGCGACCCCACCCTCGTTCTGAGCAAGGGCGATGTACAGATACGGAGGGCAGCCGGGAAAGACTTGAAAGTATTCCAGAATGGTATAGAGGTCAACGCGCCTGGGGGGCGCGGGTGGAGATTTCGAGACCAGTGGGGGAACCTGGACAAGCCATTGCGGGACTTGATTGGGATGCCCGATCCCGATCTGAAAATTCCTACCCATCTTCCTTCATCGGATAAGACGTCGCCGCCTGTTAATTTAGTTGGTGATGAGGGAAACAGACTGCTGACCGGACGTGGTGGTTTTACTTATGTGGGAGTGGGGCGCGACAGCCAAGGCGGCCAATATGCGAAGTATCAGAACGCTAACGGCGTGACGCTGCGGGTCAACGATGCTGGTAAGACCATCGCCGTGGATAAGAACGGCAATAAATTAGGAGAGTGGACCGGCGTTCCGTTTGAACGCAACAACAACGGCCAGAGATACCTGCTGCCCGACTTTCGCCAGGCCGTAGGCATTCCTGATAGGCCCTACAACGGCGCCAACGCCGAGCAAGACTACAAAAGAGCAACAAGCGCCGTTCAACGCGACGCCCTGGCCAAAGCTGGCTTTGTACTTGATGGCGCGAAGTACAACGAGAAGGAAGAGCCGGTTGTTGTACTGCGCCGGCCCGACGGCGCTGAGATGCAGATCAACAGCGCCGGATACCAGCTCAAGCCTAAGGGACAGCAGGCAGCGAATCCTGTGCAGCCGATGTATCAGTTGATGGACAAGTTCGGTTTTTTGAACCAAAACATTCGACAGACTCTTGGGCTGCCTCAGCCGGATTTGAGGCTGCCGGTGACCAACCCCGACAAGGACACACGACCAGACTCGCGGCTTGTGAGTCGCAGCGCCGACGAAGCCTTTCAAAAAGCTGGTTTTGTTTATATGGGCAACGGCCGCGACAAGGACGGCAACGACTTTGCTCAATATATTCATCCAGCTGGAGCTATTCTGCGGAAGCAGGATGGAGGAGACTTCTACATCACCCCGCCTGGCGGTAAGGAAGTGGCGCTGAACGATGACCATCCTTATGAGCGCGACTCGAACCGGCAGGCAAAGTTGAAGATGACGGTGCGTGAGGCTGCTGGACTGCCGACCTGGTGGTTGTCGGCTCCGCCATCCAAGACTCCGCCTGTGCCACAAGCCACGCCACAGCGGCCGATTCCAAGCCCCAGCATCCAGCCTGATCTGCCTATGACGCTGCCGCCGCACGACGAGATGAATGCTATTGAAAGAGAACTGGCGCAGGGAAAATCGTCGGGCAGCAGCCGCATGGGCGGAGGCGTGAACGAGACTGTTAAGGTGCAGCTCGAGAACGGCATGAAGTGCGTTTTTAAGCCCAACGACGGTGAGGACAAATTCTGCGCTGGTGGCTGGAACATCGAGGTGAAAGCCGGAGCCCAGGCCATGAGAGAGGTAGCCGCGTATCAGGTAGCGAAGCTGGTGGGGATGAAGGACCTCGTGCCACCGACCGTCTACCGCAACCAGAACGGCAAGATGGGGATCATTCACCCCTTTGCTGAGGGAGAAACGGCCGGAAACGTCGGAGAGGCAAAGCGTTACGACGGCGACCGGGATTGTGCCCGCTGCGCCGCCTTTGATTACGTGATTGCCGATGGCGACCGCCACAACGGCAACTGGATTTGCCAAGGAGACGGCCCTAAGATTCAGCTGATCGATCATGGGATGTGTTTTCCCAACGGCGACAAGATGCAAAATGTAAGGGGATTTTTAGTGAAGATGAAAAATGACAAGGACGACATCAACGGTCTACGGCCGAGGGACATGGCGGCACCGTTTGTGGATAAGAAAAACGAGATCATCGGCAAAATGTCAAAGCTGGGATTCAGCAAGGAAGCTATTCATGGAGTAGCGGCGCGGATCGATGACCTTGCTACCGCTAGGAAGTGGGAAGATTTGAAGTATTGAGGTGGGTATGGACCTGAGCTGCACCTTTTTAGAGACAACCGACAAAGGGCAGAGACCTGTATTTAAGATTCTGTCGCGTGACGGGATTATCACAGGCCGGCTGATCAATCCCCGCTCCGCTATGATGATGGACGCGGTTTTGGCTGATGATCCGCTGCGTATCGGGAGCATGGCTTTTCCGAAGTCGAATCCCGAGGCCTATATGCGGGCTCTTCCGCACGCCTACAGCGGCGAGCGTCTGCGGGCGCAACTACAGGACGCGCGAGGGAAAGATATACAAGCTGTGTCGCCTCCGGGCTGGCGTGGCACGACCGAACACATGAAGGACCATCCCGAGATAACCAATCCCTATGCGCTGGCCTGGTCGATGTATAAGAAAGGCGACAGCTCGCATAAGGCCGAGCCACCGGATACGCCGCGGGTGAAGGTGTCAAAGAAGACGAAGAAGGCGAGGCAGAAGGCGCTCGAGGAGAAGGATGTGAAGACCGCTGCTGATGGTTTTGGACCGGGAGAGATCGCGCGGAACGTGATCCGCGAAAAGGCTCTTGGCGTGGAATCGAAAGCCTACAAGCTGGCTGGATACACCAGCTTTCAGGGGCTGCCGATCAGCATCGAGAACCGAAAGGGAGATATTCGTAAGGGCCTCGATCACGACGGCACACCCTGGTCCGTGAAGATGCCATGCGACTACGGCTATATCAAAGGCACCCAGGGCAGCGATGGCGATGAGGTGGACTGCTTCATCGGGCCACTCAAGAACGCCAAGTTTGCCTACATCTTTCACATCGAGAACGACGCCGACCATACTTACGATGAGGACAAGTGTTTTCTGGGATTTTCATCGGACGAAGCGGCGCGCAAAATCTTCAATCTGGCCTACGACAACGCCGGCGAGATATTCCATTCCGTGACCATGCTGCCTATGCACGAGTTCATTGAGAAGGTTTTGCATACCCACGATTTGAAGAGACCGGGTAAGATACATGCGGAGGTGAAGGCATGAGCGCCGGACCGTTTATACCATGCTACGTGCTCCCTAGCGAGCTGACGAGCTACGGACTGCCATCGCCTGTCGCGCAGCCAGACATTCTGAACCTCATCTACCTGGCCTCCTCCATCATCGATGAGGCTTGTGGGAGAATCGACGGCGACGGCAACGGCTCGCTGGTGTTCACGACCTACACGCAGCGCATTCTGATGCAGACCAGAAACCGCAACCTGGCGCTGCTGCCTTTGAAGCCGATCGTGCCGCTCACGCAGGACCAGATCGACAATTTGGCGGCCTCGGGCAGCAACGGAACGCCGAACTATTATTTGACCGGCGCTTTACAGCCAAGCGTCTTCCTGAATCCCTGGGGAACGTTGTCTGGGATTGTAGGCGCCAGCGGCCGCTATGGTTATACGCGGCAGGATATGTCGATTGCCTACCCCGACCTGTTCGCGTTTATCAATCCGTTGAACCTGGTGACCATGTTCGGCGGCCCCGCTCCTTGGGTGGCGGTAGACGTTACGAACACCGACTACGACGCGAAAACCGGGGAGGTGTGGATACCGGCTGGTTTGCAGCTGCAGCGGTACTCCGAAATTCTCATCACCTACAACTCCGGCTACGACCCGACGTGTATGCCGATCGGCATTAAGATGGCCTGCGCCTGCTTGGTCAAGAATGCCATGGCCAAGGGCGACGGCACCACCGCCCTGACGTCGATGAGGCTGGGAAGATCGGGGGCTAACATGGAGTTTGTGCCGGGATCGCTGATCGATCCGACTGTCGATGCGCTTCTGACCCCGTACAAGGTAGTGCGCGCATACTAAGAGGCGATAATGGGCTATGGCGGAATAAATATCGGTTATGGAATTCAGCGTCTCATCGACGCGCAGATGCGCTATCTCGATGCGAACCGGGTTCCGGTATCCATGCGCTTTCGAGACTTTGTGCCACCCACAGATCAGCTGTATGCGCAGCTGGGATACGTGATTACGCCCGACAGCGGCGGAGCTGGGACGACCGACGTGCTGATCAACCCGCCCTGCAGCACGCGGCTGGTTTCGATGCACAATATCGGCATGTCGCAGGGCAAACTGCGCTTCGGAGCTAGGGAATTTACCATCTCGCAGAGCTTTATAAACGCTCAGCAGCTTGCTCTTGGCTTGGCGACGCCGGAGCAGTTATGGTTGAGCAAGCAATTGGTAGGGCTTGTGGGCTATGGGGTTTTGTGGAGCATTGAGCTGTACGCCTCCGATGATGTGGGGGGTATTCCCGTAGTCTGGACTGTTACGGCAAACGCGAACGAGTTGAGGTGAGCTATGAATCTGACTGGAGCCGCGGAACTGCGAAGCAAAGGGCGGCAGATCATGGCCGGAAGCGTCGGAGAGGCCCGTTTCCAGCCCGTTCATGCTGGAGCCCACATGCACTTTATGAAGGTGGGCTATATGCACACCGGCAACAAGGTGCGTGGCGGCATCACGACCAGCGAGTATTTTAAGGCTAAGAGGGGCAACTCGCGCAGCGTCTCCGTGCAGAACGACGGTAGCTACACAAAAACTTCACGGACCGCTCGCGGCGTGTACAAGCGCCGTGGTAAGCTGGACGCGAAAGGGATGAAGTGCCACAACTTCTCGCCGGACATGGGGTCGCTCAAGAAGCACCATGCCGCTGAGAGGATGAGCGTGAGGGGCACGAAGCAATGCTCCTGCGGGCACGAGCCGTGGATGCACTCGAAAGACGGCAGCTGCAATGTGGTTGGCTGTGAAGACAAGTGCGGGAAATGAGGGCTGACATGACCAAGACAGTTTTGATTCGTAGGCCGATGGTCCGTGGCAACACATCGCAGATGGTGAGGGCCTCGGTGCTCTCGGAGCAGGGCGACACGATGCGTGTGGTGCTGGAGGGGCAGAGCAAGCCCGTCACCGTGAGAGCATCTGAAGTGGTGGCGACGCCTGGGGTCAACGGCAGGATCATGCACAGCAGCCTCCCCGACAGCCCAAACAGCTTGATAAGGATTTTGGAGAAGAGAGGGTTTTAAGACCGGCCTCGGGCCGAAACTAGCAAAGGAGAACAAAAATGCCTTCACCAAGCACGACGTTGATCACGAATATGAACTCCGTGATTGCCACCGGCCCGACGGCAGCTACCACAGCGAAAGCCGATGCGGCCGCTGGAGAGATCATGGACTACCCTGGGATGCTGCAGAGCGTCCTGCTGAACCTGCAGGAAGCGAAGAACAAGCTGCAGGGGATAACCGGCAGCGGCGGCATCATCGGCGACACCGATGCTGGCGATCCGAACCTCGCTACGCTTCAGAACGTCCTTGCATCCTTGTCGTAACGGAGACCGGGATGCCGGTGACCATGAAGATTACGGGGATCGATGAGCTGGTGCAGGCTCTTGGGTCTGTGCCAGCCATAGTCACCTCCGGCGTCAAAACGACAGACGAGCTGAACTACATCAAGGCCCTGGTTTGGGACATGGGGTACGTGACCCGTGTAATCAAGCCGGGGCCTAAAACTTTGTGGAGCGTGAACGTGCTGGGAGAGCCAAAGGTGCTGACTATCACAGCCCCGACTGGTTTTATTCGCGTTCAGAGGCAACAGTACCTCGCCGTCCTTCGTGACGAGTTTGCCAAAGCACAATTCGCTCGGCATCCGATTGGAACCTGGGCTGAGCTGGCGACGACGATGATGACGAACGCCGCTCAGCGGTGCGCTCAGCTTGTGTCTAACGCTGCTCCGATTGATACCGGGCAACTGCGGCAGAGTATTGTGGCTGCTCCACCTGGAGACGGCGCACTTGCGGGTGAAGGAGGTTTTTACACCTCCGGCTATGGGCCGTATGGAACATTCGACGTAGGCGACTTGTTGAGCGCCTAGAAATTCTTTGTGGGGTAGCGTATATGGTATTCAAGCAGGATTATCGCGGGCGCGACCTGTCCCGACAGAAGTTTTACCAAACCGACTTCAGCGGGCAGGACCTGAGTAAGTTGAGAATGAAGCAGAGCCTCTTTCACCGCTGCAATTTCGACAACGCTGATTTGACTGAGGCTGATTGCGAGGGTTCGGAATTTCTCGGCAGCACCTTTCGCGATACGGTCATGTATCGGACCAACTGCAAGGATGCCAAGCTGGGAGGAACAGTTTTCGAGCCGCGTGACTGCTTCGGATTGACACTTACGATGCAATGTAAGACCTTCAACAAGACGAAGGTTTCGCCAACGTGGTGGTACAGCTACATCATGTTTGCGGCCTTGATGATTCCGGGGAACGTGCAGCAGAGCGAGGAAATGATCAACAAGCTGATTCAGGTTGTGGGGCCTGAGCGGTATGTGAAGCTGAGAACGCTGCTGGCGAAGAGGGAACTGTGACTACTCCTGCCAATCCCGCGATGATCGACGTCATCGACACTTTCTACGCCTACATCGCCAACAACCTCGGGAAGCTGACGATTCCCACATCCGTACCTGTGACTATGCAGGGGGTGGCCAACGCCCAGGACTGGCCGCAAACCGAGATCGTTGACGGCGGCCTCTATCTCATCTATCTCAGCTCTGTACCGGTCCAGGAAGAGGGAACGCGGGCCGAGACCTATTTCGAGCATTATGTGCAGTGGGCCTGGGTTTTTCTGGGCAACGACCTGACGCAGGCACAGGTGGGGGCCAACCGGGGGAGCCGCCATCGCGACAACCTGGCTGTTATCGAAGCGCTGCGGCAGGCCCATTTTCCTGGGTTCTGCATCAAGCAATTTTCCGCGGCTGATCCGAATACAGGCAACGTCACATTCGGCAATTACGCTCCTGTAGAGATGATTCATTGGTCGATGCCGCGCCTGGGCACGAAGCTGGCTGCGGCCCAGTCCGGGGTGCTCTATGGCACGGCCCCGCTCGAGATTTACGGCTGGAGCACCGTGAACGCTCTTGTGAACGCGTAGAACAGCTTGCTGTTGCGGCTCTATAAGGGGGTGGGTACTCTTAGGATGGGTTTGAGCAACGTGTAACCGCAGACCTCGCGCAAAGGAGATTTGATTATGCCTCTACCTCGTTCCCTTACACAAGTGCTCCGCCAAGGGCAACTTACCGTTGGCGCTGGCTGGCGCGCATATTTCGCTCCTTTCAACCAAGCGCTGGCGGTGAGCACGAGTTCGACGGTAAGTGGACCGTCGATTTACGACCTGATCGCGTTCCAGAAGATGCTGGATGCGAACTTCCAACCTGTAGCCGGGCAGCCCTGGTTTGATCTTGGTTACTCCGACAACTTCAAGTTCACTGCCGGCTCGAAGGTCGGCAATGTGGTTACCGGATACCGTGGCGCCATCCGTGCGAAGTATCGCGCTGAGGTGGGAGAGAAAGTGTCATTCGACTTCCAAGAGGTGTCGAGACTGACCCTGGGAATCTCTACCGGTATGCAGGTGTTCAACCTGTTAGCGACGACCGTCACCGCCGGCAGCACCACCGGTCCGTTGTCCACCAGCGGCACGCCCGCGATCGCCATTGGAGCTAGCGGTTACTCAGCGACTGGATTTGCTGGCGTGACCTCAGGCTATCCGGCGCTGTGCGTACCTTCCGGCAGCGGCGCTTTGTTCCCCGCTGGATCGATGATCGTTTGCGATCAGGACTACAACGGCACCTCCTTCGGGTTTGTGGGAGCGGCTGGTGCCAACGTCTTCTCCGGTGCTGTGGCCAGCGTCGATTTCATCCGCATGACCTCCGACTTCGTGGCCGGTGTTTCCGGTGTGTTTACCGGCGCCAACCAGGTGGGGGGCCAGGATGTGCTGGTGCTGACTGCCCCGTTTGTGGGCGGCGGCAACTACGCCCTGGGATCGGGAGTGCCGTACCAGACACCACCCGCCGGATCGAAGGTGCAGGCCATTACCGGATACGCCGCGAGAGAGGGCGGCTCATTCATCCGTGAGTGGTCGGCCGTGTTTGTACTCGACACCGTGGACGGGTCGCAGTTCCTGAAGTATTACCCGCGTGTGGCCCCGGACAGCTCGCCTGGGATGGTGAGCAAGAACTTGACCGGCGCGACGAGCATTCAGCAAACGGGACTCAGCTGCGCGCTGGATGCGATGGCGTTCGACGATCCGCTGGATGGTGAGACGGTGGTTTGCTATACCGCCTACTTCCCGCACACCGGAACCACACCGCAGATTTAAGTGTTTGTCGCCAACGTAAAAATGGAAAACGGCTGCTTTACTTGGGAGTCCGGAGAGAAAACCGGGCTCCCATCTTTGATGTGGAAATAACTATATCGACTTGAGGAGATATGTATGGAAGACCCAGAGAAGGAATTTGTGCCCACCCCTGAGCAGGTACGGGCCGCGATCGAGATTGAAGAGCGCGACGATACGCTGGACGTTCTTGCTTCCGATGAAGAAAAACAAGTTGCTGCAAAGTTTCTCCCCGCTCTGGTTGCGCGCATCACCGCCAAGGTAGAGGCACGGTCTGCGCAGCGATTGGCTGAGAAGACGCAGGAACTGATCGCCCAAAACACCCGCATGATGGATGAGGAAGTCAAGAAGTTCCGTGACGCCCTCAAACCCCCCGATCCCAAGGAACTGGAGCAGCTGCTTTCGCAGGAGTATGGGGAGATCATTCTGCAGCTGCCGCTGCGTGGCGGCTCTAAGACCTACACGCTGCGCGAACTCTCTCAGGCCAACGAAAAGAAGCTGATGGACATCATTGTGAGAAACCTGGTGCCACAGCTCAAGGACCTGGCTGCTGTGGAGTGGGCTAGCGTGACCAGCAATGCCGAGAAGCTGCAGAAGGTACTGGATATTCTGCCCGCCGGGCTGGACATGCTGGCCGAGTGCTGCGCTATCTGCCTCGACCCTTATAACGAAGAAGGGCTGACGAAGGACTGGGTGCAGAAGAACCTGGGATCGAACCGCATCCTGGGCATTGTACGGGCGCAGCTTGAGGTATCGAAGATTCGGGATTTCGGCTCAGCTGTCTACCAGCTATTCCCGCAGGTGACTCGGAGGGGGTAGGCAGAAGCGCACTCCCGACCCTGGCCGCGGCAGCGTCGTGGATGGAGGCGCTGAGTATTCCGAACCGTGAGATTCGTCGGCGCTTTACTAAGTCCGACTTGGCGATCATAGCTTGGAGAGGAGCTGAAGTGGCAGCCAACATGCGCGAGCGTACGCTACCTATGGCCAATCTGCCGCCCAAGCTGGACGGAAGCGGTAAATATGATGTGATGGAGAACGTCGATCATGATGAGATGCTGAAGGGGATCGAGGATCGGCTGGGCGGGATCGTATACAAGATGGTGGATGAGCGAGGACAGGTTGACCTACGCAAGCTGACCGGTGATGAGGCCCTCCAGTACATGCAGGCGCTGGGTATGCCGGTGATGACAATGGGGCGTTGACATGGGTAGCACCGCCACGGGACCGAACCTGCTTGTGAGCATGGGGCTTGACCTCACTGCGGTCAAGCAGGCCTCCGACGTCATCGGAAACATTCTCAAGGGGCTCAACGATCTGGCTGATAAGCTTTCTGCGGCGGCTGCACAGGGCGCTCGAGTGCAGGGAGCTGGGCTAGAGCAGATTCAAGGCAGCATGGCTGGCATCGCGGACCTGGCCCAACAGGCCGTTGCCAGCCAGAAGCAGCTTGAGGCAACTACGGCAGCGACCGCCGAGCAAGCACGAATTCAGGTTCGCACCCAGGTAGAGATAACCGAAGAGACCAAGGCCTCTGTGAACGCCTCCATTGCTCAGAAGGCGGCGGCTGAGGCCTACACGGCCGAGCTAAATAAGCAGAACGCGCTGCTGCGCCAACAGACTTTGATGCAACGGCAGACTGCTGTCGCACAGAGTGGCACTGCTGGGATGGGAGCGGTTGCCGGGCTTGGGGGCAACGTTGCCAAGGGGCTGCTGGGCACAGGCCTAGCTGGAAGCGTGGCTGGCGGACTGTTGGCTGGTGCGGGAATCGTCGCGGTGATCGAGATGGCCGGGTCAGCGCTGCAGGGATTCCTGACGCATCTACGCGAAGTGACTGTCGAGGCCGGCAAGCTGGAAGTGCTGCGGGACGTATTTACACAACTAGCGGCTGGCCGTGGCATGAGCATCGACCAGTCCACAGCCTTTCTGGACCAGCTTACCGATGCGACTCGTCATCTTGTGAACAACATAACACTGCTGCGCGACGCCAATATCATGCTGCGCAGCCCTGTGCAGTTGACCCGGGACCAGATGGTGCAGCTCACAGCGGATGTGACGAAGCTTTCGCTCGCCGCTGGAGAGACTGCTGAGCAAGGGATGGAGAGGCTGGCGCGCGGCCTGGAGCGAGGCAATCTCGGCGTTGTGGGGATGACGCTACAGATTCCAGGCCTTATGCAGGCTGTGCGTTCGATTCCGCCTGGAATGAGTGCTGTGGAGCGTGAGACGCGGCTAGTCAATATACAGATGGAAATGCTGCACCAGCAGGCCCAGAAGATTAAAGACATTCCCGAGACACTCGACCAAGTGATGACGCGATTCGCTTCGGCTCGGTCGGACGTTGAACTGGCCTTTGGTGGGGGTTTTCAAACCTCTTCGGGTACGCAAGCCTTCTTGAAGGACATCGACGAACTGTCTAAAAGGATCGACGGGTTTCAGGACCTAGCAAGGGAGGCTGGAGCAGCGTTAGGCAATATGTTTGCCGCCGTGGTCCCCGCCGCGCAGGCTTTTGCGCGCGCCGCGGAAGATGTGTGGAACGCGCTTGTCAAGGTCCACGACATTTTCGCCGCCACATTTGGGGCTGAGCAGGGAAGCGCTGGAGCTATCAAGACCTTCCTAGCCATGATGGTGGACAACTGGATTCTGATCGCTACAGCGATCTCGGTCGCCGCGCGCGCTCTGCAGGGATTTCTGGGTACGCTTGCGGCTGGCGTGCCGCTGCTGAAGGCGCAGGTGGACGCTATACGCGCCTTTATCGATTATCACGAGCTCAACTTCAGCGCTGCGCTGCAAGACGCTAAGAACTACGCCAACGACATTGGCGACTCGGCGACTGGAGTGAAGAAAGCGTGGGAGACGGCCTTCAAGGGAATGGGGGATTCGGTCGTAGACGAGTTTCAGCGGGCACACGACGCCATTGCGCGTATGTTCACGGACCCCACTTTCCTGCAGCAATTTATCAGCCAACTCAAAACCAATATGCCTCACGCCTACGCCTCGGCAGCCGAAGCTGCTGCGGCTGGGCTTTTCGGGCCTGGGGCTTTGCAGCCGCCGGATAAGCAGCCGCCCGACCTGAGCCAGCAACTTCGTGAAGCCCAGGCTCGAATGCAGGACCAGATCGCACAGGCCAAGGAGAGGCTCGACCAAAAGAAGGAAGAGATTTCCCAGCTCAAGGCCCTCGACGACGACTACTATAAATATGCTGACGAGTCGCTGCAGCAGCACTACGCCACGCAGCAGAGACTTATCGATGAGGAGTACAAAGCCGAGCAGGAGAACGCGAGGGATAACTACGCGACTCAGAAAGCGATGTACGAAAAGCAGTTTGGGGCTGACGCCCAGGTGCTGGCCGACAAGATCAAGACCCTCGACGCTAAGCTGGCTGATGAGCTGAACGCAGCCTTCAGCAAGCACCAGATGGGCGGAATTCAGCTGCTCGCCAGCCAGATGAAGGATGAGCAGGAGGCCACGCAGAAGGCCATCGAGGGCCAGCTGAAGCAGACCTCCGATGCTGTGGCCGACGCTGAGAAGAAATTGCAGACCCAGCTGCAGCAGGGAGAGACGAGCCCCGACGCCTATTTTGCCAAGCAAATAGAGTTGACCGAGCAATTGGCCCAGGCCCGCATCGATGCCGCCAACCGTGAATACCAGAACAGCGCGCAGAATGACGCTGCGAGACAGACCCGGATCAACGCCATCAACGCTGCTATCGATCAAGCGACGGCGAAAATTGATGAGCTGCAATCGGCTGAGGCACAGGTTCGGATGCAGTACGTGGAGAGGCAGTTCCAGCCGCAGCAGCAGGCGATCCAGGCTCAGATCGGCGGGATGCAACCTGGTGAGAATCCGGCTGGACTGCAGCAACAGATGCTCACGCTTTTGCAGGCTGAGCGTGAGGAGCTGGAGAAGCAGGCGCAGGCGCTGGTGCCACAGACCGACGGCTGGTATCAGATTTTGGACAAGATCGAGCAGGTCTACCAGACGCAGCAAAAGTACAACGATGAGCTGCGCAAATCGACTGACCTATCGCAGAACCTTGCTGGTCTGCTCGGTGGTATGTCCAAACTGGTCGGAGACATCTGGACTTCACGCTTTGTAAAGGGACTGACCGCGGGAATGTCGGGGGCTGTCGAGGCCCTGAAAGGGGGCACCCAGGCTGCCGCGACCGTCCGCAACGCGATACGTCCTGGATCAGTAGACGTGCCGAAAGACCCGCAGATGCTAGCGATGGAGAGCGCAGCGCGATCCTTCTCCACCAGCACCGATGCGGCTAAGACCGGCACCGACGATCTGACCGCCGAGTTCGGGAAGGCCCGCGACGCCCTTGAGCAGCAGAGGGCCAGTACCGGAAATATGCAGAGCGCCACCGACACGGTGACGATCGCGCTGCACGACCTTCAAGCCGAGATTCAAGACCTTATCGCATGGCTCAACGCCCAGATGAAGGGCGGACCTTCCACGCCAGCTGGCTCCGCTGCGGCTACTCTTCAGCAGGCACAGGGGCCGTCTTCCGGCCTGGATGTGACCGAGCCGACGGACAATGAGCAGATTCCGTCGGAGCCGATGCAGAATTTGGGGAATCTGCCAACCCAGAGCGCGATGCCGTCGATGAGCGGATTTATCGATGGGCTTACGGCCGCTATTGGAGAACTGGCGAGCTTTGCTGATGCCGTTTCACACTCGACCTCGGCGCTCGGCGGCGCTATCAGCGGCGCCACGGCCGGTGCGGGCGTGGGACAGATGCTACAAGGCCTGGGATTGCCTTTTGGGCAAGCGATTGGAGCTGTTGCTGGTGCGTTGGTTGGAGCCATCGCCGGACAGAAGAACGCTGAAATGTCGAGCGAACTGAGCTCGTTGAATACGGCCTACACCTCGATCATGGACGCCTTTCACTCGAACACCGACAACCTGCAGGCGACCATCTCGCAATTGGAAGAGTTGATGGAACAGGCGCAGATCGATGAAGCGAACTCCAAGAAGGGGAGCCAGCAATTCGCCTCGCTCGTTTCGCAGTATAGCCAGCAGCTGATTCAGCTACAGGATCAGCAATCATCGGTCATCTCCTCGCTCGAGGTGCAGCTGGGAATTTTCCAAACGCCGACCGGGATGCAGCAGTTCTTGACGAACCTGCAGCAGATCATCGACCAGTACGACAAGTTTGCTGGAGCAGCTGAGAACGCCAGCCAGCTGGCGCAGGCCAACTCTTGGTTGACCGACAGCCTGTCGAGCTACACGACGCAGATGGAGAACACCTTTGTGCAGGATGAAGAGCAGGGCATTGAGGACGCCTTGAATCTCAACAGCCTGCTTTCCGAGCGATCGACCTTGATTAGCAACCTCAACACCTCGATCATGGGTGTGCTGGAGCAGGGAGTTCTGACGCGGCAGCAGACTCAGGCTCAGACCAAGGGGCAGCAGATCGAGCAGCTGGAGAGCCAGGCCAGCCTGCAGTTGACCAGCATCAACAACGAAATCTCACTGGAGCAATATAAAGTGGGGATCGAGACCTCGCTCTACAACCTGGGCATGACCTCGATGGCCCTGCAAGCGCAGCTGCTAGCGTTGCAGGAAGGGCAGGCGTCGCAATCACTGGCTGCGATTGCGGCTCTGGCTGAGCTGATTCAGTTGCTGCAGGGAGGCTCCTACAACTTCACAACCATCTCGGGCATTTTGGCTGGACTTGGGTACGCTGGGGCTGCTGGGAACATTCCGCCTTCTGGAATTCTGCCTGGAGGCTCCGCTCCTGCAGCATCGACGAATGCTATGGACGCGCTGATGGCGGCGGCTTACCAATCGCGGGCGACTCTTGGGTATGGTGTATATCGCGGGCAGACGTTGTAAGGAGTATTGATTCATGCTGGTGATGACCTATACAGTCGGGTCGGTGGAGACCGACATTTCCAGTTATGTAGACTGGGCGTCCGTCAGCATCCAAGAGCAGATCAATGTTCCTACGCAACTGACCTTCAACGCTTATAACAAGGACAGCGGCTTTCCTGCTGTTGTCCAGCGGGCCTACATCCAGCTCTTCTCGACCGCCTTCAACCGCAGCCTCTTTACCGGGTTTGTTGCCAGCCAGCCCAACGCCGTTTTTCAAGGGATACGACCTGGGGGCGTGCAGCTTTTTCAATATCAATTCATCTGTACCTCCGATGAGTACCTGCTGAACATCAAGGCTGTGCCGTTCATCCCCGCGTTCGTAGACCAGACGCAGGGAGAGATTCTGGCTGGACTAGCGGAACTGCTCTGCCCGGGGTACTTCGACACCTCAGCCATCGGCTCCGGCGACATCGAGCCCTTCTATCAATACGACCCGACCCAGAGCTGGTGCGAGATTGCCAAGAACTTCGCCGACGACAGCCGCTATCGTTACCACGCGCGAGACAAGAAGATTTGGTTCCAACCCTACGGCGACGGGCCGCTAGGGGTTAAGTACGACGAGACGCTGCCTGATCGCACCTTCGACCCTAGTTCTGCTGGACTGCAGACGCAGGTGCTGGCTGTGCCGATCGTGAACGATGTGACTATCATTGGCGATGTGGAGGCGGGCAACAGTCGCGAGGACTACTTTATCGGAGATGGATTTACCGGCAACTTCCCCTTGAGGCATAAGGTATTTCGTGGATCGAGCACGCTGCTGGTGAGCGACGACTGGACCGAGTCCTCTTACAACACGCAGCAGTGGTACGTGAACGATCCAGGAGACCAGTTCAATATCGGTGCTGGTGCTCTGAACCTCGTGAGCAGCTTTGCGCTGCCGTTGGGGCAGGCCTATATCCAGTACAACAACGGTTTGGAGCTGGCTGGAGGAATCGACCTGGAGCACGGAGAGTTCGGCTTCAACGACTACTCCGTGGGAATCATTGGCGGCCTCTACACCGAGGCTCTGGACACAAACGCGCCCTACTCAAGCGGCAACTGTCTAGGAGGGTTTTTCATTTCGTCGCCCAGCGGTGTAGAGACCAGCGCCTCTGGTGCTGCTGGCGTAGTGATGCAGCCGACTTGGGAAGGACAGCCAATCGGCACCCCGGTGGTGTCGGAGATCAACCACACCTACGTGCTTCAGACTGTGATCACCGCCCCGCAATACGTGCGCTACAACCGCTGGTATCGTTCGCTGGCGGGCACCCAGTACGGCGGAGTGGAGACAGCCGTGACCGGCGATGTTACCTTCATTATTCAGGACTACGACATCGCTGCCGCTACCGGCTTCTATTACCTGCCGAACATCACCAAGGTATCGGTGAACGCCGTCAATCTGCCTGCTTTTGCTGTTTACGGACTGATCAACAATCAGCAGCTGAACTTGACTGTGAACTACACTACGCTGGCGATCATGCCTATGGGGTCGCTGTCGGCTTACGAGGGACCAAGCGGTCTGTGGCAGCCTACCGGACTGATTCTGCCCATGCTGCCTCCGGGGATTGTCGCGCCGCAGACACCCGAGTTTCAGGTATGCGAGAACGCCCCGCTGATCACCGAGCCGTGGACTAATCCACAAAACGCCTTGCTGGACGTGCCTCTGTCTACAGCCTGTGCCGAGGGCACCGCTGGGTCCGCGCGGACCATAGGACCAATGGTCGCTTCTGGGGCTGTATTTGACATTCCTTCTGACGCGACGATTGTCGGAGTCGAGTTGTCTTTTGATGCGTTCGGGGTTGCTGGAGAGACGTTGACCGCGCAGTTGATGCTGGGAGGGGTGCTGATTGGATCGCCGCGGAGCATGTCCTTCGATGAGGTCGGCAGCGGTCCTCCTTTGGGGGGCCAAACTGATTTGTGGGGAACCGCGACCCTTACGCCAGCCAACATCAATGAACTTCAGTTCGCGATCACCGCGTATCTGGAGAGCGGCGCTGTTGTACAGGTGAACACGCTAGCGCCGGTTGTTTACTACACCGGCGGGACGCCCACTTATCCTGGACCGGTGCCTCCGTGGCCATCCGATGCTAGCGGGAACATCTGGCCGCCGCCTCTGCCACGAAGCAACACGCCGACGCAGGAAGTGCTGGGCAACGGATTTGAATTGCAGGCCGCGCAGGTGACCCAGGGCAACGAGGTTGATACGCTGGCCTTCTACGCGCAGAGTCTTCCCGCGGCTGGTACGCCGGTGAGATTTTTGTCCTGGGAAGCGCGGGCCGCTATTTCACGCATTCAGTCCTCCGGCAGCATCGCTGCTGAAGCCGCGGTGGTGGGAGATGACGGCATTCGCTCCGCCATTGTGTCAAATCTGAGCCCGCTGCCGCGGACCAGTGAGGATTGCGATGCCGCCGCGCAGGCCTTCATCGATGACCGCACT